>Ga0209890_10000547_pt1 | contig 17405 bp, 17 predicted proteins | sample OrgsoiDNA2013049_FD_185799 | JGI IMG/M metagenome (GOLD analysis project Ga0209890, IMG submission 185799) | Permafrost soil microbial communities from the Arctic, to analyse light accelerated degradation of dissolved organic matter (DOM) -... | ecosystem: Environmental > Terrestrial > Soil >...
GCAATTCGAGGAAGGCAAGGATTTCCTGTGCGGTTCGACGCCGAACAATTCGGACAAGCCGATGTTCGACCTGAACGCGGATGGCCTCATCTTCTGGGATACCAAAAATCCCGATTACGCCGAAGGTCAGAAGATCACGGCCAAGGTGGCGATGGGTAAGGAATTTGCCAAAACCTTTACCCAGATCAACGGCTCTCTGCCGGTACGATCCGACATCGACCTCTCCGATGCGGCGTATCAGGACTGCCAGCGCGATGCCGCCAAGAACCTGAGCGGCGCCATCGCGGCAAATCAGGTTGTGATGAGTCTCGGTCACAACATGGCGCAGACCAGTGCCGTGACCGCATCCCTGCGCGACGTCATCACGGAATTCCTACACAACGATTCCATCACTCCGGAGGTGGCACAAAAGCGTCTCGCCGATGCGGCTGACTCGGCCCGCTGAAGCAGCAGAATGTCGTTGCTTCAGGATTCCGGGTTCGATGCAGTGCCGGGCCATCGCGGAGCGGCGATTCGTCGCCGCTGGATCGCCCGTGCGCTGGAACAACTTTCAAAGTCATTTGCCTATCTGGTTCTGGCGTCGGTCGTCCTTTACGTCGTCGGCTTCACGCTGTGGACGATGTGGATATCCGTTACCGATTCCACCCTGCTGCCCAACTACGGCTACGTCGGCTTCAAGCACTATCAGCGCTTGCTGCAGGCACGGGTCTGGCAGGTCGCCTATGTCAATTTGGCAATCTACGGCACTTGCTTCATCGCCGTTACGGGCGTGGTCGGCATGATCCTGGCCATTCTGATCGACCAGAAGATTCGGTTGGAGAACGTCCTGCGGACGATCTATCTGTACCCGATGGCGCTGTCCTTCGTGATCACAGGAACGGTCTGGGCCTGGATTCTCAATCCGTCTATCGGCGTTCAGCATCTGGCCCGCACGCTCGGCTGGGTCAATTTCCGCTTTGACTGGTTGATCGACCGGGACATGGCGATATACACCGTGGTCATCGCCGCGGTATGGCAGGCGTCCGGCTTCGCAATGGCGCTATTCCTCGCCGGCCTACGATCCCTCGACAATGATCTCTACAAGGCGGCGCAGATCGACGGCGCTAGTGCCAGCCGCATGTATGTCAGAATACTCGTTCCCGCGATCTGGCCGATCGTCTTTGCGGTGTTGATCATCCTGCTGCAGGTCGCGCTCAAGACCTACGACCTTGTCCGCGCCCTGACGGCCGGCGGACCGGGCATTGCGACCATGCTGCCGGCCAATGTCGTCTACGATTACATGTTCCAGCGCGGCTCGATGGGTGCCGGATCGGCTGCCGCCGTCATGCTGCTGGCGTCCCTGCTGATTGTGATTCTGCCATACGCGGCGATCCAGAAGGTCCGCAGCCGGAAGCGAGTGGATCATGGATAGAACGTTATCGGCCGGTTATCTCGGCCGCCGCTTCGTGCTATACGCGGTCCTGGTGGCCTTCGCAGCCTTCTTTCTGATCCCGCTGGCTGTCGTCGTCATCAATTCGTTCCGCACTCTCGAGGAGATTACGCAGACCTCGGTGCTTGGAATTCCGCGCGCCATGCGATGGGATAATTGGGTGCAAGCGTGGGGATCGTATTGCCTCGCCGGCAGTTGCACCGGCATCCGGCCGTATATGTGGAATTCAGTCGCGTTGGTTGTTCCCGCCACGATCATCTCGACCCTGTTCGGCGCCATGAATGGCTATCTGCTGTCGCTCTGGCGCTTCAAAGGATCTAATTTCGTATTTGGGGTCGTGACGTTCGGCGTGTTCTTGCCGGCGCAAATGAAGCTTGTTCCGTGGGCGATCACGCTGCGCGAGCTCAGCCTGTCGAACGGTCTCAGTGGCCTGATCCTGATCCATGTCGTTCAGGGGATGTGCTTCACCACGCTGTTCTGCCGAAACTACTACGTCAACGTGCCGGCCGACCTGATCAAGGCAGCGAAGGTCGATGGCGCTGACTTCCTGCAAATATTCTGTCGCATCGTTCTGCCGTTATCGCCTCCGATTCTGATTGTCACCGTGATCTGGCAGTTCACCAACATATGGAACGAATTTCTGTATGCCATCACCTTCTCCGAAGGCAGCCACCGGCCAGTTACGGCAGCACTGATGGCGTTCAGCGCGAATATCGCGCAGGCGCGGGAATATGGCATCGAGAGCGCAGCCGTGCTGTTGGCCGCGCTGCCCACATTGCTCGTCTATCTTTTCGGAGGAAAATACTTCCTTCGCGGCCTCACCGCTGGCGCGGTCAAGTAGAGATCATTTCATGTCGGCACTTTCCGTTCACGATCTTCGCGTTAACTTTGGCTCCGTCGATGTCCTGAAGGGCATAGACATGAGCATCGAGAGCGGAGAGTTTGTCGTCCTTGTCGGCCCTTCCGGCTGCGGCAAGTCCACGCTGCTCAACGTCATCGCGGGGCTCGAAGGCTCATCCGCAGGGCGGATCGAAATTGCGGAACGGGACGTCACGCGCATTGCCCCGAAAGATCGTGACATCGCGATGGTGTTTCAGAGCTACGCGCTCTATCCCGCCATGACGGTGCGCGGAAATATCACCTTCGGGATGGAATGCCGCGGGGTTCCCAAGGCGGAACGCCTTGCCGCCGTCGAACGCGTGGCCAAGCTCTTGCAGATAGGCCCGCTGCTCGACCGTCGTCCCAGTCAACTGTCAGGCGGTCAGCGCCAGCGGGTCGCGATGGGTCGCGCGCTGGTGCGGGATCCGATCCTGTTTCTGTTCGACGAACCCTTGTCGAACCTGGATGCCAAGCTTCGTGTTGAAATGCGCATGGAGATCAAGCGCCTGCACCATCGGCTCGGAACCACGATGGTTTACGTCACGCATGACCAGATCGAGGCCATGACGCTGGCGACGCGAATTGCGGTGATGAACAAGGGCGTTATCCAGCAGTTTGCCGATCCGCAGACGATCTACGATACGCCGGCCAATTTGTTCGTTGCGCGCTTCATGGGATCTCCGCCGATGAATACTATTCCCGTCCGTATCGATACCGAAAACGGCGCGGCGGTGGCCGTGGTGAGCGACGGAGAGGGGACCCAGCGTCTACGCCTCGACCTGAGCGCTGCCGTGGCTGCCTCCTGGGTGGGGCGCGATGCCCTACTGGGGGTGAGGCCCGAATGCATCTCCTTGCTGGAGAATGAGGTCGGCTCACCTGATAAGATCAATCTCCTTGCGGCGGAAGTTCAGATGATCGAACCCACCGGAGCGGAAACACTGGCGCTGATCCGGGTGAGTGGTACTGACGTGATGGCAAAAATGAGCGCCAACGCCCGTCCGGCGGTGGGCTCACGGCCGACCTTCGCGGTCGACATGAGCAAGGCCTGCCTGTTCGATCCGCAAACCGAACTGAGAATTTCGTAAGCCGCGACCGGCTGGCGGCGTTGCAAGGCGCCGCTCAGTCGCTGAAGGCCTCGACGCTGACGCGGCGACCGAGCATGAATGCATCGGCGACATGAACCAGGGGCGAAAGATCGAAATCGGACGTTCCGCTCGCGATCAACTCGACGAAATTCCGATAAATGCCGAGGTATTCGTAACGCGTCTCGTCCAGGAGTGTGCGGTCGTCATGGACGAGGCGTCCACCACTGTCGGCAACCGTCAGACGCCCGGCGTCGGTTTCGATGTGCACCTCGCGGGTTTGCGGGCCCGTCAGGCGCCAGTCGAAATCCGCCTGGATACGAACGCCGGTGGCGTCGGTGAAGGCCAGATCGGCCGCAATCGGCGTTTGGCAGTTTGCCGGGAAGGAGAGATCGGCCTTGGTGAGAAAAAACGGCCGCGGCAAAATGCGGGTGAGGAGCGAGAGCGCATTGATACCGGGATCGAAAACGCCAAGCCCACCCGGTTGCCAGATCCAGGTCTGGCCCGGATGCCAGACCCTCACGTCTTCTTTCCACACAACATCGACCGACTTGATCTGACGACCGGCGAGAAAAGCGCGCGCCGGCTCAACCGCGGGCGCGAAACGGGAATGCCAGGTCGCAAACAGGGTTCGTTTTGCATCGCTTGCGATCGAGAGCAACGGTGCAAGTTCGCTGACGGTGGCCGCAGGCGGCTTTTCGAGCAGCACGTGCTTGCCGGCCCTCAGCGCAGCCGCTGCCAATGCAAAGCGAGTTTGCGGTGGCGTACAGAGCGCGACGGCGTCGATTTTCGGACCGCTGTCCAGCATCTCATCAAGTGTTTCAAAATGCGCGATACCTGCCGCGGAAGCCTTCGGGTCGGCAGTCGCGACCAGGTCAATGCCCGGCGTGCCGGCAACGGACGGTAAATGCTTGCTGTTGGCGATCTTGCCGAAACCAACGATGGCGAGGCGGACGGCAGTCATTGTGGCGTGCTCCACGCAACCTCGATCCCGGTCATTCAGGCTGTAGACCAGTTGCGGCGACTACGTCCTTCCATTTCTTGATCTCGAGATCAATCTGCTTTGCGAACTCGGCCGGTGAATTTCCACCGGGTACGGCGGACATCTCCTCTAGGCGCTTGCGGATCAGTTCCTCCTTGAGAATTTCGGCAACGTTCCGGTAGAGCAGGTCGATTGTTGTGCGAGGCGTATTGGCCGGGCACAGAAATCCGTACCATGCAATTACCTCATAGCCTGGAATTGTCTCGGCCATCGCCGGTATTTCGGGGGCGCCGGCAAATCGATTCATCGAGGTGACCGCGAGCGCCCGTATGACGCCGGATCGGATATGTTCGAGCGAAGTCGGCAGATTATCGAAGGCTACCTTGATATGCCCGCCCAGCAGGTCACTCATCATCGGAGCCGACCCGCGGTAGGGGACGTGCTTGATGTCGATCTTGGTGGCAGCCTTGAGAAGTTCCCCGCTCATATGCGGCGAACCGCCGATACCGGTCGAGCCGATGTTCAGGACGCCCGGATTGTTTTTCGCATATTCGATCAGTTCAGAAACGGTTTTGACCGGCAGCGAAGGATGCACGATCAGGACGTTCGGTGGACTCGCCAGGACCGTTATCGGTTCGAAGTCCTTCACCGCATCGTAGGGCATCTTCTTATAGACGCTATTGTTGATCCCGTGCGTCGCGATGGTGCCCAACAGGATCGTGTATCCGTCCGGGGCAGCCTGAGCCACGGACGTGGCACCGATCATGCCTCCGGCACCGGACATGTTCTCGATTACGAATGGCTTACCCAGCCGCTCTTCCAGCCGCTTGGAGACCAGCCGCGACAGGATGTCAGCAGTCCCTCCGGGCGGGAAGGGCACGACGACCCGGACCGGCCCATCCGGGTAGGCGTGAAGCGTCGCAATCGTCGTACCGAGCGCCACGGCAATTGCGATCAGTAACGCCGCTGCCCGAGATAGCTTCGACATTCATAATCCTCCTTTTGGCCGCGAGCTCGTCATAAGGCGGCGGTCCCAATCGAGAGGCCGCCGCAGACGTACAAAACCTGTCCAGTTGTGAATGACGCGCCATCGGATAAAAAGAACTCGATGGCGGCCGCGATTTCGTCGGGCTCGCCCAACCGCTTCATCGGAATTCGATTTGTAAAGAACTCTAGGGGTTTTCCATTGGGTGCGCCGTATTCGGTGAGACTATCCTTGCGGAACATTTCCGTTGCGGTTGGACCTGGTGCAACGACGTTCGCCGTGATGCCGAACTCCGCAAGTTCGAGCGCCCACGTCCGCGTCATCCCGATGGTGCCGGCTTTTGCCGCGCCGTAACTGCTGTGATCGTTGCGGCCCAATACCGCCCGGCTTGCAATATTGACGATGCGACCGCGGCGTCGTGCCTTCATGCCGGGCAGGACCGCCTGCGAGCATTGGATAGAGACGCGCAGATTGACATCGATCACGCGCGCAAAATTTTCGAAATCGATCGCACCCAACGGCTGGAGAATGTTGAGTCCCAGATTGTTGACGAGGCCAGAATCTCGAAATTCGACGTCACCTGCGAAAGGGCCGCCGCGGTCGCGGCGGGATCCGATAGATCGGCTGGAAAGAAATGCCCGGGGAACTTGTCTTCGCCGGCGGTGCGGGCGAGCCCAATGACTTCGTACCCCCCATTTGACAGCCGTTCGGCGGTGGCTCTACCGATGCCGCGGCTTGCGCCTGTCACCAGTATGGCGGGCTTTGCCATATCTATCTCCTTAACGCGGTGTTGAATCGGATGTTCTAGAATTGTGTCTGCTTCCGCTTGAACCAGTCCTGCGCGGTTCCTACGATTCCGTTGGGCAGGAATATGATGAATGCGATCAGCAACGCGCCATAGATGGTGTTGTCGAGCCCGACCATGGTTACGCCGATGCCGACGCGCAGCAGTTCCGCCAGCATGATCGTGAAGATGGCACCGACCGTCGGCCCCATCATCGTAAACATCCCGCCCACTACCGCCGCGAACACGATTTGCAGCGAAATGTTAATTCCCGAGACCGTCTCGGGATTAATGTAGAGCTGGTATTGCGCGAACAGGGCGCCCGCGAAGGCCACCATGACGGCGCTAAGCATCGTGATTTTCATCTTTTCGCGCATGACGTTGATCCCGATCGCCGCCGCGGCGGTCTCATCCTCGGATATGACGTCCATGGCGTAGCGGCTCATGCCGTTGTCGATCCGCCGCCAAACGTAGAGACCGCCGACCCAGGTCAGAAGCGCGATGAGGTAGAACCATCGCTTGTCGACAAACAATGCGAAGAGCGCATCGCCTTCCGCGGCGCGGCGCGGTGTCATACCGAGCGAACCGCCGGTATAGTCGCGCATAGCCACAATGCTCAAGCGGACGACTTCACCGAGGGCAAGTGTCACCAGGGCAAAGTAGTGGCCGACGACGCGAAAGCGAAAGCAGGGATAACCGACGAGGGCGGCGAGCCCGGCGGCAAGCACCAGCGCGGCCGGGATGCCGATCCACGGCGTGACGTGCCCGTAGTTCCAGAGCAGCGCCGTCCCATAGGCGCCAATGCCGAGGAATGCACCGTGCCCGATCGACACCAGACCGAAACGACCCATGATCGACCAGCTCGTATAGGCGAACGACCATAATAGGATGATGATCAGGAGATGATTCACATAGGGCGGGATCTTCAGCGCCGTCAATCCGAGCAATCCCGCAAGGATCAGCGCCTTCCATGCATTGTTCACGTACGTGGCCCCATAATGCCCTGCGGCTTCCAGATCAGCATCACAATGAAGAACACGAAGGCCGCGACATATCCCCCATTCGACATGCGCCAGCAGCCCGCCGATCGCGATGATTTGACTGATAACTAGCGCTGCGAAGAAGCCGCCGACCATGTTGCCGGGGCCGCCTAGGACGCAAATCATGAAGGTGAGCGGCCCGAACGTGCCGCCGAGGGCAGGGTGTACGTCATATTGCAACAGAAGGACACAGCCTGCGAGACCGGCAAGACCGCCGCCGATGAACGACGTCACAATGTAGACCCGCCGGATATCGACGCCCATCAGCGCCATGATCTCGCGATCCTGGGAGACCGCCCGTATTGCGCGGCCAAGGAACGTCCGTTTCAGGAATACGTAAAGCGCCGCAACCGTGAGCAAAGCGATGCTGAAGGCGATTAGCCGGGCGACGCTGATGAACATGCCGCCGATTTCCAGCAACGGCATCCGGAGGCCAAGATTTCGGAAATCGACGCCGAACAGCATGGTGATGAAGCTTTGTAGGAAGAACAGAAGTCCCCCCGTAGCGAGTAACTGGTTGATAGGTGCGGTATCGAGGAGCCGGGCGATGATGCCGACATGGACCAGCACCCCCATCGCAGCCACGAGCAGGATTGCCAGCAGCCACGCAATCGGGAGCGGTACACCGTGCTGTACGTAGAGCCACCACACGCAATACATACCGGCCATGACCAGTTCGGCGTAACAGATCCAGACAACGTCGATGACGCCGAAGAACAGGTTGCAGCCGAGCGCGAGCAATCCAAGAACACCCGCCAGCAAGATGCCGTTGATGACGGCTTCAAGAAAATAAATGTCGAAGATGCCCACTCATACCTCCGCGGCGTCGCCGCTTTAAAGCCCGACATACGCCTTTCGAATTTCCTCACTGGCGAGAAGCTCTTGCGCGCTTCCGCTGGCGCGGATGGTTCCCGCTTCGAGCAGATAGGCGCGGTCGCAGATGCTAAGCACCTGATTGACGTTCTGTTCGACAATGAGGACGGTGAGGCCGGCTTCACGGATTCGCCGCACCAGTTGAAAAACCTGTTCGACGATCACGGGTGCCAGACCGGCCGAGGGCTCGTCCATCAGCAACAGCTTGGGACCGGACATCAGCGCGCGTCCAATGGCGCACATTTGCTGCTCGCCACCGGAGAGGGTACCCGCCAGTTGCTTGCGCCGCTCGTGCATGCGCGGAAACAATTCGTAAACCTGCGCCAAGCGTTGTTCGTAACGGGCCCGGGCAGTTTTCATATAGGCGCCCATGGCAAGATTGTCTTCGACCGACATGCGCGCGAACAGCCGGCGGTGCTCGGCGACATGGGCGATGCCGGTCGAGACGACCTCGTACGGTTTCAGGGTCTTCAGCGAACGTCCTTCCATCAGGATGTCGCCACCCTGGATCGGGATCAATCCGGATATTACGCGCATTAAGGTTGTCTTGCCGGCGCCGTTGGGGCCGATCACGGCGACCGCTTCGCCTTGCTTGACCTCGATCGAGGCCGAAAAAAGCGCCCGCATGGTCAGGTAGCCTGCATCGACATTCCGTAGACTGAGCATGGTGTCTCAGGCTGCCGGGTGGGCATTGTTGCGGCCGAGGTAAACCTCGATCACCCTGGGGTTGATGACGACGTCGGCGGGGAGGCCCTCCGTTATTTTTTCGCCGTGATCGAGTACGATGACCCGATCAACGGTCTTCATCAGCACGCCCATGATGTGTTCGACCCAGATGATTGTGATGCCTTTGTCGCGTCGGATCCGCACCAGCAGTTCGGCGGCCTGGTGCATCTCGTCCTCGTCCAATCCGCCGAGGCTTTCATCCGCCAGCAGCAGGCGCGGCTCTGTAGCGAGGGCCTTTGCCAGTTCGAGTTTCTTGAGTCCGGCGGCTCCCAGCTTGTCGACGGAGACGCCGACGGCGGTCGGAAGCCCGACCATGTCGAGGACGCTTTCGGCGGCTTCCCAGCAAGCCTTCTTCGACTTCTGTTGGTTACTGCCGAAGAATGCCGCAACGGCGACATTCTCCAGGACCGAAAGCTTGCGGAACGGTTTTGGAATTTGGAACGTGCGAGCGATCCCCATCTTCGCGATGCGGTCCGATTGCAGCTCACCGATGCGCGTGCCGTTCCAGACAATTGTTCCCGACGAGGAGGGCAGGGCACCTGAGATGCAGTTAAATGTGGTGCTCTTGCCGGATCCATTTGGTCCGATCAGGCCAAGGATTTCGCCGTCCGCAACGTCGAACGACACGTTGTTGACGGCGGTCAGCGAACCGAATCGCTTGGTCAGGCCTTGAACCGAAAGCATCGCCGTTCCTTCCATAACCCGCCCGCACGATCAGCTTCGGCCGATCAAACAATTCATGTTTGGTGCGTTCGGGCTTCAGCGTGCCCCATAGGGCGAGTTCGGCGGAAGCGGTAACACCGGCTCCTGACTGGCAACTGAGGTCGGAAACACGACCTTGCTCTTGCCATCGACATACTGCCAAACGACCGGAGTCGACCGCATGTTTTGCCCGGCCATTTCGTGCTCGGGCGGATAGAATTTGACGCCGTAGCCCGCGAAGGTGTTGCCGTCGGCAATGTCGGTTTCCAGAGCCGCCTGGCGCAACGCGTCGGCTGAGATTCCGCCGTGCTTCTTGATGGCGCGCGGCAGGACGTCGGTGAGAAACACCCAGGTGCTGTTGAACCCGACGCTGACATGCACCGGCAGTTCCGTCGCCTTTGGGAATGCCTTGAGGTATTTCGCCTCGACATCCTTGACGAGCTTGGCGATATCAGGACGCAGCTTGTCCGGATTGAGTAGCGCGCTCGATACCGCATCCGAATCCAGGAAATAGTTGATATCGGTTCCAAACGTCGCGACCATCCGGTCGGCTTCACCGTAACCGGCGCCATGGCCGAACAGCGCCTTGAACCGAAATCCCTGCTCACGTGCCTGGCGCAGAAACTAGCGTGATATCGGGATTGTAGGCGGTGTGCAGCACGATGTCCGGATTGGCGCGCTTCAATTTGGTAACCAGCGACGATAGGTCGGGCGTGGTGGCGGAGTAACCCTCCTTGTGCACGACTTGCATGCCGTATTTCTTGGCGGCACGTTCGTTGCCCTCGGCAACGCCGACGCCGAATGGTCCGTCTTCGTGAATGATCGCTAGTTTGAGGTCCTTCGGCTCGATTCCCAGTTTCGATTTGCTGAATTGCGAGAGCATTTCGGGCGACAATTCACCGAATTGTCCTCCATGGATCTGCGGACGGAAGACATATTTCAGATGGCGATCTTTCAAGACGGCGGGCGAGATGCAGGTATTGATCCAGAAGAATTTCTTTTGGGTATCGACCTTTGCGGCCAACGGCACGCATTGGGCACTGGAGAACAGGCCCATCAACATGTCGACGCCGACCTGATCGAGCATCCGCTCGGCTTCGTTGATCGCAACGTCCACCTTGCTCTGGGCATCGGCATAGGTCGGCGCGATCTTGTATCCCTCGATGCCGCCGCGTTCGTTGATCATGTCGATCGCGAGCTTGGTGCCCCAGGCATTGAGCTCAGAACCGCCAGCTGCCAGCGGGCCAGTGTAGTCGTAGATCACGCCGATCTTGAGGACCTTTTCCTGGGCCCATAGCCGGGCTTCGCCGCCATGAAGGATAATTGCGCCAACTAATGCAGCCAGAATTGTGCGTCCCAGCCTCATCGTCGCCCCCTCTGTTTGCCTGTATTTCAATCCTTCTCTTGATGCTAGATAATGTTAACTAAATTGGCAACAATGTTTTTGACGATCGAGAAAGGCTGGCTGGGTGAACTCTGCTCCTGGGCCGTTTTGAGGGTGGCGCAGGCAGCCCCGAGCGTTGCCGCGCTGATGAATATCAGTCGACCAGGTTTCGTTCCGCACTGCACGGGTTACCCCGCAGATGCGGGAGACGGAGATATCGATTTGTCTCTGGTTCGAAGTCTATCGCTTATGCTTGGCCAGACGCAGATAGGCCTCTTTGGCCGGCTGCAGGTGCTGGACCACAACCTCGACAAGCGATTTCCTTTCCTGCGTTGACAGCAGGTCGATCATTTTCTGGTGTTGTTCGCGGACGATCTTGAGCAGCCCGGGATCGCCGATGCTGTACGAACGGATGGCGTGGGTCTTGAGTGCCATTTGTTCGATGACTTCCACGAGAGGAACGTTTCCACACATGGCAAAGAAGGTCTTGTGGAAGAGCAGATTCTTGCGAAACACCGTCCGCAGCTCGCCTTTTTTGGCTGCAGCGGCGTGAAGGTCCTGGATTTTCTGCAGATTGGCGATCGCCGCCTTGTCGGCGGGAAGCGGGATAAGTTCGGCCGCGCGGCGTTCGATCAGCGCGCGAACCAGATAGAGTTGTTCGATCTCATCGACGCCGTAGTCGCGCACGGCGGCACCACGATTTGGCTGTCGGATGATGATTCCCATCGACTCCAGATCGGTCAGGGCCTGGCGGACCACGTGGCGTTTGACGACAAACCGTTCCGCGATCTCTTCCTCGACCAGCCGCTCGCGTGGCGCGAGCTGGCCCAGCGCGATTTCTTCCTCAAGGATGTCGACGATATCGGTCGCACTGGCGGTTTTTCGACGGGGGGTCGACGATTTCATGAAGGGGGGCTCGCAAGACAGGGTTACGACTGGCACTAATAATGATGACAAGATTGTTGACAACATGGTTGCGCTCACCATAGTACAGCCTATTGATGCTTTTCAAAACGAAGGTTCGCCGTTTTCGCCGGGCCGCGACGACGGGGTGCCCAAAGGAACGCGAATGACCAAGATCAGCGCTGTGCGCGCGCGCAACCTCAATATTCCACTGGACCGGGTCACGTCGCTGTCCAGCCGGCTCGTCAATGAGCGCCACTACGGCGTCGTCGAGTTGATGGGCGACGACGGGCACCGGGGAATAGGCTTTTGCTATGTGGGTAGCGCCGGGGGAGGGTTGTTCACCGAGGCTGTCGAAGGACTATTGGCGCCGCTTCTGATCGGTGAAGATCCTTACCGTGTCGAGGGGCTTTGGGCTGCCATGTATCAGGAAGCCTTGCTTCAGGGTAGGGCAGGAACGGTTCTCCGGGCCATCAGTGCGCTCGACAACGCGATCTGGGACCGTAATGCTAGGGCCGCCAACCTCCCGCTCTACAAGTATCTCGGCGCCTTCACCGACCGCGTTCCGGCCTATGCCAGCGGCGGCTACTACATTGAGGGCAAGACGCCGGCTGCCCTGGCCGAAGAAATGGCGGGATATGTTGCTGCGGGTTACACCGCAGTGAAGATGAAAATCGGCAAGCTCGATATCGCCGGCGAGGAAGCGCGCATCGCTGCGGTACGCGAACGAGTCGGTCCTGACATCCATCTCATGCTCGATGCCAACAACGCTTGGTCTGACCTGCCGACCGCGTTGCGATTCGCGCGCATGTACGAAAGATACGATCCCTATTTTATCGAGGAACCGTTCAGTCCTGACGATATCGGCAATCACGCCCGGCTGGCTGCCGCGATTTCGGTACCAATTGCAACCGGCGAGATCGAGGTCGGCCGCTGGCGGTTCGCCGAACTGATGGCGCGTTCCGGCGCGATCATTCTGCAGACCGACGCCTGCGTATGCGGCGGGATCACGGAGTTTCGCCGGATTGCGGCGACCGCTGCCAGCCTTGGCATCACGGTGCTCCCGCACTGGTTCCACGACCTGCATGCGCATCTGGTCGCTGCGACCCCGAACGCCCGGTACGTCGAGTTTTTTCCCGACGACCAGGTGCTCAACTTCCGTCGCGTCGTGGGCACCCAGATCGAGGTTCATCAGGGGTACATCGAAATGTCGCAGCGTCCCGGCGTAGGCTTCGACTTCAATGCCGCGGCACTCGATCGCTACGCCACCGCGCCCTGGGCGCAAACCGGCCGCGCCAGCGAGCTGGCAGCCTGAGGATCAGTGATGAAGATGCCTCCCAATCAGTTCAAGGCGCGCTTGGCGCAGGGCAAACGGCAACCCGGACTTTGGCTGACGCTTGAAAGCGTCAACGCCACCGAGATCGTCGCGGGCTCCGGGTATGACTGGCTATTGCTCGACATGGAGCATACCGGCCTCGACCTATCGCAGGTTGCCGACCATATCCGCGCGGCAAGGGGCGGTACGGCGGAGCTTGTGGTCCGCATCCCCTGGAACGAGCCGATCGTGATGAAGCGGTTGCTCGATTCCGGCGTGCGTTCCTTCATGATCCCGTTCGTGCAGTCCGCCGCCGAGGCGCGCGCCGCCGTCGCGGCCACCCGCTATCCGCCGCATGGCATTCGCGGCGTCAGCGGCAACATGCGTGCCAACGCTTTCGCCCGCTACAGCGACTACGCCGCGCGATACCACGAAGAGCAGTGCATCATCGTCCAGATCGAATCGCCCGTGGCGGTCGCGGCGATCGGTGAGATCGGTGCTGTGGAAGGCGTCGACGGTGTATTTGTCGGCCCCAACGATCTCGCGGCGAATATGGGCCTGTTCGGTCAGCCCGGTGCTGCGCAGGTACGTTCCGCGATCGGCGATGCGCTGACAAGGATACGCTCGACCGGCAAGGCGGCCGGCATTCTCAATTTCGACCCCGTTCAGGCCCGGGGCCTCTTCAACGACGGTTACAGCTTCATCGCCGTGGGATCCGATACGTCGATCCTTGCCCGGCGCAGCGAGGCGTTGCTCGCCGATGTCGGCGAAAAGGTCTGAAGGCTGCCCGAAAATGTATTCAGCTCATCTCTACATCGACGGGGAGTTCCTCGCGAAATCTGCTGCCGATCGGTTTGCTGTCGTCAATCCGGCGACTGAAGAATTCCTGGGAGATATTGCCTCGGCGGGGACAGCTGAGGTCGAGGCCGCGCTATCGGCCGCGGAACGTGGGTTCGCGGTCTGGCGCCGGGTCACCCCCTGGGAGCGTGCATCGCTCTTGCGCCGAGTGGCCGTGCTGATGCGCACGCGAAGCGAAACCATTGCGCAGCTCTTGACGCTGGAGGTGGGGAAGCCGATCGCAGAAGCCCGTGCTGAGGTCTTCGTCTCGGCGGAGTATTTTGAATGGTATGCGGACGAGGCCCTGCGACCGCTTGGCGTTGTTGGCGACGGCCGCGCCGCCGGAAGCCGGTATAGTGTTACGCAGGAGCCGGTCGGCGTGGTTCTGGCGCTAACCGCCTGGAATTTTCCCATCTCGTTGGCCTCGCGCAAGCTTGCCATGGCATTGGGCGCCGGATGCTCGGTCATTCTACGTCCCGCGGAAGAGGCGCCGGCCTGTGTCACCGAACTGGTGCGCTGTTGCCACGATGCGGGGTTGCCCAAGGGTGTCGTCAATTTGGTGTTCGGTTCACCGGAGGCAGTTGTCGAGCCTTTGATGGCGGCACCGAGCGTTCCCAAGGTCAGCTTCACGGGTTCGACGCGGGTCGGCCAAATCCTCGTTCGTCAAAGTGCTGCGACCGTCAAGCGCATGACCATGGAGCTTGGTGGCCATGCGCCCTTCATTGTTCTTGAGGACGCGGACGTCAGCAAAGCTGCCGCGGCTGCCCTGACCGGCCGGCTGCGCAACGCCGGTCAGGTCTGCACGTCCCCGAGCCGGTTCTTCGTCCACGAGCGCCATGTCAATGCATTCCTGGGCCGCTTGGCCGAAGGCGCCGGCGCCGTTCGGATCGGTGATGGTCGCGAGGAAGGGATTCAGATGGGTCCGCTCGCGACATCGCGCCAGCGCGAACGGGCGGAGCGGCTGGTTGCCGATGCCCGGACGAAGGGCGCCCACGTCGTGCATGGCGGAGGTCGCCCGGCTCATCTTAATCGAGGGTTCTTTTTCGAGCCTACGGTTCTATCGAACCTATCCGACGACGCGGCTGTGTTGTTGGAGGAGCCTTTCACGCCCATCGCCGCGGTAGTGCCGGTGTCGGGGCCGGAGGAGGCGATTAAGCGCGCCAATGCCCTTGAATTCGGCCTGACCGCCTATGTCTTTGGTGCATCACAGGCAGGGTTGGAATATGTGACCTCTCGCCTGGAAGCGGGGGTGATCGCCGTCAACAACATTGCTTCGCAGTTCCGGAAATGCCGTTCGGCGGTATTAAGCAAAGTGGCTACGGCCGCGAAGGCGGTATGGAGAGCATCCGGGAATATCTGAACCCGAAATTTGTTCACAGCTTTCCGGCGTAAGAGATATGATCAGGAAATCCGTTAGCGAGTTGCGCAGCCAACGCTGGTTTTCCGCGCCAGGATCGATCGGCGCCCACAAGCATCGGCGCATCAAGCAAGGCGGATTTGGTCCTGGTGATTTCAAGGACAAGCCCGTCATAGCGATCCTATCGACTTGGTCGGACCTCCAGACCTGCCATGCGCACTTTCCCCAGCGCGTCGAGGAAGTAAAGCGCGGGATCTGGCAGGCCGGCGGCTTTCCCGTCGTTATTCCCGTTCAAAGCGTCAGTGAAAGCTTTCTGAGGCCAACCAGCATGTTGTATCGCAATTTGCTGGCGATGGAGGTCGAGGAGTCGATCCGGGCGCATCCGATCGATGGGGCCGTACTGATGGGTGGATGCGACAAAACCGGGCCCGGTCTCGTGATGGGTGCCGCGTCCGCGGACGTGCCGTCCATTTTTATGCCGGCTGGCGCCATGCTGAAGGGACGATGGCGTCAGCATACGCTCGGAACGGGATCCAGCGCCTGGGCCGCTGATGCCGACCATCGTGCCGGCAAGATCGATGATGCTGAATGGGCCAGGATGTCGGAGGCCACGGTCAGGTCGCCGGGCATCTGCAACACCATGGGCACGGCGTCGACCATGACGTTGCTGATCGACGTCCTCGGATTGTCGCTGCCGGGCGCCAGCACGATACCGGCTGTCGATTCCGAGCACATGCGCATGGCCACGGATACCGGGCGTCGCATTGTCGATATGGTCTGGGAAGATCTCAAGCCGCGCGACATCGTCACGGAAGCATCGCTGCGTAATGCCATCATCGCCGATATGGCGATCTCCGGATCGACCAACTCCCTGATCCATCTAATTGCGATGGCGCGCCGGCTTGGGCATGACATGACGCTGGATTGGTTCTCCGAAGCCAGTGACAAGGTGCCGGTGATCTGCAATCTCATGCCTGCCGGAAAATATCTGATGGAGGATTTCCATTTTGCCGGCGGCATCCGCGCGCTTCTCAATGTGATCCGTGCGCATCTGGATGTTGGCGTCCGCACCGCGTCCGGGCTGTCGTTGGGACAGACCATCGAAGGCGCGGAGGTCTACGATCACGACGTCATTCGTTCGCTCGACAATCCGATCTATCCAAGCGGTGCGCTCGTCGTGCTGAAGGGGTCGCTGGCGCCGCGGGGCGCGATCCTGAAGCGCTCGGCTGCCGAAGGCCAGCTTCTCACCCATACCGGTCCCGCTATTGTCTTCAAGAATCTGAAGGACATGACGCAGAGGATAGATGATCCGAGCCTGCCGGTAACCGCGAACAGTGTGCTGGTTTTGCAGGATGCCGGTCCGACCGGCGCCCCGGGCATGCCCGAATGGGGCATGTTACCTATCCCCAAGAAGCTGTTGGAGCAGGGGGTGCGCGACATGGTCCGCATTTCAGATGGAAGGATGAGCGGTACCAGTTACGGAACCTGCGTTCTGCACGTCAGCCCGGAGAGCCGCATTGGCGGTCCGCTCGGTCTGGTGCGGGATGGCGACATGATTCATCTCGATACGAACTCTCGGAAACTAGATCTGCTTGTCGATGAACATGAGTTGGCGCGGAGGAAGGCCGTATGGTCGCCGCCGGCACCGCATTACGAGCGTGGCTATGGTGCCATGTTCGCACAGCACGTGCTGCAGGCCGACGACGGCTGCGATTTCGATTATCTCGTGAAGCGCGGCGTCAATCCCGAGCCGGAAATTCACTGATTTTGGAAGTTCGCCGCTTGTCCGCCACGTTAAATGGTGGCGCAATTCGACGTGCTGTGGGGTCGCTTAGATAGACGGCGCCATCTCGATACGAATCCGCGCGGCTGAAGCCTCCGGCTAGCAGCACCAGAACGCCGTGGGTTAGTGAGGTCGCCGCGGAACTCCACTCTTCGACCCGCACGATAGCCTGACAATCAAGTCGGTCTGGAGCACGAGGCGCCGGCTGCGTTTGCCTGCCTTGCCGGATATACGTTCTAGCAGCAGCTGCGCGCCGAGACTTCCGAAAGTTTCAGCCGGCTGGTCGATAACGGTCAGCAACGGTGAGAGTACCGCGAGATGCTCGACGTCGTCGAAACAAACCA
>Ga0209890_10000549_pt1 | contig 17391 bp, 14 predicted proteins | sample OrgsoiDNA2013049_FD_185799 | JGI IMG/M metagenome (GOLD analysis project Ga0209890, IMG submission 185799) | Permafrost soil microbial communities from the Arctic, to analyse light accelerated degradation of dissolved organic matter (DOM) -... | ecosystem: Environmental > Terrestrial > Soil >...
TGGTGGCCAGGGGCGGGGTCGAACCGCCGACCTTCCGATTTTCAGTCGGACGCTCGTACCAACTGAGCTACCTGGCCTTGCATGAAGCTGGGTGGGACAGGCAAGAATCAGCGACCCCGACCGGACTCGAACCGGCGACCTCCGCCGTGACAGGGCGGCGCGCTAACCAACTGCGCTACGGGGCCTTGGGAAAGGCCTTTTGCTGCGTATCCCCAACGGGATTCGAACCCGTGCTACCGCCGTGAAAGGGCGGGGTCCTGGGCCGCTAGACGATGGGGACCCGGATCATTTGTGCTCACCCGAACCCCTCGCCGCTAGCGAGCAGCAGCTCGGATCCGTCGAGGACTAGGGAAGCATAGGGGAGAGTGCGCCGAATCTCCAAAGTGAGCTGGTCACCTCAGCCAGGGTTGGCCCACGCCAGCAGCCGCTCGATCTCCCAGGTGTTCACGATTCGCGTCAGCGGCACACCGATTCGCTCCGCGCGGGCGCATCCGTAGATCTGGAAGTCCAGCTGGCCCGGCGCGTGAGCATCGCTGTCGATCGTGAACAGGCACCCAGCATCGCGTGCCAGGGCGACCAGCTCATCGGGTGGGTCGCAGCGCTCGGGGCGCGCGTTGATCTCCACCGCGACCTCGTGGTGGGCGCAGGCCTCGAACACTGCTGCGGCGTCGAAAGAGCTCTGGTCCCGAGTGCCCCGTGAGCCCTCGACCAGGCGCCCTGTGCAATGGCCGAGGACATTGGTGTGTGGGTTCTGAACGGCGGCGATCATCCTGCGGGTCATGGGTGCCGCAGACATCGCCAGCTTGGAGTGGACTGAGGCTACCCGCAGGTCCAGCCGTGAGAGCATTTCCACACTCTGGTCCAATGAGCCGTCGTCGAGGATGTCGACCTCGATCCCCTTCAAGAGGCGGAACTCCCCCAGGGCCGAGTTGATCGTGTCGACGACGCGGAGTTGCTTCGATAGACGTTCTGAGGAAAGGCCGTTCGCGATCTGGAGGCGTGGAGAATGATCGGTCAGCGCCAGGTAGTCGTGCCCCAGCTCAAGTGCCGTTACGACCATCTCCTGGATGGATGACCCGCCGTCCGACCAGTCGGAGTGCGAGTGCAGATCCCCGCGTATGGCAGCCCGCACCTCGAGCCCACCTGCCACCAAGGGCTCGGCCGCCCTGTTCTCCAACGACATGAGGTATGCCGGGATCTCCCCTTCCAGGGCCTGTCGAATGACTCCCTCCGTTGCGGGACCGATACCGGACAGGTCGGTCAGCGTTCCCGCGGCAGCGCGTGAGCGCAGCTCGGTGGCGTCGGTCGCAAGCACTGTGGCCGCGGCCCCGCGGAATGCCTTGACCCGATAGGTGCCTGCGCGCGAACGCTCCAGCAGGTAGGCGATCCGTCGCAGGGCGTCATAAGGCCCGAGTAAGGGGTCCACGGCTTAGATCCCGAACTGCCTGCGCATGGTCGCGTCCCATACCCGGTCGCCGCCAAAGCGTCTCAGGTTGATCATGACCTTCGCGGCCGAGGTGACAACGTAGCGTGACCGGGGTCGGGGTGAATCCAGCGCCTTGACGATCACCGCGGCGACGGACTCGGGGCCGGTCGCCATGAAGTCGTTCGCGTAGGCGCCTGTCGTGCTCTTCTCGTTCGCCGCCAACAGGTCCGCGTATGCCGTGTCCCCGCCGGACGAGTTCGTCCCCATGTCAAGGCTCTCGTTCACGCGACTCTCGAAGTTGCTGCGGATCAGGCCAGGCTCCACGAGGATGACAGCGATGCCGAAGGGCTTGACCTCGACCCGCAGGGCATCGCTGATGGCTTCAACGGCGTACTTGGTGGCGTGGTAGAAACCACCGACCGGGAAGGTGATCCGTCCGCCCATCGACCCGATGTTGACGATTCGCCCGGACCGCGACCGACGCATCTTGGGCAGGACCAGCTGGGTGAGCCGCGCAAGCCCGAACACGTTGGTCTCAAACATGGCGCGCACCCTATCGAGGTCAGATTCCTCGATCGGTCCGTAGTCGGCGAACCCGGCGTTGTTGATCAGGGTGCCGACCTGTCCATGTTCGGCTTCGACCGCGTTCACAGCCGTGATCATCGACTCCTCGCAGGTCACGTCCAAAGCCAGCGTGTGACAACCCAGCGCCGCCAGATCGGCGAGTGTCTCGGTCCGCCGGGCCGTCGCATAGACGGTGTGCCCGGCCCCGACGAGGGCCGCAGCCGTGGCGGCGCCGATGCCTGAAGAGCAGCCGCTGATGAGGACGGGATCGTGGCGGGTCATGCCGTCATTCTCGCTTACCGGGCTCGGACAGGCGCGGCGGACGAGTCCGAATCCTGACACGATCCATTAGGAGGTGTTTGGATATGCCAAACTTGGCGTTATGACTCTCAACGCTGGGCGCGCGAGCGGGACTAAGGGCGGCCAGGGTCAGTGGGCTCTTGGTGAGATTGAGCCCCTCAACCCCAACGAGAAGTTCAAGCGCGAGGATGACGCGCTCAATGTGCGGGCACGTGTAGAGCAGATATATGCCAAGGAGGGCTTCGACTCGATCCCTGCAGAGGATCTGCACGGTCGTCTTCGCTGGTGGGGCCTGTACACCCAGCGCAAGCAAGGCATCGACGGCGGCAGGACCGCTACGCTCGAGCCGCACGAGCTCGAGGACAAATACTTCATGCTCCGCGTCCGCATAGACGGTGGCGCACTCACCACCGAGCAGCTGAGGGTCGTCGGCCAGATCTCGCGGGACTTCGCCCGCGACAGCGCTGACCTGACCGACAGGCAGAATGTCCAGCTGCACTGGGTGGGCATCGAGGACGCCCCGGAGATCTGGTCGCGCCTTGAGGCGGTCGGGCTGCAGACGACGGAGGCCTGCGGAGACTGCCCGCGCGTCGTCCTGGGCTCTCCGGTCGCCGGTATCTCCAAAGATGAGCTGATCGACCCGACCTGGGCGATCGAGGAGATCAAGCGCCGCTTTATCGGCAGCCCGGACTTCTCCAACCTCCCCCGTAAGTTCAAGACAGCCCTGACCGGCATGCTCACCAACGACGTCGTGCACGAGATCAACGACATCTCGTTCGTCGGCGTTGAGCACCCCGAGCTGGGCCCGGGCTTCGACTTGTGGGTCGGCGGCGGGCTTTCCACCGACCCTCGCCTGGCCGAGCGCCTCGGCGTCTTCGTTGCCGAGCGCGAGGTGCCGGACGTCTGGGCCGGGGTGACCTCGCTCTTTCGGGACTACGGCTACCGCAGGATGCGGCACAAGGCCCGGATGAAGTTCCTGGTGGCCGACTGGGGTGTCGAGAAGTTCAGGCGGGTCCTGGAGCAGGAGTACCTCCACTGTGCCCTGCCGGACGGTCCGGCCCCGCAGCCCTCGGCCGACCTGGGCGACCATGTCGGGGTCCATGAGCAGAAGGACGGCAGGTTCTACATTGGTGCAGCCCCGATGGTTGGTCGCGTGTCGGGCACGACGCTGCTCGAGCTGGCCGATCTGGTGGAAGCGCACGGCTCTTCGCGGGTCCGGCTGACGCCGCACCAGAAGCTCCTGGTGCTGGACATCGAGGCGCCGCAGGTGGAGCCGCTGATCGAGGCGCTGGACGGCATCGGACTGCAGGCCCGCCCATCCCTCTTCCGCCGCCACACCATGGCGTGCACCGGTATCGAGTTCTGCAAGCTCGCGATCGTCGAAACCAAGGAAGTTGCCGCCAAGACCGTCACTAACCTTGAGGATCGGCTCTCGGACATCGTCGAGCAGATAGACGTCCCACTGACGATCAATGTCAACGGCTGCCCCAACTCGTGCGCCCGCATCCAGGTCGCGGACATCGGCCTGAAGGGTCTACTGGTATCCGATGCCAACGGCAACCAGGTTGGCGGCTTCCAGGTCCACCTTGGCGGCACCCTGGGTCTGGAGTCAGGCTTTGGCCGAAAGGTGCGAGGCCTGAAGACCACCGCGGACGAGTTGCCGGTGTATGTGGAGCGTGTGGTGCGTAACTTTGTTGACGGTCGTGAGTCGGGTGAGCGTTTCGCGACGTGGGCCCTGCGCGCAGACGAGGACCTGCTGCTATGACTCCCGCCCCCGCCCTCGACGTCACCAACCTTGGCGATCTGCCTGTGGCAGAACGGGACTCGGCCCTTGCAGCGATCTCGGCTGCGCTCGAGGGAGAGCCGGCCGAGGAGATTGCCGCCTGGACGGCCAGTGCGTTCGGCGCGAACGTCATCATCGCCGCGTCGATGCAGGACGTGATCCTGCCGCATCTCTTCGCCCAGTTGATCCCAGGTGTCGAGGTCCTCTTCCTCCAGACCGGATATCACTTTCCCGAGACGTTACTGACCCGCGATGTGGCCGCACGCGACCTCGCGATCACCGTGGTCGAGGCGCTCCCCGTCCAGAGCGTGGCCGAGCAGGACGCCCAGTACGGCGAGAAGCTGCACGAGCGCGACCCGAACCTGTGTTGCTTCCTGCGCAAGGTCGACCCGCTGGCAAGGGCGCTGGAGGGCCGGGCCGCGTGGGTCACCGGTGTGCGCCGGGTCGAGGCACCCACGCGGGCCCACGCGCCGATCGTGTCCTGGGACGACAAGCACGACCTTGTCAAGGTCAACCCCCTGGTGGCCTGGTCCGACGAGGATGTCGAGGCCTATCAGGCTGGGCACGACCTGCCGCGCAACCCCCTTGTCGCACAGGGCTATCCGTCGATCGGATGTGCTCCCTGCACACGCAAGGTCGCCCCCGGCGAGGACCCCCGGGCCGGACGTTGGTCCGGCAACGACAAGACCGAATGCGGGATCCACACATGAGCACGATCACCGAGGTGGTCCAGACCGTCGGGGGTCGTCTGACTCTGGACCATCTCGACACCCTTGAGTCCGAGTCGATACACATCTTTCGTGAGGTCGGTGCGGAGTTCGAACGGCCAGTGCTGCTGTTCTCCGGCGGCAAGGACTCGGTGGTCATGCTTCACCTGGCTGCGAAGGCCTTCTGGCCCGGGCCCGTACCCTTCCCGCTGCTGCACGTGGACACCGGACACAACTTCCCGGAGGTGCTGGCCTACCGAGACCGTGCTGTCGCCGCGAAGGGCGTGCGGCTCGAGGTTGCCATGGTCCAGGACTACGTCGATGATGGTCGCCTCACTGAGCGCACTGACGGCACGCGGAACCCTTTGCAGACCCAGCCCCTGCTCGACGCCATCGCGGACCACAGGTTTGATGCCGTATTCGGCGGCGGACGCCGCGACGAGGAGAAGGCCCGCGCCAAGGAGCGCATCTTCAGCCTGCGTGACGAGTTCGGTGCTTGGGATCCGCGCAACCAACGGCCCGAGCTGTGGAATCTCTACAACGGCAGGCATCGCCCGGGTGAGCACGTCCGGGTGTTCCCGTTGTCCAACTGGACCGAGCTCGACGTCTGGCGCTACATCGCCCGGGAGGACATCGACCTGCCCGAGCTTTACTACGCCCATGAGCGTCAGGTCTTCGAACGCGATGGCATGTTGCTCGCTGTCGGGCCGGTCTCTTCACCTCGTGAGACCGAGACCGTTGTTACCAAACAGGTTCGCTATCGGACGGTTGGCGACATGTCCTGCACGGGTGCCGTGGAGTCCGACGCCGTGACCGTCCAGGACGTGGTCATCGAGGTTGCGGCCACTCGTCTGACCGAACGGGGCGCGACGCGTGCCGACGACCGCATCTCCGAGGCGGCAATGGAAGACCGCAAGAAGGAGGGGTACTTCTAGATGCGCAGTTCCGAGCACTCCACGCTCCTACGGCTCGCGACGGCCGGCTCGGTCGATGATGGCAAGTCCACCCTCGTCGGGCGCCTGCTGCACGACTCCAAGTCGGTCCTGGCAGATCAGCTCGATGCCCTCGAGCGTGTCTCGCGCCACCGCGGTCTGGCCCACGCCGACCTGGCACTGCTGACCGACGGTTTGCGCGCCGAACGTGAGCAGGGCATCACCATCGACGTGGCCTACCGCTACTTTGCCACGGCCGACCGTTCGTTCATCCTGGCGGACTGCCCGGGACACGTTCAGTACACCCGCAACACCGTCACTGGAGCCTCGACGGCTGACGCGGTGGTGCTGCTCGTGGACGCCCGCAAGGGCGTTCTGGAGCAGACCCGGCGCCACCTGGCGGTTGCCGCTCTGCTTCGCGTCCCCCACGTGATCGTCGCGGTCAACAAGATCGACCTTGTCGGTTTTGACGAAGACGTCTATACACGAGTCGCCGCGGACCTGGCGGCGGTGGCCACCGACCTCGGACTTCTCGACCTGCACAGTGTCCCCGTGTCGGCCCTTGAGGGCGACAACGTCGTGGACGTCTCGTCGCGCACGGACTGGTATCGCGGACCGAGTCTGCTCGAGATCCTCGAAGCCCTTCCGGGCACTGATGATCCGAGCCACGAGGAGTTCCGCTTCCCCGTCCAGCTCACCCTGCGACCACAGGAAGCCGCGCTCGACGCGGCCCACCGTGAATACCGGGGGTATGCCGGTCAGATCGCCTCCGGTGTCGTTCGGGTGGGCGACGAGGTGGTGGTCCTGCCCAGCGGACGCCGAAGCACGATCGCCGGGATCGACACCGCCGACGGCGAGCTGAGCGTGGCTTTCGCCCCGCGCTCGGTGTCGCTGCGCCTGACCGATGACATCGATGTGGCCCGCGGGGACCTCATCGCGGCCGCGTCATGCGCTCCCGAGACGACGCGGAACCTGGTGGCCACCGTCTGCTGGCTCTCGGACGTGCCGTTGAGCAAACACAGCCGGGTGCTGCTCAAGCACACCACCCGCACCACCCGGGCGATCATCAGTGCTGTCGACGGGGTCCTGGATCTCGATGCCGTCCAGATCGTCGCGGCCGAAGACCTGGGGCTCAACGACATCGGACGGCTGCGGATCCGCACCGCCGAGCCGATCGCAGCCGAGCCGTATGCCAGGCACCGTCGCACCGGTGCGTTCCTGCTCATCGACGCCCAGAGCGGACAGACCCTTGCTGCTGGCATGGTTGGGGACCCGCTGGCCGGTCAGGGTGAGCATGCTGACCAGTGGGACATATAGGAGTCGGGTCGTGGCCGCCACAGAGTCAACGGCAGTCCTGCTGCTCGGCCATGGCAGCAAGGACCCGCGAGCGGAACTTGTTGTCGGCGAGCTGGTTTCGGCTGTTGCGGCGGGCACCGGCCTCACGGTGCGAGCGGCGTACCTGGACTTTGCTGGGCCGACTGCGGCGGTTGCGCTGCGACGGCTGGCGGCCGACGGCTTCACCTCGGTGCGTGTCGTGCCGTTGTTGTTCACGCCGGGCCACCACCTGAGCCACGACGTACCGTTCGCCGTCGCGACCAGCGGCGTCAGCGACCGGATAGACGTCAGCGTGGCGCCGCCGCTGCTCTCCGGCGGGCGTCGCGCGCGAGACCTGCTGCTCACCGCGCTGGCCGCCCGGTTGACCCAGGCCGGGGCCGACGCGCACGCCGACGCGTTGGTCCTGACATCGGCAGGGTCGAGCTCGCAGAAGGCACGTCTGCGCGTCGGGAGCCTGGCCCGGGACCTCGAGCACTCACACGGCGTACCGGTCATGTCTGCCTTTGCGTCCGCAGGCACCCCATCACCGGCGCAGGCACTGCAGGCACTGTCCGACAGGGGGATCCAGAGACCGGGGGTCGCTTCGCTCTTCGTGGCCCCGGGCAGGCTCACCGATTCGGTACTCGCCGCCTGCCCGGACCTGGCGGTGGCGGACCCGTTGGGGGTGAGTCCGGCGTTCGTCGAGCTGCTCGTCGCGCAGGCAGGGGTGCTCTCCACCACCACCTAACCTCGCCGCCTACCGGAGTGCGGTGAGCCTGAACGTCGTCGGATGGTCGGGTTCTCCGGGAAGCCTCTTCCAATACCCGTGGACCTCGCGCCCAGCCTTCTTGCGGTAGGCGGTGAGGATGGAGTCGGGCCCGTCCGCGGGCATCTCCGTGGCGGCATACGTCGTGAAGTTGCCCTTCTGGCCCAGTCGGACGACCCCGGCCGCGCGCACGTTCTTGGCCCAGTCGGACTCGCCCCGGGTCGACACCACGAACAGCGAGCCGTCGTACTCCAGGGGAATCACCGGAACCCGTTGCGGATCAATGGCATTGCGCCGAGCAACCTCAAGGGTGTGCACGTCCCACAAGGTGCTGTGCATCGCCAGCTTGTTGAAGATCTTGGTTACCATTGCCGGCGTCTTCAGATCGACCATGACGCAATCCTGCACCACTGGGGACCGTGTCGCGACCAGTTTCGACTTGGCCATGCGTGCCGCGGTATTTGACCCGGGGTGATTTGTCCTCTTGTGACCCGATCAGCGATAGATTCCGCCAGAGCGCCCTCGGGCTGGCCGGGGTCGTCTGACGGGGAGCACTGCCATGACTGGAATGGCCAAGAGCTGGAGGACCTCGATCGCGCCGTCCGTTGTGGTGCTGGCCGCCTTCGTGGCCACCCCTGCAGCTCCTGCGGCGGCATCGAACCCGGGCCGGCTTACGGCCACGGCTCTGGTGCCCACCTCGACGATCACCGCCGCGAAGTCGGGGTCGGGTCGGCTCGCCCGGTCCGATACCGCGCTGGTCACCAGGACCGACTCGGCCAGGGTGAACGTCATGGTCAAGCTTGACTACGACGCGGCGGCGAGCTACCGCGGCGACCTCGCCGGTCTGGCTGCGACGAGCCCCAGCGTGACGGGGCGGACCCTGACGGCGGCCACGCCCGCGGAGAAGGCGTATGACGCCTACACGGTCAGAAGGGACCGCACCTTCCGCGCCGACCTCGCGGCCAGGCTCCCGGGGGCCAAGGCGGGCCAGAGCGTGCGCCAGGTCTACGGTGGCGTGGCCGTGCGGCTGCCGGCCAACCAGGTGAAGTCCCTCCTGCGGATCCCCGGCGTCGCCGCGGTGCAGGCCGACACGCTCGAGCACGTCGACACGCTCGGGCACGTCAACATGGCAACCGTTGAGAGCCCGGTGTTCATCGGTGCCCCGACGATCTGGAAGAAGGTCGGCGGCCAGGCTCTGGCCGGTCGCGGGGTCATTTTCGCCGACCTCGACACCGGGATCTGGCCCGAGCACCCCTCGTTCGCCGACAACAAGGCGCTCGGTACCCCGCCGGTCGCGCCCAGCGGAAAGCCACGTGTCTGCAACTTCGGAGACAACCCGCTGACCCCGGTCACTGATGTCTTCCAGTGCAACCACAAGGTTATCGGCGGACAGCCGTTCCTGGCGACCTACAACGCGAACCAGCCCGGCGAGACCTACCCGACCTCAGCCCGGGACAGCGACGGCCACGGTACGCACACGACGAGCACGGCGGCCGGCGACGTCGTGGCGACAGCTCCGATCTTCGGCATCGACCGCGGTCCGGTCAGCGGCGTCGCCCCGGGTGCCTGGGTCATGGAGTACAAAGTCTGCGGCGCGTTGGGCTGCTTCTCCTCGGACGCTGCAGCAGCTATTCAGCAGGCGATCCTTGACGGGGCCAACGTCATCAACTTCTCGGTCTCCGGTGGGGCAAACCCCTACAGCGACCCCGTCGAGCTGGCCTTCCTGGACGCCTATAACGCTGGTGTCCTCGTGGCGGCCTCGGCTGGCAACAGTGGGCCAGGCGCGGGCACGACCAGCCACGATGCTCCCTGGACGATGACCGTCGCTGCATCGACCCAGACCCGGCAGTTCCAGTCCACACTCAGCCTCTCCGGTGACGGTCAGACTGCGTCGTTGATCGGCGTCTCTCTGACAGCGGGCGTAACCACGCCGGCGCCAGTGGTGCTGGCGCGCAACATCCCGGGCTACGACGCCCTCTGCTCGACGCCGCTTGCCTCGGGATCGGTTACCGGCAAGATCGTCGCCTGCTTGCGCGGAACGGTCGGTCGGGTGCAGAAGGGCCATAACGTCTTGGCGGGAGGCGCGGTCGGGATGATTCTCTACAACCTGCCGCTGGCCGACACGGAGTCGGACAACCACTTCCTTCCGGTGGTGCATCTGGCTGACGGGACCAACTTCCTGGCCTTCATGGCAGCCCACCCCAGCGCGACGGCCACCTTCACGGCCGGGGTCAAGGCCAACGGCCAGGGTGATGTCATGGCGGCCTTCTCATCTCGCGGGCCGGGCGGTCAGTTCCTCAAGCCCGATATCACCGCGCCGGGCGTGCAGGTCCTGGCGGGCAACACCCCGACGCCTGCCGACATCGCCTCAGGCCCGAGCGATCAGTACTTCCAGGCCATCGCCGGCACGTCGATGTCGTCGCCGCACATCGCCGGAGCGGCCATCCTGGTCAAGGCGCAGCACAAGGCGTGGACGCCGGGCGACATCAAGTCGGCGATCATGACGACCGCGACCACGAAGGTCGTCAAGGAGGACTTGAAAACTGCCGCCGATCCCTTCGACATGGGCTCAGGGCGAGTTGACCTCAGCACGGCCGGCGACGCTCAGATCGTCTTCGACGAGACGGCGGCCAACATGGTGAGCCTGGGCGAGAATCCGCTCACGGCGATCAACCTCAACCTGCCGTCCGTCAACGTGCCGACGATGCCGGGCGTTGTCCGGGTCACGCGCACCGCCACGAACGTCACGGACAGGACCTACGGATACAGGGTGACTGCCAGGTCCCCGGCGGGGTCGAAGATCTCGGTCTACCCGCAGTCAGGGACGATTAGGCCCGGTCAGAGGCAGACTTTCGAGATCACGATCTCCTCGAGTGCTCCCTTCGGGCAGTACTTCGGACAGATCGACTTCCAATCGGGGTCGGGTCCGGCGCTGCACCTGCCCGTCGCGTTCTACGACCAGCAGGGTGACGCCTCCCTCACGTCAGTCTGCAACCCGTCGACCATCTCAGTGAGCGCGATGACGACGTGCACGGTCACCGCTTCGAACTCCTCCGGCGGTGAGGCCGCGGTGGCAGCGCGATCGAGCGCGACGGCAGGACTGAAGATCGCCGGCGCCACGGGGGCCACGCTCGACCGCCTCGATGGTTCGGCCTCCATCGGACCGCTCATCCTCGCCGCGCCAAAGGACGCCACCCCCGCGATCGCCGCGGGAGTTACGCCCGCCGGCGGCTACCTCGGACTTGAGACCCTCGGCCTCGCGCCCACCTCCATCGGTGACGAGCAGAACCTCAACTTCACCGTCCCGGCCTACGTCTATGGCGATAAGACCTACACAGCCGTTGGTGTGGACTCCAACGGGTACATCTCCGTTGGTGGCACCTCGGACGCGGCGGACATCTCGTTCGCGCCTCAGACGTTCCCCAACCCGGCCAAACCCAACGGCGTGCTCGCGCCGTACTGGACTGACCTCGACGGTACCGGTGCCCCTGGTATCCGCGCGGGCACCGTGACCGACGGCACGAAAACGTGGGTCGTCGTCCAGTGGAACACCCACGTCTATGGTGACGCTTCCGCCGTCGGCACTCGCGTCATGCAGGTGTGGATCGGCGCCAACGGCACCCAGGACATCTCCTATGCGTACGACACCTCAGCACGTGGCATCGGCACACCAGCAGGAACCGGCCTGACGGTCGGTGCAGAGAACGTCACGGGCAGCGCTGGCGCGCAGATTAGCGGCCCGCCGGCCGGCAGCTACGTCATCACCTCCACGCCCGGCCAGCCGGGCGGCAGCCGGACATACTCCATGGTCATCGTGGGCAGGGCCCGTGGCACTCAGGCCTTGACCTCGACGCTCAACAGTGACGTCGTCGTAGGCACGACGCGAGTCAGGACGCCGATCATCGTCAGGAGATAGGCAGGCTGCGACTGAAGGCGACGAGGGGAGCTAGGTCGCTGGCCCACTTCGACCACGGAATGGCCGGCCTGCCCGGTTCGTCGACCTGGTCAGAGGATCCGGCGGGACAGCCCTCCACCACCGCGAGCTCAGGAGCGACCGGACCGTGGACGCCCACCTGAAGTCGTTAGTTGATGTCGCCGCTGCAGGTCTCGTCGGAGGCTGCCCGCCGGGCGAGGATCTACGGACGTCGACCGAGGCAGAGGGCATGTTCTGGCATGGCAGGCAGATGTACCGGCGGCTGTCGCAGAAGGTTCGTGCGGTGGGACTGACCGCCGCAGATGCCGATCCCGAGCCCGTGGACCGGGGACGACCTCGCCGAGCTGCCTGAGACGGTACAGCGGTATCTGCACGCCATGGGCGGGGTGAACCGGCCGCGTGATTGGTCGGTCAGGGCACACATCACCGGGCGCTTCCGGCCGCGGGGGCACGGACCCTGGATGTTCGCTCAGGTCTGGCAGTACAACGGCGTGGTCGAAGTCTGCCGGTTCTTCCACATGCGCATCGACTTTGCCGGAGTGGTCCCAATGGTGGGCCGTGACATCTATCTGCGCGGGAAGGGGATCATGCATGGCAGGCTGCTCGGCTTGGTCACCGTGGCGCGCTCGGAGGGCCCGGAGACGGACCTTATCGAGCTGGCCACGCATCTGGACGACGCGGTGCTGATGGCGCCGTCGACGCTGCTGCGACCGGATGTCTCTTTCGGGCCCGCGGACGACCGTGCTTTCGACGTCTCCTTGGTCGGTGCTGGACAGACGCTCACCGCGCGAGTCTTCCTGGACGTCGACGGGCGCCCCGCCAACTCCAGTACCACCGACCGGTACGCGGACCTTCCCGGAGGCCTCGTCCGAGCGGAATGGAGCACGCCGATCGACGGCTGGCAGCCCGACGGTGACCACTTCATATTCACGCACGGCAGTGCCATCTGGGAGTTGCCCGAGGGCCCGCTGAACTATCTGGACTTCCCCATGTCCGCGGGAGGGGTTCGCTACAACCAGGCGCCCAGCGACATCACCTTCGAGTCATAGTGATCGCTTGGGGTGGTCCGGACACGCAGGACCACCCCTGGCGGAACATGATCGGTTGGACGGGGCTGTTTGTCTGGCTCGTGCAGCCTCGTTGCGAACCTGCGGAGGTTCTGCCGCCTGCTTCAGTGGTGTAGGCAACGGTTCGCGGGCCGTCTGACGTGAGTGGACCTGTGCTGGGCCCCGTCGGGCTCGACCCGGCGGCCTGCGGATCAAAAGAGCATACTGGGCCTGCCGTCTAGCGTGAATCCTATTGATTCCCAACGTGGTTGCCTCTCATCGCCTGCGTAGATCAGAAAGTCCGACGCGGATCGCTGAGGTTCGCGGATCCTGACCACTTGGACCCGCAGCGATCGCTGGCTGGCCCTGCATGAAGCCCACCGTCGACCAGATGTTGTAGATCACTTCTGCGAGCACGCTCACGGCTGCCAGCAACAGGAGCCTGAGAAACGAAACCGGGCCTTGAGCACCCCTGTCACCTTGGCGCTCGACCCAGGACCCGGCACCTCGACTACCCCCTTCGATGGCGCGAATGTGCCGGTCAATCTCGTCCGAGACTGCTCCAATGGCTGATGCTCACATTGATCGGTGCGAAAACCTCCGACCTTGCCGCGTTGAGGGTTCGAACTTCAGACCTCGACACCACCGGCCGAGGGTGTCAGGCTCGCAGGGGTGAGCGTCCGCAGAACCTGGTTCCAGATCGCCCAGCGGCTGGGATCGGCTCGAAGCTATTGGCTCGCCACCACTAACCTGGATGGCTCACCGCACGTTGCACCGATTTGGGGCGCCGTCGTTGACGGTCGCTTCCACTTCTACAGCGAGCAGCGAACTGTCAAAGCGCGAAATCTGGCGAGGGATCCCCGCGTAGCCCTCCACCTTGAGAGTGCCGAGGACGTTGTCATCGTCCATGGTCGCGCCGAGGACGTCGGCGCTCCCACAAGACACCCAAGGTTCATTGCCGAACTCGCCGCGAAATACTCCACCCCACAGGATGCGAGCTACTTGCCATCGGCTGATCCCGCCTTCGACGTCTCCTGGATCCTGCACCCTGACAGGGCACTCATGTGGAAACTGGCCGATTACGAGGGCACACAGGCTCGCTGGCCAGCGTGATCCCATGGTGGAGCAGGCTCTCATCTGGATATTCCGTGGCGGAGCCCAAACGTCGGAGGTCACCGGCGCTGCATGGCGGCGCCCTAAACGACCTCGGCTGCTACTGCGTGAGCGCCATCCGCCTCTTCGCCGGCAGCCCAATGAGCATTCAGGCAGAGCAGGTCGAGGACGGAGGTGTCGACCTGCGACTGGCCGCGACGCTGCGGATGCGCGGCGACGTCCTGGGTCAGTTCGACATCGGGTTGGATTTGCCTCGCAGGGAGGAGTTGGAGCTGGTCGGGACCACGGGCCGGATCGTCGTCCGGGACCCGTGGCTGTGCCGACTGCCGAGCATCGAGCTGTGGCGAGACGGCGACATGGAGCTGGTCGTCATCGACCCAGACGGGGCGTTCTCCCTGGCTCATGACGACTCGGACGCATACCGGATCGAGTTCGACACGATCTCGTCGGCGATCCTCGCAAGGGGCCAGGCGGCGTTCGGCCGGGTGGACGCCAGGGAGCAGGCTTGTGTCCTGGAGGCCATCCGGAACTGCGCTCGACTCTCCGACGTCGACTGACGAAGTCGCCGGGTTTGAGAGTCCCGCTGTCGACCAGCGGGAGAGTATTTTGTCGTCGACCAGCGCGCAGATCGTCCCGCCGTCGACCAGCGCGCAGAGCGGCCCGGCCGGTCGCAGAGGGGAACCGGGCCGGTGCGGTCGATCTGAGTCCGGACGCGTCACCCTCCACCTGTCGTAAGAATGTCAGGACAAACTCTTGACAGCCAGGTGAACGCCGGGTTAACTTCTCTGTGAGAGCCAGATCACATGGGTAAGCCTCGCAGCAAAGGACCGCGTAACGGGCGCCACCAGTGCCGGAAGCGCAGCTCGAATCGCAGATCGACAAGTGCGCTGTCCCCTTCGCTGCGCTCCTGCGGCCAAGCCCCCAACGCAAGGACTGACCCGTGAGAACCCTTGAACACTGGATCAACGGCAGCTCCACCGCCGGAACGTCGACCCGCAGCGCGCCGATCTGGAACCCCGCCACCGGAGAACAGACCAGACACGTCGTCCTTGGTAGCACTCAGGATGTCGACGATGCCGTCCGCAGCGGCCTTGAGGCATTCCAGGACTGGTCTCAGGCGTCGCTGAGCAAACGCTCCAAGGTGCTTTTCGCGTTCCGCGAGCTCATCAACAGCCACATCGACCAGCTCGCCGAGCTGATCACGGACGAGCACGGCAAGGTTCTCTCGGACGCCCGCGGCGAGGTGCAACGAGGTCTGGAGGTCGTCGAGTTCGCCTGCGGCATACCGCATCTGCTCAAGGGTGACTACTCCGACCAGGTCTCCACTGACGTGGACACGTTCTCCTTCCGTGAACCGCTCGGCGTTGTCGCCGGCATCACGCCGTTCAACTTCCCGGTTATGGTCCCCATGTGGATGCACCCTGTCGCCATCGCGTGTGGCAACTCCTTCGTACTCAAGCCCAGCGAACGCGATCCGTCGGCCTCACTGCTCGTTGCGGAGCTGTGGAAGCGGGCGGGGCTGCCGGACGGGGTCTTCAACGTGGTGCACGGTGACAAGGAAGCCGTCGACGCGCTGCTTGACCACCCCGACATCGCGGCCGTCTCCTTCGTCGGTTCCACCCCGATCGCCCAGTACATCCATCAGCGCGGCACAGCCAGCGGCAAGCGTGTGCAGGCCCTCGGTGGCGCCAAGAACCACGCAATCATCCTGCCTGATGCAGACGTCGACTTCGCGGCCGACCATCTGGCGGCCGCCGCCTTCGGCTCGGCTGGCGAGCGTTGCATGGCCATCTCCGCAGCGGTCGCGGTCGGGTCGGCAGGCGACCGGATCGTCGAGGCCGTCACGAAGCGGGCGAATGCGGTCCAGGTCGGATCGGGGCGGGAGCCTGCCAGCGAGATGGGCCCGGTCATCACCCCCGAGTCCAAGGCCCGCATCGTCGACCTGATCGGAAGTGGCGAGAAGCAGGGGGCGCGGCTGACGGCTGACGGCCGCGGCCTGGTCGTTGCTGGTCTCGAGGGAGGCTTCTTCGTCGGTCCCACCGTGATCGACGACGTGACAACCGGCATGGACGTCTACAGGCAGGAGATCTTCGGGCCGGTGCTCTCGGTGCTTCGGGTCGAGACGGTCGAGGATGCGATCGCCATGATCAACGCCAACCCCTTCGGCAACGGCACCGCGATCTTCACCTCCAGCGGAGAGGCTGCCCGCCGCTTCCAGCGTGGCGTCAAGGTCGGAATGATCGGGATCAACGTGCCGGTGCCCGTGCCGATGTCCTACTACTCGTTTGGTGGTTGGAAGGACTCGCTCTTCGGTGACAAGCACGTGCACGGACCGGAGGGTGTCTCGTTCTACACCCGGGGCAAGGTCGTCACGGCCCGGTGGCCCCACGTCGACCACAGCTCGGACGCCAGCTTCCACTTCCCCACCTCCACATGACCACGCCCCTCAGGACCAACCGCTCATATCAGCCATGTCCAAACCCACAATGCAGTCAGGCACACGCCGCTGTGACAAGAGATAGGAAGGCATCATGAAGTCAGGCCTCTCACGCAGGCGAACCATGCTCGTTGCTACGTCTGCAGTTCTTGCCCTCGGCCTTGCTGCCTGCAGCAGCGGCGGCAAGGTCACCACCACCGCCAGTGCCGCCAGCGGCGGAAAAGTGGCAGCGACCAAAAGCTTCACCATCGCCATGGTCACGCACGAGTCCCCGGGCGACTCGTTCTGGGACAAGATTCGGGCCGGCGCGCAGGCCGCCGCGGCCAAGGACAACATCGACCTGAAGTACTCCGCCGATCCCGACGCCGGTAAGCAGGCGGGTCTGATCCAGGCCGCGATCGCCAGCAAGGTCGATGGAATCGCGACCACCCTGGCCACGCCGGCTGCGCTCGCAGGTTCGGTCAAGGCTGCGCTCGCGGCCGGGATCCCGACGATCGCGTTCAACTCGGGGATTGAACAGTACAAGAGCATCGGCGCCCTGATGTACTTCGGCTCGGATGAGAATCTGGCCGGCACCACCGCCGGCCAGCGGATCACCACCGAGGGGGGTAAGAAGGTGCTCTGCGTCATCCAGGCCCAGGGCTCGGTCGCCCTGGAGGCCCGATGCGCAGGCGTGAAGAAGGGGGCACCGAACACTGAGAACATCAACGTCAACGGCACGGACATCGCCTCCACCACGGCGACGATCACGGCCAAGCTCCAGCAGGACCCCTCGATCGACACTGTCGTCACCCTTGGTGCCCCCATCGCGATGGCGGCCCTGACCTCCCTTACACAGGCCAACAGCAAGGCCAAGGTCGTCACCTTCGACCTCAACGCCGATGCCGCGAAGGCAATCCAGGCTGGCAAGATCGACTTCTCGATCGACCAGCAGCCCTACCTACAGGGCTACGAAGCCGTGGACTCGCTCTGGCTGTACCTGACCAACCGCAACGAGCTCGGCGGAGGCCTCCCGGTGCTCACCGGCCCCTCCTTCGTGGACAAGACCAACATCGGCGCCATCGCACCG
>Ga0209890_10000550_pt1 | contig 17360 bp, 12 predicted proteins | sample OrgsoiDNA2013049_FD_185799 | JGI IMG/M metagenome (GOLD analysis project Ga0209890, IMG submission 185799) | Permafrost soil microbial communities from the Arctic, to analyse light accelerated degradation of dissolved organic matter (DOM) -... | ecosystem: Environmental > Terrestrial > Soil >...
ACGAACGGTGGTTCCATATAAGGCTCGATCTGCTTGTACTTCGAAATCAGCTGGCGGCACTCGGCGCTGGACGCCAGCACCCAGTTGATGACGTGTTCGGCGCCATGCTTGTTGACGAAGCTCACTTCCCACAGGTTGTGCTCTTCGTCGAAGCGTGCTTCCACGCTCTTGAAGCCTTCTTCCTTCTGCAGCTTCTTCAGTTCTTTTTCGAGACGCTCGATCTTCTTGGACTGTGTCTTCTTATCGCCTTCAAAATCGGCGCGCTTGGCGAGGTCGAGTTTCGGAATCAGTTCGGTGACGCGCTCGTTGCGCACGCGCTTGTCGAGCTTTTCGAAAAAGCCAAGATACTCGTCGAGCACGGTCATGAAGCGCGCCAGGTCTTTGCCTTCAATCTTGGCCGCGCCCTCGCCATAGCGCACGCTCAGGCCATCGGCCGCGCGCTTCACCATCACTTTGACGAATTCGCGCTCGTCCTTGATGTACTGCTGCGACTTGCCTTTTTTCAGCGAGAACAGCGGCGGCTGCGCGATAAACACGTTGCCGCGCTTGATCAGTTCCTGCATGTGGCGGAAGAAGAAGGTCAGCAGCAGCGTGCGGATGTGGCTTCCGTCCACGTCGGCGTCGGTCATCAGGATGATCTTGCCGTAGCGAACTTTCGTGGGATCGAAATCCTCTTTCGAGATGCCGGTGCCCAGCGCCGTGATCATGGCGCGAATTTCTTCGTGCGCCAGCATCTTGTCGTAGCGGGCTTTCTCCACGTTCAGGATCTTGCCCTTCAGCGGAAGAATCGCCTGGAAGCGGCGGTCGCGGCCCTGTTTTGCTGTGCCACCGGCCGACTCGCCTTCGACCAGGAACAACTCGCAGCGGTTGGGATCGCGCTCGGAACAATCCGCCAGTTTGCCCGGCAGGCCGCCGGAATCGAGGGCACCTTTGCGGCGCGTCAAATCGCGCGCCTTGCGTGCCGCTTCGCGAGCCCGTGCGGCGTCGACCGCCTTGTTGATGATCTTTCGTCCTACGGTTGCGTTCTGTTCGAAGAACGCGCCCAGACGTTCGTTGACGAACTGGGTGACTGTGCCGGCGATGTCGGAGTTCAGTTTGCCCTTGGTCTGGCCTTCAAACTGGGGCTGGGGCAACTTCACGCTGATCACCGCAACCAGCCCTTCGCGCACGTCGTCGCCGGTTAGATTCTCTTTGACGTCTTTGAATAGCCCCATCTGCTGCCCAGCGTAGTTGATGGTGCGGGTCAGGGCCGTGCGGAATCCCGAAAGATGCGTGCCGCCATCGACGGTGTTGATGTTGTTGGCGAAGCTGAAAACCGTCTCCGAGTAAGCGTCGTTGTACTGCAGGCCGATCTCCATGTGAACGCCATTGCGGTCGTCTTCCATGTAGATGGGCTTATCGTGCAGCGTCTGCTTGCCGCGATTGAGATGCTTGATGAACTCGGCGATACCGCCGTTGTACTTGAACTCGGTGTTCTTGGGTTCGCCCGTTTTCGAATCGGTGTTGCGCTCATCCGTAAGCGTGATCAGCAATCCTTTGTTGAGGAATGCGAGTTCGCGCAAGCGCTGCGCCAGCGTGTCGTAGTTGTACTCGGTCGCGGTGAAGATGGAACGGTCGGGAAGGAAGTGAACCTTCGTCCCGCGCTTCTTGGTCGCGCCCGTCTTCGTCAGCTTGTTGGTCGGGTCGCCCTTGGAATAGTTCTGCTGCCATGTGGCGCCGTCGCGCCAGATTTCCAGATCCAGGTCTTCGCTCAACGCGTTGACGCACGACACGCCCACGCCGTGCAGGCCGCCGGAAACCTTGTAGGTGGACGAATCAAATTTTCCGCCGGCGTGCAGCGTGGTCATCACCACCTGCGCCGCGGAAACTTTCTCGCCGTCGATCACCATGTCGTCGCAGGGAATACCGCGCCCGTCGTCGATGACTGTGATCGAGTTGTCGAGGTGAATCGCGACTTCAATCTTGGTGGCAAATCCGGCGAGCGCTTCGTCGACGGAGTTGTCGACAACTTCGTACACCAGATGATGCAAGCCGAGTTCGCCCGTCGATCCGATGTACATGGCGGGACGCTTGCGCACCGCCTCCATGCCGCCCAGCACTTTGATGGAGTCGGCATTGTAGCTGCCGTCGCCGTTGCCGACCGTGCCGTTCGAGGTGTTGATCGGAGTCACTTTTTCCGGTTTTGTCTTGGTGTCAACGATGGGAGTATGAATCTCTTTGGTGGCCATTCCGCTCCGCGAAAATGTCCCGATTTTTTCTTTGAACTGGGTGTTGCGAATCCCTGGAATTCGGCTGGAATGTTCGCCCCTGCTCGACCGCTCTGAAGCCCCCTGCAAAAGACTTCAAGTTATTGAAATTCCTAATACTTAGGGTCGTCTTGCAACTAGTGAAATTATACCACAAGCGCACCCTTTTTGACCCCCTCGAAAAGCGCCGCATCGACTGAGTAAATGAGTCAATTCAGGCGGTTCCCGATCAGTCCGGCATGGGCTGGTGGCCAAAAAAATGGGCGGCCGGAAGGCCGCCCATCAGGATTCGATCGCTTGCGGTTACGCCGTAGCCGGCCGTTCGCCGCCCTTGGCCCGTCCCGGCTGAAGATCCGGTTTGATCACGTGCTGCACTCCGTCGTCCTTAGACGTCGGCGGAGGCTGTACCGGCGGAAGTTCCTGGTTCTCGACCAGCATCTTGATCTCGTTTGCGTCGAGAACTTCGCGCTCAATCAAGGCCCGGGCAATCCGCTCCAGTACATCGCGATTGTCCGAAATAACTTGCTTGGCCGTGCTGTAGCCGGCGTTCACCAATTTGCGGACTTCCTGGTCGATCTTGATTGCCGTGTCTTCGCTGTAATCGCGATGCTGCGCGATCTCGCGGCCCAGGAAAATCTGCTCTTCCTTCTTGCCGAACGTCATGGGACCAAGATCGCTCATGCCCCACTCACAAACCATTTTGCGCGCCATTTCCGTGGCTCGCTCAATGTCGTTGCCGGCGCCCGTGCTCAGCACGTTCAGGAACAACTCTTCCGCGATGCGTCCGCCCATCAGGATCGCAATCTCGGTCTCGAGGTAGTTCTTGTAGTAGTTGTGCCGGTCATCCGTCGGCAACTGCATGGTGACGCCCAGCGCCATACCGCGCGGAATGATCGTCACCTTGTGCAACGGATCCGAGTTCGGCATCTTCGCGGCTACCAGTGCGTGCCCCGCTTCGTGATAGGCCGTATTCTTCTTTTCGGCATCGGTGAGCAGCAGCGACTTCCGCTCCACGCCCATTAGAACTTTGTCCTTGGCGAGATCAAAGTCGTAGTGCAAGACTGCCTTGCGATTCTGCCGAGCGGCAGCCAAGGCGGCTTCGTTCACCATGTTGGCCAAGTCTGCCCCGGAGAATCCCGGCGTTCCGCGAGCCAGGACCGAGAGATCGACATCCTCCGCAAGAGGAATCTTGCGCGTGTGTACGCGCAGGATCTCTTCGCGTCCGCGCACATCCGGACGGCTCACTACGACGCGCCGGTCAAAACGGCCGGGCCGCAGCAACGCGGGATCCAGCACGTCTGGACGGTTGGTCGCTGCCATCAGAATGACGCCTTCGTTCGACTCGAAGCCGTCCATTTCCACCAGCAGTTGATTCAAAGTCTGTTCACGCTCGTCGTGTCCACCACCCAGCCCAGCGCCGCGATGGCGTCCGACAGCGTCAATTTCGTCGATGAAAATGATGCAGGGAGCATTCTTCTTGCCCTGCTCAAACAGGTCGCGAACTCGACTGGCGCCCACGCCAACGAACATCTCCACAAAGTCGGAACCCGAGATCGAGAAGAATGGAACGTTTGCCTCGCCCGCGACAGCACGAGCCAGCAGCGTCTTACCGGTTCCCGGAGGCCCGACGAGCAGCACACCCTTGGGAATGCGTCCACCCAGCTTCTGGAACTTCTGCGCCTCGCGCAGGAACTCAATAATCTCGCGCAGCTCTTCCTTGGCTTCTTCCACGCCAGCCACGTCTTTGAACGTGACTTTCTTCTGCTGCATCGAGAGCAGGCGCGCCCGGCTCTTGCCGAACGACAGTGCCTTGTTGCCCCCGGTCTGCATCTGGCGGATCATGAAGAACCACAGTGCGCCCAGCAGAATCAGCGGAGCCCATGTGCCCAGCAGTTGCAAGGGCAAGCTTCCGCTGTTGATATCGCGGAAGATGACGTTGACTCCCTTGTCATGCAGGCCCTTGAGTACTTCAGGGGTGAAGTAGTTCCCCGGCGCCGTGGTGTGGAATGCCGATCCGTCGCGGCGTTTGCCGCGCACTTCCATCCCGTTGACCGTCAGCTCGCGAATATTATTCTGGTCTACGTCAGTCATGAACTGGCTGACATTTAACTCTGCGTCTTTCTGGCCGTCGCGGGCTCCCTTGACCACCGTCCACAATAACAACGCCGAAATCCCGATCAGCAACCAGAACAGCACGGTCTTTACAGTTGAGTTCACCTAGAAGACTCCTGAATTCGGCACGGGTAGCTGCCTACACCAACTCCCGAGGCTCCTACAGCGATTAGATGCCCGTTCGCTACTTTCGATTGGGAAAATCCTTTAGAGCTTTATTCTACCTTTTCCCCGCTAAAAAGGCGCGTTTGTATCCTTGTGACCTAAGTCACTGGGGCTCTTGGATTTGGCGCAGCCAGGTAAGGCAGGTTCCGGTTGGTCTGTTCCACCGCTCCCAAGCCGTATCCGACGAGAAAAGCTTCATCCACGAGGAAGCCGAAGTAATCCGGCTGCAAGCGGACCCGCCGCGCCGACTGTCGGTCGAGCAGGGTCACCAGTTTCACCGAGGCCGCCCCGCGGGAGCGCAGATCGCTCATCAGGAATTCGCTGGTCACGCCGGAATGCACCAGGCCTTCCACTAGCAGGATGTGCTGTCCGCGAATGTCCGGCTCGTGGCTGAAAAATATCTCCATCACATCGTGGGCGGCTCCGCTCGGCGGCCGCGAGTATTTGGGCTTGATGAACTGGCACACGACCGGTACCTCGACGGCGCGCACCAAGTCCGCCAGAAACATGAAGGCGTTTTCCAGGACCGCCAGCATCTGCACGGTTTGCCCCTGGTAGTCGTCGGAGATTTGCCGACCGAGTTCCTTTACCCGTTTCTGGATCTGCTCGGTGGTGATGACCTGTCGCAGGGGCTCGACTCGAGGTGCGTTCATGAAGTTTGCGTGCCTCCCGGCACCGTTGTTCAATCTTCCCTCGCGGGGCCGCCGGAAACGGGTTGGTCCACAATCAAGATCGCCGCTCGCCCCGGCCGCGCCCGTAGTCGTGCTGGCGAGGGAAATCCTCGCATCCACACGATCTCATCCCCACTAACGACCACTGGCCAAAACCGGCGCTCGGCCTGGGCCACATGCCGCTCCTGCAGCAATTCCTTGATCTTCTTGGGGGACTTCGTATGGGCCGGCCAGAATCGGTCTCCGGGATGCCAGTTCCGCACCCTTAACGGTCCGGGCAGAGACGCCGCATCCAGGAGGTGATCTGGATTATACCCCGCCTCCGATCCCGCCGGAATAGGCCGCGCCTCAATGGAGGAGGCTGCTTCATCAACCGTGACTCGGCCAGGGAATGGAAGTTCGTACTCGTAATCCCGATGCGGCGCGGGTTCCCGCAAATCGGGAGTCACGAATACCAAGTCTTCAGGCTCCCGCACAACCTTCCAACCGAGCGGCAACGATAACTCGCTGCCCGACGAGCCACCTCCGGCCGCGACCCGCAGGATTTCCTCAACGTGCTTGAACTCCAGGGGAATCCCGGCATTCTCCCCAATCGCCTTGACCAGCCTGCGCTGCACCGCGATCGGCTCTCCGAGGAACCACATCCGGCTCACGGACGCGTTCATGACAAGCCACGGGGCGCCGTCGATTTTCGATCGTAAATCAGGATTCTGCGATGCGTCCGATTCAGAGCTGCCCAACGAGATCTGGACCAGGCTCGTCTCTGCAGACACCGCGCGGGCCCAATCCGGCTGGGACCACTGCACGGTCGTCCCCAGCCATCCTGAGACTTCGTTCTCCCAGTAATCTCCTTCGCCGCGCGCAATTTCCGCCAGCTCGGCGAGATTCTCCGCCACCGAAGGATTGAACTCCTGCTCCAGCATTGGGACCACAAGTTTGCGGACGCGGTTGCGAGTAAACCGGTCATCCGTATTGGTCGAATCTTCCCGCCAGATCTGGCCAATGTCCTTGAGATACTGCTCCAGTTCGCGACGGCGAATTGTCAGCAAAGGCCGCACGATTTCGCCGGAAGCGTCCCCATCGTCATCTTCCACCACAAGGCGCGGATGGATCCCACCCAGCCCCCGCAGCCCCGCCCCGCGAATCATCCGCATGAGCACCGTTTCGGCCTGATCGTCGAGCGTGTGGCCGGTCACGATCTTGTCCAGAGGTGTTCCGAGTGATCGGGGAGAACTCGCCTCGGGGTCGTAATCTTCCGGAGAGCGAGCGGGAGAAGGGTTGGACGAAGACGATGAAGGGCTCTTTGAAGAGGGGACCGGGAAGGGCACGGCTTCAGCCGTGCCGTTAAGCGCCACCAACGATTCGGGCTTTAGCCCCTGAGGGCCGCTTTGGGGTGGCGGGCTTTGAGGTGGTGGCGCAGAGCTTTCAGCGCTGCGATTCTCGGATCCCCTATGAGACTGGGATTCAGCCCCCGAGGGACTTCCATCGTCCTCCGATCCCAGGAGATAACGAAAGAATCCATACCGCAACTCCCGCGCCGCAGTTTCCACGCTGACATGCTCCTCTGCCGCGTGCCGCGCCACGTCCTCGCCGTCAACATGGAATTCCAGATCATGCTGGCGAGCCAGGCTCGCCACGAATTCCTGATCGCCGTCAGATTCGCTCCCGCGCAGCTTGTGATCGAAATGAACCACAGAGACCACAATCCCCAACTCGCTCCGCAACTCCAGCAGCAACCGCAAGAGCGCAACGGAATCAATCCCAGCGGAAACAGCCACGCCAACGCGATCCCCGGCCCCCAGCAGTTCCTGCCGCCGAATGTGAGAAAGCACGCGCTCCGCCAGTGAATGCACCGAAACAATGGTACAGCAGGACACATGTGGGGACAGCCGCCTTCGGCTGTCCGCGGAGCGCAGCTCCGCTGGGTGTTGATCCTGGCCTCCGCCGATTCTCGCGAGCTGGCGCGCGCCAGACGGCCGAAGCCTGCCCTGAGCGAAGTCGAAGGGGCGGCCGTCCTCACATGGAGTCGCTTAAACTCCCGGGCTCTTCTCCGCGATCAGCTTCCTGATCTTCTCCACAAACTCCGTCGTCGGCATGTCTTCCGTCTTCTCTTTCCCGCGCGAGCGCACGTTCACCTTCCCCGCCTCGGCCTCTTTATCTCCGACAACCAGCAGGAATGGCACCTTCTGCATGGCGTGCTCGCGGATCTTCGCGTTCATCTTCTCGTTGCGTGCATCCACCTCGACGCGCACACCGATCGCCTTGAGAGAGTCCGCGACCTTGTTCGCATACTCCGCATGCCGTTCGCTGATGGGGATCATTGCCACCTGTACCGGCGACAGCCACACGGGAAACGCTCCGGCGTAGTGCTCGATCAGCACGCCAAAGAATCGCTCGATCGATCCGAACAGCGCGCGATGCACCATCACCGGCTGTTTGCGCGAACCATCTTCCGCCACGTACTCCAAGCCAAAGCGCTGCGGCAGGTTGAAGTCAACCTGGACCGTCGAAAGCTGCCACAGTCGCCCGATCGCGTCCACCAGCTTGATATCGATCTTCGGACCGTAAAACGCCGCTTCGCCCGGGATGGTCTTGTATTCGACATTCTTGCGCTTCAGCACATTTTCGAGCGATTCGGTGGCGTGGACCCATTGCTCTTCGCTGCCCACAAAATTCTTGCGGTCGTTAGGATCCCAGGTTGAAAGCTCAGTCTGGAACTGGTCGAAGCCAAAATCTTTCAGCACATCCAGGGCAAAGTCGAGACAGCCGGTAATCTCGCCTTCGACCTGCTCCGGAGTACAGAAGATGTGCGAGTCGTCCTGCGTAAAGCCGCGCACCCGCAGCAGGCCGTGCATCACGCCGGAACGCTCGTAGCGATATACCGTGCCCAACTCGCCCAGCCGCACCGGCAGATCGCGATACGACTTCAGCGAATCCTTGTAAATCAGAATGTGGCCGGGACAATTCATCGGCTTCAGGCGATATTCGGCGTCGTCGAGTTCCATGGCGTCGAACATGTTCTGCGAGTAATAGCCCTCGTGCCCCGAGGTAAAGAACAGTTGCCGCCGTGCCACGTGCGGCGTGTACACCAGCGAGTAGCCGCGCTTCAGGTACTCGGAGCGCATCCAGTCTTCCATCTCTTTGCGGATGATGCCGCCCTTGGGATGCCAGAAGATCAGCCCCGGGCCGGCCAGTTCCTGGATCGAGAACAGATCCAACTGCTGGCCCAGCACGCGGTGATCGCGTTTCTTGGTCTCTTCGATCTGCTTCAGATAATCGTCGAGGTCTTTCTTCGAGAAGAACGAAGTCCCGTAGATACGCTGCAGTTGCTGATTCTTTTCGTCTCCCAGCCAGTAGGCGCCCGCGATGTTGAACAGCTTGAACGCCTTGATCTTTCCGGTAGAGGGAATGTGCGGCCCGCGGCAGAAATCGGTGAACTTGCCCGTGCGGTAGATCGAAATCTTTTCATCGGGCTTGGTGAACTGCTCGATGAAATGGCACTTCATGAAATCGCCTTCTTTTTTGAACTCGGCGAGCCCCTGGTCGCGAGGCAGAAACTCGCGCGCGTAAGGAAGGTTCTGCTGCACCAGTTCCTGCATCTTCTTTTCAATCTTCTCGAGATCCTCGGGCGTGAACGCGGTCGGACGGTAGAAGTCGTAGAAGAATCCGGTCTCGGTGGCGGGCCCGTGTCCGAGCTTGGTCTCGGGGAAAAGCTCCAGCACCGCCGCCGCCAACAGGTGCGCGGACGAATGCCGGTAGACTTCAAGCGCCTCGGGATCGCGGTCGGTCAGCAGGCGCAAGTCGGTGTCTTTTTCCAGCGGCTTCGTCAGGTCGATGAGGTCGCCGTTGGTTTTCGCCGCCAGCGCCGCATCCGCGAGCCGCTGACCAATCGACTTCGCAATGTCCAGCGCAGTCGTACCTTTGGGAACTTCCTTGACGCTCCCATCCGGGAGCTTTACATGAATGCTGTCAGCCATAATGTGGAACCTGCAGGAACCTGAATCTTTCAGTCTATTGAAGGGATTCGGGAGGGTCAAACGGACTTCGGGGTAACCGAATTCATCCGCCCGTTCTCTGTCATCCTGAGCGAAGCGAAGGACCTAAGCAATCCCGGCGGACTGCATAGGTCCTTCGGCCCACCAAAAGCGCGGGCCTCAGGATGACAAACCATCAAGGGACCGCCGGCGATCAAGGGCTAGTGAGCGACATCCTTCACGTGCGTTGCGATCCACCACTGATTGCCGAAGATGTCCGTCACGGCGCCAACGCGATCGCCATACGGCTGATCCGCAGGCTCATTCATCGCCTTCGCACCCGCTGCTAAGACCGTCTTGTAGACTGCGTCCACGTTCGGCACATACAGGTAGAACATCGACTTCATCGGCTGATACGGTCCTTGGGCTTCGCCCATCTCCAGTTGCGAGTCACCCACTTTAATCGTGGTGTGGTGCATCACGCCATCCGGCGCGGTGTACCGGCCCAGTTCCTCAGCTCCGAAGGCGCGCTTCAGGAAATTGATCACCGGTTCCGCCCGCAGCGGATGCAGATACGGTTGAATCGCCGGAGCACCCTCCGACTTGTAGCCGCTATCCTTGAAGGTCGCGATGTACCAGTGATTGCCGGCAGCGTCGATCACGCCGGCCGTGCGCTCTCCGTACTCCTGGTCGGCTGGCTCGGTGAGCGACTTGCCGCCCGCCTCCAGGGCGCGCTTATACGCGGCATCGCAATCGCGAACGTAGACGTGAAATGCGCCCAGCACCGCGTCGCCTTTCCAGGCAACGCCCTCGCCGCCACCGCCAATCATCAACATCGAATCGTCTACCCGGACTTCGCAGTGGTACCCTCCCGCGGACCCAACACTGCGGAATATCTCTTCTCCGCCGAACGTCTTTTTCACAAAGTCGGTGACCGCGTTGACATCGGGCACGACCAGATAGGGCGTGACAGTACGGTAGCCGCGAGGGATGGGGCTGACGCCTTTCTTGTCTTCAGGAATCTGGCCGCCCTCGGGTCCCTTTGTCATCTTCTCCATCCGCCGGTGCATCTCCTCAACTGACATCTCTTCTTTCACGGTGATCACGGCCCACGAATAGCCAAAGGGATCCTGCAGGAGCGCATCGCGGTGTCCGTAAAATTGGTCCTGCGCCTCGCGCACCAGCTTCATCCCGGCCGCCACGGCATGTTCCACGAATGAATCCACGTCATCGACCCGGATCGACATCGAAACCGGCGAGGATCCCAGCGTTTCGGCGCTGAAGCGACCTCCCTCGGGCCATTCGCCGGCGACATGAATGGTCGAATCGCCAACCATGACCTCAGCGTGCGGGATTTGCCCTCCCACCTCGAAACGGAACGTTTCTTTCGCACCCAAAGCACGCTGGTAGAACTCAATTGCCTTGGCAGGGTCTCGGAACGCTAATCGGGGTGATGCGGTCATCCGAACGGATGCAACCGGCTCGGCAACGGTGGACATATGCTTTCCTCCTCTTAATTCCGATTTCAGTTGAGCCTTGAAACTCTCGCGCGGCAGATCACGCAGATCGGCGGCAATCCGCACTAGCGGTTCAATGCCAGCCTCCACCTTCGGAGCCTTGCCGTCCACGCGAGACAGCATTGCTTCGACAGCCTGGTTGAGTTGCTCGATCTTCTTCGTGTCGTTATTTCCCGGGTTCAGAGAGCGCTTAGGCATCGGCACCCTCCATGCGCGCCCGCAAACTGCTAAGCGCACGGAACTGTAGTTGCTTCACCGCGCCCTCAGTCTTGCGAATCTCCCGCGCCACTTCCTTGATACTTTTTTGTTCTACAAACCGCAGCACCACCACCCGCCGCTGCTCTGCCGGCAGCCTCTCCACTAGCCGGAACAAGGTAGCCCGACTCTCTATTTCCTCTATCTCCGCTGGGCTCACCTCTAAAGCCTCGATGTGCCCAGAATCGTCGGGGACTTCCCGGCCGGAGCGCTGCCAGCGGTCCGATATCAGGTTCGCCGCAATCCGGAACAACCACGCGGCAAACGGAATTCCGCGCCACTCAAACCGCTTCAAGTTGGCCAGCGCCTGGTGAAACACTTCGGATGTGAGATCTTCCGTTTCGGCGCGGTTTCCCACCCGGCGTATCACGTAGGCATACACGCGTTCAAAGTTGATTTCGTAAAGGTCGGCAAAGCGGGCGGGGTCCTTCTGCGCAGCTTCAACGAGAAGCCGCTCGTCCGCTTCTTTCTTCAGTGCCTTCAACGAATTCTCCGCGGTTCTTGCCTCTTACATCAGGTTAAACGCTTTGGCCGACAAAAAGGTTACGGGAGGGGAAAATTGGATGCAAAATTTCATGTAACTCCGCCAGGGGGTTCTGGCATCCAAAGTCTTTAATCTTTGATTCTGATGGAGCTCTTGAAGAGGTGACGTATGGAAGCAATCAGTGGAGTTTTCAAAACGCGCGCCCGTGCAGAGAATGCGGTAAGTGAAGTCCTCAAGGCGGGCATTTCACCCGACCGAGTCACCCTTCTGACTCCCGGCTCCGTGGATCAGGTAAACAAAGAAATGCTGTCGGTCCCCACTGATGCTGCCGAACAGCCTGGCATGGGGAAAGCCATTGGCGCGCTGGCGGGCGGAGGTGTCGGATTTGCAGGGGGTTCGCTCCTGATGGCGCTGGTGCCCGGGCTCGGTCCCATCACCGCAGTCGGACTGCTGGGAGCCGCGATCCTTGGAGCCGCTGGAGCCACGATTGGCGCAACCGTGGGAAATGAGCTGGAGACCTCCACCACTGAGGGCCTTCCCGAAGACGAAATCTTCGTCTATGAAGACGCCCTGCACCAGGGGCTGAGCGTGGTCATCGTCCTTGCCGGGGACAAACCGCAGGCTTCACTTCTCCGCGAACTGCTGAAGGCGCAGGGAGCGGAATCGATCGATGCGGCTCGCGAGCAATGGTGGATCGGCTTGCGTAGTGCCGAAGAAAGTCGCTACTCGCAATCCAGCAAGAACTTCGCGGAGGAAGAGGAATATTTCCGCCGCGGCTTCGAGGCAGCCCTCCATGCGCGAACCCGCTGCATGGAGTTCGACCAGGTCTCGGCCGCGATGGATGCCGCTCTCGAAGACGTTCAGCGAGAGCATCCCGGAGCGGAGGTCGAAGATGCCTTTACCCGTGGCTACCAGCGCGGCCGCGAATACTACCAGCAGCGATGCGATGAAACTAAGAAGGCCGCCTGAAGGACATCTGCGGTTGCTTTTGAACGCGAGTCAGGCTGTGTAGTACAGGCGTTCCACCGCCTTCTGCACTTTCGCCGAAAGCGCTTCCAAATCCTTCATCGTCAGTCCCGTCGTCGAAATGGGCTCTCCCACCCGCATCTCCAGCGGACGGCACTTGATGTGGTAGGTGTTCATCGGCAGCAGTTCGTAGGTTCCCACCAGCGCCACGGGAACGATATCCACCTGCGCCTTGATGGCCAGAAAGAACGCTCCTGCCAGGAAAGGCTTGATCTCGCCATCCGGCGTGCGCCCACCTTCCGGATAAATCACCAGCGGCAGCCCTGCCTTCAGTCCCTTCAACGCCGCGCGGATGCTGCTGATCGAGTGCGCCGGATTCTGTTGATCGATGCAGACCTGCCCCGACCGTCTCAATTGCCAGCCCACAACCGGATATGCCAGCAATTCTTTCTTGAAAGCAATGCGGAACTGGAATGGTAGATAGGTGTAGAGAACGGGAATGTCCAGCGCCGACGCATGATTGACCGCATAGACGTGTGGCTTCGTGGTGTCGATCTTGTCGAGCCCGGTGACCCTCACGGGCGAAAAGATCGTCTTCATAATCAGCCACGACCACGCGTGCGAGAACCAGTGCAGCCGCCGTCCACTGCGGTCAAACATGCCGCCGGGGATCGCGAGCAGTCCCATCACCAGCGTGTAAAGCCATATCAGCGGGTCGATGATGAAAAACGAGCGCAGCCGGCTCAGCCAGCCGTGCTCCAGCCCGGGTATAGCATGGGGACTTCGCCGGGTCGCTGGGACGGGCACCGGGTGCGGCGCTGCGTTTTCCGCCTGGCCGCTTTCCATCGCGCCGTCGTCAATTTGATCCACGGATGACTTCAATTCCTGCACATTTCCATTCTAGGGGAAACCTCAGGCTGGGTGCGCTTACGCTCTCACACCGAGAATGCGCATGGCTTCCCCAACCAGATAAATCGAACCCGTTACTACTATGATAGCGTCCGGTCCCGCCGAGTCGCGAGCCCGCTCCATCGCCGCACCCACCTCGGTCACCGCTTCCATCTCAGCTCCCGTGCGGCTCCCGGCCTGTTGAATCTCTTCCGGCGACGCCGACCGCGGATTCTCCGGCCGCGTCGCGATCACCCGCTCCGCCAGGGGGAACAATATCTCTGTCATCTCTGAGATTGCCTTGTCGCGCATCGCTCCGAAAACGAAAACCAGCGGACGGTTGTCATAGCGCTCCGAAAGGGCGGAGCGGAGGGCCCACGCTCCCGCCGGGTTGTGCGCCACATCGAGCACAATCTCGGGCCAACCGGCCCGGCTAGGGACCACCTGAAACCGCCCCGGCCAGCGCGTCTCCCGGATTCCCCGCTCAATCGACTCCGGCGTGATACCTGCAAGTTCTTGCTTGCTCAACTCTTCCGCGGTAGCGACAGCCAGCGCGACGTTCCGTAACTGATGCCGTCCCACCAGCGGGGTCTCGACCAGAATCTGCTTCCCCATGATCTGCAGCGGATAGCGAATCAGATACTCCGTATTCCCCGGCGAAACCGGAGGCACATACTGCACGGCGCTCACTCCCCGCGCCCCCAGATCAAGAATCGTATTGCCGATCACGTCGTTCGCCTCGGGCTGCTGCGGCAGCGTCACGACCACGCCGCCGGGCCGGATGATCCCGACCTTTTCCCGTGCGATCTCACCCACGGTATTGCCCAGAAACTTCTGGTGATCGAGCGAGATGTCGGCAATCACGCTGACCAGCGGTTCCACAACGTTGGTCGCATCCAGCCGGCCGCCCATTCCAACTTCCAGCACTGCAATCTGCACCTGCTCGCGCGCGAAGTGGACGAACGCAATCGCGGTCATCATCTCAAAGAAGCTGGGATGCCAGGGCAACTCTCCCTTCCCCACCAGCCGCTCGGCCACGCGATCCACTTCGCCGTGCAGCCGGGCAAAGTCATCGTCCCTGATTTCTTCTCCGTTGATCCGGATGCGTTCGTTGATCCGCACCAGATGCGGCGAAGTGTAGAGTCCGGTCTTCAACCCGGAAGCCCGCAGGATCGATGCCAGCGTTGCTGCGGTCGATCCTTTCCCGTTCGTCCCCGCGATCAGCACGCTGGGAAACGTCCGCTCGGGATGATTCATGGCTCCCAGCAACACTCGCATATGCGCCAGGTCGAACTTGTTCGACGGCGTTTGGGCCAGCTCGTGCCCAAGCGCGAACATGCTCGTGACTGCGGTTTCGTAGGACATGGGAAAGCTCTCAGCTATCAGCTTTTAGCCGTTAGCTTTCAACCCGGACTCGGGCTTTCTTCACTTCAGATTATCAAATAGGCTCGGGGATACCGGACGGTTCTAGCGGGGTTGAGCTAAGAGCTAAAGGCTAAGAGCTCCCAACCATAAAATCCAGCGCCCGTGCGATGTAGGCCTTCAGCTGTTTGCGGGGAACGACTGCATCCAGCATTCCGTGTTGTAGCAGGAACTCGCTGCGTTGGAAGCCGGGTGGCAGCTTCTGTCGGATGGTTTGTTCAATCACGCGCGGCCCGGCGAAACCAATCAGGGCTCCCGGTTCCGCAATATTCAAATCGCCCAGCATGGCAAATGATGCCGTCACGCCGCCAGTGGTGGGATCGGTCAGCAAAGAAATGTAGGGAACTTTGGCCTTGTCCAGTCGCGCCAGTGCCGACGAGATCTTCGCCAACTGCATCAGGCTGATCACGCCTTCCATCATGCGGGCGCCGCCCGAGGCGGACACAATAATCAGAGGCATGCGCGTATCGGCCGAGCGCTCGACGGCCCGGGTAATCGCTTCGCCCACGACCGCACCCATGCTGCCGCCGATGAAGGCATACTCCATCACACTGGCAACCACGGGTCGCCCCATCAGCTTGCCTTGCGCATTGATGATGGCGTCGTTCAGGCCCGTATCCTTCCGCGCCTGCTTCAGTCGCGACGAATACGGCTTCAGATCCACGAACTTCAGCGGGTCGGTCGATGCGATGTCCCCGTCGAACGTCTCGTACTGATTGTCGTCGAGCAGTTGGGACAGCCGGGTGCGGGCGTCGATCCGGAAGTGCTTGTCGCACTTCGGACAGACGTTCATGTTCTCTTCCAGATCCTTCTTCCAGATGATCTGCCGGCAGCTCTCACACTTCACCCACAACCCTTCGGTACGGACCTTTTTCTCGCCCGAAGTGTCCAACTCGCCGGATTCGCGTTTAAACCAAGCCATAAGAAGAAATTGTTGATTTTATGATTGCTGATTGCTGATTGTTGATTGAAAACCTCGCGTCTCTGCGTTTTCAATCAACAATCAAAAATCAACAATCAGCAATTGCTAGTACTCAATCCCCCTCTGCGCCATCACGCCCTTCTCATACGCGTGCTTGACCTGCCGCATCTCGGTCACCGTGTCGGCGGCCTCGACAATTGTCGGGTGCGCGTTCCTGCCCGTCAAGATGACGTGCACCATCTCCGGTTTCTTCTGCAAGCTCTCCACCACCTTCGCCGGGTCCAGCATGCCGTAACTGATGGCGTAGTTGATCTCGTCGAGAACCACCAGGTCCCATTCGCCCGATTGAATCGCGCGGTCGGCCTCAGTCCAGGCGTCCTCGACCATGCGGACATCTTCCGGGTCCGGCTTTTCCGCTCCCACTTTCACGAAACCCCGGCCCATTTGTTTCATGATGAACTTGTCGCCGAAGGCCTGCACGGCGTCGAGCTCGCCATAGTGCCACGAGCCTTTCAGGAACTGCAGCATCAGGACGCGCATCCCCTGCCCGACGGCTCGTAGGGCGGTTCCCATGGCGGCCGTGGTCTTGCCTTTGCCTGGCCCGGTGTTCACGATGATAAGACCACGACGGATGTCAGCCATGCCGGATCGGACGTTTGATTCTACTAGAAGCCGAGCGCCCAGTCGCCTGCCGGACCTGGGCGGCGATTCAATATGAGACGGCCTCCGCGACGATTCCGAGAAAATAGTGAAATAAATCACCTCCGTCCAACGTCATATGTTTAACCAGCGCATTCCAGCAACTTTGTGGCATGCTGGTGCACGTAAGCTCGGGGAATCTTTGCAGTAGCTAACTTTTCCACGGAACTCCAGCATCCAAGGTTGCGTAGCTCGGTCAGGCGGATCTCTGTCCCCTCGCAAACCGCGGAGGTCTCATCGTGATCAACAAGTGTGTAGTGTTATTGTTGTCGTCGATTCTGCTTGCCGCACTGCCGGCCTTTGCGGGCCAGCATGTCGCGGTGCATCCGCGGACTTCCATCGATTCCCCCGACCAGTCGACGATTCGGGAGATTGTGGAAATGGAGCGGCAGGCCAAGGAAGCCAGCATCCGCCGCGACGCCGATTTCTCCCAGCGCACCCTCGCTGAGGACTACGTAGCGATTACTCCTCTTGGACAGGTCACCACAAAGCAGGACACGGTCTCGGCCCGCAAAAGCGGCCAGCTTCGCTACGACACCATCAACGTGAGCGACATGGTGGTTCGCATCTATGGCGACATGGCAGTCGTGACCGCTCGGGCCGACGTTAAGGGCCATCAGCTCGGAGAAGACTTCAGCGGTCCCTACCGCTACACCCGAGTCTGGGTCCGCCGCACCGGCCACTGGCAGGCCGTGAGCTATCAGGCAACAGTCACGCAGTAGAATTGCATGACGTCCTGAAAGTTCGCAGCACAGATCCGCCCTGTCATCCTGAGCGAAGCGAAGGACCTCTGCACTTCCGCGCGGACTGCACCGGTCTTTCGCTTCGCTCAAGATGACAACCTCGGCCGCGACCCGTTGGCCTACAATAAAGGCCTTTGTCGGAACATAACTCATGACCTCTAAAGAAATGTTCTCGCAGGGCCTCCTAAAGATCCTGAAATCTATAATCGTGGCCGCTCTGTTCTGTGGCACCTTTGTCCAATCCTCCCACGCCCAGCAATCCCAACTTTCACCCCAGAAGCGCACCCAGATCGAAG
>Ga0209890_10000551_pt1 | contig 17329 bp, 15 predicted proteins | sample OrgsoiDNA2013049_FD_185799 | JGI IMG/M metagenome (GOLD analysis project Ga0209890, IMG submission 185799) | Permafrost soil microbial communities from the Arctic, to analyse light accelerated degradation of dissolved organic matter (DOM) -... | ecosystem: Environmental > Terrestrial > Soil >...
GGAACGAGAGCACCGCGGCGATCTATCAGTTCGGGCGACGCCGCGCCCGCCCAGGAAGCGCCAAAGATCTCGCGTGGATCGAATTTTGGCGAAGGACAGCCGCGTGATCCCTGGCGATTCCGACGGATGAATGGGGTAGCCACGACGGGTGGTGGTGGCGCCGATGGTCGAGACGGTCGTGAGCATCGCCGGCACCAGCACCAGCAGCCAGGCCGGCTATCTCTGGTTCCAGGGCATCACCTTCGCCCACTCGACCTACATGCGCCCCAGTCAGTCGGGCTTCCTCGACGGACAAGCGGGCCAGTACAACATCACGGCGACCAGCGACAACAAGCAGACGGTCGGACGCCCGGCGGCCGGCGTCAGCGTGACGAACGCCAATCACATCCACTTCGAGCGGAACATCTTCACGCAGATGGGCGGCACCGGGCTGGACTTCATCTCCGGGACCAACAACGACACGATCATCGGCAACGTGGTCGCCGACATCGCCGGCAACGGCATCTCGATCGGGAAGTTCACCGCCAGCGACACGACCGAGTACCACGTCCCCTACAACCCGAGCGACAAGAACGAGATCTGCACCAGCGACACGATCAAGGACAACTACATCCACAACGTGACGACGGAGTTCCAGGGCGGCACCGGGATCGCGGCCGGGTATCCCAGGCAGGTCGACATCGAGCACAACGAGATCGGGTACACGAACTACACCGGCGTCTCGGTCGGCTACGGGTGGACGAACACCGTGAACGCGATGAGCAACAACTACATCAACTACAACAACATCCACCACGTCACGCAGATCATGGCCGACGGCGCGGCGCTCTATACATTGTCGAACCAGCAGCCCGCGTCGCAGATGGAATACAACTATCTGCACGACTACACGACCAGCCAGTGGGCCGACTACGGCGACCAAGGCATCTACCTCGACGAGCAGACCAGCGGCTACACGATCGCGCACAACGCCATGGTCAACGCCCCGACGAACGTCGCGCAGAACAACACCGGTTCAAACACCATCACCGACAACCTCGCGAGCAACTCGTCGTCCGTCATCTCCATGGCCGGGATAGAGGCAGCTTATGCAGACATCAAGACCACGACGATTCCGGTTCCGAGCTTCTGAGCGCTTGAGCGGGCCGCGGGGTCTGTCTCCGAGGAGGCTGGTCGGCGTGGCGGTCGCGCTCTGCGCAGTGATTCTTCCGGCGGCCGCGGCGCGCGCCGACAACCCCGATCGTAGAGACGAACTACACGTCTGGGCTTTCTTCAACCAGTTTTGACGGCGTCTCGCTCACGGCGCTTGGGTCGTGATGGCGGCTGTCCCGGAGGTGAGAGATCCGGAGCTCGCCGTGACGGTCACGGTCCCGGGCGTCCCGCTAGCCTGAACGATCGCCATCAGCTTGCCGTTGAACGCCGCGTGGGACGTGCCCTTGTACGAATCGTGGTTCGTGGAGTCGCCGGCGTCCATCCCGACGAGCGTGCCGGGACCGCTGACCGCCACGCTGATGGTGTTGTTGGCCTTGGGAACGACGACGCCCTGGGCGTCCTCGATGTCCACCTCGACGTAGGACAGGTCGCGGCCGTCCGCGGTGATGGACGCGCGATCCGGGCTCAGCGCCAACTTCGCCGCCGAGCCGGCCGTCTTCACGGTGTCGGTCGCGACGACCGTGCCTCCCTTGGTGGCCTTCGCCTGCAGCGTGCCGGTCGCGAAGTTGACCGACCATTGAAGGTGCGCGGTCGTGGCGCTCGTCGTCTTGGACCCCAGCGAAGTGCCGTTCAGGAACAGCTCGACGCTGTCCGCGTTGCTGTAGACCCACACGGTCACCGACGTGCCGGCCGTCCAGGTCGTCCAGTCCATCGGCACGATGTGGACCATGGTCGGGCCGGCGGCGCCCCACTTGCTTTGATAGAAGTAGAAGATGTCCTTCGGGAAGCCCGCGGTGTCGATCGCGCCGAAGTAAGAGCTCTTCGACGGCCAGCCGTAGGGGGTCGGCTCGCCGATGTAGTCCCACCCGGTCCAGATGAACTCCCCGGCGATGAAGGCGCGCGTGTTGACGCTGGACCACGACCCCTCGGCGCTGGTCCCCCAGGAGACGACGCTGTTGTCGTACGATGAGCACTGGTTGTCGCTGGAGGAGAGGATGTTCGTGGTGACCGGCGTCTTGTAGACGCCGCGGCTCCGGACGGCGGACGACGACTCGCTGGCGAAGAGCTTCCAGCTGGGGTTACTCGAGTGCGTGGAGTCGTAGCTGTACGGCGCGTAGTTGAGCCCGACGACGTCCTCCATGGCAGCGACCGCGGCGCCCGGGGCGGCGCTGGCGTTGGCCTGGCCGATGGCGCGCGTGCTGTCCTTGGCCTTGACGGCCGAGATGAGCGAGGCCGCGATGGTGGTGTTGTTGTTGTCCTGGATCTCGTTGCCGATGCTCCAGATGATGATCCCGGGGTGGTTGCGGTCGCGGGCCACCATGTCGCCGATGTCGGTCTGCGACCACTGACTGAAGAAGCGGGCGTAGTCGTACTGGTTCTTGGCCTGGTCCCAGCAGTCGAACGCCTCGTCCATCACCAGGAAACCCATCCGGTCGGCCATGTCGAGAAGCTCCGGCGCGGGCGGGTTGTGGGACGTGCGAAGCGCGTTGACGCCCATGCTCTTGAGCATCTGCAGGTGCTTCTCGATCCCGCGGTTGTTGACGGCGGCGCCCAATGGGCCCATGTCGTGGTGGTTGCACGTACCGTTGAGCTTCACGGCTGCGCCGTTCAGCGTGAAGCCGCTGGTGTTGCTGAACGCGAAGGTCCGGATCCCGAACGGCGTGGTGTACGTATCGACGACGCTGCCGCCGACCGACACGGTGCTGATCACCGAGTACATGTTCGGCGACCCCACCGACCACAGCTTGGGATTGGACACCGTCACGGTCTGCGTCACGGTGGCGGTCTTCCCCGCGGCGACCGAGGTGGCCGCTGAAGACGCCGCGCCGACCGAGGTTCCGGTGGGGTCACCCACCGTGCTGGCCACGGTGACCGACTGGGCGCTCGCGCCGTCGTTCTGGACGGTCACCGCGATGTTCACGGTGGCGCTCGAGCTCGAAACCTGCGGCGTCGTCACCGCCGTGCCGGTGTAGGCCACGCGCACCGGGTTCACCGTCTTGAGCCAGGTGTGCCTGTAGATCCCGCTCCCCGAGTACCAGCGGCTGCTCGGCTGCTGGTTGTTGACGCGGACGGCGAGGACGTTCGAGGCGCCGAACTTGGCGTTCGCGGTCAGGTCGCACTCGAAGGACGAGAACCCGTACGGCCGGCCGCCGACCTGCGTGCCGTTGAGGTAGACGGTGCTGTCCATGTAGACGCCGTCGAACTGCACGTACACCTTCTGCCCCGAGCTCGCCGACGGCAGCGTGAACGTCTTCCGATACCAGCCCGTGCCGCCGTTGAGGTATCCACCGCCGCCACCCGCGGGCGAGTTCTGGGTGAAGGAGAGGGCGATGCTCCAGTCGTGGGGCACGTCCAGGCTGGTCCACGACGAATCGTCGTAGGTCGTGGCCTGCGCGCCCGACACGTCGCCCAGATGGAACTTCCAAGCGGTGTCGAAGCTGACGGTCGTCGATCGCCCGCCGTCGTAGCTGTTCACCAGGCCGGCCGGTGTCGAGCTGCCTCCGGCGCCTCCGTGGCCAGCGGCTCCGGTTCCGCCCGTTCCGTTGCCGGACTGGCCGCCAGCACCGGTGCCGCCGGATCCGGTGACGCCGCCTGAAGCGGCCCCACCGGTTCCGGAGCTCCCACCTGAGGCCGTACCGCCCGTTCCGATCGTGCCGCCAGAGCTGGTCATCCCGCCCGAGCCGATGGTGCCACCCGAGGCAGCGCCCCCTTTCCCCGAGGTACCACCCGAAGTGTTGCCTCCGGTTCCGTTGCCTCCGCTTCCTGTGCTTCCGCCGGCTCCGGTCGTTCCGCCCTCGCCACCTCCCGAGCAAGCGGCAAAGAGCATCCCCAGCAGCGTGAGTGTCGCCGTGTGTCGAATCAAGGCGCAGCCTTTCTCCAGGCTCCGGTTTCCGGAGTGTTGAGGCGCTCGGTCCTCCGAGCGAAACCGCTGCCCATGGAGCAAGAATTGAGCGTTTCGGCGCCGGTGAACATGACGCCTGTCATGGATTGGACCGGTATGGTCCTTGCTGAACCCCAAGGCGATGAATGCCCTCGATTCCCCCGACGAGACGCTGGACCTGCTCGCGCGGAGTGCCCTCTGCCGCGGCATGGAGCCGCAGACGGTCAAGGATCTGGCGCAGCACGCCACCCGGATCGACCGCGCACGGGGCGAGGCCTTGTGCACCGAGGGGACGGAAGCGGACGCGCTTTTCCTGATCGCGCGCGGGGTGGTCAAGCTGGTCCGCTCGCTCGACAGCGGTCGCGACGTGATCATCGAGCTCGTGAGCCGCGGCGACGTGGTCGGCGAGGCGGCGCTCACCGACGGCGGCGTCTACGACGCCAGCGCCGTCTGCGTCCACCCCTCGACGGCGCTGGCCATCGGGCGCGAGGCGGCGCGCGCCTTAGTCGCCGCGAACCCCGAGGCCGTCCGCAACGTGCTGGCCCTGCTGCACGCCAGCCTGCTGCGCGCGCACCAACGCGTCGAGGATCTCTCGGTCTTCGGCGTCCGCCAGCGCATCGCGCGCTTCTTCATCCGGCTGGCGGACTGGACGGGCCGGCAGGAGCACGGGCGGACCGTGGTGCCGCTGGTGCTCTCCCGGCAGGAGCTGGCCGCACTGGTCGGGACCACGATGGAGACCGCCATCCGGGTGATGAGCGGGCTGCGGCAGCAGGGGCTCGTCGAGCCGGCTCGCCGCGGTGTCGTGCTGCCGGATCGGGCGGCGCTCGAGTTGGTCGCGGGGGGCGCGCCGTGACACGGGATCGCGCGCCGCTCCGGCTCCTTCCGACGCGGCCGATCGATCGGGGGCCGGCGTTTGTCTACGGTCCCGTGCAGAGCCGGCGCTTCGGCCGCTCGCTGGGCGTGAACCTCCTGCCGCCCGGGCTCAGGCTCTGCACGTTCGATTGCCGCTATTGTTAGTGCGGCGTGTCAAACGACATCGGGAAGAGACCCCCTTACGACACTAAAAATGCCCCCCTCAATTGTTCAGTGACTACCCCGCGCTCCTGGCAACCAGGCCGGCGCGACCCCGACCAACCGCCGTTCCCGTCCCAACTTCGGGCCTGTCGCGAGACGTTTTCAGTCGTAAAGCCCTTTCGCGGACATCCTCAAGCCCTACAGAACGTCGGTCTGTGCATCGGATACGATAGTCCCATGATGAAATCCGAGACGACGGCAATGCTTGGCCTTCGTTCAGGGAGCATGCTCACATTCCTGTGGGCCCTCTTCGGCGGTCCGAGCTGTCATCAAAACGCTGGAAAATGCAGAATCTGCGCGGGTTCGAACGCTTCCACGCAGGAATTGCCTCCGATCGTTGAGCGGTGGCGTTGCGACGCTGCTCAGCGCCTGGCAGTAGTATTGCATCGACCCTCATCGAGGAGGGTAACCCTACGCTCCGGGCAGGAGGTATCGAGGATGGAGCCAGAGATAGGGCAAACTTGGACGCTCGAAGGTATTGACGTGCTGATAACAAACTTGGCCTTTGGCTTGGCCGATCAGAAAACGAGATTTGTTGAATACAAGATTCCGAGAAATGGCGAAAGGCGCCTAACTCTTGCGCTGTTCATGACCCGCGCCGTCTACAAGTCAAGCTAGCCCCAGACGCAAGAAAGCCCCTCTAACCTAACAGGGTGCTGAAGAAATCGGTCTGAGAGGCACGAGTGGGTCGGCGAGAGCCGGTGCGGCGTTGTCCATCGCGCCACCGGCCGCAACCGAGCGGCCCAAGGGTCGCAGTGTCAGGCTGCCCTCGCGATCAGGCGCGACATTCGGAGCAGGCTGTACGCGGCTCCAACGAAGAGAGATGCGAGCTCGGTCCTCGCCTGGCCCTTGTACCGCGTGCGCCTGAAGTTCCCGACGGTCTTGGTCCACCCGAAGATCTCCTCGACGCGTTTTCGAATCCGCTTGCTGATCTCGTAGCCAGGATGCCTCGTCGTCCTGTCGTCGAGCGCCGAGGACCGTCCCGGATATTCGTTCTGGGCAACGTGCGGCGTGACGTTCATCGCGCGCGTCCATACAACAAACTCTTTCGTGTCGAACCCCTTGTCGCCGGCGATCGTGCGGCGGCCATCTCGTTCAGGGAGCTGAGCGAGCATCTGCAGCGCGTTCGTGACCTCGTGTGGAGCGCAGAAACTCCATCCCCCGGACGGCGTCGTGTGCCGAAAACCGCGCCGAAGGCGTTCACGCGGCCTCCCGATGGTAGAAGTTGAGCAATCCGCCGAGACGCTCGCGTCGCTCGACCCGGCCGTTCGTGTTGGCTGGGCTCGGCGTGCTCTCGATCAGCGCGTTGGCGAGCCCCTGATGGTTCCGCTCGAACCGGTAGTGACGAACGAACTCTGAAATCGATCGCCGCAGATGCGCCTCTCCCAGCGGAACGATCCGGTCGAGGCACTCGCTCCTGATCGAGAGAACGAACCGCACCGCGTAAGCGTTCAGGTTCGGGCTGCTCGGCGGCAATCGAAGCACCTCCACCCCACCCCGCTTCATCGCCGCTCGAAACTCGCGCGTGTACAGCGGGTCCCGGTCCAAGATCAGGTACCGCTTGCCCAACAGGAACCCGTCACTCACGTCGAGAAGGTTCCGGGCCACCTGTTCCATCCAGAGCCCGTCCGGGCAGCTCGATATGCCGGCGATCTCGACCCGCCGACGCGCCAGGTCGATCACGAAAAAGACGTGATAACGGACCAGCCCCGCCCAGCTCAGCACTTCGACCGTGAAAAAGTCAGCGGCGGCGATCGCGCTCAAGTGTGCCTTGATGAACGTCGCCCACGAGTACTGTCGCCGACGCTGCGGTGCCGGCTCGATGCCCTCCTCCTTCAAGATCCTCTTGATCGTGTTCCGACCCACCGCGTACCCGACGTTCTTGAGCGCGCCTCGCAACCGCGTGTAGCCCCAGCTGGTGTTCCGCGTCGCCATCTCGACGATAAGCCGTACGATTTCTGTCGCCGTCCGCGGCCGCCCAGCCCCGCGACGGGCGCTGCCGTCGTACTTCTTGGCCACGAGTTCCCGGTACCAGCGCAATATCGTGTCGGGCGTCGCGACCGTCGCCACCTCCGCCAGAGCCTTCCGCCCGAGCTTCTTGCCCAGCACCGCAAGCTTCCGCCGTTCGGCGTCGGTTAACCGCAACCGCCTCTTCCCCACCCGCTCCATCAGGGCGCAGTTGACGGTCTTCAGGTACTCGATCTGGTCCGTCTGATGGCGCGCGACCCACACGCCTACCCACGCCGCCAGGAACTGTAACGGCAGCGGCAGCGCCCCTGCTCCCGTCGCCTTCTCTCGCCCACGGATCGCCTTGTACGCCCCCAGATCTCCTTCGTAAAGCCCTTCTTCTACCCTCACGAAGACCGCGATTCCTCGACGGTTTTCCTCGATCGGTTTTTGGTACCAGACGGGCTCGTGAACGAAGCCAAGACTGACATCCCGGACGCGAACCAGGGCACGCTGATGGTCGCAATCGGTCCGCGCGCGCACTTCGCGATCGGCCGCGGGCTCTTCCTGAGGTCCGGGATCTCTTACACAGGGGCCCTCGACAACCCGCTCTCCGCGGCGTCGTACAACGTCTTGCAGGTCGACGTCCCGGGCGCGTTCTGACGCTGAGGGTTGCGGTCCCTCGTCAGCCTCAAGGTTTGTCGATCGTGATAAGCCGACAGCTCTTCGGGCAAGGCGCGCCGCTCGCCTGCACGCCGTCGCAGTCCTCATAGGGCGCCTGGACGATGCCGTCGCCGCAGTACTCGTCGATCTTGCAGTCGGGGCCGCACTGGCCGTAGCCGCCGGCGTTGACGCCGTCGTCGCACTCCTCGCCGATGCCGACGATGCCGTCGCCGCACTTCGGCGTGCAGACGCTGGGCATCGAGTTGAACCCGCTCAGCGTCAGCTTGAACGACGAGCCGTTGGTCTGGCGCTCGGCGTGGAATCCGGCGATCTGGTAGACCTTTCCGTCGGTGAGGCCGAACTGGGCGGCGTTGGCGGCGGAGAGCGTGATCGACCCTTCGACCGGCGTGTGGATGCCGCCGAGATCCACGGCCAGCTTGCCGTTGATGAAGAACCAGACGTCGTCGTCGCCGATGAAGTCGAGCTGGTAGGTCTTGCTGGCGTCGTACTGGAACCAGGAGCGCACCTCGCTGGTGAAGCTGAAGTTGTGCAGCGGCTTGCCCGGCTCGTCCATCCAGTTGCCGGCATAGAGCGGCGCGATCGACGCCGAGGTGAGCTCCGAGGCCGGCGTGAACGGATCGCCGTCGACCGGGAAGAACAGCGGCGTGCCGTCCATCTCCGCGACCAGGAAGAGGCCCTTGTAGGTCGTACCGTCGACGTAGCATTTCAGCATCGGCAGCGTCTCGGTCTGGCAGTCGGTCGGGCCGTACATGAACGTGCAGGGGACGCCGTTCTGCTCCTGGCCGACGGTGCCACACCACTGGGCGATTGCGGTCTGTTGCCAGCGCTCGCCGTTCGGTCCGTAGCGGTTGACGTAGACGCCGTTGCCGTTGTTCCACAGCGTCAGCTTGCCGACGTTCGCGTGGTTGGTCCCTGGGACGTCGCGGTACCACTCGGCGAACGTGGCGGCGCTGGTGACCAAGCTGTTGACGATCCCGGTGAACACCGGCTTCCCCTCAGCGTCGAGGCTGGTCTCGACCATCCCGGGGAGCGCGCTGTCGCGCCCGGTGGCGCCGGGTTCGAAGTCGGGCGGGGTGTGGAAACGAAAGTCGCGGAACACCGCCGGCACCGTGATCGTGTCGCCGAGCGGCGGCTGCGCGCAGGTGTACCCCGGCTCGACTTGGCAGTGGGCCGAACAGCCGTCGCCGTCCAGGTTGTTGCCGTCATCGCAGGCCTCGCCGAGCACGATGCCGTCGCCGCAGCGGGAGGTGCAGCCGGCGGCGGTGCACGACGGCTCGCTCTGGCAGTCCGACGAGCAGCCATCCCAGGGGCGGGCGTTGCGGTCGTCGCAGCTCTCCGCTCCCTCGACGACGCCGTCACCACAGACCGTGGGCGTGCAGGTGCTGGGGTTCCCCGAGCACTTGAAGCCGAGCTCCACTTTGCAGGCGCTGGAGCAGCCGTCGCCGTCGTTCTTGTTGCCGTCGTCGCACAGCTCGGGGCGGACCACCACGCCGTCGCCGCAGCGCGCTACCGGGTGGCAAGGCTGGCCGGCGGGGACGCAGGAGTAGCCGGGCTCAACCTCCAGGCAGTTGGCCGCGCAGCCGTCGCCGCCGGTGGTGTTGCCGTCGTCGCAGATCTCGTCCTTGGTCAAGATGCCGTCGCCGCAGTTGGGCGGCGGGGGGAGCTGGCCGCCCGCGCCGCCCGGACCGAGGCCCGCGCCGGTTCCGCCGAGGCCGCCGGCGCCGACCAATCCTGCTCCGCCGACGCCGCCGTCGGGCTGCGCGCGGTGGACGCCCACGCACGCGCACACCAAGAACGGCGCCAGGACAGTCCAGCGGACGCGGAGCAACAGCACCAGCCACAGTGTGGCGCGCGGAGAATCATGCCGGGATGACACCCGTCATCCCTCGAGCACCGCACGGACAGACGGAGCAGCGCCCAGTACTGATGGCGTCGGGCAATGATCATGACGGGCGTCATCCCCTGGGGTCGCTCGCTGGGCCAGACTGGACTGGTGTCGTGGCCTCGCTTCGACGTATTGGCTGCTTCCGTTCGGGGCGCAGGCGGCGGCGAGGCAATTCGCGCTGCCGCCACGACCCTCCGCCTGATTCTTCTCGGCATCTGCCTCGTCGGCGCGGCCTGTGCCGGGCGGGGCGCGGGCAGGACGGGCGGCGGTGGCGCGGCCGGTCGTGCAGGCGCGGCCGGTGGTGCGGGCGCGGCAGGCAGTGCGGGCACGGGCGGTCCGGTCCCGGGCAACGACGGAGCGGCAGGCGCATCGCCCACGGACGGAGGCGTCCTCGATGCGACGGTTCGCCGCCCGGCCCCGCATCCCGACGCTGACCCGGCGGTGTGCGGTGCGTGGGCGCTGGTCGACAACGTCTGTTGCGCGCAGTACTGCAGTACCGACGACACGTCCGAGAGCTGCACCTCCTGCGGCGGCCCGGGCTCGGCGAGCTGCACGCCGGTCAACGCCAAGGCCTGCGTCTCGGGCCAGTGGCCGGAGGTGCACGCCGTCGGCACTGACGAGCCGTGGCACTACTCTCGCTCGACGCACTTCGGTCTCACCTACGCAGGCGCCTGCGCGTTCGGCCTTTACGGTCTCTGCACGACGCAGTTCAGCTTCACCGATCCGACGCTGGCCGCGAAGTGCGACGCTTTCTGCAAGGCGTATCCGGATCTCTGCCGCGACCCCGCCGGCACTACGCTGCGCGGGAACTTCGCTGCGCCGCAGGGGAACTACTACACGCAGTTCTGGTCCAGCCTGCCGGGCGACGACGACAATTACCTCTCCTGCGGCGAGTGCTTCGAGCTGATCCGAACGCAGAAGGACGGGACCGACTACCAGCCGGGGCAGCGGGGCTACACGCCGCCGGTCGTGCTGCAGGTGGTCGACTCCTGCCCCTGCTCGGCGAACTCGAAGTGGTGCTGCGGCTCGGGGCGCGATCACTGCGGTGAGGTCTCCGACTTCAAATACGGCTGTCAGCTGCCGCCGGCCCCGCCGTCGCCGCCTACGGATCATGATCCCCTGCCGAACGAGAGCGTCCACCTCGATCTGTCGGACATCGCCATGGCGCGCCTGCAGACCGGCGACGCCAACGGCTCGCTCGTCGACGGCATCATTCCGACGCGTTATCGCCGCGTGCTCTGCCCCGTGGTCGGCAACATGTACATTTGGCTGCACAGCGGCGCCGGCCCTTACTGGTTCGCCCTCTCCGTCGTCAACACCGCGGGGCTGGGCTCAGTCGTGAAGGTCGAGGCCCAGATGAAGTCAGGCGCGTGGGTGGCGCTGGCTCGCGACCCCAACTACACGCGTGCCCGCCCGCAGGAGCGGTACGGCAGCTGGGTGGTTCCGCAAGGGGCCGGCCCGTTCGATTTGCCGCTGCCGCTGCGGGTGAGCGATCCGTCCGGGCGCTCGGTGGCGGCCTCGGTGAACGCCTGGGCCCCGGTGGATCCCTCGCAAGCCGAGTCGTACTACATCGATACCGGCGTACAGTTTTGAGCGTGCCGTCGCAGGAGTGGACCTGCGACTCTGGTGTGTGCCTACCAGAGCCTCAGTTACGTGAAGGGAAGGCCATGAGCGTTTTCCCGCTGTGAAGTTAGTCCGCCTGCAGCGCCTCGACCGCGTCCTGCTTTACCCAGGAGGCGCCCCGAAATTGCCCGCTTCCGGCGACGATCAGGCTCCCGGTGACAACCGCCGCTGCGGCGCCGGTGCGGCTCGTCGGCATGGGTGGCAAGGGTTGCCATGCCGTGCGCGCACCGAGTAGACCTTCGGCAGTGGGCGTGTCGTCTCCGATCCAGCCACCGGCGACCATGAGCCCCGAGGGGAGCAGCCCCCCGCGTCGCGATGGGCGCTATGCGCGAGGGGGCGGTGCACTCGGCGGTGCGTAAGGCGCGCGCGGCCGGCGTGACGCGGGCGGACATCGAGCAGGTCGTGGCGCTCGCCGCCAGCACCGTCGGGTTCCCGTCGGCCGTCGCGCTGCACTCCTGGTGCCTGGATACACTCGACTCCCGCGCGAAGCCGCGGTAACGAGCCGGACCGATCGTGGGGCGCCTGGGTTCGCGGGCCTCCCACGGCTCCTGACGTCCGTCATGTCGGTCCCGGGCGGTTGCGCGGTTAACTATGCGCGAGGTGGTTCGCGGCTCGAAAATGGACGACTTCAGGCCAGGCCGCCCGATCCAGCCGGGGCTGGCAGGCGCATGGTTGTTCGTGGTGGCGTCCTGCGCCGGTGTCCGGCCGCAGGAGAGCGCCCCGGCGACGGGCGGCCGGGCGGCGCCGGCAGCGTCTTTGGCCGAGGGGGCGCAGACGGCGCCGGTGGGTCGTGGGCGGCGCCGGACGCCCACGCCGAGCGCTGCGACGCCGCCGGCGTCTGCGCTTGCATGAAGCCAGTGGGGAGGCGTGAACACCCACGGCGCGGATTGCAACGGGCATACCGCCTCGGAGCTCTACGACGTCCCGCAGTTTTGGTACAACGTGCTCCACTGGCTGCTGCCGGACGCGAGCTGCTTCACGATCCTGGATCCGATCGTCATCGATTGAAGAACGTCGAGCTCACGCAGTCCAACGTTCTCTCGTCGGATGCTCCGCGAGACTGAGCCCGCTCCATTCGAAGATCTCCGGGTTCCCGTTCCGAAACGCGGCGTAGCGAATCCAAAGCGGACGAGCGCGAAAGTAGGTGAGGTCGGGGAGGGTCGCGCGTCGACGGCGTTCGGGGAAGCGCTCGAGGTAGGTGTTCTTGAGGCGGTGCAACTCGCCGCCCGCTGGTTCGTCCGCCAGGCCATCGTACTGTACGGTCGCATCGTCTCCACCGAGCACGAACGCGATGCGCGGGTTTAGGCGGAGATTCGAGGCTTTGCGCGTTCGTCCGAGAGTATCGAAGACGAGCTCGAGCGCGTCCGTGACCGCGACACCGACGACCGCGGCCTGCGGGGCACCGTCCGGCGTCACACACGCCTGAACTGCATAGGGGTACACGCGAAAGAATGAAACGAGGTCGGCCGGCGTCATCCTGATTTGATCATCGACCCGAATGCCGGGCAGCTGACATGACGTGCGTCATGCCGCGCTCTACCGGCGACACCCGGCGAGCGGTTTGTCACCTGACAGCCTGATGTTCGAGGACGCCCTCCAGCGAGCTTGGGCGATCCGAGTGTTCGGCGGCGACGACGAGGTTCGTCAAGTTCGATCCAGGCGCTGTTTCGCGCCCTCGGATCGCGCAACTGCGCCGGCCTCTACTTTTTTCGCTCCCGTGTCGTCTGACAGGCTGGCGGCGGTGCTGGCCGACAAGTCGTCACTCGCGTGGACGGTTTCGTCGCTGACGGTTGTCATGTTCCCTTTGGCCGCGGGCCGCTAGGCTCGTATCCCATCCGCAAGCTCCGCATCAAGCTCGTCACGATCCCCTGGGAGCTCGAGGTCCCGACCTTGTCGCTCGCCTGCCTGGCCGCGGTCCCGCCCGCGAACCGGGTGGATCTGGCCATCGTCGACGTTCTCCGCGAGCGCCTCGTTGAGGACGAGCCGGTCGACGCGGTCGGAATCACGGCGTCCACCCCGCGCATCAAAGCCGCCTATCGCTTGGCGGACGCCTACCGCGCCCGGGGGGTCAAAGTCATCCTCGGCGGGCATCACGCCACCGCGCTGCCCCGGGAGGCGCTCAAGCACGCGGACGCGGTTGTGACCGGCGAAGGCGAGACTCCTTGGGCGCGCATCATAGACGGCTTGCTCACCTCGCCAGCGACCGTGGGCGGGGTCTACAAGGGCGGAATGCCGGATCTTGCCCACCTCCCGGCGCCGGACACCCGCCGGCTGCACCTGGAACGTTACGGCGCGTTCTGCTACCCGCTCATCGCCACCCGCGGCTGTCCCGAGCAGTGCACGTTCTGCTTCTCCCGCCGCATGAGCCCAGCCTTCCGCGCTTACCCGATCGCGCGCGTGCTCGAGCAGGTGCGCGCCCGACCCCGGTGGGTGAAGGCGGCCTACTTCGTCGACGATAACCTGGCCGGCGATCCCGACTACGCGCGCGAGCTCTTCCGCGCGCTGGCGCGCGAGCCCGATCGGCTGCCGTTCGGGATGCAGGTGCGGTCCGAGATGGCCGACGACGGCGAGCTCTTGCGACTGGCCCGCTAAGCCGGCTGCGCCCTCATCTCGTCGGGGTACGAGTCCGTCAACCAGAGCACGCTGGACGGCGTGCGCAAGCGCGCCAACGCCTCCGACTACCGCCGGCGCATCGCGGCCATCCACGCGGAAGGGATGATCGCCTCGGGCAACTTCATGTTCGGCTTCGACGAGGATGGTCCCGAGATCTTTGACGACACACTGGCGTTCCTCGACGAGACGAAGATGCTGCACGCCTCCTTCACCGCCGAGATCCCTTTTCCGGGCACGCCGGCCTGGCGCCGCTACCGCGACGAGGGGCGGCTGCTCAGCCTCGACTACGACGACTACCTCGGCAAGGATCACGTCCTCGTCCACCCGCGCCGGATGTCGCCGAAGCAGCTCCGGCACGGGATCCGCGGGCTGGCCCTCGCGTTCTACGGACCTCGGCGCCGGCTCCGTCTGGCCGTGGCGGCGGCACGCAACCAGCGGTTGCTCGCGGAACTCGGTGCCGCGCGCACGCCCGCGCTCGTAGGGCTGAACGCCTTCCAGATGTGGCAGTGGCACTATCGGATGAGCCGACCGGGCGCGTGGCTCTACCGGACGCTCCTGCCCGCCGCGCGAATGCGCTATCGTTCCGAATGGACGCGGCGCTCGAATTTCTCATGACCGTCGCGCATCGGTTGCGGCGCCGGTCCCACGAGCGCCGTGGGGACCGGCCGTGACGAGTCACCCTGACGCCAGACGCGCCGAATGAGGCGGGGGTGCTGGAGGCGATCGATCTTCAGGGTCGCCTTCGTCCCGACCGCCATGCCCAGCGCCACGATCGACATCGCGCGCTCGCCCCAGGTCGGAGCGCCGAGCGCGGCGTGTACCCGGGCCTCGAGGCCGGCGATGAAGGGGCGCGACGCCCGCGGCGCGAGGAGCCGCCCGGCCAGGAATGCCGGGTAGGCCTTGCGCAGGTTGCGGGCGAAGCGCGCCGCCTTGGCGCGCTGGAACGCGCTGGAAGCGTCGCGCAGGGCGAGATACCCGTCGAGCCAAACCTCCAGGCAACGGTAGACGGACGGTCCCAGGCGGGCGAACTCCTCCGCGAAGCAACGCTCCTGTGCCGCCTCGATTTCGGCCGCAGACATCTGCGGGTGGTAGACCATCGCCCGAAAGCCGCTCGCCTTGCGCGCGTAGGCCACCGGATCGGCGGCCAGCTCCTCGTGCAGCAGTCCCTCCTTCATCACCTTCTCCCAGAACGGCGTTCCTGGCGTCGGTCCGTAGATCATGAACTGCGTGAACGTGGGCCGCAGCGCCAGCAGCCCCGCCAGCTCCTCTTCGATGATCGCGGGTGTCTGATAGGGGAACCCGACGATCATCGAGGTGAGCACGGTGATGCCGTGGCGGCGCAGCTCAGGGATTAACTCCTCGACCGGGCGTCCTGCCTGCTTCGCGTAGCCGGAGCGCGTCCCCTCGTACCCGATCCACAAGCCGTCGATGCCCATATCCAGAATCTCTTCGAGCGCGTACTTGCTCAGCGCCCGCACGCTCGCGAAGGCGAACACCGAAATGGGCACGCCGCCCCGCTGCACGGCCTCCCGGAACTCGAGGGCCCGCCGCCGGTTGAGGAGGAAATCCTCGTCTATGATGAGAAACGACAGCTCGGGATCGACGGCCAGGTACCGCTCGATCACCCGGTAGATGTCGGCGCCCGTCGGCAAGAGCTTCACGTGCTTGCGCTTGAAGAAGTGCGAGGTGCAGCAGAAGTCGCAACCGGAGGGACAGCCGAGGCCAGCGAAGACCATGCCGGTCGACGAGACATGCTGGCCGAACAGCCGCAAGGGGTTGACTACCAGCGGGTGGCGGTAGGGGAGGGGGAGCGGGGGCTCGTCGAGGAGGCGGCGCATGAAGGCCACGCCTTCCTCTCGGCAGACGTGATCCGCCAGCGGCCCCAGCACCTCGTCCGAGAGCACGGTGCCGTAACCCCCAAGCACGATGCGGGCTCCCGGAGCGTGGCGCCGCACGAGGGCCGCAATCTCAACCATGCGATGGAAGGTCGCTAGTACAAAGGAGATCCCCACCACGTCGTACCCGCGCCGGAGCTCGCGAACCAGCTCGCGCTTCGACGGATAGTGGAGGACGGTGGTGGGGGCCTCCAGGTTCTCGGCCAGGTAGTCGAGCGAGAACTGCACGTGGTGCGAGCGGGGACTAAAAGCGCCCTGGGCGCGGGTCACCTGGCCGAAGAGGAGCTCGTAGCCGACGCTGGGCGCGTCACCGTGCCGGATTCCGAGAGGGCGGCAGACGCTGGTGAGGAGGACTTTGGGCTGCAAAGTGCGTAAGGTAGTCTGGACGCTGGGCGCGCGCACTGACGGTTGTCAGGTTCCGCGCGCCCGATTGGCTCCTGGTCGCGCGAGCGATCGCCCACCCGCCACCCCATCACTGCAGCGATTTCGGCCCCTGGTCGCGCGACAGCGACACCGACGCCCCGGTGAGCGCGTCGACGTCGGTGGTGATGTCCAGCTCGCGGCCGCTGATCGAGCCGTGGCAACCGCCGCAGACGCTGTTGAAGAAGCGGCGGGGGACCGCCAGCTCGATGTTCTCGCCGGGTGTCCTTCGCCAACCGGTCATCCGGGCGCCGGACGGGAGGGACGAGGCCGATCCTGGATCGGCGGCAGGCTCGACGTAGTGCTCATGTGTCGGCCCACGCGGCCGTCGAAGCGTGTGGTTGTGGAGCGGACAGACGTTGGCCATCGATCGCCACGAGGAGATGCGGGGAGTTCCGGTCAGGCGGCGAGGCGCTCGTACCGGTGGTGCAGGCCACCGACCTCGGGTAGCTCTACGATCTTGCCCATGGCGGGCGGGTACACCTCCCTCGGGTCGGGCGCGTCCTTGCTCAGAGAGAGATGCGTCCGTGCCCTGTGGTAGTAGGCGAAATAGGATTTCAGGATCCCATGGAGATGGCGTTCACCGAGGACGACGACATGATCGAGACACTCCCGCCGCACGGATCCCACGAGGCGTTCAGCATAGGGATTCTGCCAAGGAGACCGCGGTGCGGTGAGAATCTCTTCGATGCCGAGGCCCTGGACGCGACGGCGGAACTGGTCGCCGAAAATGCCGTCGCGGTCGCGGATCATGAACCTGGGCGCCGTGTCCTCGGGGAACGCCTCGACGATCTGCTGGGCGGTCCAGGCCGCGCTGGGGTACTCGGTGACGCTGAAGTGAAGAACGCGGCGGCGGTCGTGGGCCAATACGAAGAAGACATAGAGAACGCGAAAGGTCGCGGTGGGCACCGTGAAGAAATCGATCGACGCCAGCGAGCCGACGTGGTTGTCGAGGAAGGTGCGCCAGGTTTGTGCGGGCGGCTTTCGTGGCTTGGGCGGCATGAAGCGGGACACGCTTCGCTCACCGACGTCGATGCCGAGTTTCAGCAACTCTCCGTGGATCCTGGGCGCGCCCCAGCCCACGTTGGCCTCGGCCATCTGGCGGATGAGTCGCCTCACCTCCGGCGCGACGCTGCCCTCAGCTGGACCATGTGA
>Ga0209890_10000554_pt1 | contig 17303 bp, 13 predicted proteins | sample OrgsoiDNA2013049_FD_185799 | JGI IMG/M metagenome (GOLD analysis project Ga0209890, IMG submission 185799) | Permafrost soil microbial communities from the Arctic, to analyse light accelerated degradation of dissolved organic matter (DOM) -... | ecosystem: Environmental > Terrestrial > Soil >...
TCCCGTTTCGGGCGGCTCTTGGCTCGCATCTCGTCCGACCTCTGCGGGCCGCTCGAAGCTTTTTTCGGCGCGTCGGCTGCAACAAATTCAAGGCAGCCGACGCGCCGAAAAAAGCCACGTGCGGAAGGCAGCGGTAGATCGGGGGGCGGCGTTCGAGGCCGCACGTAACGTGGGTTTCCCGCGGCCGAGAGCCTCTGGCTCCGGACCTGACCCGCCGAAGGGGCCGATGGCCGAAGGCCGAGGCCCCTAGGCCCCTAAGCGCAGACGCGGTTGCGCCCGCTGGCCTTCGCCTCGTACAGACGTTCGTCGGCGCGCTTGATGATGGCGGCGCCCTCGGTCAGCTCGGGGTCGACCGTGGAGATCCCCATCGAGATGGTGACGGGGATGCGCACGTTCTCGAACTTGAAATCGGTCTTTTCGACAAGCTGGCGGATCTTCTCGGCGAAGGGCAAACAGCTGCCGCCGTCGATCTCGGGGAGCACAATCGCGAACTCTTCGCCGCCGTAACGGGCGAAGCAGTCCTCGCGGCGAATCTTGGTGCGCACCGTCTGGGCGAGGTGCTTGAGCACGTAGTCCCCCGCCAGGTGGCCGTAGCCGTCGTTCACTTTCTTGAAGTGGTCGATGTCGAACATCACCAGCGAGAGCGGACGGCGGTAGCGGTGCGCGCGTGCAACCTCGCGTTCCAGCGTGTCGAGGAAGTAGCGCTTGTTGAAGATCTGCGTGAGTCCGTCGACCGTGGTGAGGCGATAGATCTCCTCGTGATAGGCGTTCTCGATGTTGCCACCGGTGAGGAACTTGAAGATCGTGCGGCCGATCTTGATCAGATCGCCGTCGCGCATGACGTATTCGTCGACGGGCTCGTCGTTGACGTAGGTCCCATTCGTCGATCCGAGATCGCGCACCAGGATCGATTTGCCGGTGTTCACAATCTTCGAGTGATTGCGCGAGATCGATTCTTGATCGATCTGGATGTCGCACTTCGAAGAGCGGCCAATGATCATCGACGCCGCGTTGAGATTGTATTTCTTCCCCAGCTCGGAGCCGTAAATCACGACCAAGCACGCTTCATTGCCAGCTGGCCGCTCCGTAATGCGGCTGATGCTGGTGACGACCGTCTTCGCTCGGACATGGTCCGATTCGGAAGTGTCGTTGGGATCTCGGGGATGGCGCGCCACGGGGTCCGGCGAAGCAGGCTAGGTCAAAGCCACGAAGGCGGCAAGGGGAGGATAATTTGACACCTATACCTACATGTATGACGGTGTCATTATGGCACATACCCACCGGATCGCAACGGTCGCCGCTCTCCTTTTCGTCTCGCTGCCGGCGCGGGGCCAGTCCCCCTCCCTGAAGCCCGATTCGATTCGCCTCGTCGGGCGCCACTACGTGGCCGATCTCGTCGACGGCGGGCATGCCGAGCTGACGCTGGATCCGCGGCTGCAAACCAGCACCGACGACGTTCTGCGCGCTTTCCAGATTCCGTACGCCGGGGCCGTCGTCATCTCGATCCCGGACGGCCGCGTGCTGGCGATGGTCGGTCGCTCGGCCGCCGATCCGCGCCTCGGTCCGGCTGATCTGGCGCTGCATCCCTGGGCCCCGTCGGCCTCCGTGTTCAAGGTCGTCTCGGCGACGGCGCTCGTCGAGAGCGGCCTCTCGGGTGCGACGCGCATCTGCTACCACGGTGGCGTCTCGTCGATCCTGCCCGACAACCTGATCGACATCCCGGCCATCGACCGCAGCTGCGCCACGCTGGCGTACGGGATCGGCAAGTCCCAAAACGCCATCGTCGCCAAGCTGGTCACCAGGCATCTGACCTCCGAGGATCTCGCCCGCGAGGGGCGCAGCTTCGGCTTCGGCGAGGTGATCCCGTTCGAGCTCCCGATCGAGCCGTCCCACCTCGACGTCCCTGCGAACAACAAGTTGGAGATGGCGCGCGCGTCGGCCGGATTCTGGCACTCGACGCTGTCGCCGATGCACGGCGCCCTCCTGGCCGCGACGATCGCCAACGGCGGCGAGATGCCGGCGCCGACCCTGATCGAGCGCGCCGTCGACGGAAGTGGCCGCCTCGAGCAGCTCCCGGTCGCCGCCCCCCGTCACGTCGCCGCGGGAGCCGCCGCCGGCGAGGTGGGACGGATGATGGAGCTGACCACCCGGATCGGCACCGCCAAGGGGACATTCCGCAATAAGCACGGCCAGCGCTACCTCCCCATCGAGGTCGCCGGCAAGACCGGGACGCTGAACGCCGAGACCGACCACGGCCCCCTCGGCTACAGCTGGTTCGTCGGCTACGCGCCGGCGGATCACCCCACCATCGCCTTCGCCGTCGTCCTGGGGAACGCCCCCAACTGGCGCATCAAGGCCACCTACGTCGGCCGCCACATCGTGACCGAGTACCTGAACGAGAAGAGCGAGCGCTCGGGGGCGCATCTGGTTGCCGCCCGCTAGGAGGCGGCGCCCTGCTGGCCCTCCTGGACCAGTCCCGGACGGGGCCTTGTGGCCGGTGACGGTCGGCGTATAGACTGGCCAGCGCTTTCGAAAGGCCCTCCGCACGCAGCATGCAGCTTTACGAATGGCTTTCGAGCGTCGCCTCGAACCAGAGCAGTGGAAAGGCTCTGGTCTATCGAGACACGTATCTTTCGTGGCGTGGGCTGCTCCACCGGGTCGACCGGCGCGCGCAGGAGCTGCACGCGTTGGGAATCGGGCCGGGGGCATGGGTCGGGCTCATGCTCGGCAACGTCCCCGACTTCGTCATCCTGGCGCTGGCGCTGTCGAAGATCGAGGCAGTGATCGTACCGCTCGATCCGACCACCGGGAATCGCGAGCTGGAGATGGTGCTCGAGGCAGCGCCGCTGCGCGCGCTCATCACCCGGCCGCGCGGCGGCGAAGGGGGGCAGGCGGCGGTGGGGCTCCCCTACTATGCCGGCCCGGTCCTCCCGCGACCGCCCGCCGGACCGCCGTCGAAGTTCATCCCCGAGTCGCGCCGGCGGCTGCAGGGGACCCTCCTCACCTGCGGGCTCTACAAGCGCACCACGCTCACCAACCTGACGCCTGGGCCGGGCGGACCGGAGGTCGTGCAGCTCACCGCCAGCGTCGGCGGCGATCCCAAGGGGGTCGTCAAGACCTCGGCCAATCTCGAGGCCGCCGCCGACGCGATCCGCAAGACGCTCGACGCGACCTCCAGTGATCGCATCCTCTGCTCGCTGCCGCTGCACGGGAGCTACGGCTTCGACTTCGGCCTGCTGACCTCGCTGGCCAACGGCGCCACGCTGTTCCTCGAAGACGAGGTGGCGCCGAAGAGAATCGCCAAGCTGCTGCGCGAGCAGCGGATCGACCTGTTCGCCGGGACGCCCGCGCTGTTCGGATCGCTGGTGCGCGTCCCGACGGTCAAGCCGCTCAAGAACAGCGGCGCGCGTTTCTTGAGCTCTGGCTCGACGCTGCCGGCGAGCATCGCGGAGACCTTCCAGCAGCGGTTCGGGGTGCGGCTGCTCTCCTGCTACCACAGCACCCAGGCCGGACCGCTGGCAATCGATCGCGGCGGCAAGGATCCGGAGAGCGTCGGCCGATCGTTCGACGGCGTCGAGCTTCGCGTCGCAGGTCCGAAGGGCGATCGGCTCTCCGCCAACGAAGCGGGGCCGATCTGGGTCCGCTCGCGGGCGCTGTCGACGGTCTCGGTGCCGAAGATCCATCTCCCCAAGCGCAGTGACGGCATCCCGATCGGCGGGGTCGACGACGGCTGGCTGCGCACCGGCGACCTCGGCCAGCAGGACAAAGCCGGGCGGATGCTGATCACCGGCCGCGAAGACGATCTGGTCAAGGTCGACGGCAAGCGCCTGGCGCTCGGCGAGGTCGAGGGGTGCCTGGAGGCGTTCCCCAAGGTGAAGGCAGCCCAGGCGCGCGTCGTCACCGACGATCTGGGCGGTCCGATGGTCGTGGCGCGCGTCGTGCGCGCCGGCGTCTGCCGCGCCGAGGACATCATCGATCACTGCGCCCGCAACCTGGCGCCGTACAAGGTTCCGCGTCAGATCGAATTCTGCGAAGTCATTTAATCCAGCAGCTCGCGGAGCTTGGCGTTGACGACGGTTCGGCTGCCCGACGGCAGGTCGACCTCCTGGAAGAACGAGAAGTAGCCGGGGCGGCGGATCTCGATCCGGTGGAAGCCGGCGCGGATCTGGTGCCCTTCGCTCTTCCATTCCTGGGCGCTCCCGGCCAAAAGATCGTCGATCCAGACGGTGGCGTCGGGGACGTTGCACTCGACCCGAACGCCGACGGCGCCGGAGCTGAGCGTGTGCGCGCACCCCGCGAGCGCGGTGGCGACCAGAAGGAACCCGACGACAGTGAGCGCGCGTAGTCTGGTCATGGATTGTTCCCGGTCCCCGGGGCCGCCGGAGCGCGCAGGCGGGCGCGCAGCTTGATGACGGCGCCCGAGGCCTGCACGTCGCTCAAGGTGATCATTGCGTCGGCGTCGCGCGAGAGGGCCGCCGCCAGAAGTGCGGGGCTCGAGCGGGTGCGCGCGCGGATCTCGGCGTGGCCGCCGCCGACCCGCATCAGGTCGGCGGCTGAGACCGCCCCCACCGAGCGGACGCTCTTGAGCAGCGCGGGGACCGCCGCCGGTTCCACGACGTCGGCGTCGATGGTGAGGAGCGGCAGGTCGGTCGACGGTGATGCGGCAGCCGAGAACGCCGAGGCCACCTCCGCCGCCAACGCGGTGGCAAGACGGCCGAGGCAATCGGTACGGCCAGCATCCAGGGCATCGGCGAACGCGCGGGCGGCCGTCGTGCGGTCGGGGAGCGAGACGCCGGTGAACCGCGCCGTCGCCCGGCAGGCCACGGAGACGTGGCCGGTGCCGCGCAAGGCGCCCTCGTCGACCGTCTCGGCGGTCACCGTGGCGGCGGCCGTCGCAGGCGCCTTGGCGAGAGGATCCCCCGCCCGTGCGCGCAGGCCAGCCGACGACAGCGCCGCGACGACGCCCGCCACGAACCCCGGAGGGATCTTGTCGCCCGGCATCACGACGATCGCCGGCGCAGCCGCGCGAGGCGGCGGGGACGGCGATGGCGGCGCGGCCCCCCGGTCGATCTTGCCCTGGATGGCCGACCGGTCGACCTCGACCTGCACGCGGATCGTATAGACGCCGTTCGCCTCCCCCTCTTCCAGCGTCCGGTAACGCCCGATGAAGCTGTGCGCCTTGGCTTCGATGGCGCGGATTGTCTTGCCCTGCGCGGCACGCATCTGCGGATCGACGACGATCTCGTTGATGACCAGGTCGACGGCCTGCCGGATGCCGTCCTCGAGCGCCCGCTCCCGCGCTCCGGCGGCATTTCCACCCACGACCGGCGCCTGCCCGGTGGTCACCCGCGTGTTGGGCGAGCTCGGATCGACCACCGGGTCAGCCACCGGGACCCGCGGGGGAGAGACGGGCGCTGCGGGCGCCGCCGTCTGGGCCGAGACTGTGGCCGAAAGCGGGAACGCCAGGCCGGGCGCGCCCAACAACAAGATAACGAACAGCCTCCTCACCGCAGCACCTTTTGAACGTAGATCACAGCCACTCCGCGGGCGAGCTTTGCGGCCAGATCGGCCCCGCCTTCGATCACCAGCCGGCCCGAATGCTCGACCCGGGCGGCGCGCGCGCCGGCGTCGGCGGGCGGGGAGCCGATGCGGTAGGTCGCCGCCCCGAGGGAGATCTCCTGACCGCCGACCACTGCCCTCGGCGCCGCGACCAGGTGGGCTTCGCGAACGGTCAGCGCCGTGGTCGGCGCGGCTGGATCCTCCAGCCAGTCGGCGAATCCGACCTCCATCCGGATCACCGCCCCGCCGTTCGACTGGTACTGCACGTCGGCGGCACGCGCCCGGTTGAGCGCGCGGTCGATCCGATCGGGGTCGAGCTTGTGCCCGCCGCCCGCCGGAAGAGCCCCGAGCGCGGTCCGCAGCTTGGCCGTCGCCGCCGCGCGCGCTCTCCGCTCGGCGCCCGGACGCGCCAGGTCGACGCTGGGCATCCGCAGGTCGGCGGCCGCACCACCCGAGGCGGAGAGCGTTCCGGCGCGCCAGTCGACGGTCACGCCGTCGTGTGTATCGATCAGATCGGCGGAAGCGGGCGAGGGCGAGGCGGGCTCCGCGGCAGCGACCGCCGCTACGGCGATCGACGCGAAGACCAGCGCGGCCCTACTCCCACTCGATCGTCGCGGGGGGCTTCGACGAGATGTCATAGACGACGCGGTTCACCCCTTTGACCTCGTTGACGATGCGCGACGAGAGGGTGGCGAGCAGATCGTACGGCAGCGGCACCCAGTCGGCGGTCATGCCGTCGCGGGAGTGCACGGCGCGCAGCGCGAGCACGTCGGCGTAGGTCCGTTCGTCGCCCATGACGCCGACGGTGCGCACCGGCAGGAGCACGCCGAACGACTGCCAGATCGACTCGTAGAGGCCGGCGGCGCGGATCTCCTGCTCGATGATGACGTCGGCGGCGCGCAGCACGTCGCAACGCTCGCGGGTCACCTCGCCGAGGATGCGCACCGCCAGGCCGGGGCCCGGGAACGGCTGGCGCCAAAGCACGTGGTGTGGCAGCCCCAGCTCGGCGCCGAGCGCGCGGACCTCGTCCTTGAACAGCTCGCGCAGCGGCTCGACCAGCTTGAGGTTCATCCGCTCGGGCAGGCCGCCCACGTTGTGGTGCGACTTGATCATCGCCGACGGTCCCTTGAAGGAGACCGACTCGATGACGTCGGGGTAGAGCGTCCCCTGGACGAGGAATTCGGCGCCGCTCGACGATCCGGCCAGCTTCTTGGCCTCTTCTTCGAACACGGCGATGAACTCGCCGCCGATGATCTTGCGCTTCCGCTCGGGGTCGGTGACGCCGGCCAGCTTGGTCAAGAATCGCTCGCTGGCGTCGACGACGCGCAGATCGGCCTTGAAGGCGTCCCGAAACAGCGACTCGACCTGCGCCGCCTCGTTCGCGCGCTGGAGGCCCGTGTCGACGAAGATGCAGGTGAGGCGCGACCCGATCGCTTTGAGCACGAGCGCCGCCGCCACCGACGAGTCGACCCCGCCCGAGAGGCCACAGACGGCGTGGGCCTTGGTCCCCACGCGCGCCGAGACGGCCGCCACCGCCTCATCGACGAAGCCGGCCATCGTCCAGCTCGGCGTGCAGCCGCAGATACGAAAAAGGAAGTTGGCCAGGATCTCTCCGCCGCGCGGGGTGTGCACCACCTCGGGATGGAACTGCACGCCCCAGAACTTGCGCGCCGGTGCAGCCACCGCCGCGGCCGGGCAGTTGGCGCTCTCGCCCACCAGCTCGAACCCCTCCGGCAGCGCGTCGACGCGGTCGCCGTGCGACATCCAGACGGGGAACTCCTCGCCGGTCGAAAACCCGTGGAACAGATCGCCGGCGGACCCTTTCACGCGCACGGTGGCCCGCCCGTACTCACGCCGCTCGGCCGGAACCACCTTGCCGCCGAACAACAGCGCGGTCAGCTGGGTTCCGTAGCAGATCCCGAAGATCGGGACCCCCAGCTCGTAGACCTCCTTGCTGATGCGCGGCGCGTCGGCGTCGTAGCAGGAGGCGGGACCGCCGGAGAGAATGATCCCCCGCGGCGCGAGCTCCCGGATGCGCGCCACGGGAAGGTTGAACGGATGGATCTCCGAATAGACCTTCTGCTCGCGCACGCGGCGCGCGATGAGCTGCGTGTACTGCCCACCGAAGTCGAGGATGAGGATGAGATCGCGGGGCGAGCGGGCGGCGGGGCTGGACATCACTGTTCGACGCGGTAGTTGGGCGCCTCTTTGGTGATGATGACGTCGTGAACGTGCGACTCACGCAGCCCCATCGCCGTCGCGCGCACGAAGCGCGCCTTGGTCCGCAGGTCTTCGATCGTTCGGCAGCCGGTGTAGCCCATGCCTGATTTGAGTCCGCCGATCAGCTGGTAGAGCGACTGCGACAACGGCCCGCGGTACGGCACCCGCCCCTCGATCCCTTCCGGAACCAGCTTGGCGTCGCTCGTCACCTCGGTCTGGAAGTAGCGGTCGCGGCTGCCGGCGCGCATGGCACCGATCGATCCCATCCCCCGATAACCTTTGTAGCTGCGGCCCTGGTACAAGATGATCTCGCCGGGCGCTTCGTCGGTGCCGGCGAAGAGGCTGCCGATCATCACGCTGTGGGCGCCGGCGGCGATCGCCTTGGCCACGTCGCCCGAATACTTGATGCCGCCGTCCGCGACGATGGTGACGTTCATCGAGGCGACCGCCCGGGCGCAGTCGTTGATGGCGGTGATCTGCGGAACGCCGACGCCGGCCACCACGCGGGTGGTGCAGATCGATCCTGGGCCGATCCCCACCTTGACCGCGTCCGCCCCGGCCCTGGCCAGCGCCAGCGCCGCCTCGCCCGTGGCCACGTTGCCGGCGATGATCTGCGACTTGGGGAAATTGCGCCGAACGTCGGCGACCGCCTGGACCACCGCCCGCGAATGGCCGTGTGCGGTGTCGATGCAGATGACGTCGGCACCCGCCTTGAGCAGCGCATCGACCCGCTCGTCGCGGTCGGGCCCCACGCCGACTGCCGCGCCGACCCGCAGCCGGCCGAAGTCGTCCTTGGCGGCAAAGGGGTGCGCCTGCGCCTTCTCGATATCCTTGATGGTGACGAGCCCCTTCAGAAAGCCGCCGCCGTCGATGACCAGCAGCTTCTCGATCCGGTTCCTGTGCAAGAGCTCCTTGGCGCTCTCGACGCTGGTCCCCTCGGCGATGGTGATGAGCTTCTTGGTCATCATCGCGCTGATCGGCTGCTCGAGATTTCGCTCGAACCGGATGTCGCGGTTGGTGAGGATCCCGACCGGCCGGCCGTCGGAGGCGACCACCGGCAGGCCGGAGATCTCGTGCCGCTTCATCAGCTCGAGCGCGACCGCCAGCTTCTGATCGGGGCCGACGGTAACGGGGTTGACCACCACGCCGCTCTCGGCCTTCTTGACCTTGGTGACCTCCAGCGCCTGCTGGGGGATGGTGTAGTTCTTGTGGACGATCCCGATGCCGCCCTCGCGGGCCATGCAGATGGCGGTGGCGGCCTCGGTTACCGTGTCCATCGCGGACGACACGATCGGCATGGCCAAGCTGATCCGTGGCGTCAGCTGCGTCCGTACGTCGACGTCCTTCGGAATGACGTCGCTGTCGGCCGGGACCAACAGCACGTCATCGAAGGTGAGCGCTTCCCGAAGGTGACCGTCCGGCAGCATCTCGGGAGATTAGCCGAACGACCTCCGGTGCGGCAAGGCTATCTGCCCGGTTTCCGGAGGTGTCTGCCGGAGGTTCCCCGCCTCAGTGCGCGCCGCGTTTGGTGCAGGTGGCGACGATGGCGTCGGCCTGTTTCTGCGCCTCCGGTTTGACGCCCGGGAGCCCTTTGAACTTGGCCAGCTCGGACTTGGCATCCGGGCAGGCCCCCTTGGCGACCAGAACCTTCATCAGCTCGTAGTGAGCGAGGGGGCTCTTGGGGTCGAGGTCGACGGCCGCGCGGCATTCGCCGGCGGCGCGAGCGGCGTCCTTCTGCTCCAGCAACGCGCGGCAGAGATCGGCGGCGAAGGCGGCGCTCTTGCCGTCCAGCTTGCGGGCCCGCTCCTGGGCCGCGACCGCGGCCGGAAGCTGCCCGCGTTTGAGCTCGACGCGGCCGAGGCGGTTCCAGCCGAGCGCGAAGTCGGGCTTGAGCTTGGTCGCCTTGTCGAGCGCCGCCTGCGCGCCGTCGAGATCCTTCTGGTCCGACAGCACCATTCCAAGATCGGCCCAGGCGACGGGATCGCGCGGGGCCAGGCGGGTGGCGTCCTTGAGCGCGGCGACCGCGCCCGGCAGATCGCCCGTGCGGCGAAGCGCGGCGCCCAAGTTCAGGCGATAACCGGCGTCCGAGGGCTTGAGGCGGACGGCCGTCCGATAGGCGACGACCGCCTCCCCGTTCTTGCCGAGCGCGTCGCGCGCCACGCCCAGGTTGTAGGCAGCCTCGGCGTAGTCCGGCTTGGTCCGCAGGGCCGCCTCCAACTCGGGGGCGGCGCCGGCCGCGTCGCCGCGCGCGATCAGCAGCGCGCCGAGGTTGTTGTGAGCCTCCGGGAAATCGCTCTTGAGGCCGATCGCCTTCCGGTAGGCGGCGGTCGCGCCGGGCGCGTCCCCTTTCTTCTCCAGCGCGACGCCCGTGAGGTACTGCGGGCGTGCGTCGCGCGGGTCGGCCTTGGCGGCCTCCTGAAACGCCGCCAGCGCGCCGGCGGTGTCGCCCTGGCGAAACAGCCGTTCGCCTTTTTCCAGCAGCGGCGCGGCACCGCCTGTCTCTTGAGCCAGAAGCACCAACAGCAGCGGGAGCGCGTTCATCGCGCGCAGTCTACCTTTCAGTCAGCAGGTCCAGAAGCCTGGTCTTGAGCCGCACCATCCGCTCGGGGTCGGTGATCTTCACCAGGTTCGCCTTGTCGCGCACGTAGAAGACGTCGATGGCGCGGTTGGCCTCGGTGGCGATCTTCGAGCGGTGGATGTCGAGACCTTCGTTGAACAAGGTGCGCGTGATCGCGTAGAGGACGCCGGGCCGGTCCTCGGTGATCACCTCCAGGACGGTGAAGTCGCGGCTCACCTCGTTGTCGAGCTTGAGCTCCGACGGGACGGCGGGCGTTCTCCAGGACGCGATGGAGTCGCCGCGCGGGCGCGCCGCAACCAGAGCCTCGCCGGTCACCTTCCCCGACAGCACGGCCTCCAGATCCTCGCGGACTTTCTTCCAGCGCCCCTCGTCCATGACCGGGCGGCGCATCCCATCGCGCACACGGAAGACGTCCAGCGCCTCTGCCTCCTCGCCGGCGTCGACCGGCTGGCGCGAGTAGATGGCGGCGTCGACGACCTCGATCCGGTTGGCGTAGAGGACGCCCGCCACCTCGGCCAGGAGGCCGGGGAGGTCGCGCGCCGCCAGGACCATCTCCGTGATCCCCAGGCGCGGCTCGTGCGAGACCTCGACGAGCGTGCTCTTGTGGGCCTGCCGCCGCTGGCGGATGAGGCGCACGTGCTTGGCGATCCGCAGCGCCGAATTCTCGGCGAAGTACCGGTCGGGGAAGCCGCCGAAGAGAGTGGTCAGCACCGGGTTCTTCTCGGGCTCGTCGAGGATGGCCGCCGCGCGTTTTTGGCGCCGTTCGACGATTTCGGCGCGCTCGGCACCTAGCAAGTCTGGCCCGCGGCGCAGGAACTTGAGCGTGCGGGTGTAGAGCTCGCCGAGCAGCGTCTCCTTCCAGCTCGACATCGCGTCGGGCGCGACGGAGGCGAGATCGCAGAAGGTGAGCAGGTAGAGCTCGTGCAGATTCTCCTCGTCGCCGCAGAGGGTGGCGAAGTCGGAGATCATTCCGATGTCGTCGAGGTCGCGCCGCTGCGACATCTGTCCCATCACCAGGTGCTGCCGAACCAGGAACTCGACCCGCCGGATGTCCTCCTCCCCGATCCCCAGGCGCCGGCAGATGGTCACCGCCAGCCCGGCGCCGATCTCGCTGTGCGGGCTGCCGTAGGGCTTGCCGACGTCGTGGAGCAGCGTGCCGGCCGCCAGCGCCACCGGGCGGGTCACGGCGCGCACCGTCTCGGTCGGCATCGGGAACTGGTCGGCGTGGTCACCACGGCCGAGCGCGTGCAGCCGCCCGACCGCGTAGAGCGCGTGCTGGTCGACGGTGTAGACGTGATAGATGTCGTGCTGCACGCGCCCCGTCGACGGCTCCCACTCGGGCATCAGCGCGGCGAGGAGGCCGAGGTCCTGCATCTGCTCGAGGCGCGAGGGATTGGCCTTGTCGCGCCCGTCGCAGACGATCTCCATGAAGCAGCGGCCAGCGTCGGGATCGGCGCGCAGCGCCTCGCCGCGCGTGGCCGCCAGCTCGCCCAGCATCTCCAGCGTCCGCAGCGACAGGGGGATGTCGAAGGCAATCGCCACCTGGAAGATGCGGAGCATCTCCGACGGCTTCTTCTCGAACACCGAGCCGTCCTTCCCCTCGAGCGCCCCCTCGCGCACCACGAAGCTGTCGTCGACGGCGCCGCCGTCGAGCGTCGGCACCGGCTGGCTGGGACGGCGCGGTTCGTCGCGCGCGGTCGCCCGTTGGAGCAGGCGCTCGGTCTCGTTGCGGATCAGCTTGGCGTGCGCGTGGTACTGGTGCATCAGCGCCTCGACCGCCGGGTGAACCGCCGGGCGGATCACGCCGCCGCGATCCCGCGCGTCGGGGCAGAGCACCGGCGCGATCGCCTCCTGCAACGCGAAGCGCAGGTGATCCATCCGGCGCCCGGCCGCGGCGTGCATGGCGATCCGGACGCGCAGCAGCCACTCGGTCGCATTGACGAACGCCTGCGCCAGGCGGCCGGTCATCACCCCCTTGGCCAGGAGCTCCTTGGCATCCGACGTGCCGAAGCGGGCCATCGCCGCCCAGCGGCCGACGCAGAGATCCCGCATGCCGCCAGGGCCGTTCTTGAGGTCGGGCTCGAGGAGAAAGATCGTGTCGCCGAACCGGCTGTGGCGCGCCGTCTGCTCGGCCCTCAGACGGGCCACGAAGTCCTCGGCGGCCGTCTTCGCCACCCGCTTGCGAAAGTCGTCCAGGAAGCGGCGCGCCAGCACCTCGTCCCCCGTCAGGAAGCGCGCGTCGAGCAGGGCGGTGGCCGCCGCCAGATCGCTGGCGGGCAGCGACAGCGCCTGGTCGTACGAGCGGACGGCATGCCCGGCGTCGACCTTGGCGTCCCACAGCGGGTAGAGGATCGCCTCGGCCAGCGTCTGGACCTCCGGCCCCGGCGTCTTCGGGCAAAGGACCAGGAGGTCCAGATCGGAATAGGGCGCCAGCTCACAGCGGCCGAAGCCGCCGGTCGCGAACACCGCCACCGGCGTCTTGCACTTGGCCACCTCCCGGCCGGCCGCCTCGACGACGATCGAATCGACGTCGCTGGAAAGCGCTCGCGAAACCTCGATCCCGTTTCCGCCGCTGCGTACCGCCGCAGACGCGCGCTCGCGGGCCTCCGAAAATGCCCGGACGATATCCAACGTCATCGAGACCGAACACTATCAGAATCCGACCGGACGCATTTGACGTCCGTCAGGCCGTGCGGCACGGTTATGCGCATGGCCGAGATCGAGCTGGCGCCGCTGTCGCATCGCCTGGACGAAGATGAGGCGCGGACGCTCGCCAAATTGTTGGCCGAAGCGGGCGCGCCTCCGGTGGAAAAGACCGACGAACACGCCTCGCACACTATTGCCGCCCGCCTGTCAGAAGAGGCGCTGACCGAGTTCCTGGATCGACTGGACGCCCACGATCTGGGCGCCGAGATCTACATGCCGGTCGAATTCGAGGGGCGGGTCGTCGTCGGTGACTTCCGTGTTGCGTCGTCGCAGGCGCTGCTCGACGTACTGGAGGAGATGCGCGAGGAGCTCTCGGTCGACACCGAGGAGCCGGAAGAGGACGAAGAGGAAGAAGAGGACGAGGAGGAGGACGAAGGGACCGTCATCGAGGCCCAGCTGCGGCACATTTGGCACCTGGTCGCGGACGGCGCCACGGAGTCGATTGAGAAGGGGCTCCCGCTGCATATTCAGCTCTAGAAACGCCCCCACCCTCCCTCAGGCGCGCATGAAGACGTGGGGCGGGATCGGCTCTGGATAGACCGAGCGCAGCTCGACCTTCCGCTCGAGGTCGCGAATGATGGCGGTCCCCACATCAATCTCGTAGAGGTCGTTGATGTTGGCGATCCCGCCGGGCGCGAAGACGTTGATCTCGAGGATCTTGTCTCCGACCAGATCGACGCCCACGAAATAGAGGCCGTCGGCCACCAGACGCGGGCGCAGCAGCTCGCAGATTCGCCGTTCGGCCTCGGAGAAGTCGGTCCGCTTCCGCGAGCCGCCGATGTGGATGTTGTTCCGGATGTCGTCCTTGGGGCGCATCCGCTTGTAGGCCGCCACCACGCCGCCGACGTCGAGCGGCGCGCCCCCCAAGAGGAGTACGCGCTTGTCCCCCTTGGCCACGGCCGGCAGGTACTCCTGCACGATGACGTAACCGGCGCGGCGCACGGTCGAGATCATCTGCGGCAGGTTCGCGCTCTGCCCGCGCGCGACGTAGAAGACGTTCTTTCCGCCGAATCCCGCCAGCGGCTTGATGATCGCCGGCCCGTCGAGCTCGCGCAGGAACGCCCGCACGCGCTCCATCGATCGGGTGATCAGCGTCTTTGGGCGCAGCTCGACCGGAAATCCGGCGAGATACATCTTGGATCCTGCGCGCGACAGGCCGTCGGGATCGTTGAGCACGAGCACGCCGAGCTGCTTGAGCCGCCGCCCGAAGTCGAGCGCCGGATTGAAGCGGTCCCCCTCTTCGCCCCCCGCGTTCGGGTTGTTGCGCAGGAACATCACGTCGAAATCGACGAGTCGCGCGTCCTCGCGCGGGGCCTCCGCGCCCGTCAGCGCCTTCGCGTAGGCGACGGCGTCGCGCAAGCGGCCGGGCTTCGGACGCACCACCTCGGCGACGATGTCGGCCCCCTCCCCCTGCGAGAACGCGTCGACGGACGCGAAGGCGACGTCGTGCCCGCGCTGATAGGCAGCGAACGCCAGGTGCAAGGTCGTATAGCTCGCTCTTTGCGTCCGGGCGCTGTTGACGACGAAGCAGAGCCGCATGAGGCGCGCTCAAACTATACCTTCCCTCGTGGCCTCGCCGCTGGGTCTTTGTGCTGACATCCGCTAAGATTCCCGGCTAATGGCCGGAAAGACGTTTCCCGGGATTGGCGACCTGGAGGATGAGGCGCCCCCGCTAGATCCGGCCGACGCTGCGGACAGCAGCGGCAACTCGCAGTCTCATTATTCGGGCCCCACGGTGGTCGACGAGGCCAAAGTCGAGCAAGGGCTCAAGAAGCTCCGCTCGCTCGACGGGCCGCCTGGCCCCCTGACCGGGATCCACCAGGCGATCGCCGACGTCCTGGCCGACCCAGCCCGCGCCACTCCGGCGATCCCCGTCCCCGCCGATCTCCTGATGCCGGAGATTACGATCGATCCTTCGCGTGGAACCGCCGTCGGACGCAGCGTCAGCGGTCCGGTGGTCGGTCAACAGACCACGCAGCCGTTCGATGACCGCGCGCTGCGCGGAACGATGTTCGGCCATGGCGTTCACCTGCCCGATCTCGAGGAGGCGAGGCGTGCGCAACTGGTCGAGACCTCGAAGGCGCTCGCCGTCGTCGAGCGCGGCGTTCCGACCACCAACGAAATCACCGTCTTCCAACCCGGCACCTATCCGCAGCGGGCGGACATCCCGCCCGGACGCGAGCCGCCCCCCCCTCGCTCGAACCGGCTTCATGCCGAGGACACTCCGATCGAGCTGCGCACGGTCCTGTCGCGCAAAAAGCTCCTCATCCGGATCGCCGCGGCAGGCGCCTCCATCGCAGCGATCGTGGTGGCGGCCCTGCTCTGGGTCCGCTCGACCGACGAGGCCGAATCCGCCGCACGCTCCGCGGCGACGAGCCCCGCGCCACGGCTGCCGAAACCAGTCGAGGTCCAGCCGATCGTTGCACCCTCGGCACCGTCGGCACCTTCGGCAGCGCCCGCACCGCTGCCGCCAGCTCCGGTGCCGCAGCCTGCCGCGGTTGCGCCGGCGCCCGCGCCGGAGACGAAAACGGCGCATCCGTCGAGCCCACATGCAGCCTCGACCCGCACCGATCGGCACCATTCGCCCGGCTCGTCCGGGGCTCCCGCCGGGGGGGGCGCGAAGCCCGACAAGGCCGAGGCACCCATCAGACAATCGAGGTCCAGGCGACCGGTCGAGGAAGATCCTGACGCGACGATGGCGCCGACGATCGAGTGAATCCGCGCTGCGCATGAGCGCCTGCGCGCGCAAGAGCGTGCCCGACTGACCGCTCATCCGATTGCCGACGCCATACCGGCGTGTTACCCCTAGGCGCAATGAACATCGCCCTGGATCGAATCGATCCCGACGCGGCCAACGTCGTCCGGAGGTTGAAAGACTCCGGGCACGCCGCGTACCTGGTGGGCGGCTGCGTGCGCGACCTCCTGCTCGGCCTCAAGCCGAAGGACTTCGACGTCGTCACCAGCGCCACCCCGCAAGAGATCAAACGCCGCTTTCACAACTCTCGGATCATCGGCCGCCGTTTTCGGCTGGCTCATGTCTTCTTCGGCCCGAAGATCATCGAGACCTCGACCTTCCGGGCCAACCCGCGGGAGATGGAGGACGACGACAACGACGGCGCCGCGCCCGAGAGCGGCGATCTGCTGATCCGCCGGGACAACGTCTTCGGCACACCCGAGCAAGACGCCCGGCGGCGCGACTTCACGATCAACGGTCTCTTCTACGATATCGAGACCAAGCAGGTGATCGACCACGTCCAGGGGCTGCCCGATCTGGAGACGCGGCTCGTGCGCACCATCGGAGATCCCGACATCCGGTTTCGCGAGGATCCGATCCGGATCCTGCGCGCGGTGAAGTTCGCCGCGCGTTGCGATCTGACCATCGAGCCCGAGACCTATCGGCGGATGATGGAGCACCGGCAGGAGATCGCGAAGTGCGCTCAGGCGCGCGTCTCCGAGGAGTTCTATCGCCTCCTGCGCGGCGGGGCCGCCAGGCGCTCGCTGGAGCTGCTCGTCGAGATGGACCTCCTGGAGCTCCTGGTTCCCGAGCTGGCCCGCGGGCTCAAGGGCGAGCCGGCCGACGACGAGGCGACGCTGCGCCGGGCGCGCCTCTGGGGCTACATGGCGGCGCTCGATCGCTCGACGGCGGCCCGTCCGGTCGCGCCGTCGAACGCCCTCATCCTGGCGGCGCTGCTGCTGCCGCCGCTGCGCGACTCGCTCGATCCCGACAGCAACGGCGTGCGCGACGTCGGGCAGATGGTGGCGCAGGCGATCGCGCCGGCGCTGGAGAGACTGCGCCCTTCGCGCCGGGACAGCGAGCTCGCGCGCCAGATCCTGCTGGCGCTCCGCCACCTGCTCCCTTCGAAGAATCCGCGGCGCCGGAAGACCAACCTGCACGGAGAGTTCGCCGGCGAAGCGCGGAGGCTCGCCGAGATCGTCCTCGACGCCGAGTCGGTCGACCCAGCGCTCGCCGGCCGACCCATCCTCCTCGAGGGAACCGTCCTCGGCGAAGGGACGCCCGGCGAGGATCCCCTGGCCGGCGAGGACCAAGAGCCCGAGAACATCTACGTCGACGACGATCGGCACCGGGGCCGGGATCGCGGCCGAGACCGGGGCAACGACCGGGGCAACGACCGGGGCAACGACCGGGGCCAGGACCGGGGCCACGACCGCGGCCGAGGGCCCTCGTCGCAGGCGCCCCGCCCGCCCCTGGCGCCGTCCGCGGCATCCGCTTCGCCCCCCA
>Ga0209890_10000555_pt1 | contig 17302 bp, 15 predicted proteins | sample OrgsoiDNA2013049_FD_185799 | JGI IMG/M metagenome (GOLD analysis project Ga0209890, IMG submission 185799) | Permafrost soil microbial communities from the Arctic, to analyse light accelerated degradation of dissolved organic matter (DOM) -... | ecosystem: Environmental > Terrestrial > Soil >...
CGCGAGGGAGTTGAACCCTCTGGATCGCGATGAAGGGTTTCAGATCACATCATCATCCTCCCTCCCTGGACTTTTTCCTGGCGCAACATCCGAAAACCTTCACAAACTCGGAAGTCGATCTGCATCTTTTGTCGTAAATGGATATATCGTTTAAATGGCGTTTCCGCCTGATCATGGTCGAGGCTTTTCCCGCCGCACGGCGACGACCGGAATGATTCCCTTGCCCTTGATCTCAAGTTCGCCCAGCGATTCGCTTTCGAAGCGATCCTTGATTTGCGCCCAGATGTCATGGGTCACCGCTACGCTCCCCGGCATCGCTTTGCTGGCCATGCGAGCGGCGATGTTGACTGTGTCGCCCCAAATATCGAACTGGTAGCGCTCCTGGCCGACAATGCCGGCCACGACTGGACCGACATGGACGCCAACCCGCACCGCCCAGCCGAGCTGAGCGTCGATGGATGTCGTGGCCATTTCGAGACCGCAAAGCACTGCCGATCCCAGCGGATCGTCGGCTTGCCTGAGCAACCCCGCTGCTGCCATGAAGGCATCGCCGATTGTCTTTATCTTTTCCAGGCCATGAGCGGCGGCCACCCGTTCGAACGCGATGAACAGGGCGTCAAGCCGAGAGACCACTTCCTCGGGCTCGTGCTTGTCGCAATACGACGTGAAATTGACGACGTCGCAGAATAGCACTGCAACGCCCTCGTAGCGGCGCGGAATTACCGTGCCGATATCGCGGATCTCTTCGGCTGCCGCCTCGGGCAGCAAGCAGTGGAGTAGTTCATCAGCTTGCTTCTGAGCTTCGTGCGCCTGTTGCAGTGCCGCTTGCAGAGCGATGTGCGTATTGACACGGGCCAGCACGATCGGGGCCGAGAATGGCTTGTGGATGTAATCGACGGCCCCGACCTCGAAACCTTGTTTTTCGTCATCGGCCTCGGTCTTGGCGGTGAGAAAGATCACAGGAATTTCGCGGGTTGCCGGATTTGCCTTCAGCCGTCGACATACCTCGTAGCCGTCCATGCCGGGCATCGTGATATCCAAAAGGATAAGATCGGGCCTGTCGCCGGCCGAAGCGAGGACCAGCGCTTTCTCCCCATTAGTGGCTACCTTGGTCTTGAACAAATCCTTGAGAACGCTGGAAATGATACCGATATTGGTCGGCGTATCATCCACGATCAGGATCGTCTTGCGGCCCGATTGAGACATCCGATCATTCCAAAAGGAAGCTGTGGCGTTGCGCGATGTCGGTGAGGCAATTGAGTGCCGTGGGGAAATCGAAATCAGCCACAGCCTTGTGTAACGAATTCAGGTCGGTTTCAGAAATGGCGCCCCCGATCCGGTCACGCGCTTCCAGCAGGTAGTCGAGCGCGGCGCCGTCATCGTCCGCCAGCATCTGTTTGAGGTGCCTCAGCAGCGTCACGGTTTCCAGCGAATCGGGGATCGAAGTCCGCAGCGGGGCGTCCGTGGCGCCCGCCGCCAGGAAATTACGGATCGCTTCCATCAATAGCGCCAACTCGGAGGACATGTCGGACAAGCCGGCGTCCAGCGATCGGGCATTGCGATCCCTGAGCGATTTCTCCACTTCGGCGGCGAGGCCGCTCAGCTCCTTCGCCCCCAGATTTCCGGAGACTCCCTTGAGAGTGTGCATCAAGCGCTCGGCCGAGGCGTAGTCCTCGCGTGCCAGGGAGACGCGGATGGCGGAAACGGTGTCGACCTGCTGGTCGGCGAACTGCGACAGCAGTGAGCGGTAAAGCTTCGTGTTGCCGGCCACCCGATTGAGTCCGTCGGCGACGTCAAGCCCGGCAATTTGGGGGAGCGCGGCTGAGTGCGAAAAGCGTTCGACCGATTTGGAGGCGCTTGCCGCTTGACCCGACCGGTGGAACTGAAGGAGAGTTCGATACAGCAGTTCGGGATCGATAGGCTTTGCGATGTGGCCGCGCATGCCTGCCGCCAGGCAACGGTCGCGTTCCTCGGCCGTCGCGTGCGCGGTCATTGCGAGGATAGGAAGGCCCGCCAGACTCGGCGTGGCGCGGATATGGGCCGTAGCTTGATAGCCATCCATCTCCGGCATTTGCAGGTCCATCAACACCAAGTCGTACCGGGTGTCGCCGCCATCGGCCAAGAGCATATTTAGTGCCTCTCTTCCGTTATTGGCGACATCGATGGAGACGCCGACACCCTCAAGCAGTTCGACGGCGATTTGCTGGTTGATCGCATTGTCTTCGACCAGCAGTACCCGCAATCCATTCAGATCGTATGACGTGGCCGTGATTGCCGCGCGAGCGGCCGCTCTCTGCTCAGGAGCGAAGATTTCGACCAGCATGTCAACCAGCATGGATCGGTTGACGGGCTTCACCAGGAGGCCGTCAACACCCGCGCCCTCAGCTTCGGCGTGTACCTCCTCGCGGCCGAATGCAGTGACAATGACGATCGCCGGTACGCGTTTGAGCGAGCTGTCTGCCCGGATCCTGCGGGCGGTCTCGACGCCGTCGAGGCCGGGCATGCGCCAATCCAGCAGGACCAGGTCGAACGGCCGGCCTGCATCGGCGCGGTTGATCGCATCGATCGCTTCCGCGCCCGAGGCCACCTGCTCTATTTCGCCGCCAACGGTCGTCAGCAGATCTTCCAACACCTCGCGGGCCGAGGCATTGTCGTCGACAATCAGGGTCTTGAGAGATCCGAGCCGCGTCGGCACCACCCTGCGCGGAACGGCTTCCGAAAGACCAAACCAGCCGGTAAAGCTGAAGGTGCTGCCTTGGTCCGGCTCGCTGACAACCCAGATAGAGCCTCCCATCAACTCCACCAGCCGTTTTGAGACGGCCAAGCCCAATCCCGTTCCACCATATTTGCGCGATGTCGACGTATCCGCTTGCGAAAAAGCCTGAAACAGCCGGCTCGCCTGCTCCTTGGTCATGCCGATGCCGGTATCCTTGACAGAGAAGCGGAGCTTTACCTTGTTGCCGGTCCGCTCAAGCAACTCGCCGATGAGACAGATCTCACCTCTCTCCGTGAACTTCACCGCATTGCCAAGCAGGTTGATGAGCACCTGTCCCAATCGCAACGGATCGCCGAGAAGGATGTGCGGAATGTCCGGTGAGATGTTGAACAGAAGCTCCAGGTCCTTGTCCTGGATCTTCTGCGCGACCATGGTCGAAATGTTGCTCATCACCGAGTCAATCTCAAAGGTGACGTTCTCGATGTTGAGCTTGCCGGCTTCGATTTTGGAGAAATCGAGGATATCGTTGATGATGGACAGCAGCGAAGTACCGGCATTGTGAATCTTGCCGACATAATCGCGTTGCTTGGCGCTGAGATCCGTTCTCAGACACAAATAGGCGAGACCGATGACGGCGTTCATCGGAGTACGGATCTCGTGGCTCATGTTGGCCAGGAACTCGGCTTTTACCCTGGTGGCGTCCTCGGCGGCGACCTTGGCTTCCGACAGGGCTGTTTGAATCTTTTTTAGATCGGTAACGTCTACTACCCAGGCCAGCACCCCCCGTCGCCCGTCATATTCCATATGCATGAGAGTGGTGAGGCTGTCGCGTATCTCGCCGTTGGGGCCGCGCAGCTGAACATCGAAGTCCCGAACGATGCCCTCGCGGTCGAGCTTATCCAGCAGTGCATTTCGCTGTCCGGAAACAACGTACAGATCAGGTACGTCGGATCCCACCCGGAGGGCGAACATTTCCTCCATTCGTGGATTGGTAAAGCGCGCGACGTTGTCGATCGTTATCGCCACTCCTACCGGGGAGACATCAAGGATGCGCTGCAAAAGCGCCCGCTCTCGGCCAAGGGCTTCAGAAGATTGCCGCAAGGCAAGAGTCGCTTCGTCCACCTTCCGCTCGATCTGTCTGTTTCGTCGAACCAAAAAGCCGATGAATAGGGTGAGTCCCGTGGTCAGGACCAGGCCGCCGAGCAATCCAGCTAACGCCACTCCGTAGGATGGACCGCCGTCGAATTCCCTCGTTGCGGCCCACGAGATCTCTAAGTCGGCGCCGGCAGTCGCCACTCGGGTAGTCGAGATGTGCTGGAACTGCAGGTCTTTCGGGGGTGCAACCACGGACTTCTGGTCGGGTTGGCCAAGGAAACGTCCCCTCAATGTCAGATAGACGCCCCGCGGAACTGGTCCGGAGCGCATACCTTCCAGAAGAGTATCGTAGTTCAACGTTCCGACAACGATTGTCGGCTCCGTAGCGGCAGAAGCGGAAAGCGCGATCACTGAGACGGTGCGGCCGCTTTCGGATTTGAACGGCGGACTGAGAGTGAACTGGTTTGGCCGCCTGGACGCCAGGGACAAGGTCGCGGCGACATCGGGTAGTGTGATATATCGGCCGGGATAGCCGAGTGCGTCCGAAGAAATGGCCACCTGCCATTGGCCGTCACGGTTGAGCCGCAGAAGACTTGCCTCGTCGAGCAGCACCGTCGTCGACCGAGACTGCATACCTTCAAACGCATTGAGAAATTCGTTCGGCTCGACCGTGTTGGAGTTCTCGACCAACGCGACCAGTCCCGATAAGGGCGCGTAGCTTTCCTCCATCCATGACAGCAGTGTGTTGGAAAGGCGCTCGGCGGTCTGATCGACGCGAGTGTTCCAGTCTTTCTCCGATTTTGCGTAGGAGAGATAGCTAAAGCAAAACGTCGCCACTATGCCTGCGACGAGCACAATTGCTGAAAGCAGAAACTGTGATTTCCAGGCACTGCCCTTCGCCATTTTTGCTACCAAAAGCTTGTCCGATCCGACCTATGGCGCGACGCTGAAAATCGGGCGGAAGCCGGCCGGTGCGATGCTAGAATTCAGGTCGAATTCCGACAGCGACTTGAGATCTATCATCTTTATCGCGACACCGAGGTGCCGGATCATTTTTTGCTTTTCCAAAGCGCGCACCACCTGATCGATCGAGATGCGTGCCAGCACAGCCTGACTGTCACTCGGTGCAGCCAAAATCGCACCCCGCTTGATGCCGCGATAGACACCCGGGCCGAAGTAATATGCGATCACCTTGATCCGTTGCTCTAGCTTCCGCTTCTGCAAGACCTGTACGGCTGCTTCAGCCGAAACGGCTGTCCCGGCAATAAAGTCGATGTCCGGATGACTGTCCAGCACAGCTTCAATCAGGCGAGTTTGTGCGGCGATACCGGTGTCGCCAAACCCCCCGTCGATCACGGACAGCGAGGATCCATTGAGCGCTGCTCGAAACCCTTTGTCGCCGGCCGCGACCCAGGCCGCGCCGGCGGGACCCGGAAACCAAGCAACATTAGCCGCCTTGTGCGTGTCCGATTGAAGGACTGTAAGGTATTTTCCTGCGGCCAGTCCCATATCGTAGAAATCCGCGGCGACCCGAGCGGTAATCTTATCGGAATTGATGCCATTAATCAGGTCGATCACGGGCATGCCCTTGGCGCTGTAGTCGGCAATCACGCTGTTCAATCCCTCAGCCGAGATGGCGCCGATAATCAGGGCATCCGCCTTGTTCTGTGTGACGCACTCAGCGATTTGGCTTTGTTGTGTTGCAAGATTCTCATATCCACCGGCCTCGTAGAGATTAAGAGCTACACCCAGTCGTTTTGCTTCATTGACCAGGCCGAAATTGACCGCCAACCAGTAGTCGTCCTTGAGGTGCGGAATTGAAGCGCATATCCGCCACGGCCGGCTGGCCTGACCGGGCGGAATGTATTGCTGCAATTCGTGCTGATGCTCCGTGTTGAGCGGCGGTAACCAGACGTCGATTTGCGCCGGATACCATGCGTCCTCCGCCATCGCGGTCGGCAGGGCCAGCAGCGTGGCAAAAATCAGCAATGCAAACAGACTGGTCAGATACTTAGCCGAACGCATGAATAGCCTCCACCTGGACAATTCAGAGATTCGCTTTCGCGGGGATGCGTGTCGCTCGTCACCTGACGACCGCGCAGGTCAGGTTGGATTGCTGCACGCTCTCCCTTATTCTTTGCAGGTGCGCCGAATTTGGAGATCGATGTCTCATCGAGCTACCTGACCAATGTACCCGCAGTTTGGAGTTGATCGCCTATATTAGCGCCTCGGTCCGACATTGTCTGGCCTTCGCTAAGTCGCTGTTTGATCATAGCCATGACCGAAGTTACATCGTCAAAAGCGCGGCCATGGGCGTCATCGCCGGCCGTCGCGAGATGGGTCAGGTCGAATACGAGTATCTTGTCGCGTTCCAGTTCGCTTCGGTACGGCTCCTGGGTGGGGTCGATATTGCCCAGGCGGGGCGCGTCATCCGCTATGGTCCTGGATAACCTGAGCGCCGCATCGTCCTGTGACACAAAAAGAGCAATTCGAGGCCGAGCGGCCCCCATCCTCTGGATCTGCGCGCGAAACACATCGACGTCAACATCCGGGGCGACGAGCATGGCATTCTTGAGCTTATCCGCCTTGATTGATGCCGCGGTCTGTCCGCCGCGCATGGATCTTCCGCGCAACGCTTCGAGCGCAACCCAATTGCCCATCGAATGGGCCAGCAGGTTGACTTCGGTGACAACTGGATAACTTGTCAACATCCCCAGCAGACTTTCGAGTGCATCGCGTGAGTAATTTGCGCTCTCCCTGTCGTAATTGTAAGTGCGCAACCGCACCTCGCCGCGTGAAGGCCATGTAAACAGAATAGGAATAACGGGAACCTTCGAGTCGTGGACAATCTGCGCAAATCGATACACAGCCTCGTCGAAGCGATTGTTGAATCCATGAACAAACACCAGCACCTTGGTTCGTCCAGTCTGTTTCGCCATGGCGGCGATCGACGCCGCAAACGCCTGCTTGTCGATATACTCCGCCGAGACGGTGACGAAGTTCGTTCGTGGGTCACCTGGAAGGGTCGCTGGCCATTGAACCTCGCCAATCTTCCGGGCCGCGTCGGGTGGAATCGAAACGATGATCGCCGCATAGGAGACCTCGGCGGCGCGCTCGCCGCTGAACATCTCCCCCGGATCGGTCGTCGAACGTTGCCGGGTGGTCGCGACAAGAATCGGAACGCGAGAAGTCCCTTCGGCCGTCGTCGTTACCGGAGTGAGAGCGCCTTGTGAGAGGCGGCCGCCGCATGAGCCGCAGGCGAGCGCTGAAATGAGCACCAACGCATGTAAAGAACGTCCGTGGATTCTCACAACAGGCCCTCGAGGACAATCGGCACAACAAATGACCGCCGCGATTGCGACCGCCGAACGGACGTCAGCAAACCGGGTCGCTCAATTGGCGGTTTTGCGATTTGGCCAATGTGATGGAAAGTTCCTGTCGTTAATATAGGCCTCAAACTCTAAGGAGTCAGCGGTAAAAGCGCGCCGCGCAACGTCGCACTCGAAAATCCCATCAGCCCGGTAAAGGGATTATCCAGCTCTAGAACCAGAAAAATCGCGCAGGCGAACGACAGCGCGCATACAAACAGGGATGTAATCACGATCAGATTGGTTCGTGTAAACAAGGTGAAGCTCAAGAATATCGAGCTGAGCCAGAAAACCAGAATTACGAGGAATGGGGTTGGGATCGAGCCACCGGCTTGCGCGAACAATTGCAGCCGGATCTTCGCGCCGTCCGTGAAGGCCTGAATGGCGCGCGATTGCAGCGAACGCTGGGTATCATTGGCTGGCGACAGCCGCTCCAGTTCGGTTTCGAAGGCCAGCGACTCGGCGCTCGATTCGAACCGAACGGGCCGGGCGGCTGGAACCTCTTCCTCATGCCAGATGCGATTGGCCAGCGGCTGAATGCTCTGCCGCAGCAGATTCCGCAGATCGGTTGCGTCCGGACCATATTGCACGAGCAGATCGTCCAGCAGGATGATTGTCGCGGTCATTTGCCTGACCTGGTTGGTCTTCTGGTCGAACGAAGTCTTCGCGGACGCGATCAAGAGACCCAGCACAAGTGCCGCTAACGTGCCAATCAGGCCCGTTGTCATTTTCACAACGTCCCTGGAGTCCGCATGCAGGTGATGGTCCGACAACAAGGGCCGAACGACCACCCCAACCAGGACCCCGCCAAATATCAGGACGAACACAAGGAGCGAGATCAAGAGATCGTTCATGCCTGAGATATCCTCGCTCGTTTTGGCGGCTGTTAGGTATAAAGGTCGAGCGACCCATCCGCGTTGGTCTTGAAAGGAAAGTAACTGCTGACCGCAAAACGATTGAGCACATTCGCTACATGAAAGCCTTCGCCATCGTACAGCGTGATCGATCAGAAGGCGTTGACGGTGATCGCTCCCGGATCACTTTGCGCGATCGCTGTCGGCGCGAGCGCCCGGCTGAGAAGACTCAAAGTGAGTGCAATCGCATTTCTATTCATCCCAATCGCCTCACATCATCGCTCTCCCGCGTCGTTGACGTTGCGCGTTTGATGCGCCGCAGGGGTCAGTACACCCTGCGGCGAACAACAACGTGCCGTCGCGGGACGACAACAACGGCAGGTCGGACAACAGGGTGTCCAACGACCACCGCGCCGCCGGCGCCGACGCAGCCTGCCCGATGCACGCTGCGCGCACATACGACGGCGCTCGCGTCCACCGTGCTCAACGCGATGAAGCTTCCTGCCAGCAGTACAGAGATCATCAGATGTTTCATGGCTGCTCTCCTTGGGTTGTCGTTCAAGCTGCGGAGGCGACCGCAGGCTTTTTCGCAAGCATCGTTCGTCGATCGTGAATCAGGCTCTCCAGCCGGTGGGCTGCTACATTCAATGTAGCGTCGTCCACCGCGCTCTCGTCGCCGGCAGCGGATCTGGCGTGCTGCGCGGTGAGGATGTCGTCGATTTCTTCCTCAATGTCGGACAGCTCGGCCTCGGTGCCGGCCTTGCGGATCCGACGCCCTAGCGCATAGAGAGAATCCAGCGGGCCTGCACCCGCGGCGCTCCCGAGCCGCAGGAATTTCCAGGCCGCGGCAAGTGCGGTGGCGAAACCGCCCAGTATCATTGGCGTCAGATAGATCCAGTTGCCGTATTCATCCATGAAGCTCTGTTGGGTGCTATTGTACACGGCCGCCGCTCCGGGATGCAGCGGCAGGTAGGCATCCTGATCGGTGCTGGGAGAAGTGATCTGCGCGAAGATGGGTTGTTCCGTCATGAGGTCCCTGCGCACGCTCATGATCGTCTGCGTCAGCTTGCTGACCAGATCGGAGCCGAGCTTCTTGTTCGCGACCAGATACAGGGAAGTCCTCAAGGTCGTCAGGTCATCATCCGGCACGGGCGGGGAACCCCGCAACGTGCCCTTGGGCACGTCGAAACTTTCATAGGCGCGCTCGGCTTCTGCGATGGCGCCTGCGGAATCGACCGGGACCAATACCGGCAACGCTTTTGGACCCTGCTGGAAGAAGCCTCGCACCAGCGACAAATATTTTTCAGCCAAAGGGATCGCGATCAGCAGCGCGCCGACTTCTTTGGATTGAAGCGCTTGCCGGACATCCGGCAAGGCAAGATCCTTGAACACCTTGGCCCGATCGAGACCATAGGTCTTGCTCAGCACATCGACGATCTTGGCATTGACGTCCCCGCCGATCACGCCGACGCGGCGGCCCTTCAATTTGTCGATGCCGTCGATGGTCGAACCCGGCGGCGCGACGATGAGGACGACCACATGGCTGACAACGACGACGGCTCGCGCCTGTGACAGGTCGCCGACATCACCGCGAACCACCGCGAGGTCCGCTTTGCCCGCCGAAAATGCATTGGCTGCGTCAAGCGCGGCCACTGTCGATGACCTTCAGCCGCACCGGCGCGTTGGTCTCGACCAGCCGGTTCGCGATGGCCGACATTGCCTTGGCAGCCTCGCCGTCAACCGAGCCCACCGCGACGCTCAGCGTTACCGGACGCGTATAGTACCGATAGGCGAGCAGGCTTGCGCCTGACGCAAGGCCGACAATACCAACAAGCAAGACAAGACGAAGCCAGAGCGGCAATTTCAGCGAAGCCATACCCGTTCCTTCTGACGCGGCGATTGATTGCCGCGGCCGAGCGCGACCTGATCAAACGCTACGTGGCAGTATGCCCTGCCGGTACCACACGCGGCAGGATGATCTGGATTTTGGTTCCCTCGCCGGGTCTGCTATCGAGATTGAGCCGGCCACCCAGACAATTCGTGACGATACTGTAGACGATGTGCAGGCCAAGGCCAGTGCTGCCTTGATCGCGGCGCGTCGTGAAGAACGGATCGAACGCCTGGCGCCTGACGGTGCCACTCATGCCGCGGCCATCGTCGGAAAACCGGATTTCGACATTGTCATTCCCCGACGCCAACACCTTGACGTCGACGGTACCTTCCTTGTCGTCGGGAAACGCGTGCGTGACCGCGTTGAGAAAGAGGTTGGTTAGTTGTTGCCTGTCCGTACGTTCCCGGATGGCTGTTCATTGTCAGATCGGGTTGGCACTCGACCTTGAGAATCAGATTTTGCCTTCCCAGGCCCGACCGCAGACTCGTGGCCACCTGTTCAGTCAGATGGCCGAGGTCGAAGATGCGTTGATTCGAGAAGTTTCGGTCGGTCGCCACCTGCTTGAACGACTGGATTAGCTCTGCCGCGCGATTGAGATTGGCGACCAGTTGCGACGAAGCCTCACGGCTGCTCTCAATGAAATCGTTCAGGCTTGATCGCCCAAGATTGCCTTGCGCGACTTTCGCCGCGATCGTGGCTGTCTTTCGTTCCAGCGCAGAGGCCACAGTCAGGCTAGTACCGACGGGATTATTGATCTCATGCGCAACACCCGCCACCAGCCGCCCAAGTGCCGCGAGCTTTTCAGCTTCGATCAGGGAGTTTTGGGTCTCCTGCAGATTTTGCAACGCTGCTTCGGCCGCATCCCTGGCGTGGCGTGTCTCTTGTTCGCTGGCCTGCAGCGCCGCTTCCGCACGCTTGCGCTCAGTAATCTCTTCCGCTGCGACGTTGATACCGACAATTTCGCCGCTCGGGCTCCGTAGCGGTTGCCAATAGGTGATCCAGAACCGTTCGTCGGTTTGGTCAGCGCGCTGGCCGGCAACCTCGATGCCCGTCACCGGCTCGCCAGTATCCATGATCGAGCGGACGATGTCTTCGACCGCCCCGGCCAGAGCCGGTACGCAGTCCCTAACCGAGCGCCCCAGATGATCCTCGACTGAGATGCCACATATCTCGGTAAGGCGCTGGTTGATCTGCAGATAACGGCAATCCGGAGAGAGGCAGGCAAGACCGATCGGCGCCGTATCGTAGATCAATTGCAGGGCAGGCTGCTGAGGAAACAGCACGACGGACGATGATTTCAGCGCCGTTGCACCACGATTGGGGTTCTTTGCCAACGAATGCCTCCGAGGCGAACAATGATCTCGCCGAAAGTGTGGATGCGATCTAGTGTACTAATCGAGCACACGTCGTTCACTTGTCGCCGCCGCTGGCTCCTTCGATATCATCTAGACCGCCTTGTCGACGGCTAATGGTTGGATAGGCTCCGGCAACGATATTCACGGCTGGAAATATCGCCCAAAGCTTATCGCCCCACTATTTGACCAACATCCACGACATGTCAGGCATCCTGACATGTCGTGAGTTAACCGCAAAAACTCTGCAACTTGCAGCATGCGGGAGCAAGCATAATCCTCACCGCATCGTGAAAGGCGAAATGGGTCAAGCGCATCACCTTGCGTCGACCCCATCCGGCATTCAATCAGGAACCAGACGGTTGCTGAATAAGTATCTTTTTCCAATTCGCTGGCGCAGGATTGCGATCTAATCGAGCAAGACAATTTTGGAGACTGCAATGCGAACCGCAATTTGCACGGCGCTCATCATTTGCGGAGTTGGGGCCCCGGCGATTGCTCAACAAACCCCACCGGCCTCCGTTCCGGTCGGCGTCGTCAAGGCCGAGCGCAGGTCCATCGAGAAGACGCTGGATTTTGTCGGGCGCGTCGAAGCGGTTAACCGCGTCGAGATCCGGGCGCGCGTCCAGGGCTTCCTCGAAGCGGTCGAGTTCAAGGAGGGCAGCCCGATCAAGGAAGGCGATCCCCTCTATCGCATCGAGAAGGGGCTGTTCCAGGCAGCGGTCGAGCAGGCCGAAGGCGCCCTGATGCGTAGCAAGGCTTCGAAAACGCTCACCGAGGCGCAACTCGGGCGGGCCGAGGACTTGCTCTCAAAGGGCGCGGGCACGCAAGTCGCGCGGGATCAGGCGTTTGCCGCGGACGAGCAGGCGAAAGGCCAGGTTCTCAGCGACGACGCCAGCCTGCAGACCGCCAAGATCAATCTTGGCTATACCGCCATCGTCGCGCCGGTTTCCGGACGAATTGGCCACACTAACATCACCAAGGGCAATGTTGTCGGTCCGGAAAGCGGCCCGCTCACCATCGTCGTCAGCCAGGATCCGATGTATGTGACGTTTCCCGTGAGCCAGCGCGAGTTTCTGCGCGCGCAGGAGGACGGTCACCAGGTCGACCGCAACGCGATCAAGGCCAGGCTTCGCTTTGCCGACGGCAGGACCTACGACCAGGCCGGACAGATCAATTTCGTCGATGTGACGGTCGATCGCGCCACCGATACCATGCTGGTGCGCGCCACTTTTCCCAATCCGGCCGGTGGACTAACTGACGGCCAGCTCGTGCGCGTGGCCCTCGAAAGCGGCACCCCGCTGGAGATGGTCGTGGTTCCGCAATCTGCGCTGATCGCGGATCAGGAAGGTGTCTATGTCTTCGTAGTCGAGGACGGAAAAGCCGTCGTGAAACGCATCAAGCCGGGTGGTGAGAGCGGAACGGATGTCGTCATCCAGGAAGGCCTGTCCGGAAACGAGCAGGTCATCGTCGAAGGATTGCAGGGTGTGCGTCCCGGAGCGCCGGTCAGGGCCAGCCCGGTGACGATGCTCAAAAGGAGCTGATCTGATGTTCTCCGCCATTTTTGTCGACCGGCCGAGGCTCGCCATCGTCATCGCCATCGTGACGACCATCGCCGGCTTCCTGGCGCTGTTTTCGATCCCGATTGCGCAATACCCCGACATCGTTCCACCCCAGGTCTCGGTCACGACCTTCTATCCGGGAGCTAATTCCGCCGTTGTCGATGCGACCGTCGCGCAACCGATCGAGGCGCAAGTCGTCGGCGTCGACAAGCTGATCTACATGAAGAGCATAAGCGGCGATGACGGCAGCTACACGCTGACCTGCTCGTTCGAACTTGGCACCAACCCGGACATCAACGCCGTCAACGTCAACAACCGCGTTCAGGTCGCCTTGTCGAGCCTGCCACAGAATGTCCAGCAACAGGGCGTTACCGTCAAAAAGAAATCTTCGGCACTGCTCGGCGTAATCGCAGTTTACTCGCCGAAACATACGCACGATCCGCTGTTCATTTCCAACTACGTCACCATCAACCTGCTCGATCCCGTAAAGAGCACGGCGGGGGTTGGCGACGCTTATTTGTGGGGCCCGCAGGACTACGCGATGCGAGCCTGGGTCCGAACCGACAGGCTGACCGGGCTTAACTTGACGACCGGCGACATCATCAATGCGATCCAGTCACAGAATATCCAGGCCGCGGTCGGGCGCATTGGCGCGCGGCCGATTTCGGACGATCAGCAGCTACAGCTCAACATTCAGACCAAGGGCCGCCTGAGTTCGCCCGAGGAGTTCGCCAACATCGTCGTGCGCACCAATCCAGACGGATCTGTGCTGCGCTTGGGCGATGTCGCGAGGCTGGAGCTGGGCGCCGGCAACCTCGACCGGGAGACGCGGTTCAACGGCGGGCCCGCGGCAGTGGTGGCGATCTTCCAATCACCGGGCGCCAATGCCATTGCTACGCTCAAGGCGGTTCGCGATCGCTTTACCGAACTGGAAAAACAATTCCCCGCCGATCTCGCCTGGAAGGTCACATACGATCCAACAACGTTCGTCACCGATACCATACATGAGGTTCTGAAGACGCTGCTTGAGGCATTCGTCCTCGTCGTCATCGTGGTCTATCTGTTTCTGGGCAGCGTGCGGGCGACTTTGATCCCGATGTTTGCAGTGCCCGTCAGCCTGATCGGTACCTTCATCGTGCTCAAGGCGGTCGGCTATTCCGCCAATACCGTCTCACTTCTCGCGATAGTGCTGGCTATCGGCATCGTCGTCGACGATGCCATCGTGGTGGTCGAGAATGTCGAGAGGGTGATGGAGGAGCACCCGGAACTCTCCCCCGGCGAGGCGACCAAGCTGGCGATGGGGGAGATCATTGCCCCCATTATCGCGATCACTCTGGTGCTGCTTTCGGTGTTCGTTCCGGTGGCCTTTATCCCCGGCATTTCCGGTGAGCTATTTCGGCAGTTCGCGGTCACCGTCGCGGTTTCAATGCTTCTTTCGGCGATCAACGCGCTGACCCTGTCTCCCGCGCTCTGCGGGATATTGCTGCGGCCAACTCACGGACCTCGGCGCGGCGTGATGGGATGGGTAATGCGCTCGATCGATCGCGTGCGCGACGCCTACGGGACCGCGGTTGCTCGCATCGTCCGGATCTCGTTTATCGGGCTCGCTGTCGTTGCGATCAGCGGTCTCGGTGTCGTGGGCCTGACGAAAATCACCCCGACGGGGTTCCTGCCCGAGGATGACCAGGGCGCGCTATTCGTGGTCGCGCAACTGCCGGGGGGCGCGTCGGTAGAGCGGACTTCGGAAGTCATCCGCCAGGCTGAAGCGATCGTGAAGGAGGAGCCGGCTATTGCCGATTACACCTCATCGATCGGCTTGAACTTCATCGACAATTACTCGCAATCGAACGCCGCGTTCATGGTGTTGTCGTTGAAACCCTTCGACGAGCGCAAGGATCCTTCGCTCGGGGCGCAAGAGGTCGTCAAACGACTCGGTGCCAAGTTCCGCCAGATCCAGGGCGGAATCGTCGTACCGCTCGCGCCGCCGCCGATCGTCGGTCTCGGCACCGGAGGTGGATTCACCTATGTTCTGAAAGATCTCCGTGCCGGCGACCCGAAGGCGTTTGCGCAGGTCGTGCGCGGACTGATGGTTGCCGCCAATCAGGATCCGCAACTGAACCGCGTGTTCAGCACGTTCTCGGCAACCAACCCCTCGATCTACCTCGACATCGATCGCGACAAGGCACAGATCCTCGGCGTGCCGTTGAGCGCCGTCTTCCAGGCGCTGCAAGCATCGCTTGGAGGATATTTCGTCAACAATATGAACCTGTACGGCCGCACCTGGCAGGTCCAGGTCCAGGCCGAGGCGGCAGACCGGGCCAGCATAGACGACATCTATCGGATCAACGTCCGCAACACCAAAGAACAGATGATCCCGCTCAGGAGTCTGGTGGAAGTCCGCGTCGTTGTCGGTCCGCCGTCACTGATCCGCTACAACAATCTGCGCGCCGTGACCGTTCAGGGAGCCCCTGCACCTGGCGTCTCGTCCGGGCAGGCGCTCAAGGCCATGGAGGAGGTCTCTGCGCGTACCCTTCCCCCGGGCTTCGCTGGCGAATGGACCGACACTGCGTTCCAAGAGAAGCGTGCCGAGGGCAAGACGGGGATGATTCTCGGTTTTGCGATGTTGTTTGCGTATCTCTTTTTGGTTGGGCTCTACGAAAGCTGGACCATTCCGGTGCCGGTGTTGCTCTCGGTGTCGGTTGCCATTCTGGGATCGTTCGCCGCGATTGTCCTCACCCATTTGACGCTCGATCTCTATGCCCAAATCGGCATTATCGTTTTGATTGGGCTCGCAGCCAAGAATGGTATTCTGATCGTCGAATTTGCGAAGGAAAAACGGGAGCATGGGGTGCCCTTGCTCGAGGCTGCGACCGAAGGGTCGAGACAGCGCTTCCGTCCGGTGATGATGACATCATTCGCCTTCATTCTCGGGCTGCTGCCTCTGGTTGTTGCGGTCGGCGCCTCGCAGCTCGCGCGGCGCAATGTCGGAACTCCGGTGTTCGGCGGGATGATCTTCGCCTCGTTCATCGGCATCTTCGTCATCCCGCCGCTCTACGTCGTCTTCCAGATGGCTCGCGAGTGGATCAGGCCGTCGTCCCGTCCTCAAAAAGCGGTTGAGCCCAGTGCGGGCGCGGCCGAATGATCCACATGCCGCGCCGCGATTTGGATCGAGGGTTTTCTCGAATCCGACCCTCGGCGGGAGATTTCCGACGGCTAGGATTAGCCCTCATTGCAGCCAAATGATCGAGGACATGACTGCCCGCAATCTGGCGCCGGGTAACACAACAATCGATAGTGCCCGAATAACTCAGGCAAAATGGAGTCTTCCGTGTGCGAGATATGTAGTCGTGAAAATCTAGCTCATCAGGCTCAACCCTCGCGCCGTGGCCTGCTCCGATTTTTCGGCGCAGCTGCGGCCGGTCTCGCATTGGCGGGCCCCGCCAGTGCGAAGGAAGATAAAAAGCCGCCAAAGCCACAAAATGTCGTATCTCCCGATGCTTCATTGAACCTCTTGATGGAAGGCAATGAGCGCTATGTTGAAGGAGATTCCAGGCGTCACGATTTCAAGCGTGAACGCGAAGCACTGGTTGGAGGGCAGAACCCCTATGCCGGCATCCTGAGTTGCGCCGACTCACGCATCGCGCCCGAATATGCCTTCGATAGCGGCAGAGGTGACCTGTTCGTTTGCCGCGTGGCGGGTAACTTCGCCAACAGCGATACAATTGCCAGCATGGAATATGCTGTTGCCATGCTCGGCACACCTCTGATCGTGGTGCTCGGCCACGACGCCTGCGGCGCCGTTGGTGCGACCATCAAATCGCTCAAGGACAACTCCACGCTGCCAGGTCATCTGCCTTCGTTGGTCACAAGCATCGCCCCTGCCGTGAGTGCAATTTCGGGGAGGTCTGGCGATCCGCTCGACAATGCTATTCGGCAAAACGTAATCGACAATGTCGCGAAACTGAAATCTGCAACCCCCATCCTGAGTTCTGCTGTTGAACAAGGGAAGCTAAAGGTTGTTGGTGGCATTTATCGGCTCAAAGATGGTCGAGTCGAAATGATCACTTGAGGAGAAACGCCTGTCTACGTTGGCTGTAGTTGCCGCCAGCCGAATACAAAGAACGCCGCTCCAAGAATTGCTCCTATGACCGAACCAAAGCCGAGAAAGTAAAGCTCCAGCGCATCGGCGACCTTAGCACCAACCAGAGCGCCCGCAATTCCAAGCAGGATGTAGAGAAATTTAAAGCTCGGCCCTTGCATCGTGTGGTGACCCATCCCGTTTGATCCGAATCTAGCATCGAAAGCCCGGCACTGTCATCGGCCTGGAAGAAGCTTTGTGGCAGTAAACGATGCAGGTCTGTCGCACCAATGTCTGCTGTGGTAGAGTCGAGGATGGGCGCGGTAGCTTGGGGCCTATGGCCAACGCTCCGTTTCCCATCCCCGCTCATCGAACCGGACGTGCCG
>Ga0209890_10000556_pt1 | contig 17301 bp, 18 predicted proteins | sample OrgsoiDNA2013049_FD_185799 | JGI IMG/M metagenome (GOLD analysis project Ga0209890, IMG submission 185799) | Permafrost soil microbial communities from the Arctic, to analyse light accelerated degradation of dissolved organic matter (DOM) -... | ecosystem: Environmental > Terrestrial > Soil >...
GCGCCGCTGATCCGCGTCAACACCGTCTGTCCCGGCTATATCGATACGCCGTGGTTCACCAAGGGCCGCGGCGCCGAGGGCGCGGCCAAGGTCCGCGATTCCGTGGTGGCGAAAGTGCCGCTCAAACGGGCTTCAACCGCGGAAGATGTCGCCGAACTGGTGTGCTTCCTCGCCACGCCGCGATCGAGCAACATGACCGGCGAAGTGGTCCGGATGGATGCCGGCGCGCATCTGATTACCTGAGAGATCGTAGCCCGGATGAGCGCAGCGACATCCGGGGCCGGCATCACGTTCGTCCCGGATTTCGCATCGCTCATCCGGGCTACAAGCGCGCTGATTACGTGAAGAAGGATCAAGCCGTCATTGCGAGCGCAGAAACGTAGGGTGGGCAAAGGCGCTTCTTGCGCCGTGCCCACCATTTCGTCAGCGACGTCGGCTTGCTGGTGGGCACGCTTGCGCTTTGCCCACCCTGCGGCTGACGAAGAGCAGGCGCGCTCTTACCTGTTGCCCGGATCGGAAATCATCCGGCTCGTCACCAGCCTGTTCCAGATGAACAGCACCACCAGGGCGCCGACCGTCGCGGTGATGAAGCCGGCGCCCTGATCCGGTCCGTAATGACCGATGGCCTGGCCGATGAAGGTCGCGAGAAACGCGCCGGCGATGCCGAGCACGGTAGTCAGGATGAATCCGCTCGGGTTGTTCGGGCCCGGCGAAAGCAGTCGTGCGATAATTCCCGCGATGAATCCGACGATGATAACCCAGAGAATGCCGCTCATGGCTGTCGTCCTTTTTCAAAAAAGCAGAATAGCAATGATGATGCCGCGCGGCGACGGCGCCGCGCGTTCGCGGCGTCAGATCCGGCCCGACAATTCGTCTTCGGTCGGCAGCCGTCCGTCCGGGGTCAGGTGGTTGATGACATCGGGCAGATGCTGGCTGAGGCCGCTCAGAAGTTCGTCGCGCGACAGCCCGCTTTGCGACGTCAGATTATCGATCTGATCGGCGCCGAGCGCCTTGGCGAGATCGCCGGGCGAAATCGATTTGTTCGGGCCCGGGCTCACCCATGAATTGGCGGTCTCGCCCTGGCCGTTCTGCTGGAATTGCTTGAGCAGGTCGCCGAGCCCGCCACTGATCACGCTTCCGGCTGCGCCGCCCGCGAGCAGCCCGCCCAGTCCACCCTTCAGAAGGCCGCCAAGACCCCCGCCTAAGCCGCCGCCGCCGGGCAGCCCGGCGTTCACGCTGGGGCCGGGCGATGGCGCCGGGGCCGGCGCCGCGTCCGGCTGGCTGCCGCCGTAATGTTTGACGGCCTTGTAGGCGAGCAAGGCCAGGATCGCCATGGTCATCGGCGACATGCCGCTGCCGGTCTGTGCGCTCGGATTGCTCGGGCCGCGCGGACCATTCTGCATGCCGTTGAGTACGTCGAGTAATCCCATTGTTCTCTCCTGCCCATGCCAGCCCGGCTGAAACATAACGGTGCGCCATGACCGTTACAAGGCGGCCGTCGCGCGGCGCTCCGAACAGGCGTGGAACATGAAACTCTGCTATCGAAACTTCAGGAGGTGCAAGGCGGAATGACTTCAAACCGACCGATCGGCGTGGCCGGGGCCGGCAGCATCGGCTGCTTTGTCGGCGGCATCTACGCGTCGTCCGGCCGCCGCGTGGCATTGCTGGCGCGCCGGCGCGTGATCGAGGAAATCGAAGGTAACGGGCTGCGGCTGACGAGTTTTGGGAACTTCGAGCGGAACGTCGCGGCGGACGCGCTGACGCTTTCCGAAGATCCCCGGATTTTTGGCGATGCCGGGACGGTGCTGGTGACCGTGAAAAGCGCGGATACCGCCGGGATGGCCGACATCATTGCAACGCACGCGCCCGCCGATGCCGTCATCGTCAGCCTGCAGAACGGCGTCGGCAATGTCGCGGTGCTGCGCGAAAAACTGCCGGGGCGGCGCGTGCTGGCGGCCATGGTGCCGTTCAATGTGATCGCGCTCGGTGGCGGTCGATTTCATCGCGCCACGTCGGGCGATATCATGATCGAGCGGGACCACAGCCGCACCGCAGAACAGTTCTCGGTGCCGGGGTTGAGGCTGCGGGCGACCGACAATATTGCCGGCGTGCAGTGGGGCAAGCTCCTGGTCAATCTCTTCAACGCGCTCAACGCGCTGGCTGACGTGCCGCTGCGCCAGCAACTCGCGCAGCGCTCGTGGCGCCGGCTGTTCGCGGACCAGATGGCGGAGGGTCTTTCGGCGATCAGGGCGGCCGGCATCAAGCCGGTGTCGTCGACGCCGGTCCCGGCGAGGTTGACACCGCATCTGCTGCGGCTGCCCGACGCGGTATTCGCCGCGTTGCTGGGACGAACCATGAAGATCGATCCCGAGGCGCGCTCATCGATGTGGGAAGATTTGCAGCGCGGCCGGCGCACCGAAATCGATTATCTGCAAGGCGTCATCACCGCCATCGCCGACCGATACGGGCTGCAGGTGCCGTTGTCGCGCCGGGTCGTGGCGTTGATCAAACGCGCCGAGGCAAGCGGCAAAGGTTCCCCCGGGTTGACGCCGGAGCAGATCCGCACCTGAAAATCTTCGGTCACGATTGATTGCGTTGAAATCGCGATGGTCAAGCGCGAATGACGCGTCAGCGGCCTCGCGCATGGTCGAGAACGTCAGCCGGGAGGAACGATATGAAACGATTTTACGCAAAGCTTGCCGTCGCCGCTGCTGTCGCGTTCTGCGGCTCGGCGTCGACGAGGCCGGCCAGCGCGGCGCCGCCGACCGTCACGCCGTCGCTGGGATATGATGCGAGGTTGCAGGAGCAGCGAGCCGCCGCCGCGCCGGCGATCCATGAGCCCTTGATGCGGCATCCCAAACCCATTCACCGGCGCCATGTGCGGCGGATGCACGGCGGCGATTACAACGCTTATTGAAACGCCGAAGGCGCCTGACGCGTGAGCGTCATTCCGGGCGAGGTGGAAGCTTCGAACCGGGAGATGATCAGCGCGAGATTCCGGGTTCGCGCTACGCGCGCCCCGGAATGACAACCAGGTCGAATCCGACGTCAGCCGCGTTTGGCTTTGTCTTTGGGCGGGGAAGATCGGAACAGCACTTTCTTGATATTCTGGATTTTCTCGGAAAGCACCGGCCACTCGCAGGAGAAGCTGGAATGCTTGGCGCAATTCGCTTTCGCGCGCGACTTCAGTTCGGCTGCTGAGAGCTTTGGCTTGACCGGCGTCTCCGGCGGCATCGGCATGGACGCCCTTTCGCTGCGCAGCGAGGCTTGCTGCTGCTGGTCCTGCTGATCCTGGTCCTGCTTGGCCGTGAGCGCCGCCGCGATGAAGCTGCGCCGCTGCTTGTCGAGAAAGACGGTGTATTGCTGGTCGATGTATTTCTGTTCTTCCGGCGTCGGATTCGGGGCGGCGATATCGAAGCTGCGGTTTTGCATGAAGTCGTAATAAGTGTAGCCGCCGCCGGGCTTGCGCCGCCCGGCGAATTTCGCGTTGCAGCCGGCGAGTTCCGAGGTTCGCGCTTCCTTGGTCGGCGCCTTCTCCGCGAGGTCGGCGCACTCCTCGAAATCGACCGGCGCGCGCGTACTCCACCATTGCGCATGCGCGCGCAGCGGTGTCAGCGCGGCAGCGCCGACGACCACGGCAATCAACAGTCCGGATTTGCGCGATGCCATCACGGACGAATTTCCCAACACAACTCTCAAGACGCGACTCACAAAACACCATTTGTGCGGATTGTCGCCATTATTGATCACATTGTCACGCCGGAACCTGGCATTTGTTCCGCATCAGTTGCGCGCTTTTTTATCCTGTGACAAGCGCGACACATCTGCAGCCAGTTGCAACGGGCCCGGATTCAATCCTGATGCGAACATGGGCGCGTGTGCAGAGGCTGGCGATCAGCGCGGCGCTCTGGTATGGAGTTTTCAAGCGCCCGCGTCTACCCTCGCGGGTCTTCGGTCCCGTAGCTCAGCCGGATAGAGCGACGGTTTCCTAAAACGAAAACGCGCTCCCCCACCGTTCGCCACCGTTCCCCGTTTCTTAAACAATTCCAATATCTTGCCTTCTATGCATTTGGTATAGTGCTCCATCGAAATCCGCCTCAGTCCATGAGATTGCGGAGCAAAATCGGAGCAAAAAATGCCGAAGCTGCACATGACCGATGTAGTTGTGGCGCGGCTTAAGTACAACGGCACGTATTATGACGAAATGACGCCGGCTTTCGGTCTGCGCGTCGGTAAAAATCGAAAGACATGGTTCGTTGTCCGCGGCCGAGAACGGCTGCGCACGAACATCGGACAATATCCGGCGACGTCACTCGTCGACGCGCGGAAGGAAGCTCGCAAACTTCTTGTCGAAAATCCGACGAAAGTGGGTCGGATGACCTTTAACGAGGCTTATGATGTTTTCAAAGAAGCGTTGAAGAGCAAGAAGGAGCGGACCCAATACGACTACCAGCGGGTCTTGGAGAAATATCTGCAGCCGAAGCTCGGCACCAAAAGACTTACTGACATTTCCTATGACGAAATCACCCGGATTACTGATTCGCTCGCGCATAGCGAGAAGCGAAACACGCTCGCCGTCGGTCGAACGTTCTTCCGTTGGTGTGTCCGACCGCCTCGAAGATATCTTAAGCACTCGCCACTCGAAGGCGTTGAAATACCCAAGGCAGGCAAACGCAAGCGGATACTCAGCGAGGAAGAACTGATCACTGTCTGGCACGCTACAGTCAGACAAGGTTACCCGCACGGCACGGTCTGTCAGTTGCTCGCACTGACGGGACAGCGCGAGGGCGAGATAGCGAACTTGCGGCGTCCATGGATCAATGAGAAGGAGCAGACAATCACGCTCCCCGAATGGCTTACCAAAAACTCAAAAGAGCACACGTTCCCGTACGGCAATATAGTTGCCGAGCTTTTGGATGGCATTCCGCATCGCAACGATACTGATTTGCTTTTCCCATGCCGTATCTCGAACGAGCGGCCGATCTCCGGTTGGAGCAAATTCAAGAAAGAGCTCGATGATGGCGTTCCTAATTGGACGCTGCATGATTTCCGCCGAACGTATCGGAGCATGCACGGGCAAATCGGAACTCCTCCAGAAATCGCTGAACGTCTCATTAATCACGCCGCATCTGTCCAGACGGATGTAGAAGAAATTTATGATCGCTGGACTTATCTCCCTCAAATGCGCACAGCAGTCCTCAGATTTGAAGAGCATTTCAGAACATTGCTTGCGCAATGAGTTAAGCCGAACATTGATGGACGATATTCGTTCAAAAAAATTTAGTTTGCCCATGGTTTCCGTGGTGCTGCACGCATCAACTTAGTTAGCCACCGTTTCCGGTTACAAGCGTTTTCGCTGCTAGTAACTGGGTGTCTCCCTAATGCGGAGACATCTAGCCATGAGATACAAAACTATCTACGCTGATCCGCCCTGGCCAGAGTACGGCGGCGGAAAAATTAAACGCGGTGCTGATAAGCATTACCCGCTTATGAAAATTGCGAACATCATCGCCCTAGGCATCGAGCTACAGCGCTACATCGATCAAGAAGGCTGTCATCTTTATCTCTGGACGACCAACAATTATTTGCGAGAGGGACTGCAAGTAATGGAGGCGTGGGGATTCGACTACAAGACGACAATTACGTGGGTGAAGGATCGCATTGGCATTGGTCAATATTTCAGAGGGCTGAGTGAGCATTGCCTTTTTGGCGTACACGGCCGACTACCCTATCGACTCAAATCCAATGGCAAGCGCGGCCAAGGACAGACGGCATTTTTCGCTCCACGTTCAATTCACTCTCGTAAACCAGAAGAGATGCGGGAGATGATTGAGACCGTGAGCTACGCGCCGCGTTTGGAGCTCTTCGCAAGAACCCGGCATCAGGGATGGGATGCATGGGGAAATGAAGTGCAGCCCGACATTATGTTTACGGGAATACCCCGGCCGACGGTGCAATGCAAAATGACGCATTCACCGTCTGTTGCGCCGATAGAACCCACCGTCGAATCGATTGCGCTTGACGGTTCAGTGACGTCCTAAGTAGATTTCAACCGCTGCTAGTGGCTCATCGAGCACCTTTCAGTGAAAGAACAATTTCGGACATGTACTCCTCCTCGCTACCAGGACCCCAGGAATTGGGGTGCTGGATGGCGGGGCGGAGATACGATCGGGTTTTAGCTGCTAAACACGAGCAGTCGTACCCGCTCCGTCCCGCTACCGACACCTTTGCCACCAAAGCGGTGCCGGAGCGCGGGACTGAGCAACGTCCAATCTTCTGGGCTTATGCTCTCGCCCCGGAGCTTCGAAGGCCAGACGCGAGAATTTGCACATTCGGCAAATTCTCTGACCGTGTGGAGAGTGCTCAACATTGGCACACTCTAAGAATGTCAGGAGAGATAACTTTCTTAGGAAAAATTGACTTCAGAAATGACCAGCGCGTTTTTGGCATCAAGACCGAGGACCGCTTTTCGCATATCTACATCATCGGAAAGACCGGGACCGGAAAGTCGACTCTGCTGGAGAACATGGCGGCGCAAGATTTAGCGAACGGTCGTGGCTTCGCTCTCATAGACCCGCATGGGGATTTGGCTGAGAAAGTTGCGGCACGGGTCACCGCCTCTGGACGGCAGGATGTAATTTATCTCAACCCCGCTGATCCAAAGCAGCCGTACGGATACAACCCGCTTCGCCAAGTGCGACCCGAGTTTATCTCGCTTGCCGCCTCTGGTCTCATGGAGGTGCTGAAGAAAATGTGGGCCGACTCATGGGGCGTGCGCATGGAGCACATTTTACGCAATGTGCTCTTGGCTCTCCTTGAGCAGCCATCCGTGACGCTACAAGACGTGCTTCGATTGCTATCCGAACAAACGTACCGCAAACAAATTGCCGCGAAGGTGCGAAACAAGACCGTGCGGACTTTTCTTGAGCACGAGTTTGCGCGATTCACTTTCGGCTATCGAGCAGATGGAATAGCGCCGATACAAAACAAGATTGGCGCGTTTCTCGCCGACCCGCTTCTTAATCGCGTGCTAACCGCCCCCGAAAAGGACTTGAGCATTCGTCGGATTATGGACCAGGGCGGTGTGCTGTTGGTGAACCTCTCCAAGGGTCGCCTTGGCGAGGACAGCTCAACCCTTCTTGGCGGGCTATTGGTCACAACCGTTGGCTTGGCAGCTTTTAGTCGCGCAAACTCACCGGTCGAAGCGCGGAGAGATTTCTTTGTCTATGTAGATGAGTTTCAAAGCTTCACTACGTTGGCCCTCGTGAACATGTTTTCAGAATTACGTAAGTATCGCGTCGGCTTTACGGTAGCGCACCAATACATGCATCAGCTCGAACCGGAAATTCGGCATGCTGTTCTCGGAAACGCCGGAACGCTGATTTCATTCCGCATCGGAGCGGAGGACGCTCCGTATGTCGTCCACGAACTAAATAGGCAATTCGATGAATTGGACCTGCTTCAGCTTCCCAATTATCGCGTCTACATCAAGCTCATGATCGACGGCACGCCATCAAAGCTTTTCAGCGCGGCCACCCTACCTTTGAGCGCTTCCTGAAACCACGCGATCGGAGCCAATTCTTTTGGATGATCTGTTCACTTCGTTACGTATTTGCTGCTCGGCAGCGAAATGACGCTAAGTGCCAATCGCGCCATTTCGACCGCTTGCCAGACACTTCCAGTCTGCCCCGATCAACGGACATCAACAGACCTGCCTCCGGGTGGTCCGGTTCGTGCCAATTACGCCACGCGGACGCTATCTAGGAACTTTTCGACCTCGTCCTTGAGATGCGTGCTGACATCTGAGAGTTCCTGCGCCGATTTCAGCATCAGACCCGATGTTGTTCCGGTTTCGCGGGCTTTTTTCGCAACACGCTCGATATTATCGGCGACATCGAGGGTGCCGCTGGCAGCGGCCCGAACGCCTTCCGCGATGCTTTGGGTCGCAGTGCCCTGCTGCTCGACCGCGGAGGAAATCGATGTGGTGATCCCGCTGATGCGCTCGATCGTCTGCCCGATCGCCTTGATCGCACCGACGGATTCTCCTGTGGCGCGCTGCATGTTGACGATGTGCGCGCTGATCTCGTCGGTGGCTTTTGCAGTTTGGCCCGCGAGGTTTTTGACCTCTTGCGCGACCACCGCAAATCCTCGGCCTGCCTCGCCCGCACGCGCGGCCTCGATAGTTGCGTTGAGCGCGAGGAGATTGGTCTGTTCCGCAATCGATGTGATCAGCTTCACCACGTCGCCGATCCGATCACCCGCAGCAGACAATTCCGTCATCCGCTCATCCGTGGCGTCGGCTTGCTTGACCGCATCGGCGGTAACACTGTTCGACTCTTGAACCCTGCGGCTAATTTCAGCGATCGACTGGGACAGTTCGTCCGAAGCGGCCGCAGCGCTGCGGACATGCTCAGAGGCCTGCCTGGAGGCGGTGGCGGATTGACCCGACATTTCCGCCGTTGAGTGGGCGATCACCGTGAGCTGCTGAGTATCTTTTTCAAATTGCCCCGAGGAATTCAGCACTCCTTCGATGATTCCGCCGATCTTGGCGCGGAAATCCTCGACAAATTTATTCAGCTCCGCTTTGCGCCGATCTATCGCAACCTTCTCAGCGCTGGTGCGTTCGGCCTCAAGCTGGCGGCGCTCAAGGCGGTTGTTCTTGAAAACGCCGACGGTCCGGGCGATCGCGCCGATTTCGTCGTGCCGATCGGCGTGCTGAATTTCAACGTCCGTTCTTCCCTCCGCGAGAACGGTCAGCGTTTCCGTCACGGCCTTCAGCGGCTTGGTGACACGGCGGACAATCACCATCGTCATCCCGAGCACGAGCAGAGCGGCGACAGCCGAGGCGATGGCCATTGCGACCAGCGCCTGCCACAGCATGCTATCGAGCTGAGCGGTTGGAATGCCGACATAAACGATGCCGATCACCTTGTCGGCGGCACCAAAGACCGGCTGATACGCCGTGTAGAAACGACGCCCGAATAGCATCGCTGGGCCTTTGTAGGCCTGGCCGCGGTGGATTACGGCTTGCGCGGGATGATCAGCCGCGAGTTGCGTGCCGACCGCCCGGTCGCCATTTTCTTTTTTTACATTCGTCGTTCGGCGAACGAACTGCTGAGACGCATCGTCGTAAACGAACAGCGTGGCGGTGCCTCCGACATAGGAGGTTGCCCGATCCACAATCTTGTGGTCGCTGAATTCCGGCATCCACGGAATTTCAATACGCTCCACGACGCCGTCCCGAATTGCGATCTTCGCATCGGGGAAAGTTTCGCCGAACGCGAGACTAAGCGTGCGGAGGTTGACGTCGATATCGCGCTCCGCGCGGGCATCGAAGTCGCGCGTCAGCGACCAGTAGCCCGCTCCGACTACCAGCACAGTATTGACTGCGATCAGGAGAGCCGCGCTCAGGACGGCCTTCGGCCCCAAGTTAAGTCGCAAACGAGCGAAACTGCGTCCCTTAAGTCCGAACGCCATGGGAGCTCTCCAGAAAATCCGCTTTAATAGGTAAAGACTTACTTTTAATGATTTCCTTTACCATCATGTTAATGATGGGTTGGCTTGTGCCGCAAATCGCATATTTGATTTGCAAAAAGCTGCGTATAATTACTCACAGACTATCTGGAGCACGGTGCACTAAGTCGGCCGCTAGAGCCGGGAGCCAGCTTCATTTGAACGCGGTTCGCTAGAACAAGCCGACACTCATATCCAGGTCGGAAGCTACCAGCATATTTATTACGGCGATGACTGACGTCAAAGAGATGTTCGTGCAGATGAGAGATCACGCCTGACAGGCCGTGACGACAAATCTCGGAACGCGCGCCAGTCGCCCTCGATCGCCTCAAAGCCCCTGAGTCTTTCGCGCTCCGCGGGCGAAAGTCTGGCAATGAATGTGGACCGCTGACGCCGTTCGCGGACGACATACGCTGTAAGCGTGATCGCGATGCAGTCAACAAAAAGTGCTGCCCGATGTACTTGTGCAGCTCGTTCGCACTCGAAGGTGTTGAACTCGACACGCGGATACCACCGTATGGAAAGTAATCAAGCACTTGTACGGGCGTTCCGGAAGCGTCAGTTATGACGTTCGTGCTGTTGAGTTGGTCCGGAAGGAAGTAACGGGTCGTGGTCGCGGTGCCACCGGAAGATGAGGACGTGCTTGTTGCAGGCCGCAGCGCTATCGCTGCCATCACCCAGTCGTTGCTTGCTTCGAGTCTGTGATTCACATCACAGTCTAGGTCAGCATGTTCTATGCAGTAAGGCAAGTCCTCACTATCGAACAAGGAGAATGCACAATGAGCATTGAACTTCTCGAATTGACGATTGGCGACCTCAACTGCGCAGTCGGCGGAATGAGGGTCAATCCGCACCGTCCTGCGCTGCCCCGAGTTCCTGGCTATGTTGGCCAAGGCGATACCGTTGACACAATCCCGTGGGGCGGCGCGCCTGGTGATGGTTCGTGGGGTATCTTGAACGACAACCTTCCCGGGAACGGCATGGGGGGTTTTTAGACTATGCCGTTCACTTTAACGCGCGCCCTGCGTCTTTGCGCGCGGCGCGCGTTTCCGCAGCGCCGCTGCTGGAGCAGCGGAGCGCAGCAAACAGCGTAGCCCACTCTTGGAGACTCAACCATGCGAGGCATCGAGCAAGCTGAACTTTCCACCGAAGAGCTGAACGCCGTGAGCGGTGGCAGGATGAAGCAGATCAGTGCGTATCGTCCGCCCGCGCCGGACACTGGGCCCGGGCACCCGCAGAGCAGTTTGCAAAATCTCATGATCGCGGAAGACAATGAGAACTACGCGCTTGACGAAATGCTGCCGCGGTGATCGCAGTCGGCAGAAACGCAAAAGCGCGTGATTGAGAAAGTGAGAAAAAGATAAATCGTAAATTCGATAAACAGATTTCTTCTGATTTCGTTCGGCGCGAATGGAATAGCTATTCGAAATAACTTCGGCCGAGGTTCTGCGTCAATTGCACCAAATGAAAAACCCCGCTACTGGGCGGGGCTGGAGGTCGGTGGTTTTCCACCCGGCACCTCCACGAGTTTCCTCAAAAAGGTGCGGATGTGCTCGCGTTGTGAAGCGGCGATGTCATAGCAGACACGGCGGCAGTATTGCTGTGACCACCACCGGTGTCTGATCATGCCGAACGGCCGACCACAGTGATCACACTTATTTATTGTAGGCATGGCACCCTCGGTTCTCTTTCCGTCAGGTCACGCTCGCAGCACTCTTCAGAGCAGTACAGACTGCTTTCGCACACATAGCCAAAGTCACGAATGATTCGGCTACATATTTCGTAGGTACACCGAAATATTGGTTCGTCCGTGTGACGGATTTGTAACATTGGCTGTTCGCGTAAGAGTAGCTGTTCAGGCTCTGCGGGTCAGTGAGCACCTGCTGCTTTGGGTCACCGAGGAAAACGGGGTCCTCACTCAAGAACTCGCCCTTACTGCCATCATAGTACCTTGCCTGCAGCAACGCGCAGACAACACCTGCATCGACTTTAAAAGAGGTTTCGAGCGCCGACGGCGGCGGTCATCCCAGAATTCTAACATGCTAAATCTTGCTCGGGTAAGGTGGTTCGTTGTCCGCTTCGCTCAGAAAACGACCAGATTTCTGGGTGCAGCGAAATGACGCGAAGTGCCAATTCAGGACCCATGCATCGCAGCAAAGTTATCCATGATTGCATCATTCGATCACTTCATCGGCGACAGTTAGCAGTGTCGGCGGTATCGTTAGGCCAAGGACTTTTGCGGCCCTGAGATTGATCACCAGCTTCAAGCGCGTGGGCTGTTCGACAGGAAGGTCAGACGGTTTTGTGCCCTTCAAGATTTTGTCAACGTAATCCCCCGCTTTGCGCAGAGATTCAACTACATCTTGCCCATACGACATCAGAAGTCCAAAGGGCACCTTTTCAGCCCACATCGATACCGTTGGTATTCGGTGCGTCAGAGCCGATGCGCCAACTTGTGCTCCCTCGTTCGCCAGCATGGCGCCTGCCAGGACCGCCGCCTCGCAGCCGTCAAGAGCCGCCGCTGAAAACGCCGCGTCGATTGCCTCCGGTGTCGGCACTTCAATCGGATGCAGGACAAGGCCCATCGCCTTAGCGGCCTTCGAGTACGATTCGAGGTTGTTTTTCGTGGTGGTCGGATCCAACGATAGATCTTGGAGAAGTGCCACGCGGCTCAGGCTTGGGATAGCTTCCTTCAAGAGGCTCAGGCGTTTGCCGTTTAGATCGGGTGCCATAAACGACAGCCCGGTTAAATTTCCGCCGGGGTGCGCCAGGCTAGCAACAAGACCAGAGCCCACCGGGTCTGGCACGACGACGAAGACGATAGGGATTGCGCTCGTGATCTGCTTCAGCGCAACGGCTCCAGGCGCAGTTATAGCGATAATGACATCGACATTGCTTAGGACTAGTTCTCTGGCAAGGCTGCGAATTCGCTCCAGCTGTTCGGCGGGAAATCGATGCAAGAACACGACGTTTTTGCCTTCGATGTAACCAAGATCAGTGAAAGCTTTGGTCAGGATGTCGAGATAAACCCTTTCTTCCTCCGCACTGCCTGCGTGCCAAAGGACTCCGATTTTTGCAATCCTTGTGCTCTGCTGCGCTTGCGCGATCGAGGGCCAAACGGCTGACAACCCAGCAACCTGGATGATGAACTCCCGCCGTCGCATGTGTACCCTCACGAACTACGCCTGTGGGATGAACAGATTAGCACTTCGTGGCGGAGCCGCGAGTGGCAATAGCCGCGATGTGCTGATGTTCGGCTTCAGGTCATTTTCGACCAGTTCAGCCGATTTTGCCTGCCCGGATAATGTCCGCTTCGCTAGAAAACGACCAAATTGCTGCGCGGCAGCGAAATGACGCGAAGTGCCATGAACGGACTCATGCACCGCACAAAAACCGGTCAATGTTCGATCACCGCGTCGGCGCGGGTGCGCGTAGGTTCATTCGGGCAACCCCGCTTTCCGAAGCCCCTCGATCAACAGCTTCGCATGTGCTTGTCTGCGCCGACCCATCCTCGCGGATATTGTGAAGGCGGGATCGACCTCAAGCACACGCGCCGCCGCCTCACGCGCTTCGGGATCACGTCCGAGATGGGCGAAAGCGGACGCGAGACAGTAGCAAGCTCCCGCATAGGAGGGGTTATGACGTTGAGCCTTCTTCCCTGCGACGATGGCCTCGTCAAAGCGGCGAAGCTCAATGAAAGCCACCCCTATCCCGGTTAGCGAGTGCATCAGGTATGGGTCGACCGGGCTCACGCGCAACGCGCGCTCAAAACTCCGGACCGCTTCCTCCGGCAGCCCCGCAAGTCGATAGACGTGGCCCCTCGAGTTCCATGCGCTAAACGAATTGGGGTTGAGCGCAACCGCCCGATCAGCCATTTCGATCGCACCTTCATACTCGTGGACAAAGAACGCGGAGATAAGGGTAGCCCATGACAGCGTTTCTGCCTCATTATCGTCGATACTCAATGCCAAGCGAGAAAGCCGAACAGCTTCCTTGCGCTCGAAATGAGGATCGATTGCATAGCCCAAAAGGACATTGTTCATGTGACAGACACCTGCCAGACCCGCGACGATCCCAAACTGAGGGTCTAGCTGCAATGCGCGATGAGCCAACCTGATCGCCTCGGCCAACCCTTCGCGGGTCGCAAAGGAGGCCTGCTGCACAGCTCGCAGAGAAAGATCATAGGCGGTAAGGTTCTCCGGTCGCCGCCTTGTTGCTAGTTGGATTTCCGTTTGAAGCAGTTTTGGCCGGACTGCTGAGACAACTGCTACCGTTACTTCGTCCTGGAGCGCAAAAACGTCTGTCAGGTCACGCTCGAACCTATCCGCCCATATGTGCGCCCCTGTAACCAAGTCACCGCAGTCACCACGTCCGCATTTGTTAAGAGCGATAAAAACAAGTAGATATGAAAAAGGAACATTTCGCGTCATCAAGTATAGGAGCAAATGGTTTAAATGCAGGCACTGACGAAATAGTATTTGCAGCCGCTCTACCTGCCCCAGCGCCAAACGAATTTACTCCGACCTGACTTATACTAACAGGATTATCAGTTGCCAGTCCTTCGAGAACTGAAGAAGCTCCAGTAATTCCTGCTGTAGCTATTATCCCTCTTCCTGCAGTAAATGGCGCAGTAGATGCACCGAAGATAGCTGAGCCACCATATTGACTAGGTGAACTGAAGCTTCCCGTCAGGACATCATTCGTCGCTCGTAAGGCGACGTTAGTTAAAGCTCCCTGATACGCAGCACCCGCCACTGGCGCGGCTTCTGGAGCCAGCACCGCGCTGCCGAATATTCCTGCGCTCAAGTAGGTCGCAGCTGGCAGCGCCAAGAAGCCCAGAGCCTCATACTTGATCTGATTGATTTGTTGAAACGCTTGCCGGATAGTTGGGATAATAGCTATATGAGTAGGCGCTTAATAGAGAAGTTAGCCCGGTAGGATCGCTCTTCGTAATCGGATTATCATTCGCGTACGAATAGCTGTTCAAGCTCTCTGGGTGCGTCAAGAACCTGCCGTTTCGGATCGCCCAAGAATACAGGATCTTCTGAGATGAACTGCCCGCGCGAGGAATTTTGATATCGAGCCTGCGCGCAGTTGAGACCCGATAGTGCGTCGTAGATCGTGCCGGCGTATTTGTTGCGCACACCGCCGTAGTTCGTCTTCGCGTCCATGCGGATGCCGCCGAACGGGTAAAAGTCTTCCGCCTCGGCAACTGCAGTCCAGGACCCTAATTGTTGGTTTGCGGTTTTTATTAGCCGAAAGCGTTAGTCGCTTAAACGGAGCCGAGATATATATTGAGGTTGAAATGCGGCGTTCTTCACTCCAATCGATCGACATCCGGCGATGAACATTCGATCTTCGCATCCGTTGCACCGTTATCGTTCTTGGTTTTTATTTCTCGCGGTCATTCCTTTTTTTCCGGAAATCGTGATCCTCGTAACCGCGACAGTAGCAGTGTTGATGGGTTGGGATCGGAAGGGCTCATGCACCTTTGCGTCGGAGCCCGTTACCAAAATTATAGACTTTTCATTAGAGGTTAGTGCGAGCGGTATTTTAGCTCTCGTAGAAGCTCGGCTAGTCTGGCTTCTTTTGTTTTACCTCTGTATCTCCGCGTGGCTTTCTCTCTGTTTAGTCTTAGCAAGCCGAGGATGGTCGTCGACGTTGGGACGGCTTCTGGTCGGATTTTGCGCAGCAGTAGCCTTCGCTTTCTTGCCTTACTTTGGACCCTGGCTATCGATTGCCAGTTTTTTGAACGAGAATTGCCGGCCAAATGAAGGATACGTGGGCGCTTGCGTGATGTTTGGTGGCTACGTCGGCAATGCGCACGATACCATCAACATAGGTTGGCTCGCGTTGTATGGTGTCCCGCTTGCGAGTGCGATTTTTTGCGTCTACGCGATGGTCACGGTTTTTCTTGGCTTTCACAGGAAGCGAATTTCGCAGAGTTATAGGCGCCCAGATGTAAATACCACCTGAAGTCGCAAAAGTGATTGCAAATGGTGGCGGACTATGGCGCAATGGAGGAGCATCACGCTGGGGGCCTCCGATGTTTCCAGATTTTTTCCAGTCTCGCTTTGTTTTTTTTGTCATACTTTGCGCGTTTGCATTTCAACCGCATCCGGCCGCAGCCCAATCGGTCCGACAAGAACCGTGTGGCTTCGATCTCGCGGAAGACGGAGGCCGCCTAATCAGCGCAGAATATTCGGCCCCTTGTGCGCGATATTATGTGCCATACGCGGTCATGGCCGCTGCGGTCTACCTTCCTGTTAGCGTTTTTGAAACGAACCGGGCACAGCGGACGATGTCAGATGCTGATCTGGCGTTAAAAGCCCTTGGACGGCCGGACGAAGTCACAGCACACGCCAAGTCGCTTATGCGAGGCTGGAGTTATCAATTCGGTAGCGAGGGTTACATCCAATGCCTCCATGACAAAGACGAGGCGTACGCCGAGGACGAAGCTTGTAAGCGCGCATTACCAGGCAAGGTGAGGCGCTTTTTTGGATCATTCACAGGGCCGGCGTTCAATGTGTGGGCACACAAGCGCAGACGTGCCTCATGTAGCGAGGTAAGCGTAGTGTTTCGTGGCACCGCGGGTGGGTTGGATTTCTTGTCAAACTTCCGCCGTGGTACCGACTGGTTTGCAGATGAAGGCTATCTCCAATTACAGCGCAACGTCGATGCTATTATCGCGAGAGTTGCAAACCTTCGCTGTTATAGAAAAGAGACAACCCAAGTTGTTTCCGTGGGACACTCGTTGGGAGCCGGCTTGGCCGAATTAACCGCGTTTTCTCAACGATCAAATCCCCGTATCGCGAAGGTGTTTGCTTTCAACCCCTCATCGGAGACGGGTTTCGATCTTATCGATAGAAACGTATTAGATGCGAACGTGAAATCTAACGATGAGCGAGCCGGGCTTGAAGTGGACATTGTCTACCACCCCGGAGAAGCTCTTGAACAGGTACGAGAGGTTGACCAGCAGTTTCCGCTCCGAGAGCGTTGCAATCCGCTAGTGCGGACCGTCAGGTTCGATGTAAATAGTGAGCGCGGGCTGATTAATCAACACGCTATCCGCGGAACAGGGGGCTTTGCTTACGGCATTGCTAAAACGTCGTTTAAGTGGGACCGGCCGTTATCGTTGCCGCCTGATGTAAAAGAATGCCCGACGAGATATCGTCGTCCAGGAAATTTCATTGCCGTCCCTGCGTCCGACGGTACCGTCGAGAGGGTGGCTGGAACTAGTTCGCATACGTTCAGGCGTGCCTATGCAGCCAGCCCTGACGTAACGGTGAAACGGCGAAGAATGTGAGCCCATTCCTGCGAGCTTCAACGCAGATGTCCGGCGTTGCTCGGCATTGAACCGGTTGCCGGTCGTTGCGACGGGCGCTCAGCGCACCGGAGATGAGCTCACTTTATAGATTTGATGATGGACTGCTTTGGCTGCTCGTCTGCGGTTTTGACCGCGGTGCAGACGTTCGATTGCCGACACTACTAAGAATGGATTGCGCATATATGTTGTAGGTACTTTGTACCACACCGCCTAAAATTGCGGAACCGATCTTATTGACAGCCGTCGGGAACGCTTTCAAGACCGTGCCCGCAATTAGCGATGAGGCAGTAACAGCTGTTTTTATGGCACTTACGCCGATGAGTTAGTCCTCGTAAGCTGAAATCTCGATAAGGCTACCATCCGGGTCGCGACAATAGGCCGACTTCAAGGAGCCGACCGCACCTTGCTTGTTCACCATTCCTTCTTCAATGGCAACGCCGCAGTTCTTGAGATGGTCAACC
>Ga0209890_10000557_pt1 | contig 17272 bp, 14 predicted proteins | sample OrgsoiDNA2013049_FD_185799 | JGI IMG/M metagenome (GOLD analysis project Ga0209890, IMG submission 185799) | Permafrost soil microbial communities from the Arctic, to analyse light accelerated degradation of dissolved organic matter (DOM) -... | ecosystem: Environmental > Terrestrial > Soil >...
CCTTTACGCTAATCTACAACGCGTCGGACATCATCAATTTCGCCCAGGGCGAGTTCGTCATGCTGGGCGGAATGACGACCGTATTCCTGGCGCTGGCCGGCGTTCCGCTGCCACTGGCCGCGCTCATCGCCATCATCGTGACGACCGGCGTCGGATTGGCCTTGCATCGCTTCGCCATCGAGCCGGCGCGCGGGGCTACTCCGGTAGCACTGATCATGATCACGATCGGCGCCTCGGTGTTCCTGCGCGGTGTGGCCCAGATCGTTTTCGACAAGCGTTTCCATAGTCTGCCGCCGCTGTTCGGCGCCGATTCGATACAGTTCGGCGGCGCGGCCATATTGCCGCAAAGCCTTGTCGTGCTGGCCGGCGCTGCGGTCATTGTGACTTTGCTTTGGCTGTTCGTCGAACGCACCTTGCTCGGCAAGGCGGTGATTGCGACTGCGGCCAATCGTTTGGCGGCGCGACTGATCGGGGTCGATACGCGGCGCATTGTTGATTTCTCATTTGCGGTTTCGGCCGCCATAGGCGCAATCGCCGGCATTCTCATCACGCCGATCACGCTGACCAGTTACGATGTGGGGACGTTGCTGGCGCTGAAGGGATTCGCGGCGGCCATGCTCGGTGGCATCGGCAGCCCGCTCGGCGCCGTGGTTGGCGGTCTTCTGATTGGAATGATTGAGGCGTTAAGCGCGGGATATCTCTCTTCAAGTTATAAGGACGCGGTCGCCTTCCTGATCATCCTTGTCGTTTTGGTTGCCATGCCGCAGGGCTTATTCGGCCGGGTTAAAGTTGAACGGGTGTGAGCTTGCGCGCGCTGCTCGAAATTCGGTTGCTGCCGGCGATATTGGTCGCGGCAATCGTCATTGTCTTGCCGCTTTTCTTTCCATCGGCGTATTACTACCGGATCGGCGCGCTTGTTTTTATTTTTGCGCTGGCGGTTGTGGGTCTCAACCTGCTCATGGGCTTTGCCGGTCAAGTCAGCCTAGGTCATGCCGGCTTTCTCGGTATCGGCGCGTATTCCGTCGCCATCGGCCCAGTTCATTTCGGCGCACCTTCGTGGCTGTGCCTGTTCGTCGGCGCCATACTCTCGGGCGCGGTAGCTTTCGCGGTGGGCCGGCCGATTCTCAAGCTCAAAGGACACTATCTCGCCGTCGCGACGCTCGGATTCGGATTGCTCGTCGCCATCGTGCTGACCAACGAGGCAGGCTGGACGGGCGGTCCGGATGGCATGAACGTCCCCGCGCTGACGCTTTTCGGTTGGCGCGTACATGGATCGGATGCCTGGTACTGGATCGCCGGCGCGACATTTATCGGCGGATTTCTACTCGCGCTCAATCTGATGGAAAGCCCGACCGGCCGCGCGCTGCAAGCCATCAATGACAGCGAAATCGCCGCACGCGTGCTCGGCATCGATGTGGCGCGCAAGAAGCTTGCCATCTTCATAATCTCCGCCATGTACGCGTCGGTGGCGGGATCCTTTCTGGCGTTGTTCAATGGCCTCATCACACCGGATGTGGCGGGATTCCTGGGTTCGATCGAATTGGTCGCCATGGTCGTGCTGGGCGGCATGGGGTCGATCTTCGGGTCGTTGGTGGGGGCGGCCGTCCTGGTCGTGTTGCCGCAGGTGCTCACCGTCTTTCACGAATACGAGCAGGCGTTGCTCGGATTGATCGTGATGGTTTTCATGATCTTTCTGCGCCAGGGCATCGTGCCGTCCGTTACCGTGGCGCTCGCTGGATGGCGGAAATGATGATCCTGGAGGCCGATCGGCTGTCCATTTCCTTCGGTGGCGTGCGGGCGATCGATGGCGTCAACATCTCAATCGCTTCCGGCCAGGTGTTCTCGATTATCGGGCCGAACGGTTCCGGCAAGACCACGCTGCTCAATCTGGTATCGGGCATCTACACGCCGCACGACGGAAGTATTCGGCTCGCCGGGGAAACGGTGACCGGCCTGGCGCCCGACCAACTCGCGCGGCGAGGACTGTCGCGGACTTTTCAGAATTTGCAGATTTTTTCTCATATGTCGGTGCTGAAAAACGTGATGGTCGGCCGTCACCGCCACGAGCGAACCGGGATTCTGGCCGATCTGCTGCATTGGCCGTCGGTAGCGCGCCAGAATCAGGCGACTCGCGAAGCCGCTCGCGCGGCGCTGGCCCGCGTCGGCCTCGATGATGCAGCGGAGCGGCCGGCCGGTTCGCTCGATTATGGCGCCCTCAAGCGCCTGGAAATCGCGCGCGCGCTGGCCAGCGAGCCGACGGTGCTGCTGCTCGATGAGCCGGCCGCCGGCTGCAATCCGGTCGAAACCCAGGAAATCGATCGCGTCATCCGCTCCGTCGTGAAGGAGGGGATCACGGTCGTGCTGGTCGAGCACGATATGCGCCTGGTGATGAATATCTCCGACCGCGTCCACGTCCTGGCAAGAGGACGAACGCTCGCGGAAGGAACTCCCGAACAAGTGCGGTCCAACGTGGAGGTGATCGAAGCCTATTTGGGCGTTCACGGCTCGCGGGAGGCCGCGCATGCTTTCGATTGAAAATGTCAGAAGCGCCTATGGCCGCATCGAGGTCCTGCACGGCGTCACGCTCCATGTCCACGCCGGAGAGATCGTCACTTTGATCGGCGCCAATGGCGCCGGCAAGACGACGCTGTTGCACGCCATTTCCGGTGTGCAGCCAATTACCGAAGGCGCGATACGGTTCGACGGCGTGCCGATCGAAAAACGGCCCGCGCATGAACGGGTGGCGTTCGGTATCTCGCAAGTGCCGGAAGGCCGGCAAGTGTTCGCGCCTTTATCCGTGCTGGACAATCTGAAGCTCGGGGCATGGTCTTGCCGCGACGCAGATATGGAACCGGCGCTGGCGCGGGTCTGCGCGCTGTTCCCGATGCTCGATGCGATTTTGGAAACGCCGGCAGGCGCCTTGTCCGGCGGTCAGCAGCAGATGCTTGCGATCGGACGCGCTCTGATGGCAAGGCCGCGGCTGCTGTTGCTGGACGAGCCATCAATGGGTCTGGCCCCCAACTTGGTCGACCAATTGCTCACGGTGATCCGCGCACTCAGGGATGACAGCCTCACCATTCTATTGGTGGAACAGAATGCGCGCGCCGCGTTGGCAATCGCCGACCGCGCCTATGTCTTGGAGACCGGGCGGGTGACGCTGAATGGACCCGCCGCCGAAATCCAGGCCGACCGCCGCGTCAGGGAAGCCTATTTGGGAATCTAAAACGTTCCGGGGTTTGACCTTGGTCAAGCCAATCAGTCTGAGTATCCGTGTAATTGTATCGCAGCAAAAAGGTTAGGAGAGTGGTGATGAAGGACAGCCTCCGTCCGGGAATTTCGCGGACCAGCCGTATTGAGATCGATCGTGACCGCACGATCGGATTCATGGGCGAGGAAGGCCGCGTCTATGCCACGCCCCGCCTGGTGCAGGACATCGAACACACCTGCCGCGACCTCATCCTCGAACACGCAGACGCCAATGAGGATTCAGTCGGTATTAATGTGTCGATCAACCATTTGGCGCCGACGCTGCCCGGCATGACGGCCGAGATCACCGCGACCGTGAGTGCCGTCGAGGGGCGCAAAGTCACCTTCGAGATCGCCGCCAAGGACAATCTTGAAGCGATCTGCGCCGGCTCGCACAGCCGCTTTGTCGTCGAAAGGGGCAAAACGCTCGAGCGGCTCAAGGCAAAGGCCGCGAAATACGCGTCATCGCGCTGATCTTCGCGGCCTTTACCCGAAAAAGCTCAAAGTCCACGCGGTCTTGCCCGGTCCTGGCTCGCACCGGTGCTGAACGATAACCGCTTGATATAGCTCAAGTACGCCGACCCCCGATTAGGCGATGATTATTGGCCAAAACGGCGAAATCCGCCGTCGGGGGGAACAGATGCACGCAGTTGTGGACGCTGCCGAACGATCGCCCGAGAAGGCGAAAAATGTTCGGCCGTTGACCGGTAATGAAGCGATCGCGCGCGGCGCCTGGGAAGCGGGCGTGAAGGTTGCCGCCGCCTATCCCGGCACGCCGAGCACTGAAATCCTCGAGACATTGGCCGACTATCCGGCCGAAGATTTACACGCGCAGTGGTCGACCAACGAAAAGGTCGCGCTCGATGTTGCGATCGGCGCCTCTTTCGCCGGGCGGCGCGCGCTCGCCGCCATGAAGCATGTGGGTCTCAACGTCGCCGCCGATGCCTTCATGTCGATAAACTACATCGGCGTGAACGGCGGACTGGTCCTCGCGGTGTGCGACGATCCCGGCATTCACAGCTCGCAGAACGAACAAGACACGCGAATTTACGGCGTGCTCTCCAGCGTGCCGATACTGGAACCGAGCGATGCCCAGGAGGCACTCGATTTCACCAAGCTCGCTTTCGATCTCTCGGAGTTATTCGACACACCGGTGATCGTGCGCAGCACGACGCGGCTATCGCATACGCGCAGCCGGGTGGCGCTCGGCGATCGCATCGAGCCGCCGGCGCGCCCGTTCATCGAGAAGCCTTCGAAGAACGTGATGATCCCCGCCTACGCCCGCCCGCGCCATGGCGTGGTGCTCGAGCGCGAGGCCAAGCTGAAAGCCTATTTCACCGAGTCCTCGCTCAATCGCTGGGAGAAAGGCGACACCAGCTTCGGCGTAATCACCGCCGGCACCTGCTATCCCTACGTACGCGAAGTGCTGCCCGACGCGAATGTATTGAAGCTCGGAGCATCCTGGCCGCTGCCGGATGACTTGCTGCGCCGCTATTGCGAGTCGGTCGAGCGCATCTTCGTGGTCGAGGAGCTTGAGCCGGTGATCGAGAAGGAAATCCGCGCGCTCGGCTTCAAGGTCGAGGGCAAGTGCTTCTTCCCGCGCACGGGCGAATTGTCGCCGGAGCTTGTCCGTGCCGGATTTGAAAAAGCCGGAATTCTGGCACCGCGCCCGCAACGAAACGATGGATGGACCCCGGAACCGCTGGTGCGCCCGCCGGTGCTGTGCGCCGGCTGTCCGCACACATCGGCCTTCATGGCGGTGCGCGCGACCGGCGCGCGCGTTGCCGGCGATATCGGCTGCTACACCTTGGCGTGCCTCGATCCGCTGCGCGGCATGGATACGACCGTGTCGATGGGATCGTCGATCGGCAATGCCGTCGGCATGGCCAAGGCCGGCGAAACCAAACCGGTCGTCGCCACCATCGGCGACTCGACCTTCCTGCATGCCGGAATTCCGCAGCTCATCAACGCGGTCTACAACCAGGCCAACATCACGGTGATGCTGCTCGACAATCATATTACCGCCATGACCGGCGGCCAGCAGCATCCCGGTACCGGCAAAACGATCCGCGGTGAGGCTGCGCCGAGCGTCGACTACGAAGCGCTGGTGCGCGCAATCGGAGTCAAATGGGTGCGCAAGGTCGATTCCTACGATCTTGCCGCCATGCATCATGCATTGCGCGACGCTATCAATTATCGCGGCGTCGCCGTGTTGATCGCAGACCGCCCTTGCGTGCTCGATCCGGTCAAAATCAAGGGTCCGCCGTTCGAAGTTGTCACCGAACAATGCAATGCCTGCCAGGCCTGCATGAATCTCGGCTGCCCGGCCATTACCTGGAGCGACCAGTCGTTCGAGGGTCGGCATAAGGTCCAGATCGACCAGTCGCTTTGCATCGGCTGCACGCTGTGCGCGCAGATTTGCACCGTGGACTGCATCAAGACCGTTGCGCCGGTGATGCAATGAGAGATCCGGTCGCCGCCGTCCATCCCGCCACTTGGCCGAGTTCTTCGGCCGTGACGCGCGATTCGACGGATGACGCATTCAACGTCCTTATCGTCGGTGTTGGCGGGCAGGGCGTCATCATGGTCTCCAAGGTGCTCGCTTTGCTGGCGCAGAGCCAAGGCTTCGAAGTCAAGCAGAGCGAAGTGCACGGCATGGCCAAGCGTGGCGGCTCCGTGTTCAGCCATGTGCGCTTCGGGCGGCGGGTCTGGTCGCCGACCATCCCGAAGGGCGAAGTCGATATCCTGGTCGCGCTGGAATGGGCCGAAGGATTGCGCTGGCTGCCGTTTCTCAAGCCCGGCACCGGCATCTTTATCTGCGACACCAAACGCATCGTGCCGCCTTTCGCTTGTCTCAACCGCCACCCGGGCGCGCCGCTGCGCTATTCGAAAGAGACGCCGGCCGAAGTCATCGCGCACGTCGCGGAAGGCTACGCCATCGATGCCACCGACATGGCCGAGCAACTCGGCAACGAGCGCGCGGCGAACGTAATATTGCTCGGCGCGCTGTCGACGGCGTTGGAGTTTTCGACCACGGATTGGGAGCGCACGGTCGCCGAATTCGTGCCGAAGAAGACCGTCGCGGTCAATCTGGAAGCGTTTCGTCTCGGTCGCGGTTGGATCGAAGAGGCGCGCAACACCACGCCGCCGGTGCAAGCGCCGGTGGCGAGGACGCCGGCGCCAACGGACGCGGCCTACCGGGTGCGTCTCGAAATCAATCCGGCATGGTGCAAGAGCTGCGATATCTGCGTGAAAATGTGTCCGGAGCGCTGCCTGCGGCTGAACGCGGACCGCATTGCGGAACTGGCCGAGCCGGACAAATGCACGGGTTGCCGCTTGTGCGAATGGCTATGCCCGGATTTCGCAATCCGCGTGCATCTCGATGCCGCCGTTGCGCAGGGAGGGCTTGCCCGATGAACGCCGTCGATACCGCGTTGACCGGCAAGAATGCCGTGAAGCTGATCTCCGGCAACCACGCGTGCGCGTTGGGCGCCATCGCCGCCGGTTGTCGATTCTTTGCTGGCTATCCGATCACGCCGTCGTCGGAAATCGCCGAACGGCTGGCGCGTCATTTGCCGGAGGTCGATGGCGTGTTCGTGCAGATGGAAGACGAAATCGCCTCGATGGCGGCCGTGATCGGCGCCTCGATGGGCGGCGTCAAAGCCATGACCGCGACCAGCGGTCCTGGATTTTCGCTCAAACAGGAAAATATCGGCTACGCAGCCGGCGCCGAGATCCCTTGCGTCATCGTCAATGTCATGCGCGGTGGTCCCTCCACCGGCATGCCGACCCGGCCGTCGCAGGCCGACTTGATGCAGGCGCGCTGGGGCAGCCATGGCGATTATCCGATCATTGCGCTCACGCCCGCCTCGGTGGGCGAGATCTACAGCGAGACCATCCGCGCATTCGATCTGGCAGAGCAATGCCGGTCGCCGGTCGTACTGCTGTATGACCAGGTTATCGCGCAACTCTCCGAAACCGTCGTGCTCAACAACGCCGCCAATTCGAGTCGCACGGAACGCAAATGGGCGAGCGGACCGCGCGCGGTCTACAAGCCCTATGATAGTGGCAGCGACGCAATCCCGGCGATGGCCAAGCCGGGCGACGGCTATCGCACTCACACCACCGGCCTGACGCATAGCGAGAGCGGCTTCCCGACCCAGAACCCGGAAGCGGTCACCCGCAACCTGTCGCGACTTTTTTCCAAGTTGGAGCGCCACCGCGACCTGATCGACTCCAGCGAAATGTTGCACTGCGACGACGCCGACGTGGTTATTGTCGCCATCGGCATCAGCGCCCGCGCGGCTAGGCGCGCCGTCGAACTGTGCCGCGCGCAGGGGCTGCGCGTCGGATTGTTCCGTCCGATCACCTTCTGGCCGTTCCCGGAGAAGCAATTGTGCCAAGCCGCGGCAAAGGCGTGCGCCGTGCTGGTTCCCGAAATGAACACTGGCCAGCTCCGGCTTGTGGTTGAACGCGTCCTTGGCGGCACACCGGTCGAAGGAATTCATCTTTTCAGCGGCGAGGCGATCACGCCGGCGGATATCGCCGCGCGTGCCGCGGCGCTCGCGAGGGGGACGTGATGTTCATCGAATCAGCCGCCGATTTCGACGTCCGCGACTATCTCCGCAAGGAGATGATGCCGCACTTCCTCTGTCCCGGCTGCGGGCATGGCATCGCGTTGCGGGCATTGCTGTGGGCGATCCATGAGCTCGGCCTCGACAAGGACAAGCTCGCGGTTGTCTCCGGCATCGGCTGCGCCGGACGGCTATCGGCCTATATCGACGCCAACACCTTCCATGTCACGCACGGACGGCCGCTGGCCTATGCGACGGGCTTGGCGCTGGCGCGTCCCGATCTGCATGTCGTTGTCATTACCGGCGATGGCGACTGTCTCGCGATCGGCGGCAATCATTTGATCCACGCCTGCCGGCGCAATCTCAAGCTGACTTGCTTGATGCTCAACAATGAAATCTACGGCATGACCGGCGGTCAGGTGTCGCCGACCACGTCGGAGACACGGCTAACCACGACCACGCCGCTCGGTAACCAGGAACCGCATTTCGACGCCTGCGCGCTCGCCACCGCGGCGGGCGCCAGTTTCGTCGGACGCGAAGTGACCCATCATGTCCCCAAGCTCAAGGAGCTGATCAAGGCCGGGCTCGATCATCCGGGGTTCGCGTTCGTCGAAATCCTGTCCGACTGCACGGAAATCTTCGGACGCAAGAACGATATGGGCAATTCAACAGAAATGATCATGAACCAGAAGAGCGCAATCCGTCCGAGCGCTTACCGCGACACGGTGGACACGCCGTTCCGCCCGAACGACTTGTCGACCGGTATCTTGGCGAGGAATGACCGTCCCGAATACGGCGCTGCCTATCGGCGCGCGGCGGCGGCCCGCGCGGGAGCCTCGTGATGCATGACTCGCGGATCGAAATTCGCATCGGCGGCACCGGCGGCCAGGGCCTGATCCTCAGCGCGAAGATGCTCGCCGATGCGCTTGCCGCCGCCGGCAAGCACGTGGCGCAGTCGCAGACCTATGAGCCGACCTCGCGCGGCGGCTTCTGCAATGCCGACCTGGTCATCTCCGACGCCGAGGTGGACTTCCCCATCGCGACCGCGCTCGACCATCTGGTGCTGCTCGATCGGCTCGCCATCAAGCCGTCTTGGCCGCTGCTCAAGCCGGGCGCTCTGGTCATCGCCGACACGCGGCTGTGCCCCGAACTGCCGGTGGGCGATTACCGCCGCTATCACCTGCCGCTCAGCCGCACGGCCTTGCAGCTGGGCAGCGAACGCGTGACGAACATTGTTGCGCTCGGCGCCTTGGTCGCGCTGAGTGGAATCTGCGACCGCAAACGGGTCGAGCAGGCGGTGCGGGCTGAGGCGCCGCGCGGCTTTCTCGATCTCAACATGGATGCGCTCAAGGCCGGCTATTCGGTGTCACTGCAAGCCGATGCCGGTGAGGCCGCTGCCGTGAAGGTCGGTACCTGATGTTTCTGGCCCTGGCGACTAGCGCATGATCCCGAAAAGTGGGAACCGGTTTTCGGAAAAGATCATGCGCGTGTAAAATGTTAGGGAAGCACAGAGATTCAATCTAAACGGATCGCACTCTAGACACGCCCCCTGCTCGGACTGAGGATGAGGCTATGCCGGGAAGCAAGCCGCCGAACGAACGCATCGTTTCGACCTATTGCTACCAATGCGTAGCGGGGCCGGACCTGTTGACGGTCCGCATCCAGGACGGGGTGGCAACCGAGATCAACCCGAATTTTAAAGCCGCCGCGATTCATCCCGGCGGCGGCAAGGCCTGCGTCAAGGCGTTCGGGCTGGTACAAAAATCCTACAGCCCGAACCGCGTGCTCTATCCGATGAAGCGGACCAACCCGAAAAAGGGCCGCAACGAGGACCCGGGTTTCGTGCGCATCTCCTGGGACGAGGCGCTCGATCTGGTCGCCGAGAGATTGAAAGCCACGCGCGCGAAGGTTCTGATCGACGAGGGCGGTTTCCCGCGACTGGCCGCGAGCTTTGGCGGCGGCGGCACGCCCACCGCTTACATGGGCACGTTGCCGGCTTTCCTGTCAGCGTGGGGACCGATCGATTTGAGTTTCGGTTCAGGGCAGGGCGTGAAGTGCACGCACTCGGAACATCTCTACGGCGAGCTTTGGCATCGCGCCTTCACCGTCTGTCCCGATACCCCGCTCTGCGATTACGTCCTGTCGTTCGGCGCCAATGTCGAGGCCTCGGGCGGGGTGTGTGGGGTCAAGCGCCATGCCGACGCGCGCACGCGCGGCATGAAACGCGTGCAGATCGAGCCGCATCTGTCGGTGACCGGCGCGTGCTCGGCTGAGTGGATTCCAATTAAGCCGAAGACCGACTCCGCCTTCCTGTTCGCGATGATCCATGTGCTGCTGCACGAACATGCGCGCGAGAAGCTCGACATTCCGTTTCTGAAAGACCGCACCTCATCGCCTTATCTGATCGGCCCCGGCGGGTTCTTCCTGCGCGACCCGGCGACGCAGAAACCGCTGGTGATCGATCTAACGAGCGGGCGCGCGCTGCCGTTCGACACCCCCGGTATCGATCCGGCACTCGAAGGCACGTTCACGGTTGACGGCATCGAAATCGGCCCCGATCAGGACACGATCACGCACAAGGCGACCACGGTGCGTCCGGCCTTCGCGCATCTGGTCTCCCACGTGAAGACCTATACGCCGGAATGGGCGGCGGCGATCTGCGACGTGCCGGCCGCCGCTATCCGCCGCGTCACCAACGAATTCCTTTCGCACGCCCATGTCGGCGAGACGATCGAGATCGAAGGCATGACGCTGCCGTTCCGGCCGGTCGCCATTGCCTTCGGCAAAACGGTGAATAACGGCTGGGGCGGTTACGAGTGCTGCTGGGCTCGCACGCTCATCCCTTGCCTGCTCGGCGCGCTCGACGTGCCGGGCGGCACGCTCGGCACCACCGTGCGGCTCAACCGGCCGGCCGATAATCGCTGGTCGAGCGTCACGCCGGGCCCGGACGGGTTCATGCACTATCCGATGAACCCGACGAGTAAGGACGAGTGGATTTCGCGCCCGACGGCGCGCAGCGCGCATCGCACGCTGGTGCCGCTGGTCGCCAATTCGGCCTGGAGCCAGGCGCTCGGGCCGACCCACCTGGCTTGGATGATGCAGAAGGAGGATTTCGACAAACTCCCGCATGCACCGCCACCCGACATATGGCTGGTCTACCGCATCAATCCGGCGATCTCGTTCTGGGACACCAAGGCGGTCGGCGAAACGATGGCAAAATTCCCGTTCACCGTTTGCTTCGCCTTGACGCGCGATGAAACCAATCATGTCGCCGACGTGCTGCTGCCAGACTGCACCGATCTCGAGGGCCTGCAGCTGATGCGGATAGGCGGCACCAAATACATCGAGCAGTTTTGGGACCATCAGGGCTTCGCCTTGCGCGATCCGGCAGTGCCGCCGCAGGGCGAGGCGAAAGATTTAACCTGGATCGCTACCGAGCTCGCGCATCGAACCGGCCTGCTCGAAGAATACAATATGGCGATCAACCGCGGCGCGCACGACGTCAAGCTCAAGGGCGAGAATTACGATTTTTCGCTCGACATCGGCAAAACGCACAGCGTCGAAGAAATCTGGGACGCAAGTTGCAAGGCGGCGAGCGCCGAGCTCACCAATGGTGCCGAGACGCAAGGGCTCGACTGGTTCCGCGCCAACGGTTTTCGAGTTAAGCCGTTCTCGCGCCTGATGTGGTACCTCTATCCGAAGCTGGTCGAACAGGGCCTGCGCTTCGAGCAGCCCTACCAGGAGCGGCTGCTGCGCGTCGGCAAGGAACTTGAACGGCGCCTGCACGAACACGGCATCACCTGGTGGGACAAGCAGCTCGCCGAATATGAGGCGCTGCCGCATTGGCGCGACCTGAACGGGCTGTGGGAGGACGCGCTCGCCAAGCACTTCAAGGTGCAAATCGCCGATTACCCGTTCTGGCTCGTCACCTCGCGCAGCATGCAATATTCCTGGGGCAACAATGTCGGCGTCCAGCTGATCAAGGAAGTCGCCGACAACGTCATGGGCCACGGCAGCGTGGTCATGAACGAAAGCGCGGCGGAGAAGCTTGGCATCGCCGACGGCGATCTGGTCGAGGTGCGCTCGCCGCTCAACAGCACCAAAGGCAAGGTGATGCTGCGCGAGGGCATCCGCCCCGACACCTTGCTGATCATCGGCCAGTTCGATCACTGGGTAACGCCGTACGCCAAGGACTTCCACGCGCCAAGCATGAACGCTTTGGTGCCGATGCTGCTTGATCTCACCGACGCGACCGGGTCGAGCGCCGACCTGGTCAAGGTCAAGGTGACGCGCCTTGCGGGGGCAACATGACCCGCTGGGCGATGGTCGCCGATCTCGAGCGTTGCGTCGGCTGCCAGACCTGCACCGCGGCCTGCCGGCATGCCAACGCCACCTCGCCGGCGGTGCAATGGCGCTCGGTGCTCGACGTCGAAGCCGGCTCGTTCCCGGATGTGAAGCGCACCTTTGTGCCGGTCGGCTGCCAGCACTGCGCCGACCCGCCCTGCATGCATGTCTGCCCGACGACGGCAACGCGACAGCGCGCTGACGGCATTGTCACCATCGACTACGAGATCTGCATCGGCTGCGCCTATTGCGACGTCGCCTGTCCCTATCAGGCCCGCTTCAAGATCACCAAGGAGGACTTCGCCTATGGGGACGAGGCGATGCAGAACGAGATTGAACGCGAGGATCCCGCGCGCCTTGGGGTCGCGCAGAAATGCACGTTCTGCTCCGATCGCATCGATTTCGGCATCGAGAACGGCTTGGCGCCGGGCAGCGATCCGCGCGCGACGCCGGCTTGCGTCAATTCCTGCATCGCCGACGCATTGCATTTCGGCGACGTCGAAGATCCGAACAGCAACGTTTCCCAGTTGCTGCGTGCGCATAAGAGTTTCAAGATGCATGCCGAACTCGGCACCGAACCGGGCTTCCATTATCTCTACGACAAGGCCGCGGCCGCTTCGGCGCCGGATACCGCGCCCGCTCTCGCGGACGCGCAGGCCGGGCGCATTCGCAGCCGCGGGGTCGAGCCCTGGCATCAGAAACATTGGGATTGGAAAGCCTCTGCGAATTTCCTGTGCGGCGGCGCCGGCACCGGACTGTTCGGCTTTGCCACGATCGCCAGCTTTGGTGGTAGCCCGATATTGCTGCCGGGCCTTGCTGCGCTTGCGCTCATTGCGTGCGGCCTGACGCTGCTGATGTTCAAGATCGGCCGGCCATTGCGCTTCCTTCACGTGCTGCGCCAGCCGCAACGCTCGTGGATGTCGCGCGAAGCATGGGTCGCCGGCGTATTGTTTCCGCTTGCGCTCGCGGCGCTATGGTCCGGCCGCCCGACGGTGCTGGTGGCTGCGGCGATAGTCGCGCTGCTGTTTCTGTTCTGCCAGGGCATGATCCTGGAGCAGTCCAAGGGCATACCGGCCTGGCGCAACCCGCGCGTGATCGCTTTCATCATGGCGACCGGCCTTGCCGAGGGCTGCGGGCTGTTCCTGCTGCTGGCGGCGGTGTTGCCGGCCTTGGGCACCGCCGCCAGGCCGCTGGCGTTGACATTGGTCGTATTGGCCGCGACGCGGTCCTGGACCTGGCAGCGATATTTCAACGCGCTGGTGAGTGAAGGCGCGCCGACCCGAACGCTCGAAATCTTTACGGCCTGCCGCGGCTGGTTCTTTGCCGGAGGCCTGGTGCTGCCGGTGGCGCTCGTTGCTGTGGGCCTGATCCTGCCGGTTGCCGGCGCGGCCCTGTTCGCGCTCGCCGGCTTTTCGGTTTTTGCCACCGGCTGGGCGATCAAATTCATTCTCATTACACGCGCCGCCTATAATCAGGGCTTCGCGCTTCCCCACACCCCCATACGCGGGTCCGGCGTACCCGGACCGGCGGTCAAGCCGGGATGGACCTTGCCGTGACGCTACAGTTCAATGATTTCGACCGGGAGATTGGACGATGAGTGCGCAAACCGCGGGTGCCGACACGCTGCCCTATATGTTCGACCGGAACGCTGAGACCATGCCGCGCAGCGATCTGAACGCATTGCAACTCTCCCGTCTCAAGACCACGGTCGAGCGCGCCTATAACAAGGTCCCGCATTACAAGCGAAAATTCGATGCCGCCGGCGTCAAGCCAGGCGATCTGAAATCGCTCGCCGATCTCGCGCGCTTTCCCTTCACGGTGAAAGCCGATCTGCGCGACAACTATCCGTTCGGCATGTTCGCCGTGCCGCGCGAGCGGCTCTTGCGCCTGCACGCCTCGTCCGGAACAACCGGCAAGCCGACCGTGGTCGGCTATACCAAGGGCGATCTCGATACCTGGGCGGATTTGATGGCGCGCTGTTTCGCCTGCGCCGGCGCGCTGCCCGGCGATATCGTGCACAACGCTTACGGCTACGGCCTGTTTACCGGAGGTCTCGGCGCGCATTACGGGGCGGAGCGGCTCGGCTGCACGGTGGTGCCCATATCGGGCGGCGGCACCGAACGTCAGGTGACCTTGATCAACGACTTCAAAGCCAATGTTCTTTGTGCCACGCCGTCCTACGCGCTCAACATCGCCGAGATCGCGCAGAAGATGGGCGTCGACATGAAGCAATCCTCATTGCGGGTTGGCTTGTTCGGGGCGGAACCGTGGAGCGATGCCATGCGCCGCGATCTTGAGGCTCGGCTCGGGCTCATGGCGGTGGATGTCTACGGTCTGTCCGAGATCATGGGGCCGGGCGTGGCCTGCGAGTGTCACGCGGTCCGGTCCGGGTTGCATGGCTGGGAAGATCATTTCCTGTTCGAGACCATCGATCCGGAAACGCAGCAGCCGCTGCTGGTAGGGGCGACCGGCGAACTGGTCATCACGACGCTGACCAAAGAGGCGCAGCCGATGATCCGCTACCGCACGCGCGACATTACGCGTCTGAGCAACCAGCCCTGCGCCTGCGGCCGCACGCATGTGCGAATCTTAAGGGTCACCGGACGCAACGACGACATGCTCATCATTCGCGGCGTCAACGTTTATCCCTCGCAGGTGGAAGCGGTGCTGGTCGGTTTTCCGGGGATTGCGCCGCACTACCAGATCATCCTGACGCGCGACGGCGCGCTCGATGCGATGACCGTCGAGGTCGAACTGGCGCCGGGTTTCGCCGGCGACCGCTTCGCCAAGGCCGACGAGGTCACGCATCATATCAAGTCGCTGATCGGCGTGACCTGCAAGGTCGTGGTCAAGGCGGAAGGCGAGGTACCGCGCTCGCAGGGCAAGGCCGTGCGGGTGATCGACCGGCGCAATAAGGCCAATTGAACGGCCGGCGTTATTCCTGCGACACCGGCGGATCGAGATCGTCGGCCCAATTCTCGCTCGGCTTGGGATAGCGCAGAAGCAGCCGATGTACGAGGGCGACGTGTTCGGCCTCCTCTTCGACCAGTTCCGCCGCCAGCTTCTTGACTTTCGGATCCTTTGTGGTCTCCACGATCGAGGTGAAATAGGCCAGCGCGCGCTTTTCGCCGGCGAGCGACAGCTGCAAGGCATGCCACGGCGTCATCATGTAGTGAGCGGAACCGAGATCGGCCTCTTCCGGGCTCTCGCTTTTCTCAAATTTCGCAATCTGGCGGGCGTGGGCGGCGACGTCGAAATCGCCTGCCATACGGCGGATTTCCTCGCCATGGATGCCTTCGGCGCGGGCCAGATCGCGGAACACCTTGACCAGCTCCGGATTGTTGTGCGTTTCCATCTGATCGGCCAGCAGTTTGTAGCGGTCGACCGCGTCGATCTCGATCTGGTAGGCGATGGCCAGCAGATCGTTGAGGTTGGCGACCTTCGGAGTGCCCGCTGTCTTGCTCATAGCTCGAATTCCTTCTCCAGCTCCGACAGGTCAACGTCGCTTGCGCCAAGGGCGGGTTGAAACGGCGTGCGATTGCCGCGGTACAGAATGCCGATGTTGAAACCGTCGTCGGTCATCAGCCGGCGCGCCGCCTTGCCCTGATCCGAAGTCTCGGTGACCGGGGCCTGGTGCACCATATCCTTCCACGCCTTTTCATCGGGGCGGAAGGTCACGCAGGGGCTGAGGATTTCGACGAAAGAGAATCCCGGATGCTTGATCGCCGCCGCCAACACGTCGGCGGTTTGATTGGGTTCGCCGGAGAAGCAGCGGGCGATGAAGTTCGCCCCCGAAGCGAGCGCGACCACCAGCGGATGAAATGGCGCCACGCCGGTGCCGCCCGGCGACAGCGCCGTGTCGAATTCCGGTTCGGTCGTCGGCGAGGGCTGGCCCTTGGTCATGCCATAGATGTGGTTGTCCATGACGACATAGGTCATATCGATGTTGCGGCGGCAGGCGTGCAGGAAGTGGTTGCCGCCGATCGAGTAGCCGTCGCCGTCGCCGCTGGCGACCACGACGGTCAAATCGGGCCGTGTCACTTTCAGTCCGGCGGCGAGCGCGAGCGAGCGGCCGTGCACGCCGTGAAAGCCGTAGCAATTGGTGTAGGCGGGAATGCGCGACGAGCAGCCGATGCCGGATATCACGGCGATCTGTTCGGGCGGCAAACCTAATTGAGCGAAGGCGCGGCTGAACGACATCAACACGTGATAGTCGCCGCAGCCGGGACACCAGATCGGCTTCACGTCGGACTTATAGTCGGCTTGTTTGTAGGCACGTACTTCGGCGCTCATGGTTATCTCCAATCCGCGATCGCGCGATGGATTTCGCCGGCGGTGATCGGCAGCGGTCCCGGCCGGTTGAACACACGCACCGGTGCCGGTAGGTCGTAATGGGCGCGCAGGAATTTGTTGAACTGGCCGCCATGGGTCTGCTCGACCACCAGGATGCGTTTGACGCCGGCCAGGGCAACGGCGAGCCGTTCCGGCTGGATCGGCAACAGCAAACGTGGCGCGATGACGCGGGCGTTAATTCCATCCGCGGCCGCACGTCCGGCCGCTTCGCGCGCCGCGCCGGTGAGCGAACCCCAGGTGATGACCGCGAGATCGCCGCTGCCTTCGATACTCGCCCAGTGGTCGCCGTAGTTGAAGCGATCGAGTTTGTCGCTCCGCTTGTCGAGCTGGGCCAGATGATCGCCGGCCCCGCTGGTCGGTGTCGCGCGCTCGGAATGGGTGAGACCGTCGGCCGTATATTGACCGCCGCGCGTTCCCGGAATGGCCATCGGAGACACGCCGTTGGCCGTCATGGCGTGGCGCATGTAGGTGCCGGAAATTTCGCTGGCGACAGCGCGCGCGCCGATGAACGCGACGTCGGCGGGCCGTTCGATGGCCGCGCGCGACTGTCCCATGAATTGGTCGGATAGAACGATCGCGGGCGCCTGCAGGGCTTCCGCAAGGTAAGTCGCCCATTGCGTCGTGAACACGCAATCGCCGACAGATTGCGGTGCCAGCACGAGATGCGGCGCGTCGCCGTGCATGCCGTAGATGGCGATATTCAGATCGCCTTGCTCGGACTTGGTGGGAATGCCGGTCGATGGCCCGCCGCGCAT
>Ga0209890_10000559_pt1 | contig 17261 bp, 10 predicted proteins | sample OrgsoiDNA2013049_FD_185799 | JGI IMG/M metagenome (GOLD analysis project Ga0209890, IMG submission 185799) | Permafrost soil microbial communities from the Arctic, to analyse light accelerated degradation of dissolved organic matter (DOM) -... | ecosystem: Environmental > Terrestrial > Soil >...
AGTTTGCCGACCGCGCTGCCGTGGAGCGGCGTATCGACAACCGGCGACACCGTCTGGATGGGCGTCATCGATGCTCATGGCTTGGCCGCATCTTTCATCCAGAGCATTTATCACGAATTTGGCAGCGGCGTTGTGCTGCCGACGACAGGGCTCAATTGGCAAAACCGCGGCGCATCGTTTATTCTGAATCCAAGACACCTGCTGGCACTGCAGCCGCGCAAGAAGCCATTTCACACGCTGAACCCGGCGGCGGCCAGATTTAAAGATGGACGATCGATGGTTTACGGAACAATGGGCGGCGATGGCCAACCGCAAACGCAGGCCGCCGTCTTTTCACGTGCGATCTGGTTCAACCAACCGTTGCAGCAAGCCGTCTCCGCCCCCCGTTGGCTACTCGGCCGAACCTGGGGACGGAGCAGCGATACCCTCAAGCTCGAAAGCAGAATTCCGGCTGCCACGGTTGCCGACCTGAAGCAACGCGGTCATGACGTCGAATTGATCGGGGCATACGATGAAGCAACCGGTCATGCCGGGGCGATTATCCGGTATGGCAATGGCGTGCTGGAAGGGGCGGCAGATCCGCGTTCCGATGGATGCGTCGCTGGATATTGACGGCCCTGCTCGGCATTGCCTCATCCCATGTTCTCGCCATGGGATTGGGAGCCATTTCATTGGCGCTGGTGCTGGCCCGCAGATTTGGGCGGTTTAACGGCGGCAATTCTCCGGCGCAATCAGAATAGCGGGAAAGCGCACCGGTAAAACTGCAAGCTCCGCAACATTTCTATTGAAATGTCGGACCCCCGTCCATGCAACACGCCCGCTACAGAGTAGCCCGAGACTTCTCATCGTATCTATGAGACACGACAAGGAGACGGACATGAACGGTTACCGATTACTAATTTTATTAGCAGCAATTCTGATCACTGGATGCGAAGCGCTGGTCTTCGTCGGCGCGACGGCATTGAATTAGCCAAAGGAGCGACGTACAAGCTAATTTCAGCTGCATATCTCGTGTGAGACACGAAATCGAAATGCGACTCGCAGCGGCCACACTTCCTGTCGAAACCGACGCAATTTCGCGGACGGACATGAACAGGAGGATCGGAAATGAGGTATCAGAATGCGGGACCGGCGGGGGCCTCGGGCAGTGTCAGTTGCCCGATGGTACGAGCATTGACGCGAATTTTCCGAAAGGTTGAACGGCGAGCGACGTGCCCGCTGGGCGCTGCCGCGATTTCCACGGCCGGCGCCCAGCCCCCCACACGATCCGGCCATAATTAACTTCTTTTAATGATTTGTTAGCGCGCCGGTTTCAGGTGAAATGTCGCGCGCGGCGCCCGCAATACGCGGAAATTCTTCGGGTGACACGCTGTTCCTGACCCGGCGGCACTCTCGCTCGCCGGACAATAGGAGAAGCGATGTGACTAATTCAACGTGGAGATTCGGAATTCCCTTGGCCATTGCGTTCGCGGCGGCAAGCGCGGCAGCCGTTGCTCAGCAGAGCAATCAGGCGCCGGGCGTCAAGATTGAGGCTGGAAAAGTGCGGCAGACAGAGGTTCAACTTTCAGGTGCCCTCACTCCCATCGAGCGCGTCCAGGTCGATCGCACAGTGAGCTATGCCGATCTCGACCTGACGACGACGTCGGGTGAGACAGAACTCGTGAGGCGTGTTACCGAAGTGGCAAAGGAAGCCTGCGAGCAAGTGCATTCCGCGGATCCCGTTGATCTGTCAGACATGGACGATGCCTCTTGCGTGAGGACAGCGACGGACGGCGCACTGAAGCAGGCGAAGGCCGCGATTGAGCAGCGGAGCAAATCGACAGCGCGATCCGCGCTACCCAATTGATCTCAATAAGGCGTAGCCGCCTTGGTCCGTCGGGGGCGCGACGTAATTGTCCGTTTCCCGCCCGATGCTCGCCGAGCGCAACGCGCAATGCGGGCGCGCGTTCGTACAGCGGATCAGTATGAAAGGAGCCCAAAATTCCGCACCTCCTGAATTCTTACAATTTCGTGAACCGGCTGTCATAAGATTTTTACATAGATACCGCAGCTTTATCTCCCCGGCGTCTTCCTTGAATTTCAGGAGGACGCGTTGGTTTAGGGAGATCAAATCGTGCGCTGTAAAACAATTGCCGTTGCGATGCTGTTGTTCATCGCGGGTCAGGGCTTTGCGTTGGACGCATTCGCCCAAGGTGAAGGAAGCTTGACGGGACGCGTCCTGCGTTCCCGCGATTCGCAGCCGCTGCCGGATTCGCGCGTGCAAATCGCGGAAACCGGCGCGAAGACTACGACGAACGCGCAGGGGCTCTATTCCTTTGCCGATCTTGCGCCCGGCGCATATACGGTGGTCGTCACCCCCACCGGAGGTTCGGCCGTCCAGCATAAAGTGACGATTGCCGCGGGAAAAACCACCAAGGAAGATATAACCGTCGGCGAAATGAGCGCGCTCGAGAGCATCGTCGTTTTGGCGCAACGCACGCCCATCGCCGTCGCGCGGGCGGCGCAGATGGAGGCCCCCAATCTAGTCGATATCACCACGTACGAGGAAATACGAAAGATACCGGATATCAGCGTGGCCGAGGCGGTGCGCCGTATTCCCGGAATATCGCTCGAGACCGACGAGGGCGAAGGGCGCTACGTCAATTGCCGCGGCCTCGATGCCGACCTGAATAGCACGACGTTTGGCGGTTTGCGCCTTCCTCCCACCAATAACGCATCGCCGTTTGGCGGCTATCGCGCGGTGACCCTCGATTCGATCCCGATCGGTTTGGTCGGCGCCATCACCGTTACCAAATCGAACCTCCCCAGTCAGGATGCGGAAGCTCTTGGCTGCACCATCGAAATCACACCGAAGGCGGCTCCCCAAAATGGCGCCCCGTTCATTCAGGGAAACATCGGCTCGGGATATGAACCCCTGCGTGGCACCGGCATCATCGATGTGGCGGTTACCGCGGGCGGCAGATTCGGCGGTCCCGGAACTCCCTCTGGTTCCAATGTCACGGCGTATAGCGACCGCCCATTTTCGGTGGTGCTGACGGCAACGTACTACGAGGACCGGCGCGGTTTCGATGACGTCGAGCCTGCCTACTTCGATGACACTGCCCGAGGTGCCGTGCCGGCGCCCGGAAACCACTCCTTTGACGCCATTAATCACATCGAATTCCGCGATTATGAGTTGCACCGCAAGCGGCACGGCTACGGCATCGATCTGGGTTATCAGCCCGATGCGGATAACAATTGGTACATTCGAGCGTTTGATGCGGGCTACACGGAACAATATCTCAGACCGTTCCTCGTCCTGAACCCCAATGGCCTCAATACCGTCCAGAACGCCGACGGCAGCATTTCGGATACGCTGAACGTCGGAAACAACGGCAACGGCGCGGGTGCGGCCATTCAAAAAGACTTCCGCGACGAGCGCGAGACTTCGCGGGACAGGATATTCGTCCTCGGCGGCAAGGACGTCTTGGGCGGCAATACCCTCGACTACCGGGTCGGCTACACCAAGGGCACTTGGGACAAGTTCTACGACGTCAATTCCGAATACGACTACATGCCGCCGCCCGGCTCGAACATTACCTATAACTACAGTTTAACGGGCCCGGGTCATACCCCTATGCAGACGATTGCCGGAGCGAACTACTTGGATCCAACGCAATATCAACTCACGGGCGCCAACAACAGCTCGGCGGTCAATTTCGACAAGGAGTTATCGTTCGCAACCAACTTGGACATGCCGGTGAACTGGGGAGGATTCAACTCGGAAGACTTCAAAATCGGCGCCAGCGCGCGTCTCAGACACAAGCGCACCACGGCCGATAGCCGGTCCTATCCCAACATTCCGCCCGCAACGCCCCTGCTCCTGTCGACCGCCGCCTCGAGCGGTCCCGAGACCTATTACAACAACAGGTACCCGATCGGCGTCGACATCGCACCCGGCTATCTGCAAGCTCAATTCGGGCCGGGTGTGGTCACGCCATCGGATGTGATAAACGACGTATCGCAATATCTGGACGCCAAGGAGAATGTGTACGCCGTGTACGGCCAGTATCAGATGACACGAGGCCCATTTGGGCTTGTCGGCGGCGTACGAGCGGAAAGAACGACGGATAAATCCAACGCCTACCAAGTGCAAAAGACCTTCGACGCCAGCGGCAACGAGACCGATACGGTGACTCCGGTTACCGCGACCAAGAATTACAATAATGTCTTTCCCAGCTTGCAGGCGAAATACGAGATTCAGCCAAGACTTATCACGCGCGCGACCTGGTCTTCGACCCTTGCCCGGCCCGGGTTCAATCAATCCAATGTGGCCAAGACCATCGACTTTGGCTCGGGTCAGGTCACCGTCGGCAATCCCGATCTCAAGCCCGCCACGGCGAATAGTTTCGACGTGACGATCGAAAAGTATCTGGAAAGTGCCGGGATACTCTCGTTCGGTCTCTTCGACAAGGAATTTAACAATTATATCGTTCCGAACCAAACGGGTACCGAGTCCATAAACGGCCTGCTCTTGAAGGAATTTACTTTCAGCAACGCCCCCAACAAGGCGCACGCGCGAGGAGCCGAATTCAATTGGGAACAGCGGTTCAAGAACCTCCCTGGGTTTCTCAGCGGCTTCGGCGCCAGCGCGAACTATACGTTCGTCGATTCGCGCATTGAGATTCGTCCGGGTGAATTCTCGACGCTGCCTTCGGCCTCGAAGAATACTTGGAATGCGGCGGCGTTCTATGAGCAATACGGATTGGGTGTGCGCTTGGTCGCCTATTCCACATCCGCCGATCTATTCTCCATCGGCAGCCAGAAGTCCGGGGACGTTTGGAATGCAAAACGCACAACCATGGATTTCGGCTCGACCTACGCGTTGACGGAGAACTGGGTTCTGTACTTCAACGCCAAGAACCTCCTCAATACGCCGCATACATTCTATGTAGGCACGCCCGAGCGGGTGATTCAACGTGAGTTCTACCTCCAGACTTACCAGATCGGAGTGCGCTTCGATTACTAGGTAACGCGGCGCCCGGCATGAACCCGTCGAGGGTTTAGATATACCGGCCTCATCGAGTCATATACGCGATCATGTCGGCGACCTGAAGTTCGCGCGTGGTCAAGGGAGTGGCGGCCGCTGACCGCGAGAAGCCGGGACCCACGCATGTGCACGAAAGTCTCCGCCCGCGACGTGACATTTTATCTTGGCGGGTAGCGCAATGGCATGGAGGTTTTCTGGCTACCTCGCCGGCGCCTCGGCTTTCTCGCCGCGGAACGCGGCTCGGGTTTCCGCCGCTCCGCGTTTGGCCGCGGTCGCTATCTCATGTCCCACTGCCTTCGCGGCGACCGCAACCCGATGCGCGCCCTCCTTGCACTTGGCGCTCACCGCCGTCGTATCGCGCTTCACGGCCGCTCCGAAAGATTTCGCATGTGTGGAGATCGCGGATTCGTGCGGCGCATCTTCCGCCGCATGAGCTGCGATAGAGGGCGTCAGGAGCAGGCTCCATGCAACCAATAGGCCGGCAGCACCGTGGCGCACAGAGCGTCCACCATCGCGCACCGGGCGTGCTACATCAATTGTCGTCGTGATGGTCATGACCTTCATGTCCGTGGCTATGCTCATCCCCGTCATGCCCGCGCCCGTGTCCGCGGTCGTGATCGCGTTCCTGATCCCGTTCGCGGTCTTGCCAGCGCTGCCGCTCTAGTTCGCGCTCGCGCTCATGATCTTGATAGTGACGCTGGTATTCCGGATCGTATTCCTGCGATCGGACGAAGTACACGGGCCGATTGCAGGCATTGTATTCACGGCAGTGCTTGCGCCAATTTCTCGCATGCTCAGGTGGCACGTGCAGATAAATGGGAGGAGGAGGAGCTTCTTGCGGCTCGATCAGCCTCGGTTGTACGTAGACGACCGGCGGCGGACGTTCGTTGCCGATATTCACTTGACCGTATAAGCCGGGCGCCACCTGGCCCGACAACAACACGTGGATGTCGAGGCCGCCCGCATAACTGCTGCCGGCGCCGACGAGCAACATCGCTACGAGTGTGATTAGACGCATATAAAAAATCCTTCGGCCCTGTATGGCCTTGCGAGTCAGTCTGCATTATCGAATGGGCGACGCAAGTCGTGGGACCGTCGTCAAATGCAGACACCTGGAACTGATACGATCGACGAAGCGCACACGACGCTGCGGTCGGTGAGCGCCTCGTCTCAAAGGATAACGAACGGTCAGCGGATGTGACGTAATTGAGATGAAGCTGTGACTGACGTCACGAAAAAACGACGCTTCAACGGGTGAGCGCACCGTGGCGGCGCATTCGCCCAGATATCGTTTTACAGAATAATCCGGGCGTTGCGCCCTAAGAAAGCCCGGTCGTTGCCCTCGTAGCTTCGTGAGCTTCTCGGGAACCGGTACTCCACGCGCTGACGAACGCAATGCCCGCGGCCACCGACAGCCAGGCACCCGGCATTGCCCGATTGCCGGTTTCGTGGATCAGGTAAGTCACGATCACCGGAGTCGAACCGCCGACCGTCGTCGCCAGACTGTAAGCCAATGAGAAGCCGGCGGTTCGCACGGCCGCGGGTACGATTTCGGTCAGATACACGACCATCGCGCCGTTGTAGCCGGCATAGATGAACGACAGCCAGAGTTCGACGAGCAGCAATTTCGCGAAGCTCGGCTGATCGACGAGCCACGCCATCGCCGGATACGCGGTCAGGATCGCGATCGCGGCAAAGAACATAAGCAACGGGCGCCGGCCGATCCGATCGGAAAGGGATCCCATGAGAGGCAGCCAGATCAAATTCGACAAGCCCACGCACAGGGTCACCAAGAGAGCATCGCTCTGTGAGAGATGGAGGATGTTCTTGCCGAATGTCGGCGTGTACGCCGTGATCGTGTAGAACGAGACCGTCGTCATCAAGACCATGGCGACGCCGATCATCACGATCCGCCAGTGAGTGAGCATGCTGGCGTAGATTGCCGCCGGCGTCGGATGATCCTTGCGTGCCGCGAATTCCTCGGTTTCCCGAAGAGTTCGGCGGATCATATAGATGAACGGAATGATCATACAGCCGACGATCAACGGTATGCGCCAGCCCCAGGCCTGCAGGTCGTCGGGCGCCATGAGATTCGACAGCGCATAGCCGAGGACACCGGCGAAGACTACCGCGACTTGCTGGCTGCCCGACTGCCAGGACACGTAAAAGCCCTTGTGTCCCGGAGTGGCAATCTCCGAAAGGTAGACCGAGACGCCGCCCAATTCGACTCCCGCCGAAAATCCCTGACACAGGCGCCCTAGAACCACGAGGATGGGAGCAAACAGGCCGATCGTCTCGTAACCCGGGACCAGCGCTATCGTGAGCGTGCCCACGGACATCAGCGCCAGCGTCAACAAGAGGCCCTTGCGCCGGCCGATGTGGTCGATGTAAGCGCCCAGGAAAATCGCCCCCAACGGGCGGACCATGAACCCCACGGCAAACGTGGTCATCGAGAACATCAGCGACGCGAATTCGCTGCTGGCCGGAAAATAGGCGCGGCCGATCGCGGCGCTGAAATAGCCAAAAATCATGAAGTCGTACATTTCCAGGAAATTTCCGCTCGCCACGCGGAAAACCGTACGTACCTTCTCCCCGCGTTGTTCGCGTGTCAGCATCTTCCGTTCGACCTTTGCTGAACCGCGATAACCCCTCGCGCCGGCCGGCGCGAGGGGTAAGCTTCAGAATTTCGCCTTGAAGCCGACGTAGTACGTGCGACCGATGATGTCGTAGGTCGCCGAGTCCGTGGTGAGCGGCTGGCCGCTCACGAACGGCGGAGCTTTGTCGCCAATGTTCGTGAGACCCGCTGTCAGATCTAAGTGATCGATGACGGCCCAGTGTGCATCGAAATCGAAGTAGTTGTACGTCGGCACGCCCGGGGTCGTGCTGGTCGGATCCACGACGACGTCCTGATGCTTCATGGCTGCGATGTAGCGCCAATGGAGGGTGGTCGTGATGGGGCCGATCGAGTATCCGAACGCCGTGTTCGCCTTCCAATGCGGGTGCGCCATTTCGGGGCTCACCTGGGTGTTGCCGATACTTCCGGCGTAGTCGAGAACCGGCGATCCCGGAAGCGCGGACACATCGAAGGTATGCGTATAGCCGATCATCGAGTTCAGGCGGAACGTGCCCGCACTGTCGGAGAGGCCGAGCGCTCCGAGCCCGAAACTCCAGTCGATCTGCGTATCGATGCCGTCTGTCTTATAGCTCGCGAGGTTCAGCAGTCCTTCGTGGCCGAGCACGATATCGCCCGTATTGTGATCGCGCGTGATCTGCTGACAATAAACGTTCGATGTCGAGTAGGTGGGATTACTGATGCCGTCGGAATTGAAACAGCGCGGCAGAATATCGGTCAAGGCCAGGGAACCCACGGCATTCGAGATGGCGATGTGGTAGTAGTCGACCGACACTTGAAACTTGTGCATCAAGTCGCTGCTGAAGTGCGGGCTCCACACGGTGCCGATCGAATACGTGTTGGCGGTCTCCGGCGTAAGATTTGGATTGCCGCCGGAGGTGCCGTGCACGGAGTCGACCCCGTACGTGTAGGTAGGATAGAGAGCGGCCGGCACGCCCTGCGCCTGGCAAAGTGCCGCCACTTGAGCGGCATTCGCACTGGAGCGGAACGAGCTCCCCGTCGCGCACGGATCGCCGGCGGAGGGCCCGGAACCGATATTCAGGTTTCCCGTGACCGTGGGTGCGAACAGTTCGCCCAGGCTGGGGGCACGGATCGCCCGCGCATATCCGCCGCGAATCGAGACCGTCGATATCGGCTTCCAGTTGAGATCAGCCTTCCAGGTATTGACGCCGCCGAACAAGTCGTAGTCGGAACGCCGGGCGCCAAGATCGAGCGAGAGTTCGTCGATGAGCGGCAGATCCTTGAGCACGGGCACGAGCAGTTCCGCGAAAACTTCGCGGACGTTTTGGGTACCCGAGGTCGGGACGGTCGTGTCGTACGAGAAGCTGTCGTTCGTGATAAGCCCGTGGTCCGGATGATAGTCGAAGCTGCTGCCGCGGTAGTCCGCGCCGACTGCGAATCGCAGGTCGCCCGCGGGCAGCGTCATTATCTTCCCCTGCAACGTGCCTTCAATGTTCTTCTGAGTGATCGTGTTGACATTGGAATTCTCGCGCGTAGCGTACTCGCGGCACCCCGGGCTTAAGGGGTTCGAACCGAGCGGGTTCCAGGCATAGCCCACGCAGTTGCCGACGGAGCCGGTGTAATTCGCGGTGCCATTGAGGATGGAGGCTAATGCCACCTTGCTCGAATCGTTCTGCTGCAGATTGTTGAACAGAGTGCTGCCGTAGGAGCCATACACGTCCCAGCTCAGATCCGCGAAGGGTATGTCTCCCTTCAATCCCGCAACAGCCTGATAGACGTCGTATTTGTATGACTGAATTCGGTTGCCACTCGCGCTCAAGAGCTTGGTGAGGACCAATGGCTGCGTCAGCGCGTTGGGATTGCTCGGATCGGCCGGGCGCGAGGCGAGGATGGTCTGCAGCCCGGCGTTATTGACGACGAACGGATTGTTCAGCGGGATGAAGAGCTCCTTGCCGGGACCCGTCGAGCCGCCCGCCGTCTCGTCGCGCGCCGTCGACTCCATGAAGCTGAACTGGGTATATGCGGAAACGCTGTCGTTGATCTTGTAGGTGCTGCGCGCAAATACATTGTACTTGGTGAGCGGCACCTGAATTGCGAAGTACTGCCCGAGCGCGACTTGGACCTGTTTGCAGCTGGGGCTGATGTTGACGCCTTTTAGCTGTCCGACACCACGGTAGTTCTGCACACAGTTGGGCGCCGCCAGATCGGTGAAGATGGTGCCGTCGGTGTTGACTCCCAGCGAGCCGTTGTAGGCACCCGAACCGGCGATGGGTGTCGTGCCCGGGTAACCAGCGAGCACGCTATTGACCGCGCCGATCGTCGGCGCCGTGCCGAGCGTTCCGGCCGGGATGATGCCCTCGGGCGGCCGCGCGAGTTCGCGTATGTTCGCGAAAAACGGGCGGTCCGCGCCGTGAACCACGCCTCGTTCGGAGTACTCGAATGCCAGGACCATATTGCCGCGGTCCTCGGCGAAATTGCCGCCGAGCAGAGCGGTGACATGCTCCGTTGCGCCATCGCCGTGCGTGGTCTCACCGTGCTGATAGCTCACCTCGGCGCCGCTGAAATGCTGCCGCAGTTTGAAGTTCAACACACCGGCGATCGCATCGGAGCCGTAGGTCGACGAAGCGCCGCCCGTAATGACTTCGACGTTTTCGATCATCGACATGGGAATCGTATTGAGATCCACGGAGCCGTTAGGGTTGGACGAGATCATTCGCCGGCCGTCCATCAGGACCAGCGCCCGGTTGGGGCCGAGGCCCCGCAAGTCGCCATAGGCTTGTCCGCCGGCAAATCCCGTCGAGCCCTGCACGTCGCCGACCTCACTCATGCCTTGGGCGGCGGCGAACTGCGGCATCTCGCCGATAGCTCGGTCGAGCGTGGGCTGTCCGGCGGCCGCGAGCGTCGATTCGTCGATGGTCACGATGGGGCTGTCGGATTGATAGTCGCGGCGCGAAATACGCGAGCCGGTCACGACGATTGGCTCAATATTGGCAGGTTTCTCGGTTGAATCTGCGGCGGCAGAAGAGCTGTCGGCGAGTGCCGGGAACGCGGTAAGGCCGGCAATTGCGCCGACGATCAGAGTCCTCGCAATCGCGCGCATCGCGCCGTGCCGAACTCCGGGCATCGCAGGCGCGGCTCCCCCATCTAGGCATCGTTTGTCCATCTTGCTCCCCCTGAATAGTTATTTCTGCTCTGACGCCCGCCAAGCCTCGGCGCGGCGTCCCTTGCCACATCATGAGCGTCTTGAGCTTTCAAGAACCTTTCAGGAAGGCAAAATTCGGTAAGAAACCTGCTTACCCGGTCGGATTGAAGATTTCGTCAGTTGAAAGTGACGCTGACACGCAGACCGCGCCCGTCGGCTCCCGTGCTCATTTTGATTTCTGCATTGAGAGTCGCGGCGAGAGATTGCACGATGGCCAATCCCAACCCGCTGCCCACTCGGCTCTGATCGCGGTTCAACCGATAAAATCGCGTAAAGACCTTGTCGCGCTCAGCATCGGGGATCCCGGGCCCGTCGTCTTCCACGTCCACCACGCTTTTGCCCTCGGCGTCGAAGAGTCTCACGACGAGACTGCCACCCGGCGAGTTGTAGCGGATCGCGTTGTCGATGAGATTTGCGAATATCTCGTTGATCATGATCGGATTGGCCGGGCTTGGAAACGGCCGCTGATCCGACTCGAAATGCAGGTCGATGCCCGCCTCCAGTGCTTGCGGGACGTGTTTCGCCGCGATTTCCTGAATGACTTCGCGCAGGTCGATCGTACCCTGCTCCTTGTCGAGCGATTGACCGCCGTCGGCCCGCGCCAGTTTCAGGAGTTGGATGAGCAGCCGCTGCAGCCGGTCGGCCGCTTCCTGGATGTCCTTGAGCGACGAGTAGGCCGCATTATTCTCCGGTATCAGACCGGTGAGCACGGATATGTGCGTGCGCAGGATGGTAAGCGGGGTTCGCATTTGATGCGACGCATCGGCGGTGAAGCGGCTCATCGCTTGCTGTAATCGCTCCGCTTCCCGTGCGCTGGTGCGCAAGGTCTCGAGCGCCTGAGCCATGCTGCCCAACTCGTCGGGGCTTCGCGTCGAGGGCACCGCTTCGTCGAATTCGCGGCGGCTCAGCCGGGCAATAGCGCCAATGAGGATCTTCATCGGACGGGCCAGCCGGCGCTGAACATTGACGACGGCAAAGACGCCGAATGCGATTACCGCTGTCAGGTCAACGCCGGCGATCAGAAGCATCCGGAATGAGGTCGCACGAATGGCCTCGGCGTGGCCATTGGCCTCGTCCTGTGCCTGCTGCGCGATGGCAAGTATGGAATCGAACGGACCATCGCAAGTCGCCGTCCAGTCGGCGCTGGGGATGGCCGGTTTGCCGGAGCCGTCGAAGCGAGCGACGATTTGGTCCACGCTTGTCTGTGCCTGCTCGGTTCTTGCGCGCGCGGCCTCTATGCGTTCGCGCAGCGCGGTCGATACACCCGGCCGCAACAGGAAATCATCGAGGGTATGCCACGCCGCGGCATAGACGGCGCGATTCCCATGCCAAAGGTCGAGCTGTGCGGCATCCAGGGGCTGGCTCCTATCGGCATTGGGGCGCAGCATCGAGCATTGCAGTCCGTAGCGATCGCGGATGATCCAGGCGGTGCGGCTTATTTGCACCATCTCGGCGATGATCGGGTCCCCGAGCCGCACGGCGTTGCCGACCGCAGCCGAGGCGGTGCTGAGCCTGTCGGTCATGCCGTGAACGGCTTCGCGCCACGCGTCGATGACGTGCAGGTCGCGCTCGGGGCGTGCCCGGGAAGCCTGTGCATCGACGATGAATTGCAGGGCTTCTGCCTTCCGCCAAGCGGTTTGAATCGCAGCCGCAAATTGTTCGCGATCGGCAATGTCGGTGGCTTGCAGCGCGTGGATCGCGGCTGACACGGTACGGGAGGCTTCCTGATGCGCGGCGCCGATCAGCTGGCGCGGATCGTCCAGAGCTATCAGGGCGGTGCTGTTCTTCGGAATCTGGGCGCGAACAGTCACCAAGGCATTGAATAGCGTGTGGTCGGTGCTTGTCAGGCGGCCGATGCGGCCGGCCAACGCGTAATTGCTCCACGCCTGTACGGCAAGTATCAACGCCGCGACGAACAGGCCGGTCATGAGAATACCCAAGGAAGCGATCAGGAATTTCGTTATCGACGAATTGAACATGTCGCCTGGTCGAGATCGCCTTCGTGTCCGCCGCCGGATGGGTCATGAAGCCTGGAGCATGTATCCAAGTCCCCGCATCGTCTTGATCGACGGTCCGTCGGGTTCGAGTTGTCTGCGCAGCCGTGCGATGTGTACTTCCAGCGCATTGGGCGCCACGGCATCGTCATAGCTGAAGACCTCGGCGATCAGCCGTTCCTTCGACACGACTTCGCCCGCTTTGGCCGTTAGTCGGTCGAGCACGGCCCATTCCCGGCGCCGCAGATGCAGCGGTCGTCCGCCGACCTCGGCGGTGGCGTGGGCACGGTCTATGGTGAGATTGCCGATGACGATGACCGGGCACGGATCGCCATGGTCGCGGCGCAGAAGCGCCCGCACGCGCGCCCCTAATTCACTCGCGTCGAACGGCTTCAACAAATAGTCGTCTGCGCCAAGATCCAAGCCTTTGACCCGATCCGTCACATGATCCCGTGCGGTCAATACCAGTATGGGCGTCTTGAAACCGCGCCCGCGAAGGCGCTTGAGGACCTCGAATCCCGAAATGTCCGGCAAACCGATATCCAGTATGACCAGACTGCAGGGTTCGGCTTCGGCCAGAAACAGAGCGGTATCCCCGTCTTTGGCGCTGTCGGCGGAATGGCCGGCGGCCTTGAGAAGCGCAATGATTCCGCGCGACAATGCGGGATCGTCCTCAACGAGCAGGATTCGAGCCATATATATCCCCATTCCGCCCTATTGCGGTTTGCGTTTGCCGACAAAAACGCGCGCATCTCCCGGATGTCGAAATATCGTATCGCGTTGTGTCAATCGCCGCAAAGAACGCATCACGGGCGACGCTTGGCGGCCCCCGCGCCGGCAAGGCTGATTGGCCGCCCGTGCGGGTTTACGCCGACCCGTTGATAAGGCCTACTACATGAATGGCTTGGCTCACCAAATCCAGATTCTTGTCCGGACTGCAATGTCACAAGCGTCTGTGGTTTGAAACTCATCGGCCGCTCGAGGGGGCGGTTGCAAACAGCATTCCGATTCGGCATGGCCGGACCTTCGACGAGGTGGTGCAGGGATTACTTCCGGGGGTTGTGATTTCTCGCGGGAAGGGCTTGCCGTCGGCCATCGCGGAGACGAAGAGGGTGTTGGCTCGGGGGAGTCGTGCGCCGATTCTGCTCCACCAGGCGGCGTTTCGTGCCGGCGGTCTTGCGGTGATCACGGATGTGCTGCGGCGTCAGGGCGCCGAATTCGAGCTGGTTGAGGTGAAAGCTGCCACCGAGACCAAGGAAACTCATCTATCGGATGCGGCGTTTCAGGCGTTGGTGCTGCAACGGGCAAAGATTCCGGTCGGCGGGGTGTTCTTGGGTCTGGTGAACAATCAGTTTGTGCTTCGGCGAGCGGGCGACTACGAGGGATTGTTGGTGGAAGTGGATATCACGGAGTCCGTGCAGGGATTTCTTCCGGAGGCTGCGGCGCGGGCCTTGGAGTTTCAGGAGGTCATGGCGAGCGATCTAATGCCGGGTGTCGCGGTCGGGCCGCAATGTTTGACTCCGACGATGTGTCCGTTTTTAGCGCGCTGCACGGCGGGGCATGTGACACCTGAATATGCCGTGGATGTGCTGCCGCGGGGCGGCAAGATCGTGGCTGAGCTGCTGGCCGCCGGGTATCGGGATCTGCGCGACGTGCCCGCCAAGCTTTTGACGGACGAGCTGCATCGGCGGGTGTTTGACGCGACATGCTCGGGTCTCGCATTCTTCGACTTGGGCGCAACGGCGGAGTTGCGTCAGTGCGCACTCCCCTACTCGTATCTCGATTTTGAGACCGTCGGTTTTCCGGTGCCGGAAATCGTCGGCACGCGGCCCTATGAACAATTACCGTTTCAGTGGTCGCTGCACGTCGAGTATGCGGCGGACGACGTGCGCCATGCCGAGTATCTGGCGATCGAGGCGTTCGGTGATTTCGGTGAGTTGGCTCGCGAGCTGATCGCCGCGGTGCCGGCGGAGGGCACGGTCTTTGCGTATAACGCCAGCTTTGAAGCGCGCGTGCTGCTTCGATTGGCGGAGCTGTCGCCGGCGCACGCGGCAGCGCTGTGCACAATCGCGGGACGCTTGGTCGATCTGTTGCCGGTCGTTCGCGAAGCGTATTACCACCGCGATATGCGCGGTTCTTGGTCGCTCAAGAGCGTCATGCCGACGATAGATGCGGCAGCAGGTTACGAGCATTTGGATGAGGTGCGGGAGGGAGATGGGGCGCAGCAGGCATTCTTGGAATTGCGGACCAGCGTATTGACTCAGGAAAGAGCGAAGGCGTTGCGCGCGGCGCTGCTGCGATATTGCAAACATGATACGTGGGTGATGGTCACCTTAAGGAAGTTTCTGTGTGGGGAAGCGGCCGCTCGAGGCTTGCGGTAGAATCCGGTTCGTGAATTCGCGGATGCGCCCTGAGTCAGATGGTGTGAATACCCCGTCAATCATCTTTTATGATCGACGCGGCAACGTCGTAACCCCCGATGCACAATCCAATATCAAGCCGCGCCGCGGCGTATTTGCGCTGGTGGTCGCCATCAATGACAAGGCCATAATGCTTTCAGCCGAGGCCTGCGCGCCCGACGTGCCGGAACTTCCGGGCGGCGGGATCGAAGAGGGCGAAACGCTCGATGAGGCAATAAAGCGTGAATGGGCCGAGGAAGTCGGCACTGCCTTTAACGTCGAGGGACCCTTTCAGACCTTCCGGCATGTGCGCGGCTTCTACGCCGATGATCGCGGGGAGTTCTGGAATTACGACCAGTCATTCCGGCTTTATCATTTTCTAGACCGCGTGAAAATTGGGCAAAAATGGCTCAACATGGAAGACGGAATCGCCGGTTGGGAGGCGATCGCATCCCTGCCGAAATTGTCGATCAACCGCGCACACTGGTGCGCCATCCCCACCCTGTTATCGGGCCTCTGAAATCGAATCATGATGCAGGTCAAACAGCGCTTTATTCGCGGGTCTGCAGCTCTGCTTCTCGGCTGGGTCTTCGTTTCGTCAAGCCTGCCGGCCAGCGGCGATGCGGCGGGCATTGAACGTCCGGTCGTGAAGCTATACGAGGGGCGTCTTAGCGGCATCGTCTTGGGCGGCGTCACGGCTTTTCGCGGCATTCCGTACGCCGCTCCACCGGTGGGCCCATTGCGCTGGCGCCCGCCCCGGCCGGCGGCACGCTGGCCGGGAGTCAGGGCTGCCCGCCAGGTCGGGGCAATCTGCCCGCAGGCCTATAACGGCGCGGACAACGGCGTGGGTCCGCTGCCGATGAGCGAGGACTGTCTGACGCTCAATGTGTACGCGCCTTCACTGCGCCCGCCCGCGCCGCTGCCGGTGATGTTCTGGATTCACGGCGGCGGTCTGGTGAACGGATCCGGTACGGCCGCTCTTTATGACGGCACCGAACTCGCGCGTCAGGGTGTCGTGGTGGTGACGATTAACTACCGGCTCGGTCGGCTCGGGTTCTTCGCGCACCCGGCGCTCAGCCGCGAGCGGCCGGCGGAACCCAAGGCCAATTTCGGATTGATGGATCAGATTGCCGCCCTGCAATGGGTCCAGCGCAACATCCGTGCGTTCGGCGGCGACGCGGGCAACGTCACGATCTTCGGCGAGTCGGCCGGCGGCTACGCGGTCAACCTCCTCATGATATCGCCCGCGGCCCACGGGCTCTTCCATCGCGCGATCTGCGAGTCGGGTCTTGGCAGGGGCCCCAGGGTTTACCTCAATCGTCGCGGACCGGGCGGGGAGCCGGCCGGGGAGGAGGCCGGCGCCGCATTCACGAGCGCGCTCGGTGTTGCGTCTAACGATCCCGCCGCGCTGCGTGCGCTGCCCCTCGCCCGGATTCTTGCAGCCGGCGAACCTCCCAGCGGTGAAATGGTGGTCATCGACGGCAGGCTCGTTCCGGATGCGATAGACACCGTGTTCGCCCGGCATGGCGAAGCGCCGGTGCCGTATCTCCTTGGCTACAATGCATTCGAGTTTCCTTGGAGCACGGTTGCGAAGTCCGGTCCGTTGGCCGCCGAATTGGCGCGCTCGCCGGCTACAGAGGCAAGCGTTGAGCGCGCTTACGGCTCGCCCGAGGCCTTCGATACTCACTACATCAGCGACCGGGTCTTCGTCGAGCCCGCTCGGCTCCTGGCGCGCCTGCATTCGCAGAGCGGCGCGCCAACCTATCTGTACCGGTTCGCGGTGCTGGCTGACGCAGCGCGCAGCCAGTATTCCGAGGCCCCGCACGCGTCTGAACGCCAGTACGTGTTCAGGACTCTCGCTACCTCGCCATGGGCTACCGGAGCCGTGGACGCCGCGGCGGCCGCAACGATGAGCGCCTATTGGGCCGCATTCGCGAAGCGCGGAGATCCAAATGGCGAAGCGCGCGTGCCCTGGGAGACCTATTCCGCGAGCGATGATCGGCTGCTCGAGTTTACCAATGATGGTCCGGTGGTAAAGCCCGTG
>Ga0209890_10000560_pt1 | contig 17256 bp, 14 predicted proteins | sample OrgsoiDNA2013049_FD_185799 | JGI IMG/M metagenome (GOLD analysis project Ga0209890, IMG submission 185799) | Permafrost soil microbial communities from the Arctic, to analyse light accelerated degradation of dissolved organic matter (DOM) -... | ecosystem: Environmental > Terrestrial > Soil >...
TTTCCGAAGGGCACCGACCTGTCGGTGTACTCGCAAGCCCATCTGAACAAAGTAGCGCGTCACCTCAATGAACGGCCACGTAAGACCTTGCAATTTGAAACCCCCGCGGAGAGATTTAACGCCTGTGTTGCATCGACCGGTTGAGCCGGCAGAGTAACAGCGGACAAGTATGGGGGTCGGCCTTGACCAGCTCGGTCGCGAATGACCAAAAGCGGACCTCACCGAGCCCTTCCAGTATCCCCATTTGAGCCGCTACAATGCCCTTCCGAAATCTAGGAACGAGCATGCAACGACGCGAGTTCATCACGCTTCTCGGCGGTGCGGCGGCAGCGTGGCCGCTCGCCGCGCGTGCACAGCAGGCTGCGAGAATTTATCGTCTTGGCACTCTCACCGCTGGCCTACCGATCAGCGCAAATAGTCCGCTTGGTGCAGTCCTGTTGGGCGAGTTGGCAAAGAGTGGTTACATACTCGGGCAAAATCTTGCCTTTGATGCCCGCGCCGCGGGAGGAGAAAAATCAAGGCTTTCGCAGCTGTTGCTGGATTTCCAGGCAAGCGGCGTCGATGCAATCGTAGCTGCCGGCTACCCGACGGCAGTTGCTGCAAAAACGGCAGGGGTTCCAACGGTCGTGGCTTTTGGCGCGGGCGATCCGGTTGCGACCGGGCTGGTTGCGAGTTTGGCGCGGCCTGGTGGCTCGATAACTGGTATTTCGGACGATGCGACGACGCTTTCCACGAAGCGATTGTCACTGCTCAAGCAATTGTCGCCCAAGCTCCAGCGTGTCGCGATGCTATGGAATAGGGACGATCTTGGCATGTCGCTGCGCTATGAGGCGTCGGCTCAAGCTGCTCAATCACTCGGAGTTGCCGTCCAACCGCTGGGCGTTCGCGAGCCTGATGATTTCAACGGGGTATTCGAAGCGATGGATCGCGATCCGCCAGATGCAATCCTAATGGTCTCGGACTCGCTCACAACTCTTAATCGGAAGCGAGTGTTTGATTATGCAGCTACCCACCGGTTGCCGGCAATTTACGAGTACGATCCTCTCGTGCGAGACGGCGGCTTGATGTCATACGGGCCCGATCTCAAGGAATCTATGCGGCGCGCCGCTGCGATGGTTGATCGCATCTTCAAAGGCGCTAAACCCTCAGAATTGCCGTTCGAGCAACCAACGCGCTACCTATTTGTAGTCAACCTCAAGACGGCGAAGGCGATCGAACTGGAATTTCCGCCGACGCTGCTCGCTCTCGCTGACGAGGTGATCGAGTGAGTGGCGGAATGTCTGCTTTTGGCACTTAGCGGACATAAGGTGGATTTTGGCCCGCGATGGTTTGTCTGCTTTTGACCCGAAGCGGACATCTGGCCACAATTCAGTGTTGTTCGGAAAGCCAAATGGGCCGTCGATGAAATCGAGACAACGCGGCGAGAGAACAAAAAAGCCGCCATTGATCATGCCGCCATCGCCGCGCGGCTTCTCAATGAAGGAGGTCACCTGATCCCCCGCCCGCTCCAAGGCGCCGTAGCGCCCGGGCGGGCGCACCGCGGTGACGGTGGCCATATTGCCGTGACGACGGTGGAAGTCGACGGATGCGCGAATGTCCACATTGCTGACGCCGTCACCATAGGTAAAGCAGGAGGCTTCTTCATTCTCGATGTACTGCGCGACACGCTTGAGCCGCCCGCCGGTCAAGTTGTGTTCACCAGTATCGACCAGCGTCACGCGCCATGGCTCGGCCTTTCTCTGGTGTACGACCATGCTGTTGTCCGCCATGTCGAAGGTGATGTCGGACATATGCAGGAAATAATTGGCGAAATACTCCTAGATGACATAGCCCTTGTAGCCGCAGCAGATCACGAAATCATTGGCGCCATGCGCCGAATAGATCTTCATGATGTGCCAGAGAATGGGTTTGCCGCCGATCTCGATCATCGGCTTAGGCTTGAGGTAGCCCTCCTCGGAAATGCGGGTGCCGAGCCCCCCGGCAAGGATGACGACTTTCATGTCACGTCTTGGTGCGCTGGTTTAATTGGCCTTCATTTTCCCAAGTGAACGGGACCGCACGCTTCTCAACTCATGCTGCGGAATGCTCGGCCGGGACGCTGGTCGGGCGCGGAGCCGCCTTGCGCCTGTTGATCGTTGCATCCCAGAAATCGTAATAACGTTGCGCGTTGTCTTTGGAAAACAGGGCGATCAGGCTGCAAATTTCCGTCAGCATGTTTTGAAATGACAGTTGTCCCGTCGATGTCAGCAATTTCTCGCACAGCTTGTCGGCTTCACCAGTGAAACGGGATCCGAAAGTGAGCCGCGCATGACCTTTGAAGCGCATGAACATCTCTGAAAACCAGCGATCTGCAATGACTTGTCGCTGGGCGATCGGATAATCGGGAAATATATCCGAGTTGCGCGCTAGCACCGCGCCCTCAAAGCCGCACAGAAACCAATGCAGCTTGTTGGTGGCGAGGTCGAGCCCCGCGGCCTTGTAGAAATCGGCATCGCGCTTCTGCGCGGACTCGGTCACCTCCCAGACGCCGACATCGTAGACGTAGAACAGCCGTGGCAGGCGCACGAATTTGCCGTTCAGCAGATAGAGCAGGCACAGAACCTGATCGTGAAACGAAAGAAAGACCGGCATCGCCTTCATGAAGACAAGGATCCGCTCAGCGAGCTCGCGGCGGAGCACCGAATAGAACAACATATTCGGGCCGGGGTAGCTTAGAAAACCGGTGACACGCGCCGCGGCGTCGTCCGAATCCACGTCCTTATATTCGACGATCGAGGTGCCCTGCGACATTTCCAGCGCATAGGCGCCGGTTATGCCGGCGACCGCGGCATCCTTGCTGCACTGGTCGATCATGCCGGGAAGCGCCTCGATGGCGCGGTCGAAGCATTGATCGTCGTCGGCCAGGCAAAATATGAAATCGCCCTTCGCCAGCTTCAGGATTTCGGAATAATTCTCCAGCGGCTCGCAAGGGGCTGCACTGACAATCGTGCAGTGCTCGCGGCGGAAATGTGCCAGTAGCGCGCGCTTGTCAGCATTGCCCGAATTGTCGCGGACGATGACTTCGATGTTCGGCCCGGCCCACGAGCACACCTGCGCGATCCTGGAAATCGCGACTGGCCCGTCCCGATTCGTGGGGAGCAAAATAGAGAGTTGCACGGGCCTCGCTGCCAGCGGTTTGCGACGACGCGTCTAGCGTGCCGCACGCTGATTCGCAGTATAACAATTGAGCCGCAACGCCGCTACGGACAATCTCCGGCTCTAGGTATTGGGTACCGGCGGTGGCAAACATGATGCTGGCCGATTCGCTCATATGCTGCGGGAAAACATTGCCGCACAAGGCTCGATCATTCGCCGACCTGCCGGGCGCCAATCAGGCGGATTTGCTGCTGGCCGAACTCTCGAATGCGCCCTGCCCGTTCGCACCGGTCCCGGCGGACCGGCCGCTCGCCCTTTATGGCGCGGGCAATCTCGGCCGGCTGGCGCGCAATCATCTGAAGCGCGTAGGGCAGGATTTTGTCTTGGCCGTCGATCGCAATGCCCTTCAATTGGCGACGCAACCTTGCTGGTCCGGTGTAACATTGCTGCATCCCGATGATGTACCAGACAAGGCCAAGCGCAGCACCCGCCTCGCGGTTGGCGTCGTCACATCGCCCTATGTGCCGCTGGAAGCGGCACTGCTGGATAGCGGATTCCCGGATGTCGTTTCATTCTACGATCTGGCAACAAGTTTCCGCCATTTGCACCCGCTATCGAATGGCTGGTTCGCAGCTCCGCTGACGTCGCTTGAGCGGGCGAAGACCGCAGAGGTGCTGGCGCGCTGGGACGACCCTGCGTCCCGCTCGCATCACCTGCAGTTTCTCGCTTGGCGACGGCTGCGCGAGGAATGGACCTTCGCGGGAGCGCCGGTTTCAACGGGGGACCGGTTCTTAATTCCCGAAGTGGCAACGGCGCTCCACGGCCAGGAATTTCTGCTCGATGCCGGCGCTCATCACGGCAGCGTGGTGGAAGCCTTCCTTACGCAGACGAAAGGCGCATTCCGGCAGATCGCCGCTGTCGAGCCGGACCCAGGCAACCAAACGGTCCTGAAGGGTAAGCTGCGCGCTCTTCTGCAGCACGATGCACGAGTCGCGGTTTACGACTGCGCGCTCGCGGATCGTGATGGCGAAGCGCTATTTCACGAGGGGATCGGTTACGCTTCCCAGCTTTCGTCGACCGTTGGGAAGACCGTCACCACACGTCGGCTCGATTCGCTGGGGGTCTCTCCCACCCTCATCAAACTGCATCTTGAGGGAGCGGAGCTTGCCGCTTTGCGCGGTGCAAGACAGACGCTGATCGATTGCCGGCCGATCGTCGCAGCGACCGTCTACCACAATGACGATGGCATCTGGCGGACGGCGCTCTGGCTCATGAAAACGCTTCCCCGCTACAGATTCCTATTCCGCTTGCATTCCTGGTGCGGCACGGGCGCCGTGATCTATGCGATCCCCCATGAGAGAATTGGACGGACATGACCGCTGACGCCTAGGACAAACGACAATTTCGAGATGACCGCGGATCGATTGAAACGCTATCATTTTGTCTAAGCTCGCGGAGCCGATCAGCGCCGCGGTCAGGTGATGGACGATTATGAATATAAACCTCAGCGAGCGGATTGGCTCTTTTCTCGCAGCGCACCATGTGGTGTCGCTCGCTACATTCGGTTCGAGCGGACCGCACGCAACAAGCCTGTTCTACGCATGCGACGGATTGGCGCTCGTCTGGGTATCGGAACCCAATACGCAGCATTCCCTGGAAATCGAGGCTGATCCTCGTGTCGCAGCCACGGTGGCGCCCGATTACTCGGATTTTACGGACATTCGGGGCGTGCAGATCGCCGGTGCGGCCCGCCGGATCGTAGCGGCGGATGAACGAATGCGGCACCTTGCCCAACTTGAAGCGCGTTACCCTTTCCTCGGGCAATTGGCGGCGGGGCCATTGAAACTGCGTCAAGCTTATGCGCGAACGGCCGTCTATCGGCTGCAGCCGGCTCGCATCGTTCTTATCGACAATACGAAGGGCTTTGGCCATAAGGAGACGCTCGAAATTTCTCCGTAGACGGCAAGTGACGCACGGATGAGTAAGTGCGCTTGTGGCAATAACATGCGTGAAGCTGCGTCAGTTCGGCCAAGGAGGGAAGACAAATGCGACGCCTGATTGTTGGCCTAACCGGCGCAACCGGCGCCATCCTCGGCGTGCGACTGCTTGAGGCCCTGAAAGAATGCGACGTAGAATCCCACCTTGTCATCAGCAACTGGGCGCGCCGAACGATTGAGCATGAAACGTCTTACACGCTTAAACAGGTGTGTGCGCTGGCCACGGTCTACCACAATTCGACGAACATGGCGGCGGAGATCTCGTCGGGCTCGTTTATTACTGACGGTATGGTGGTGATACCGTGCTCGATGCGCACACTGGGGTGCATTGCAAATGGTTATGGCGAACATCTGATCCATCGTGCGGCCGATGTCGTTCTCAAAGAACGGCGACGACTGGTGCTCGTCGCGCGCGAGTCGCCGTTATCCGAACTGCACCTGGAAAACATGCTGAAGCTGGCGCGCATGGGGGTGACAATAATTCCGCCAATGCCGGCCTTTTACAACCATCCCAAAACCATCAACGATATCGTCGACCATATTGTGGCGCGCGTCCTTGATCAGTTTGGAATCTCCGCGTCCTTTGCCAAACGCTGGGATGGACATATCGCCACCTCAAGCAAGACTGCCTCCGGTGGCGACGAGACTAAAAGTCATGCGACAAAAAAGTGATCCGTTCAAAAACGGTTCAGTCCGAAAATTGATTTGATAATTTAAAGTCTGAACACTTACGACACCCGCTCGTTGCTCATCGCCAGATTGCAGTCAAAGAGCAAGACCGTGACTTTTTGACCGGCGATAAAATATCGCCGGTGGTCCTCTGCGCTTGACCAAAGTCAATGGAGAATTGCAGCGATGCCCTCAATATTGAAGCACTCCCGGCAGGCTGTCGCTCACCATCTTATTCATGTGGAGAACCTCGACCATGGCTTCCAATACGCGTCCGAAAGACATGCGGACCTGGATCGAAGAATTGGACGAAGCCGGCGAGCTTATCCGCATCGCCAAACCGGTCGACCCGCTCACGCAGATGGGCTCGCTGCTCTATCAATCGCGGGAGAAGGCGCTTTTCTTCGAAAATCTGCCGCACGGCTGGCGTTCGCTCGGCCAGGCGCCGGCGAATATCCGCCATGCCGCGCTCGCCTTCGGCGCCACGCAGGAAACGATGGTGCCATTGATCGCCGAGCGCATGGGCAAATGCATTCCGCCGGTGATGGTCGAGGATGGGCCGGTCAAGGAGCTCAAGTTCAAAAAAGGCGAGTTCGACCTCACGCATCTTCCCGTTCACGTCGCCGGCCAGCGCGACGGCGGCCCGGTCTGCGGCTCCGGCCTGGTGGTCACGAAAGACCCGGATACCGGGCGGCGCAACGTGAGTTTCCACCGCCTGCAAATCAAGGGGCCGAATAAATCCGGCATATTGCTCTACCCGCGTCATACCTGGAAAAACTACCTCAAATATCAGGCGCGCAACGAACCCATGCCCGTGGCGATCTTCATCGGTCACTATCCGCTCTATTACGCCGCTGCGGCAACGACGGGCGCCTATGGGCTCGATGAATTCGAGATCGCCGGTGGTTATCTCGGCGAGCCGGTGCGCCTGGTCAAATGCGAGACGGTGGATCTCGAAGTTCCGGCCGATGCGGAGATTGTCCTCGAAGGCCACATCCCGCCGCATTATCGCGAGGAAGAAGGACCGTTTTCCGAATTCCAGGACTACTACGTGACCGGGACCGGCAAGAATCCGATCGTCGAGTACCAGTGCATGACGCACCGGCACGACGCTATCTTCAAGAATCTCCAGAACGGCTCGGAGATGGAGGGCTGCGTCTTCCACAAGATCCCGATGAGCGCGGCCATCTTCCGGCGGCTCAAGGATGTCGGCGGCGGTCCCAATCTGCACAATGTAAATGTGATGCCCGGCGTCTTCGGGGTGGTCGTGCAGATGACGCCGCGGGCTTATGGCGAAGCCAAGAATCTTCTGTTGGCGGCGTTATCCTCTGAATACCAGCATCCGAAAATCGCCATCGCCGTTGACGCGGACGTCGACATCTTCAATCCGTCGGAGTTGATGTGGGCGCTGTCGACGCGGGTCGATCCGCAGAAGGATGTGACGATTATTTCAGGCACGCATAATCACGCCATGGATGCGAGCTTGGAAGAACTCGGCGCGCCAGGGACGGCTCTTTGGCAGCGGTTCGGCTCGAAGATGCTGATCGACGCGACGATCCCGCCGCCCTGCGACCCGGAAGCCCGCGCCATGTTCGAGCGCATCCGCCCGCACAACCCGCAGCTCCGGCTCGAAGATTTCGCCGCTGAAAGCTCTCTCCCGCTGGTTCGCGCTCTGTCCCCGATGTTCTTTGGATCGAAGCTGTTGGGCGAACGCTGAATCTGCGGTAATTGGAATAACAATAAAATCTGACGCTCGGCCCTAAAGGGAGGCTAGCATGTCGAAACGGTGGCTTTGCGCGATTGCACTGTTGTTGATGAGCGTCGGCACCCAAGCATGGGCGCAGAGCTGGCCAACCAAGCCGATCCGGGTGATCGTCCCCTACAGTCCCGGCAGTGCGACTGACATCATTCCGCGCACGATTTTTGCCAAGGTCCAAGAACAACTGGGCCAGCCGATTATTGTCGAAAATCGTCCCGGGGCATCGAGCACGCTTGGCACCGCAGCGGTGGCTAAGGCCGAGCCCGACGGCTACACGATCCTGGTCGCCTCCTCGGCCTATACCATCGTGCCATCGACGGTTGCGAACATGCCCTACGATCCGTTGCGCGACCTCGCGGCGGTAACCCCGTTGGCCAATATGGCCAATGTGCTGGTTGTCTCTCCGGATAAAGCGGTCAAGACCCTCGGCGAGTTTGTCACAGCGGCTCGCGCGCGGCATGGATCGATGAATTATGTCACCATCGGAGAAGGAAGCGCGGCGCATCTCAATTCCGTGCGGTTTCTTCTTGCCGCGGGCTTCGAAGCACAGCCGATACCCTATAAAGGGTCGCCGGCCGGGCTGACCGACGTCATGACCGGGCGGGTCGACTTTTATTTCTGTCCGTTGTTGCCTGCGCTTTCGCTCATTCGCGACGGCAAGCTCACGGCGCTGGCGGTGAGCAGCTTGGATCGCTCACCTAAATTGCCCGAGGTGCCAACCACTACCCAAGCCGGGTTCCCGAACTCCGAGTATAATTTCTGGTTCGGTGTGTTCGCGCCCGCCAAAACTCCGCCCGCCATCATCCAGCGGCTTTATGAGGAGATTGCCAAGGCACTAAACGATCCGGGCGTGCAGGAAAAGTTGTCGAACCTCGGCGTCCAGCCGATGCCGATGACGCCGGCTCAGTTCGATGCCTATGTCCACAAGGAAATTGAGCAAAACGCGGTGCTGGTGAAGGCCGTCGGCATTAAACCGCAATAACTGCGAGGGACGCGGGCGCGCGGAAGCCATTACGCGTGGGCTGCGACATCGGGCATCGGCAATGACACCGTGACCGTGTTCGAGGAAGCGCCGCCCTGCCCGGCAGCACCGTAGGCGCACACGTGATAACGATAGGGCATGCCCGCCAGCAGGCCAGGATCCTCCCAGCGCGTCACCTTGACGGCGTCTGCGATCTCGACCTTGCCGAGCGGGTCGGTCCGGCAAACATCGTAACGCGCGGCGCCGGCCGCCTTGTTCCACTTCAGCGTGGCCTTGCCCTCGCCCATGGTCGCGGTCAGATTGGCGCCTTCCTCGCTCCAGCTTGGTGCTTGGCTGCTGCGATCATCCGGCGGCGCCTGCAGTGAACCTTGCGGCCACAGCGCGCATATGACGCGGGTGTGCGTGCCGTCGAGATGTTTGCAGACGTTGCAATAATCGCACTTCACGATGCGATCGAACTCGCCGCGGCGGACCTTGTTCGGCCAATCGGGATCGGCCAAGAGACCGCGTGCGATGCCGACGATATCGACTGCGCCGGTCGCCACCAGCCGCTCGGCGTCGTCGGGATTGGAGATTTTTCCGGCGGTCGCGACCGGCGTGTTGAAACCATGCGCCTGGATAAAGGCTTTGATCTCCGCCGAAAAATGCGCGTGCGGCACCGCCGGATACCAGTCGCCCGGCATGCAGCGATCGCCCGAATAGCCGGTGTAGGGATAGGGCACTTGGCCCGCCACGTGGATGGCATCTTCGAACTTGCCGCCGACCGACAATGACAAATACGCCGCGCCGAGCTGAGCCAGCCGCAAGCCGATGAGTTTTGCGTCTTTGACCGTGTAACCGTCCTTGATGAATTCGTCGGCCAGGAAGCGGACTCCGACCGGAAAGTCGTCGCCGACTTTTTGGCGGATGTTTGCGAAAATCCTTTCAATCAAATGCAGGCGGCCTTCCAGCGTGTCGCCACCGTAGTCGTCCAGGCGCGGGTTTGCGCGCGACAGAAACGACGCCAGCGTGTAGGCGTGCGCCGAATGCAGCTCGGCGCCGTCGAATCCAGACGCGCGCGCGCGCACCACCGCGTCGCCGAATTCCTCGACGATGCGGTCGATATCAGGCATCGACAGCATGTCGATCGTCTGCCGCCAGCCAGACTTGGCCACTTTCATGAAGTGGATGATCTGCGGTACCACCTTCGAATCCGATGCGTCATGGATGCGCCGAACCAGATCGCTGAGGCCCGGCACGAACTGATCGTCGCTGATGCGCAGCAGCGGGCCGGATTTCGCGGTATGGACCGCCATGGCCTCGATCACGATGAGACCAGCGCCGCCCTGCGCATAACGGACGTAACGATCGCTGATGTCCTTATTGACCAGGCCGTCTTCGCCGGACAGTCGCGTCACCATCGCCGGAACCATCACGCGATTGGGGATGATCATCCCGCCGACATTCAAAGGTTCGAACAATTTCATGGTGCGGATCCCTCAAGCATGCACGCTTGCAACGTTGCCGGCAGCGGCTTGGCGCAGTTCGCGGCGAAGAACTTTTCCGGCCGGACTGATTGGAAACTCATTCACGACCGTGAGCCGCTCGGGCAATTTGAACTTTGCGATGTTGCGGCCCAATAAGAAGCTCTTGATCTCGTCCAAATCGACCGTCTCGCCATCCACGGGGATCACGAAAGCGCAGGCCTTTTCGCCGAACGTCGCATCGGGCATCGCCACCACGCAGACGTTCTTGATCTTGGGATGGCCCAAGATGTAATTTTCGATTTCCTCGCAACTGATCTTTTCGCCGCCGCGATTGATGATGTCCTTCAGACGGCCCTCGACAAACAGATTGCCGTCGACCCGCCGCACCATGTCGCCCATGCGGTAGTAGCCGTCGTCGGTGAACGCGGCGCGGTCTTTTTCCGGAGCATTATAGTAGCCGCGCACGGTATAGGGGCCGCGGCAGATCAGCTCGCCGACCGCGCCGTCGGGCACGTCATAGCCCCGCTCGTCGACAATGCGGATTTCATCCGCCGGCGACATCGGCCGCCCGGAACTGGTGAATCGAATTTCGGCCGGATCGTCGAGCCGGGTCATGTTCAGCAGCCCCTCGCCGGTCCCGAAGCTCTCCTGAAATGTACAGCCAAACTGCCGCTCGACCCGACGGCGCAGTTCCGGCGCGAGCTTGGCGCCGCCATTCATCACCACGCGCAGGCTGGAAAAATCGCGATGCCGAGGAAGATCGGCGTTCAGCCAGTTGACGATCAGCGGAACGGCGGCGGAGATGACCGACACGCGCTCGGCTTCGATCAAGCGCGCGACGGTTTCGATACTGGCATCCGCTGCGATCACGGCCGTGCCGCCGTGGGCCAGCGCACCGAGCACGCCGGGGCACCCGAGCGTGTAGTTGTGCGCCATCGGCAGCAAAGCCAGCAACACGGTCTCGGCGTTGAAGCCGGCGACGGCGCCGCATTGCCGGCAATTATAGACGTAATCGTTGTGCGTACGGGGGATGAGCTTGGGCAGGCCCGTCGTTCCACCCGACAGCAGCATCAGCGCGACTTCATCGGGCGCCGGGGCGAAGTCGGCGAGGACGCTGGCGTTGTCGTCGTCGCCGCCGTCAAGCGCAAGCAGGTCGCGCAACGATATCTGATTGGGGCCGGGCTCTCCCAACACAAGGACGCTACGCAGCGACGGCGCCAGGCCGGACATTTCGGCGGCAAGCAGCCGATAGTCGTAGCCGCGCCAGCAGTCGGGCACCACATAACCGACCGCATTGGCGTGGGCAAAAATGTGCGAGATTTCTTCGCGTCGATGTGCCGGCAATGCCAGCACCGGGATCACGCCGATGCGCAGCAATGCGAAAAACGCGATGACAAACTCGATGGAGTTTGGCAGTTGGAACACCACGCGATCAAGCGGTCGAAATCCAAGATCGATCAGACGGCCGGCCAGCCGGTCGATCGCGCTGGCGAGTTGCGCATAGGTCAGGCGCCGCGTGCCTTGCACCAACGCGATACGATCGGGCGCGCCGGCGACCGAGCGGAGCAACATGCCGTGGAGCGTTATGTCAGCCCAATAACCCTGCCGCCGGTAGCGGCGAGCCGATTCCTCGGGCCAAGCTGTGCATCCTTGTAGCATTTGCCGGCAGGCTTTCTCGGGCCGCGCGACGGCGCCGATCACCCAATTTCCTTAGATTGAATATTCGGGGCCACCCGAAATGACCTTGACCATCGTCAAGGTCCGTTCGCCCATGCGCGGAATATCCAAAATTGGTCGTCTGCAGCGAAAGAGCTAGACCATTGCGTAATCGCGGATGGCCCCGCATTGTCGGGGCCGACAAAGCAAGGGAATGACGCGGAATGATCCGGATCGGCATTATCGGACTCGGCTGGTGGGGCAAGCAGATCGTCACGTGTCTCGCCGAAAGCCCGCGTTTCAAGGTGGTGGCCGGCTGCGACATCGACATGAAAATGGCGACGCCGTTCGCGGCGGCCCATAAATTCGACCTCACCGGCGACTATAAGGCGCTGCTCACGCGGCCTGACGTCGATGCCATCGCGGTGGTGACGCCGCATGCGCTGCACGAGGAGATGGCCATCGCGGGCCTCAAAGCCGGCAAGCAGATGTTCTGCGAAAAACCGCTGGCGCTCACCACCGCCAGCGCCGAGCGAATCCTGGCGGCCTGTGCCAAAGCTAAAGGCGTGCTCGGCATCGGCCATGAACGCCGTTATGAATCGGCGATGGAGGAGATGCGGCGCCTGTTCGAGAGCGGCGCGCTCGGCCGCCTGCTGCACATGGACGCCAATGTCAGCCACAGCAATTTCCGCAAAATGGATCCCGCCAACTGGCGGCGCGATCCCAAGCATGCGCCGGCCGGCGCCTGGACCGCGCTCGGCATCCATCTCGGCGATATGTTCGTGTCGCTCGCCGGCCCGCCGACCCGCGTCACGGCGCGCACGGCCTCGCAGATTTTCCCGGTCCCGTCGGAGGATTTCGTCAGCGCCGACATCGACTTCGCCAACGGCGCGCGCGGGCGCATCACTTGTCTTTCGACGCCGCCGTTTTACGGGCGCTTCACGCTGGTTGGCGATCAGGGCTGGGTCGAGGTGCAGGAAGGCGGCAATGTCGACAAAGGCATCCCCTCGAGCTTCGTGCATTGCGGAGTGGACGGCAGCCGGCAGACGCGCAGCTACGACCCCGTCAATACCGTGCGGCTGAATTTCGAAGCCTGGGCCGACGCGATCGAGGGCCGTGCGCCCTACCGCTTCTCCCCCAAGCAATTGCTCGGCAATATCCGCATTCTCGACGCGGTGGTCCGCTCGGCGGCGGCGGACGGCAAGCCGATCATGCTGTAGTATCGGGCCAAAGGCGCCGCATGCAGCACGAAAAAGAACAGGTCGCACTCACCTCGATCGCGGCGTCCGCCGCGCTGACGATCGCCAAGGGCCTGGTCGGCGTCGCCACCGGCTCGCTGGCGATCTTGTCGGAAGCCGGCCACTCGCTGATCGATCTCGGCGCCACGGTGATGACCTATGCCGCCGTGCGCGTCTCGGGCAGGCCGGCCGACAAGGAACACCATTACGGCCACGGCAAGATCGAAAGCGTTTCGGCGTTGGCAGAAACCGCGCTGCTGTTCCTGCTCTCGGGCGTGGTGATCTGGGAAGCGGTCAAGCGTCTGACCGAGCACGAAGAGCACATGGTGATCGCAAATGCCTGGGCGTTCGGGGTGATCGCGGTGTCCATCGCGGTCGATTTTTTCCGCTCGCGTGCGCTCTCGCGCACTGCCAAGCAGACCCAGAGCCAGGCGCTGGAAGCCGACGCGCTGCATTTTTCGTCCGATCTGTGGGCCTCGCTGGCCGTGCTGATCGGTTTGGGCGGGGTGCGGTTCGGCCTGTGGTGGGCGGATTCGACGGCCGCGCTGGCGGTCGCGATCCTGATTTGCGTCGCCGGCTGGCGGCTCGGCCGCCGCACCATTGACACCCTCACCGACACGGCGCCGGTCGGCGCCGCCGCCCAGATCACGGCGCTCGCCGCGAAAGTGCCAGGCGTGGTCCGCGTCGAGCAGGTGCGCGCGCGCGCCGTCGGCGAAAAAACCTTCATCGATCTCGCCGTCGCGGTGAGCCGCACCATGCCGCTCGACCGCGTGAGTGCGCTCAAGGGCGCGGTCGCCGCCGCCATCAGTCAGCAGATGCCGGGCGCCGAGCCGACCGTCACCACCGATCCGGTGGCGCTCGACAATGAGACCGTGCTCGACCGCGTCATGGTGATCGCGCGCAATCGCGCGCTCGCCGTGCATCACGTGACGGTGCACGACCTGAAGGACCGGCTGGCGATCTCGCTCGACCTGGAAGTGGACGGCAAGCTCTCGCTGCGCGACGCCCACGCCCTGGCGGACGGGCTGGAAAGCGCGATCGCCGCCGAGATCGGCGCCAGCGTGGAAATTGATACCCACATCGAGCCGTTGCAGCCGCACCGCGCCTCCGGCCGCGAGGCGCCGAGCGAGCGCGTGAAGGCGGTCGAGATCGCGCTGGCCGAACTCGCCGCCGAAGGCCGCACTCTGCGCGACGTGCACGACGTGCGCGTGCGCGAGACCGACGAGGGCGAGATCGTCAATTTCCACTGCCGCGTCGATCCGCAGTTGGGCGTGCAGACCGTGCACGAGAAGGTCGATGAGCTGGAACGCGCCTTGCGCGAGCGCTCGCCGACGATCAAGCGCGTGATCGGCCACGCCGAGCCGATGCGCTGACTTTCGTCTAAGGAATCAGCACCGCCGCGCCTTGCAGCCGGCCTTCGCGTAAATCCGAGAGTGCTTCGTTGGCACGCGCCAGTGGATAGCGCGTGACCTCGCAGTGCACGCCCGCTTTCGGCGCAATGCTCAAAAATTCATTCGCGTCGGTGCGCGTGAGGTTCGCCACCGACATCACGTGCCGTTCCTCCCACAGCAACGAATAGGGAAAGCTCGGAATGTCGGACATGTGGATGCCGCCGCAGACCACGCGCCCGCCCTTGCGTACCGCTTTCAGCGCGGCCGGCACCAGCGCGCCCACCGGCGCGAAGATGATGGCGGCATCGAGCGGTTCCGGCGGCGCCTGTTCCGAGCCGCCCGCCCACACCGCGCCGAGCGCGCACGCGAAGTCCTGTGCGGCATTGTCGCCATTGCGCGTGAAGGCGAACACGCGCCGCCCCTGCCAGATCGCGACCTGCGCCAGAATATGGGCGGCGGCGCCGAAGCCATAGAGACCGAGCCTCTTGCACTCGCCGGCCATGCGGTAGCTGCGCCAGCCGATCAGGCCGGCGCATAGCCAAGGCGCGATCTCGGCGTCGTCGCCCTTCTCGCCGAGCGGGAAACAAAACCGCGCGTCGACCACCGCATGGGTCGCATAGCCGCCGTCACGCGTGTAGCCGGTGAACACCGGCGTATCGCAAAGATTTTCCGCGCCGCTACGGCAATAGGGGCAGGTCGCGCAGGTCGCGCCCAGCCACGGCACGCCGACGCGCTCGCCAATGGCAAATCCGCTGACGCCCGCACCCGTAGCGGCAACACGGCCGACGATCTCGTGACCCGGCACGATCGGCAGCTTGGGGTGTTCCAACTCGCCGTCGACCACATGCAAATCGGTGCGGCAGACGCCGCAGGCCGCGACCTTAACCAGAATTTCGCCTGGCGCCGGTACAGGAACCGGCCGCTCGCGCATGACGAGCGGCTTGCGCGGCGCATCCAGCGCCATGGCGTGCATGCTCGCCATCATTCTTCCTTCCAATTCCGCGGCAGACATTCTAGATCAAAGCCCATGCGCACCGATACCGCCCAGCCCATCCGCCTGAAGGATTACCGCCCGCCCGATTGGCTGGTGGAGACAGTCGCGCTCGATGTCTCGCTGCATCCAACGCAGAGCAAGGTGCGCGCCACGCTCGCGCTCAAACCCAATCCGCAATCGGCGGCCGCGCCGCTGGTGCTCGACGGCGATGGGCTGTCGCTTACGTCGCTCAAAATCGACGGAACCGTGCTGCCGCCGGAAAGCTATGTCGCGACGCCCGACAGCCTGACCATTCCGCAGGTGCCGAACGCCCCGTTCACGCTGGAGATCGAGACGCTGGTCGATCCGACCGCGAACACCCGGCTCTCGGGGCTGTACCGGTCGAGCGGCACCTATTGCACGCAATGCGAAGCGGAAGGTTTCCGTCGCATCACCTACTTTCCCGATCGGCCCGACGTGATGGCGGTCTACACCACGCGCATCGAAGCCGACAAAGCGCAAGCGCCGGTGCTGCTGTCGAACGGCAATCTGGTCGAAAACGGTGATCTCGCGGGCGGCCGGCATTTCGCGGTCTGGCACGATCCACATCCTAAGCCGTCCTATCTGTTCGCGCTGGTCGGCGGAAATCTGAGCGCTGTCGAGGATCATTTCGTCACTTTATCGGGGCGCAACGTCACGCTGCGCATCTATGTGGAGCCCGGCAAGGAGGACCGCTGCGGCTACGCCATGGACTCGCTCAAACGCTCGATGCGCTGGGACGAGGAAAAGTTTGGCCGCGAATACGATCTCGATATTTTCATGATCGTCGCGGTGTCCGACTTCAACATGGGCGCCATGGAGAACAAGGGCCTCAACGTCTTCAACGACAAATACGTGCTGGCCAGCGGCGCCACCGCGACCGATGCCGATTTCGCGCAGATCGAGGCGGTGATCGCGCACGAATATTTCCACAACTGGACCGGCAACCGCATCACCTGCCGCGACTGGTTCCAGCTCTGCCTGAAGGAAGGCCTCACGGTTTTCCGTGACCAGGAATTTTCCTCCGACATGCGCTCGCGCCCCGTGAAGCGCATTTCCGATGTGCGCGGGTTGCGCGCGGCGCAATTCATCGAGGACTCAGGCCCCCTGGCGCATCCGGTCCGGCCGGAAACCTATAAGGAAATCAACAACTTTTACACCAGCACCGTGTACGAGAAGGGCTCGGAAGTTGTGCGCATGGTGCAAACGCTGCTGGGCCGCGAAAAATTTCGCGCCGGCATGGATCTCTATTTCGCGCGCCACGACGGCCACGCCGCGACCGTCGAACAATTCATCGCGTGCTTTGCCGATGCATCGGGGCGCGACATGACGCAGTTCATGCGCTGGTACAACCAGGCCGGCACGCCGGAGGTGACGGTCGCCGGCCGCTACGATCCGGCGCGCAAGACCTATGCGCTTGAAATAAAGCAAAGCGTGCCGCCCACGCCCGGCCAGCCGACGAAAGAACCGATGGTCATTCCGCTTGCGCTTGGCTTGGTCGGCAAGCATGGTCGCGACTTGCCGCTTGTGCTGTCGAATGGCGGTAAAATCGAACGCGGCGTACTGGTGCTGAGCGAACCGGTGCGCACTTTCGAATTCACCGGTATTGGCGAACACCCGGTGTTGTCGATCAATCGCGGCTTCTCGGCGCCGATCAAGCTCAACTCTGATCTCGACGCCGACGATCTCGCCTTCCTGGCCGCGCACGACAGCGATCCGTTCAACCGCTGGCAGGCGCTGCAAACCATCTCGATGCGGCTGTTGATCGACAATGTGGCCGCGCTGCATGCCGGCAAGCCGCCGCGCGCCGACGACAAGCTACTCGCGGCGCTAGCCGCCATTCTCGGCGACGCCAAGCTGGAGCCGGCCTTCGTCGCGCTCGTGCTGGTGCCGCCGGGCGAAGGCGACATCGCGCGCGAGATCGGCCGCGACATCGATCCCGATGCAGTTT
>Ga0209890_10000561_pt1 | contig 17202 bp, 15 predicted proteins | sample OrgsoiDNA2013049_FD_185799 | JGI IMG/M metagenome (GOLD analysis project Ga0209890, IMG submission 185799) | Permafrost soil microbial communities from the Arctic, to analyse light accelerated degradation of dissolved organic matter (DOM) -... | ecosystem: Environmental > Terrestrial > Soil >...
GCGTAACGGCTTCGCCGTTATCGCTGGAGGAGCGAGCCACGCGAGCGTCTCGAAGCATGGGCTACAAGCGACTCACCTATCTCTCACAGTGGGTACTAGATCATGATCCGATTAGATTGAATCGGATCATGATCTAATCTCCTTGTTTGAGCATGATCTTTTCGGGAAACCGGTTTCCACTTTTCCGGATCATGCTTTAGAGTTCCACACCCCATTGGCGGGCGGTCTGCAAAATCCAGTCCCGGTAAAGCGTGAGCGGCGTAACGCCGGTCAGGCCGCCGCAGCCCGCGGCGCCGTTTGGTCCCGTCGACCAGCTGATGACGCCGACGATGGCAGCGCCGCTCCGGCCGTCCTCGAATACGGGGCCACCGGAATCCCCGGTGCAGGCGCCGAGCCCCTCGCGCGCGCCCTGTCCGGCCGGGTCGACGAGGCGAATCTGCAAGCTTCCCGGCCGGCCGGTCGCGACCAGGCCCGCGGCGCGAATGATCCCGCCGCTGTTGCCTTCGCCCCGGATCGTTACGCCGATGCCGGCGATCGTGAACCGACTGCCGGCGGCAATCGGCACCTGCGGCACGCCGAGCAGCGATGCTTCTTTTCCCTTGGGCGCAGCTTCGAGCCGCAGCAGCGCGACATCGGCGGTGGCGCGGTGCGCCATCATCGCCTGCATATTGAACGACGGATGAATGGCCACGTCCTTTACGTCATGCAGCTGAGGCTGCCGGTCGGCGCCGTATTCGACGATCTTGTAGGTGGCGCCGGGCTGCACGCAATGCGCCACCGTCAACACCAGCTTCGGCGCGATCAGGGCGCCGCTGCAAAAGTTGCCACGCGAACCCACAATGGTGACGACAGAGCGGCCGATGCCCTCGGCCGACGGCACCGCGCCGCCGACGATCGCGTCGGCAGGCGCACAGACGAGCAACGCCAGGCCCGCAATCGCCAGGTGCAAGATTTTCATCCAACCAGAAATAGCCTGCACCACGGTTTTCGCCAAGGGGCAACCGCAAGGCGATCGAGGTGCGCTCGAGAGGCGATCCAGGCTGGTCCCCGCAAAGACGCCGTGCTAGCCGTTTCCCGATTGTTGTTCACATTGGCGGGGAATGATGATCGAGGCGGTGATCTGGGATTTTGGCGGCGTGCTTACGACGTCGCCGTTCGAGGCGTTTGCGCGTTTCGAGATCGAACGCGGACTGCCCGCCGACATCATCCGGCGCACCAATGCGAATAATCATTGGGAAAATGCCTGGGCGAAGTTCGAGCGCGCCGAAGTGGACATCGAGACCTTCGATCGACTGTTCGCCGCCGAATCGCTGGCGCTTGGCGCGGAGGTCCGGGGCAAGGACGTTTTGCCGCTGCTATCCGGCGATCTGCGGCCCGAGATGGTCGAGGCGCTCAGGCGTATCGCGACAAAGCTCAAGACCGGTTGCATCACCAACAATCTCCCGGCCAACGCCATCGGAAGCCTGGGCGGCCGTTCGCTCTACGTCGCCGAAGTGATGGCGCTGTTCGATCATGTCATCGAATCGGCCAAGATCGGTCTCAGGAAGCCCGACCCGCGCATCTACCGGATGATGGTCGAGAAGCTTGGCGTCGATCCCAAGGCTTGCGTTTACCTCGACGATCTCGGCGTCAATCTCAAACCGGCGCGCGAAATGGGCATGACCACCATCAAGGTACTGAACGCATCGCAAGCCATCGCCGAGCTTGAAACGGCGACGGGATTAGTGCTCCGATAATCGCGAGGGCGGTTTTTCTTTGGCCAAATTCGCTGCCTTTGATAGTTCCCGTTCGAAGCCGCAGAATTTTTTCAGCGTTTCGAACAGTGCGTAGGTATCCTGGGATTTTCTCAGGATCTCCGCCGCACCGGGATGGCCGCAAATCTCTCGCCTCAGACTTTGCACCGTCACCTCATTGAGCTGTCGTCCGGAAAGAACAATCACCGGAATATTCGCGGTCGCCGCCGTGGTGCGCAGCCTCGTCAGCAAATATTGGGCATCGCCGTTCGGCATGTAATAGTCGGTCACGATCACGGCGGGTTCGTCCCGGCAGGCCATCCGGTAACCGTGCTGGGCGTCGCTGGCATATTTCACGTCCAGGCCGCATTTCTCGAGCCGGCTGGTGAGAAACCGGTTGATGTCATTGTCGTCGTCGATCAGCAGCACGCACGGACGCTTCCGCACCGCCGGCGACGGCGCTTGCGTACCGCATTGCCGAATCCTGCCGGCCATGCGCGGATGGATCTCCGCTAGCGCAGCTTCGAAATCGTTCCAGAAATTTGGCCCCTTGCGCGCGTAGTACGCCCCAAAGCCTTCGCATCTCTCGAGCGTATCCGGGTCCCTGCTGCCGGTAATCACAATGACGTTTACCGGCGCTCTGTCCGGGCCGAGAAGATGCGCGCAAACCGACAGGCCATCCACTTCCGGCATGTTAACGTCGACCACCAGAATGTCCGGCTTGAGCCGGCCCGCCTTGAGAAGCGCCTGGATCCCATTGGACGCAGTCTCGACATCGAAGCCCATGCGCGCGCAGTGATCCGCAAGCAACCGCACGATCGAAGGATCGTCATCTGCGATGAGCATCCTCGGAGCTTCTTCGCTCGATCGAAATTCAACCGGCGCGCCGACATCCTCCGGAACATCGAGTCGTTCGATTTGGCGAGCAGATTGCCGCATGATGTCGCTCCTGATCCCTGCTGCCGATTAGGTGTCCGCCATCGCACGGGTGTCGGCAGACCGGCCCGGCGTTTCCAGATCGATCAAACCCCAGATGACCTAATGCGGGGCTAAATATCGGTTCCGTATAAATGCACAGGAGATCGAGGTTCGCGGAGCTATGTTTGCTGAAGGGACTGCGCCATCTGGCCTGCGGAATTCCCGCAATTGCCGGCATGGAACAGCAGACCGTCGAGCGCAAGGTCGGTTTCATCGCAGGGACCGGAATCGGCAAGCTCGGCGATCGCCGCGTCCTCGAGTGCCGCCGCCGCGTCGCTGATTTCGGCAAAGCCATAAATCCCGCCGGCTCCGGAAAGGCCATGCGCGATACGCTTGATTCGATCCAGCGTGCCCGGCAGGCGGTTTCCGTCCCTTAGCACAAGGCGATCCTGCGAAAGCGCCGCCGCGTCCTTCTTGACCCTCAGCAGGAAACTGGCCCGCAAATCGTCCATCGGATCATGCGCCGGCTGCATGTAACTGCGCACCGAGGCCGCGAGCGTCATCGGATCGAACGGCTTCGGGATTACGCCGAGGGCGCCGAGCGAGCGAAAACGATCGAGCTCCCGGGTCTGCGCCCGGGCCGTCATGAATACGACCGGGATCTTTGCAGTCAGAGGGTTCTCCCGCAGCCGCATCAACGTGGCCGGACCGTCCATCACCGGCATCATGACGTCGCACAAAATAAGGTGAGGCTGCCAGTCGAGCGCCGCCACAAGGGCTTCCTGTCCCGAGCCGCAGCTTTGCGTCGTAAAACCTGGGTCGATGCCAAGCGATAGTTCAACGACTTCGCGAATATCAGGCTCATCATCGATATGAAGAATCCGAAACGTAGTCATGCCACCTCCTTGATGGGACGCGTGGACAGAAGCGCCAGACGATCGCGCACCTCTTCCCTCAGATGATCGAGCGAGGCGTTCGACTTGGACAAGGCGACCTGAACCTGCCCGTCGCATGGAGCGCCCGCCCCGTTATTGGCAAAGATGATCACCGGAAGTGCGTTGCCGAGACTGTCGCGGAGGTCCGGCAACAGATCCAGGCCGGAGTCCGCGCCAACCGCGATGTCGAGCACCACGGCATCAATGCGCTCGGTGGCAAGCGCACGACGGGCACTCACAAGGGAATCCGCCGAAATCACATCTGCGGTCGAACGCAGCGCATGAGTCACCAGCGCAAGCACATCGTGATCGTCATCTACATGGAGAATGCGAAGACGTTTGGGCTGCCGTGGAGCAAGCGCGGTATCAAGGGCCAGGACGAGATGTTCGAAATCCAGCGGCTTGCGCAGCCAGCCCAGAATATTGAGATGGGAAGATCTGACATCGCTGCGTCCCCGGTCGGGATCGCCGGCGATCACGATGATCGGCGTGTCGCGGTGATGCGCATTTGCGCGTATCCGAAGAATCAGGTCAATGCCGTCACCGCCAGGAAGCTTCAGGTCGACCAGAATTGCCGCATAGCGGGTTGCATTCATGCGCACGACGCCGGCCGACATCGTGTAAGCGAAGTCCACCGCATATCCGGTCCGCCGTAGCGCTTTCCGCAGCACGATCGCCGCATCGCGGTCGTCCTCGCAAAGCAGGATACGGACGGCGCCTGGATCGGAATCGAGATCGACTTCCCCTGCAATGTTGTCGTCCCACGACGGTAACTCGACATGAAATATGGTGCCGCCGCCAGGCGCGTCGTCGAACCCAACATCGCCTCCCAAGCGCTCGACGATCTGCTTGACGATGCTGAGGCCGAGCCCGGTTCCCCCCTTCTGGCGGGAGGTGGTGCCGTCGGCCTGCGAAAATTTCTCGAAAACGTGCGGCTTGAAGTCATCAGGAATACCGCAGCCGTGATCGCGCACCGATACGCGAACAATGTTGCCATTGCTCTCTACAGCGGCCAGGACTTCTCCGCCTGCCGGCGAGAATTTGATCGCGTTCGACAGAAGATTGGTAACAACCTGAGCAAGCCGGTCGGGATCGGCATTCACTTCGCTGGAAGCCGACGCGGTATCGAGCCGAACGCGCACGCCGTAGCTCTCGGCGAAACCGCGATTCTCCTCGATCGCGTGCTCCACCAGCGAACGTAAATTGACCTCGCTCAGATTGAACACGACGCGGCTGGATTCGAGCTTCTCGATGTCGAGAATGTCATTGATGAGGCGAACCAGCCGCTGGCTGTTAGTGTGCGCGATCGCGAGCAGACGCGCGGCCGATTTGGGCAGTTCGCTCGCCCACTGTTCCGCGAGGAGACCAAGTGAGCCGGAAATTGACGTCAGCGGCGTGCGCAGCTCGTGGCTGACGGTCGAGACGAATTCATCTTTCAATCGTTCATTGTGCTTGCGGGCGCTGATGTCGCGGATCACCAGGATTCCCTCGGCGCTCTCGAGCGGGCTCAGCATGATCTCCACCGGAAACTCGCTGCGGTCCTTCCGCAGCCCCGTGAGTTCGATCCCTGCGGCGAGCTGCAGGGTCAGGGTATCCTCACTGGATCCCGGTCCACCCGCGAGCAGGCGCTCTGCAAAGCTCTCCGGAATGATGCTTTCGATATTTTGCCCGAGCAGTTCATCCGGGCCGTATCCGAACTCTTTCTCCGCCTGGAGATTCGCCAGGACGATATTGCCGCCATGGTTCACCACCACCATTGCATCCGGAGCCGCCTCGAGCAGCCCGCGGTACCTGGATTCCATCCGCGCCACACGCCTTTCCTCATCCTTGCGCAGGCTGATGTCGCGAATCACCAAGATCCCATCGCCGCTATCGAGCGGGCTCAGCATGATCTCGATCGGAAACTCGTCTCCCTTCTTGCGGCGCCCGGTGAGGTCCATGCCTTTGAGGATTTGTTGTGCCATCGCATCAACCCCATCCTTCAGCAGCCGTTCCGCGAAGCCCTCCGGAATGATGCGCGTCACCTTCTGGCCCAGGAGTTCAACCCGGCGGTATCCGAACTCCAACTTCGCCTGAAGATTCACCAGGACGATCTCCGCGTTCTTGTTCACCACCACCATCGCGTCCGGCGCTGCCTCGAGCAGTCCGCGTGACCTCGCCTCCATCTGCGCCAGATGCCGTTCCGCACCCTTGCGCACGCTGATGTCGCGGATCGCGGCTGTTACCAGGGTTCCTTCGCTGCTTTCCAGCGGGCTTAGCATGATCTCGATCGGAAATTCGGCGCCATCCTTGCGCCGCCCGGTGAGTTCAATACCGGTGCCGATCCGCTGCGCCAACGCGTCCTCGGCGGACCGAAGACCATCGGCGATCAGCCGCTCCGCGAAGCCCTCCGGAATGATGTTGGTTACCTTCTGCCCAAGAAGTTCGTCGCGGCGATATCCGAACTCTTTCTCTGCCTGCAAGTTCAGCAGGATGATCTCCCCGCCCTGGTTGACCACCACCATTGCATCGGGAGCCGCCTCGAGCAGCCCGCGATATCTGGCCTCCATCCGGGCCAGATGCTTTTCCGCATCCTTGCGGACGCTGATGTCGCGAATCGCCGCCGTCACCAGAATTCCTTCGCTGCTTCCAAGCGGGCTCAGCATGATCTCGATCGGAAATTCGGCGCCATTCCTGCGCCGCCCGATGAGCTCAATCCCGGTCCCGATCTGCTGCGCCAATGCGTCCTCGGCGGAACGAAGGCCATCCGCGATCAGGCGCTCCGCGAAGCCCTCCGGAATGATGTTTGTTACCTTCTGCCCAAGAAGTTCGTCGCGGCGATATCCGAACTCTTTCTCCGCCTGCAGGTTCAGCAGGATGATCTCCCCGCCCTGGTTGACCACCACCATCGCATCGGGAGCCGCCTCGAGCAGCCCGCGATACCTGGCCTCCATCTGCGCCAAATGCCTTTCCGCCTCCTTGCGGACGCTAATGTCGCGGATCGAACTAGAGACCAGCGTCCCCTCTTCGGTTTCCAGCAGGCTCAAACTGATCTCGATCGGGAATTCGGTGCCGTTCCTGCGCTGTCCGTAGAGATCGAGTCCGACGCCCATCTGACGTGCCTTAGGATCCCCGAAGAACCGATTGCGATGTGACGGATGCATGCCGTGGTACCGCGCCGGGAGCAAGAATTCGATCTTCTTCCCGAGCAGATCGGATCGCGTGTGCCCAAACAGTGCTTCGGTCCGAGCGTTGACGAGGAGGATATCGCCGCCTCGATCCATGATGACAATTGCATCGGGCGCCGATTCAAGCATCGCCCTGAATTTTTGCTCGGCCTTGTGGCGCTCGTCCACCGTCGTGCGGAGTTCATCACCGCGGCTCTCGCTCTGCGCAAGCTCTTTTCCGGCGGCGCGGCGCATTGCAAGAACGGAGAATGCCGACAGCACGATGATGAGAGCGAGCCCGGCAAGATTGACAAGGAGAAGCCAAATATTGGCCGATACGGAATTCGATGTCCGAAGCGAGACCAGCTGCCGTTGCTCGTCTATCAAGCGGACCGTCGCAACGCGAATTCTTGTCATGAGATCGAGGCCCACGCCTGTGTGCACAAGGGCCAAGGCTGCGGCATGGTCGCCGGAATCATACAGCCGCATGGTCTCTCGTAGTTCCGCGAACTTGCGCGCCATCAACGGCTCGATTTCGGCGAGCGCGCGTTGCTGCGCCGGGTTATTAGCGACCGCCACTTTCATGCCGGCGACCGCGGCTGCGCTCGCGCTAATTCTGTCACTGTAGATTTCAAGGTAGTCGGGATTTCCGGTGAGGAGATAGCCGCGCTGTTCGCTCTCGGCGACGCGAACGAGGGCTATAACTCCCCTGAGTCTGTTTTCGAGTTGCAGTGCACGGTTTATCATTTCCTGTCTGGCTTGCGAGGCGATGACGAGATAGATCGAGGAGGCGCTGACGAAAACCAGGAAGCCGCACGCCAGCAAGAGCGGCCATGCCAGCTTGCGCCACAGGCCGCTTGTGCCTGCCACGCTCGTTTGCACGGCCGGTGTCGGAAAATTCACAGCGTCACGACCTTTTCGCAAAGCGCCATCCGGACCAGATCTGCCGCATTCTTGGCGCCAAGTTTCCGCATCACCCTCGCGCGATGACTTTCGAACGTCCGCGGGCCGATTTGCATCCGGATGGCGCCTTGTTTGTTGGAACATCCCTGGCTGACATAACTCAAAACCTCCCGCTCCCGCGGGGTCAGCAGTGCGAAAGAAGCGACCCCGGCGGCGTGAACGTTGCCTTCCGTGCTGTTGCTGCGCGACCACCAGTTGATGACATCGCGGCCAAGCGCGGCGGCGGTTTCCGGATACAATGGCTCCTCGAAAGTGTCTGCAATCAGCCTCATCATGGCACAGAGGCGTTCGGTTTCCTGAAACGCCGCCTCGACCATTTGCTGCATGCTGTCTTGCGTCTCGGCCGTCTCGCGAAATCGGCCGCTGTTTTGTCTGATCTCGCCGATATAGAGTCGCAATGCCGTCAACGGTCCGTTGAGTTGATGTGCAATAGCGGATCCGACTTCGTTCGCTGCCCGCGTTCGTTCCAGGGACAGCCGGTCGACTTCAAGCTCCCCGGCCTGCTGGCCGCCGCGATCGACCTGTTTCAAATGGCTTGGATAGTCGGCTCGGTTCTCCTTTCGTGTCATTGCATTGTGCTTTCGGTCGATGACGCCAGGCCAAGACTTCGGTCGATGGCCGCGACCAATTGCGCGGGCGAGAACGGCTTGCGAAGGGAAATTGTGGCGCCGCGCAGTATCGCCATGCCGAGGAAATCCTGATCCGGATCCAGCGAATTGCGCAGGCGGAAGCCGGACATTGCGATGATCGGTACCGCCGACTTGCTTCGAATTCGCGAGATGGTGTCGAGTCCGTTCATTCCGGGCATGAACAGATCGATCATCACGACGTCGAACTGGGACGCCTGGAAAGCGTAAATGCCGGCATGGGCGCGTGACGCCAGCGCGGTGTGGTATTGGTGCCGAGCCAGGATGGCCTGAATTGCGGTACTGACGCAGACATCGTCATCGATGACGAGAATTCGCGTCGTCGCTCTGGCAAGATGGGGCATTCGTTCTGTGCCGTGCAGCTGTAACGCAGCCATGGAGCGACCTCATGCAGGAAAAGGTACGATGAGTTACTCGACAATATTGCAGCACGCGTCGCTTTGAACGTCGGCCTGATTCGGCATTACACGCGATCGGGACGAATCTAACGGAGCCTGGCCTGCACACGCGTTAACTTGTGTTTGCGTATAAATACGGGTGCCAGCGCAATCCCATTTAATCGAATAAAACAGGGCGCGTTCGGATGTGCTCATGTTCACGATAGAATGATTACGCGCGCTTCCCGCCACGATGTGCTCTCGCCGCGACGGAACAAGGAGAATGCTATCAACTTATCAAATTAGCCGCGAAAGCTGACTAACGTTTAAGGTCTGACGCGGAAGCTGCTGCAAAGGAACGAGGGAGAAGCACATGCACGCCGATCAGTTCGAAACCCGCCTGGCCATAGTACGGCACCGCTTTGCGACCACGCTCGAGAGCAAGATCACGGACGCAGTCGTCTCAGCCGACCACATGTCTCACAGCGGTGATGGCGTTATCAACCAGGTTTCCACATCCTACCGCCACTTGCACGGCATCTGCGGCATCGGACCTACGGTCGGCTTCACCGCCACCGGCGAGGCCGCGCGCGCCGCCGAAGTGACGTTGATGCAGGCGTATCGCGAACGTCGGGGACCGACCCAAACCGAAGTTATCAGCCTGAAGAAGGCGCTTGAACGCTTGCGCGTTGCCGCCGCATCGGAGCTCCGAATGATGTATCAGCGAGGGGGATAGGTCACGGTTCAACGTTTTTGACGGCGGCATCCCCAAGCCGGGCAATGACCGCGGGCCGATGCGCCGTTTGGTGCGGTGGCGAGACTTCGCCATCGCGATCGTCGCGGTTGGAAAGCCGGACGAAATCGTTGCGGTCGCCAACGGCCATATCTCGGATACGCGGAGACTCTTGGGCAATCACCGGTAGAGTAATTCACCGTCAAGGTTGCTTGCGAAGCCACAAAGTCTCTGCAGAGTGTCGAATAATTCCCGGCAGTCAAAGGACTTCTGCAAAATTCGCGCCGCACCCGGTTGACCGGAGATCTCCTGCCGCAGCCTTTGCTTGACCGAGTCGTTGAGACGCCGCCCGCTCTGCACAATGACGGGAATGCTGCTGGTTTCCGGCATGCTTCGCAATCTGGTCAGGAGATATTCTGCGTTGCCGTTCGGCATGCAGTAGTCGGCAACGATGACGGTCGGCTCCTCGCGCCGCGCCATCCAGAATCCCCGGTTGCCATCGGCGGCGTACAGGAGCTCCGCCCCCAATTTCTGAAATCTGCGGAAGAAGAATTTCTTGACACTGATATCGTCGTCCACCAGCAGGACTCGGGGGCGTTTCTTCACCTCGACTTTCGCCGAAAGCCTGCCTGACTGCTTTATTGCAGCAGCCCCTTTGGGATAAATCTCGATAAGGCGGGCCTCCAAATCATTCCAGAAGTTCTGTCCCTTGTGGATGCAGGAAGCGTCGAACCCTTCGCACCGCTCGGCAATTTCCTGACCGGGATTTCCCGTAACCACCACGACGTGGAGCGACTTCTTCGCGATGTCCCGCAAATAGGCCAGGACCGAAAGGCCATCCACCTCGGGCATGTGAACGTCAATGACGAGAACGTCAGGCTGATGCTGACTGGCCTTGATCAGGGCCTGGAGCCCGCTAGTCGCGGTATCGACGTCGAAGCCCATCCGGTTGCATCGGTCGGCGACAGCCCTCAAGACACAGGGATCGTCGTCGGCAATGAGTATCTTCGGAGCAAGCTTGCTTGTTTTGAATTTATGCATCAGGCGCCTCCAGCGCGAGCGTCCGGCCGTCCGTTTCTTCACAAAGGAATCGTACCGTCAACGCAATCTCAGTTCAGGAAATACGGATTTGGCTCTCGCAGTATCGGGGGGTCCGGCGTTCCATCTCGATGAGACCAACGTTGCATTAATGCGGCGATAAAGATCGTTTGCGTAGGAGTACGCAAGATGTGCCGACGCCCTCAGAACTGCGAAGACCAGTGATCCGCTTTCGCGGCCGATTGACGAGATGCGCTTCGATGCTCTCGCGAGCTGCGCGCCAAGCATTCTTGCGGTGCACAAACAGCCAGGCGTTATTCGCCGGTGACATCGCAGTCATCAATCCTGCGTTGCCGGGTTGAGCCAAAAGCAGCATGCTCGCTCCCAAAAGCATGACCTCCGGGCTTTAAGTCGCGGAGGCAGGGAGGCGATCATGACAGAGCAAAAGCTCGACCGGCGCGACTTTCTCAAGAGCGCGGCCGCCGGCGGCGCCGCCGCGGCAGGCGGAAGCGCCGCGATTGTAACGCCTGAAATCGCGCAAGCTGAGCCAACTCCGCCCGCGGCAACCGCCGTTGCGCCGCAAGCGGCCGGATACGCCTTCCTCAATCTCGATGAGGCCGCCTTTGTCGAAAGCCTGGTGGATCACATGGTGCCCGCCGATGAGATCAGCCCGAAGGGCACCGATCTCGGCGTCAACGTCTACATCGATCGCGCCCTGGCCGGCGCCTGGGGCAAGGGCGAGCGTCTCTACATGCAGGGTCCGTGGAGGCAGGGCGCTCCGAGCCAGGGCTACCAGCTGCCGTTGACGCCCGCGCAGCTTTATCGTGCCGGCATCGAGGCGACCAACGCGCACTGCCGCAAGGTTTACGGCAAATCATTTGACCGGATCGAGGACGCGCAGCGCCAGGAGGTGCTGGTCGGCCTGTCGACCGGCAAGATAACTTTCGACAACGGGTTGCCGGTGCGGGTGTTCTGGACGACGCTTTATCAGACCGTGATCGAGGGCATGTATTCCGATCCGATCTACGGCGGCAACCGCAACAAGGCGGGATGGGCGATCATCGGCTTTCCCGGCATCATCGCGGTGCATCGCGATCACGTGGAGAAGTATCGCGGCAAGCCGTTCCCGAACAGCCCTGTCGGCATTTCGGACATGAGCTAGAGGGGCGCGCCATGACCGCAAAACTCAAAGAGGTCGATGTCGTCATCGTCGGGCTGGGCTGGACCGGCGGCATTCTCGCCAAGGAACTGACGGAAGCTGGCCTGAAGGTGGTAGCACTCGAGCGCGGCGCCCCGCGTTCGAGCGAGAACGACTACTCGCTGCCCAATATCCGCGACGAACTGCGCTATGTCGTGCGCCACGACCTGATGCAGAACACCGCGCGCGACACCATCACCGTGCGCAACAGCCCGCAGCAGCAGGCGCTGCCGATGCGCCGGCTCGGCTCGTTCCTGCCCGGCGAAGTGGTCGGCGGATCCGGCGTGCACTGGAGCGGCCACACCTGGCGCTGGACCGACATGGAATTCAAGATCCGCTCCAATTACGAAGAGCACTACGGCAAGACCTTCATTCCCGACGACATGACGATCCAGGACTGGGGCATCACTTACGCCGAGCTCGAGCCCTATTACGACGGGTTTGAATATACCGCGGCGGTCTCCGGCAACGCCGGCAATATCGGCGGACAGATCCAAGCCGGCGGCAATCCGTTCGAAGCGTCGCGCGCACGCGACTATCCGTTGCCGCCGCTGACGCCGATCCTGGCGAGCGAGATGTTCACGGACGCGGCACGCAATGCCGGGTATCATCCGTTCCCGCGGCCGTCGGCGAATGCCTCGCAGCCATACACCAACCCGGACGGCTCGAAATTCGGCGGCTGCCAGTATTGCGGCTATTGCCAGCGCTTCGGCTGCGAGGCCAACGCCAAGGGCAGCCCGCACATGACGGTGATCCCGATCGCGATGCGCAATCCGAATTTTGAGCTGCGCACGCACTCCTGGGTCACCAAGGTGCTCAAGGATTCCGACGGCAAGCGCGTCATCGGCGTCAGCTACACCAATGTGCTCAACGGCGAGGAATTCGAGCAGCCCGCAACCATCGTGCTGCTGTGCGCCTATGCCATCAACAATGTGCACCTGATGCTGCTGTCGGACATCGGAACGCCCTACGATCCGGTCGCGCAGAAGGGCGTGATCGGCAAGAATTACTGCTATCAGACCGGCGCCGCCGCGACGCTGTTCTTCGAAGGCAAATATTTCAACCCGTTCATGAACGCCGGCGGCTCCAACGCCACCATCGACGACTTCAACACCAATTGGGCGTTCGACCGCGCGCCGCATGATTTCGTCGGCGGCTATAATGTGTCTGGTGGATTCAACACGCCATTGCCGATCGGCTACCGGCCGGTGCCGTCGGGGACGCCGCAATGGGGCAGCGATTGGAAGCGGGCGACGGCGAAGTGGTACCAGACCGCGATGGTGATCGGTGCCAGCGGCAGCGTCATGACCAACCGCTACAATTGCTACGATCTCGACCCGACCTATCGCAATGCGTTCGGTCAACCGCTGATGCGCATGACATTCGACTACAAGAACAATGAGCACAAAATGGGTGGCCACGCTGCAGGGGTGGTCAACGACATCGCCAAATCGATGAATCCCACGCGCCTCAACCCCGCATCGGCGCGCACCGATCCGTGGACGGTGGTGCCATATCAAAGCACGCATAATACCGGCGGCACCATCATGGGCACCCATCCGCGCGACAGCGCACTCAACAAATATCTGCAGAGCTGGGACTGCCACAATCTGTTCGTGATCGGCGCCAACGTGTTCCCGCACAATTCATCCTACAACCCGACCGGTCCGGTGGGCGCCCTCGCCTACTGGACCGCGGATGCGATTCTGAACCGCTATGTGAAAAATCCCGGCCCGCTGGTGCAGGCATGATCGATGCGATACGCGCGACGGCACCGCTGTTGATGACGCTGCTGCTGGCAAGCGTTGCCCGCGCCGACGGCGATGCCGCGCGCGGCGAAGCGCGCTTCCAGGATTGCGCCGCCTGCCACAGACTGGAGGCCGGCGCCAACAATGTGGGGCCGAGCCTGCACGGTATTTTTTCGCGCAAGGCCGGCGAACTCGCTGATTTCCGCTACTCGCCGGCGATCAAGCGCAGCGGGATTAGCCGGACACCGGAGACGCTCGACAAGTTCATCAGCGATCCGCAAGCCATGGTGCCGGCCAACCGCATGCCCTATGCCGGCATGGCCAACGCCAGCGACCGCGCCGATCTGATCGCATATCTATCGAACGCGTCGAGGTAGTCCCTCCGAACAGAGGAGGCACCGACCGGCTCGATGGTTACGGACGAACTGACGCGTCTGAACAACGGAACCGGCGAGATGGTTGATTATCTGTTGCCGCGCTCGACCAACATCCGGTCGGTTTTCGTGGACAACACCACAACGCGGGTCACTTTCTGACCGTCTGCTTGCCATCGGAGATCCAGTCTCCGAACAACCGTAAGTTTGCGGGATGGACATGGCCAACAAGCCAACGGACTGATGCGCATTTTAGCGAATATTTAGCGACGTCGCTTTTTTGCATCCTTTACCGAAAAGTTCCGTTTGCGGGGTACGATTCAACCGCGCCGATAGAGTTGCGCGCATTTGCTGCGATTGAGGCCTGCCATAATGAATGACGCAAGAACGTTTTTACAGGATCTCGACGATGCCGTATCGCGAGGAACCGCCGAAAGCTGCCGGCACGCGCTGAGGCATGCGACTGATCTATTGATAGCCGGCCGATACACCGACGACGAGATAAGCACCTTTGGCGAGGTGATCGGGCGGCTTGCGGATGAGATCGAAGTCGCGGCGCGCGCCGAGCTTGCAACACGGCTGGCGCATATCGACAACGCCCCGATCAATATCATCCAAAAACTTGCCTTTGACGATTCGATCGATGTAGCCGGCCCCGTACTCCGGCACTCCGAACGTCTCGATGCGCAAACCCTGGTTGCCAACGCCCGCACCAAGGGTCAGCCGCATCTGCTCGCGATCTCGAAACGAAAATCCCTTGAACATTCGGTCACGGACGTGCTCGTGACCCGCGGCAATCGGGAGGTGGTGACCTCCGTTGCAAATAATGCCGGCGCGCGTTTTTCGGGTTCCGGCTTTTTGCACATGATCAAGCGCGCCGAGGGCGATTCCATTCTTGCAGAGCAACTCGGCCTCCGCGAAGACATCCCGCGCCATGTGTTCCAGCAACTGATCGCGAAGGCGTCGGACGACGTGAAGAAGCGGCTCGAACACGAGCGTCCCGGGATGGTTGACGAAATTCAGGCTTCGGTGACCGATGTCACTGGCGCGCTGCAATCCAAGTTCGGCCCCGCATCGAGGAGTTACTACGTCGCAAAGAGGCTGGTGGCGACGCAGCATCAGCACGGCAACCTGAATGAGAACAGCATCTTTGATTATGCCAAATCCCATAAGGTCGACGAGATCACGATCGGACTGTCCTTGTTGTGCTCCTTGCCGAGCGATGTGATCGAACGCGCCTTGTTGGACAAGAACAGAGAGATGTTGCTGGTCTTGACCAAGGCCCTCGACTTTTCGTGGGCGACGACAATGTCATTGCTCTTTCTCGGCGCAAAAGATCACCGCATCACCGCGCTGGACCTGACTGACCTGGAAAACCAGTTTGCCCGCCTCAACGTCGAGACATCCCGAAGCGTTCTGGAACTCTATCAGACCCGCAAAAATTCCGCGGCTACTGAAACCAGCACAAACCGCCTGGCCCCGCATGTCGTGCATTGAGATGTGAAATGGGCCGTGGAACATCAGCCGTGAATGCAATCCTGTTCGGCGCAGCGGCACCCGAACGCCTCGGTATGATTTCCGGCGAGGCCAAATCTGACGGGCTCAAGTCCGACGGGCTCAAGTTTGACAGGCCTACGCCTGACAAACCCTCGGACGCGGCCTGGATGGTTCTGGAAGCCGCGAACGATCTCCGGGACGATGCAACCGTCGAGGCGTGCCGCCGCGTCATCGATGCGAACCTGAGCGGCGCGCTTGCCTCCCAATCCGATTTGCACGTCGTGCTCGATTACTTCAGGTGACGACAAGGTGGTCTTGAACTGGGAAAGCCGGCATTTCGGCGGTTTCCGGCGAATACTTGCTCGAAACCAATTTGGACGCGAATATGGCGACGATCCGAATCAGCAGCAGACCTGTCATAATCGTTGACACGGCCGCCGCCGGCATCCATCGATCCGGTGGTGTGGCCTCGAAGGTCGACCCGCGCAAGCCATTAATCGGACGATCTGATCCGCATGCCTGTTCCCGCCATTGGTTCCGCCCGTAACGCCGAGTCCGACATCGCCCCCGATGCGCTTTCCGTCCTGAATTCCGTGTTCGGCCTGCCGGCCTTCCGGGGCGCGCAGGAAGAGATCGTCCGGCATGTCACCGACGGCGGCAATTGCCTGGTACTGATGCCGACCGGCGGCGGCAAGTCGCTGTGCTACCAATTGCCGTCGCTGTTGCGCCAGGGCTGCGGCATCGTCGTCTCGCCGCTGATCGCATTGATGCGGGATCAGGTCGCGGGATTGCTCGAGGCCGGCGTCAAGGCGGCCGTGCTTAATTCCACGCTGTCCTTTAGCGAAGCCTCCGCGATCGAGGCGCGGCTCTTGGCCGGTGACCTCGATCTGCTCTACGTCGCGCCTGAGCGGCTGGTGACGCCGCGCTGCCTCGCTCTGCTCGAGCGCGCCCGGATCGCCCTGTTTGCGATCGACGAGGCGCATTGCGTATCGCAATGGGGGCACGACTTCCGCCCGGAATATATCGGCCTGTCGGTGATCGCCGAACGCTTTCCCAACGTGCCGCGCGTCGCACTTACCGCCACCGCCGATGATCTCACCCGTCGGGAGATCGTCGATCGGCTTGGGCTCGCGGACGCACCCCACTTTGTCGCAAGCTTCGATCGTCCGAATATCAGATATGAAATCGTCGACAAGCAGAACGCGCCGGCGCAGCTGAAGGCTTTCATCAGCGAACGCCACGCTGGCGACGCCGGCATCGTCTACTGCCTGTCGCGCGCCAAGGTCGAAGACACCGCCGCCGCGCTGGCCGATGCCGGCGTGCAGGCGCTGCCCTATCACGCCGGCCTCGACGCCAAGTTACGTGCCCGCAATCAGGATCGCTTCATCAACGAGGACGGTGTCGTGATCGTTGCCACCGTCGCGTTCGGCATGGGCATCGACAAGCCTGACGTGCGCTTCGTCGCGCATCTGGACTTGCCGAAAAGCATCGAGGCCTATTATCAGGAGACCGGGCGCGCCGGGCGCGACGGCAAGCCATCCAGCGCCTGGATGGCGTATGGCCTGTCGGATATCGTGCAGCAGCGCCGCATGATCGACGAGTCCTCGGGCGCCGAAGCGTTCAAGCGGTTGTCGATCCGCAAGCTCGACGCGCTGGTCGGTCTCGCCGAAACCGCGAACTGCCGCCGCACCCGCCTGCTCGGATATTTCGGCGAGACGCCGGCGGTTGCGAAATGCGGCAATTGCGACAATTGCCAGTCGCCGCCGCGCGTTCGCGACGGCAAGGTGATCGCGCAGAAACTGCTGTCCTGCGCCTATCGCACCGGGCAGCGTTTTGGGGCGATGCACCTGATCGATGTTCTGGTTGGGCGTTTGACCGACCGCGTAAAACAGTTC
>Ga0209890_10000562_pt1 | contig 17153 bp, 11 predicted proteins | sample OrgsoiDNA2013049_FD_185799 | JGI IMG/M metagenome (GOLD analysis project Ga0209890, IMG submission 185799) | Permafrost soil microbial communities from the Arctic, to analyse light accelerated degradation of dissolved organic matter (DOM) -... | ecosystem: Environmental > Terrestrial > Soil >...
CGCGCCAATGCGCGCTCGCTGATCGACGACTGGATCAACCTGCAAGGCGGCTGGCATCCGCTCGGCTGGCGCGTCGATATTCTCTCGCGCCGCATTGTCTGCTGGCTCAGCCAGGCGCCGTTCGTATTGCAGGATGCCGATGCGCGCTTCTACCGCCGCTTCCTGCGCAGCCTGTCGCGGCAGGTGCGCTGCCTGCGCCGCTCGCTGAAACAGTCGCGCGACGGGCTGCCGCGGCTGCAGGCGGTGATCGCGCTCAATTATGCGACGCTGTGCATGCAGGGGCAGTCCGGCAACCTGCGCGGCAATGCGCGCCGCCTGATCGAGGAACTGCGCCGCCAGATCCTGCCCGACGGCGGACATATCAGCCGCAATCCCGGCGCGCTGATCGAACTGCTGGTGGACCTGCTGCCGCTGCGCCAGTTGTTCTCCGCGCGCCACCTGCAACCGCCGCCGGCGCTCAACAACGCCATCGACCGCATGATGCCGATGCTGCGTTTCTTCCGCCACGACGACGGCAATTTCGCGCAATTCAACGGCATGGGGCCGACGCCGGTCGATCTGCTCGCCACCGTGCTCGCTTACGACGACGCCCGCGGCGCGCCGGTGTCGAACGCGCCGCATTCCGGCTATCAGCGCATCGACGCCGGCCGCACCGCCCTCCTGATGGATACCGGCCGGCCGCCGCCGCTGACCTTGAGCCAGGAGGCGCATGCCGGCTGCCTGTCGTTCGAGCTGTCGTGCAACCAGCATCGGCTGGTGATCAATTGCGGGTTGCCGGCGGTGAACAAGGAAAACTGGCGGCAGGTGGCGCGCGCGACCGCAGCGCATTCCACCGTCACGTTCAACGACGCGTCGTCGTGCCGTTTCCTCGAGTCGCACCGATTGCGGCGGCTGCTGTTCGGCACGCCGATCGTCAGCGGACCGCGCGACGTGCAGGTGACGCGCGAAGACAAGCCGGACGGCATGAATTTGACCGTCTCGCATGACGGCTACGCCAGCGCCTATAACGTGATCCACCACCGCGCGCTGCGGCTTAGCCCCGACGGCCGCGCGCTCGATGGCGAGGACAGCTTCACGCCGGCCGTAGGCCCGACGCTGCCGGCCGACAAAAGCGACGAATTCGCCGTCCGCTTTCACCTGCATCCCTCGATCAAGGCCAACCGACTGTCGGACGGCCGCGGCGTTATCCTGCTGCTGCCCGACCGCGAGCTGTGGACGTTCAATTCCTATAGCGAACCCGTGCAGATCGAGGAAAGCGTGTATCTCTCCGGCTCGGACGGGCCGCGCCGCACCGTACAGATCGTGATTTACGGGCACGCCCGCGATCAGGCTAATGTGCGCTGGAGCTTCCGCCATACACCGCCGGCGCCGCCGGGCACCCGCCCCGAGCGGGCGGACGAGCCGGAATTGCCGCTCTGACTCGTGCCCCGGACGCGGCGCAGTACGAAGTAGTGCGCCGCAGATCCGGGGCCTTTCCAAGCTCCGAATTTGCTACGGTCCCGGGTCTGCAGCGCACCACCAAGCGGTGCTGCGCTGCGCCCGGGACACGCCAAGTCGGATGCCTGTGGATGCGCAGGGCAGACCTCGCCGTAGCGAATACACTTCCGCCTACCTGATGTGCTAGCTCCTCGCCCATGACCAGCCACCCGCGCCGCATCACCCGCGCTTTGCTGTCGGTATCCGACAAAACCGGGCTGAAAGAGTTCGCCACGGCGCTCGCCGGCTACGGCGTTGATTTGATCTCCACCGGCGGCACCGCCAAGACGCTCAAAGAGGCCGGCCTCAAGGTCATCGACGTCGCCGAGCTCACCGGCTTCCCTGAGATGATGGATGGCCGGGTCAAGACGCTGCACCCGAAGGTGCATGGCGGGTTGCTGGCGATCCGCGCCAACAAGGAACACGCCGCGGCGATGGACAAGCACGGCATCAAGCCGATCGATCTGCTGGTGGTGAACCTCTATCCGTTCGAGGCCACCGTCGCCAAAGGCGCCGCGTTCGACGACTGCATCGAGAACATCGACATCGGCGGGCCGGCGATGATCCGCGCCGCCGCCAAGAACCACGCCGACGTCACCGTGGTGATCGAACCCGCCGACTACGAGAAAGTGCTCGCCGAGCTCGCGCTGCACAATGGCATGACCACGCTTGAGCTGCGCCAGAAGCTGGCGGCGAAAGCCTATGCGCGCACCGGCGCCTATGACGCGGCGATATCCAACTGGTTCGCCGACACCCTGCATGACAGCGCGCCGGACTACCGCGCCTTCGGTGGCAAGCTGATCCAGTCGTTGCGCTATGGCGAGAACCCGCACCAGAGCGCGGCGTTCTATCGCGCGCCGGGCGAGCGCTTTGGCGTCGCCACCGCGCGCCAGGTGCAAGGCAAGGAACTGTCCTACAACAACATCAACGATACCGACGCGGCCTATGAATGCGTCGCCGAATTCGATGCTAAGCGCACCGCGGCCTGCGTGATCGTCAAGCACGCCAACCCGTGCGGTGTGGCGGAAGCGGACAATCTGCACGACGCCTACCGCAAGGCGTTGGCCTGCGATTCCACCTCCGCCTTCGGCGGCATCGTGGCGCTCAACCGCAAGCTCGACGCCGAGGCGGCGAAGGCGATCACCGAGATTTTCACCGAGGTGATCATCGCACCCGACGCCACCGAGGAAGCGATCAAGATCGTCGCCGCAAAAAAGAACCTGCGCCTGCTGTTGGCCGGCGGCTTGCCCGATCCGCGTGGCGTGGGCCTGACGGTGAAGTCGGTGGCCGGCGGTCTGCTGGTGCAGTCGCGCGACAACGCGGTGGTGGACGAGATGCAACTCAAGACCGTCACCAAGCGCGCGCCGAGCGAAAAGGAGCTGGCCGATCTGCGTTTTGCGTTCCGCGTCGCTAAGCACGTGAAGTCGAACACCATCGTTTATGCCAAAGGGCTGGCCACCGTCGGCATCGGCGCCGGGCAGATGAGCCGGGTCGATGCCGCCCGCATCGCCGCCCGCAAGGCGGAAGACGCGGCCAAGGAAGCCAAGCTGCCCGCCCCTTTGACCAAGGGTTCAGTGGTCGCCTCCGATGCGTTCTTCCCGTTTGCCGATGGTTTGTTAGTCGCGATCGAGGCCGGCGCCACCGCGGTGATTCAGCCCGGCGGCTCCATGCGCGACGACGAGGTGATCAAGGCCGCCGACGAACACAACGTGGCGATGGTGTTCACCGGCACCAGGCATTTCAGGCACTAGTTCCGCGCCAGATCCCCCAGCAAACTCGCCGCCACCGAGAGCTTCGACAGCGTGAGCCCCGAGCCGGCGATCTCGTGGATCGCGAAGCGAATGCGCTCGACTTCCGCTTGCCGCGGCTTGACCCATTCCGCCACCGCGCCGGCGCCAGCCGTGCCATTGCCGACCATGGCGGCGGTGAGCCGCCGCTCGGCGTCGCCGATCGAATCGAGCGCACGGTCGAGCGCCAGCCGGTCGAAATAATCCGACACCACGATGCCCGGCACCGCGCCGATGACGCGGTCGAGCTGAAAGAAGGCCTCGGTCGCGAAATAGGTCGCGGTCACCTCACCCACCGGTTTCTTGCTCTGGTCCGCCACCAGCACGATGTCGGGCGCGGCTTTCAGCACGCCAAGACTAGCGATGCGGCGCGCCAGCGCCTCCGGCACGCCGGCCTTGGCGAGTTCCGCTACCCGCGTATCGCGCGCGGTCAGCGCGGGCTTCGACAACGCGCCGTCGAGCGCGACCGCCACCTGCGCGATGCCGTCGCGGTAGTGCCCGATAATCTTCTCCAGCCCCTGCTTGAGATCGGCATTGCGCAGGAACCAGACCAGCCGGTCGAGCAACAAATCTTGAACGGCGGCATAGAGATCGAGCTGCGCCTTGCCAGAAATCTTGTTGTCGAGGGCGTCGATTTCGCCGTTGAGCGCGATCAGTTCGTAGCTGTTGCGCACGGCGGCGAAGGCGGCGGCGATGGCCGCGGGCGCGGCGCCGGTCTGGTCGGAAATGCGCACGATCAGCGTGGCGCCGCCGCGGTTGATCATCGAGTTCGTGAGTTGCGTCGCGATGATCTCGCGCCGCAGCCGATGCGCATGCAGCGCATCGTCATAGTGCTCCGACATTTCCTTGGGGAAATAGCGCTCGAGCTCGCGCCCGAGATAGGGATCGTCGGGCACCGCGCTGTCGAGCAAATTGCTAAAGAGCGTGAGCTTGGCATAGGCCAGCAGCACCGCCAGCTCCGGCCGCGTCAGCGCCAGGTTGCGCTTGCGGCGCTCCAGGATCGCCATCTCGTCGGGCAGGAATTCCACCGCGCGATCGAGCTGCCCGTGCATTTCCAGCGTCTGCATCAGCCGCTGTTGGAAGCCGAGGTCCTCCAGCCCGCGCCGCTGCGCCAGTGAAAGCGCCAGCGTCTGCTGGTAGTTGTTGCGCAACACCAGGCGCGCCACCTCGTCGGTCATCTCGGCGAGCAGCGCGTTGCGCGCTTGCAACGTGAGCGCGCCGGAGCGCAGCGGCCGGCTCAAGGCAATCTTGATATTGACCTCGACGTCGGAGGTGTTGACGCCGGCGGAATTGTCGATGGCGTCGGTGTTGAGCCTGATGCCGGCGAGCGCCGCCTCGATGCGGCCGCGCTGGGTCATCCCTAGGTTGGCGCCCTCGCCGATCACCTTGCAGCGCAATTCGGAGCCAGCGACGCGGATGGCGTCATTGGCGCGGTCGCCGGCGGCTTCTTCGCTCTCGCTCGATGCGCGCACGTAAGTGCCGATGCCGCCGAAGAACAAAAGATCGACTTGTGCCTTCAGGATCGCCTTCATCAGCGCCTGCGGCGTCACGGCCTCGGCCACGCCGAACAGCTTCTGGGCAGCGGGGCTGAGCCGGATTTCCTTGGACGAGCGCGGATAGACGCCGCCGCCTTTGGAAATCAGCTTCTTGTCGTAGTCCTGCCAGCTCGAGCGCGGCAGCGCGAACAGCCGCTTGCGCTCGGCGAAGCTCTTCGCCGGATCGGGATCGGGATCGATGAAGATGTCGCGGTGATCGAACGCCGCCAGCAGCCGGGTGGTGTTCTCGCGCAGCATGCCGTTGCCGAACACGTCGCCCGACATGTCGCCGATGCCGACGGCGGAAAATGGCGTCTTGCCGATATCGACGTCGATCTCACGGAAATGCCGCTTCACCGCCTCCCAGGCGCCGCGCGCGGTGATGCCCATGACCTTGTGGTCGTAGCCGGCCGAGCCGCCGGAGGCGAAGGCGTCGCCCAGCCAGTAGTCGTGTGCGAGCGAAATCTCATTGGCGATGTCGGAGAAAGTCGCGGTGCCCTTGTCGGCGGCGACCACCAGATAGGGATCGTCGCCTTCATGGCGCACCACGCCGTCGGGCGCAATGATGGTGCCGTCAGGATGGATGTTGTCGGTGATGTCGAGCAGCGTCGAGATGAACAGTTTGTAGGTCGCGATGCCTTCCGCCTGCACCACGTCGCGGGCGGCGCCCTTCGGCATCATCTTGGGCACGAAGCCGCCCTTGGAACCGACCGGGACGATCACCGCGTTCTTCACCTGCTGCGCCTTCACCAGCCCGAGGATCTCGGTGCGGAAATCCTGCGGCCGGTCGGACCAGCGGATGCCGCCGCGCGCCACCTTGCCGAAGCGCATGTGCACGCCTTCCACGCGCGGCGAATAGACGAAAATCTCGTAGAGCGGGCGCGGCAGCGGCAGGTCGGTGATCTTGCCGCTCGCGAACTTGACCGCGATCAGCGCCTTGAGGTTGCCGTCCTTGTCGGTTTGGAAGAAATTGGTGCGGATCGCCGACTGCACGGCGTTGACGAAGTGGCGCAGGATGCGGTCCTCGTCCAGGCTCTCGACCTTGCCCAATTCCTCCTCGATGCGCGCGGCGATCTCATTCTGCTTGGCGTCGCGCTCTGGCGCGGCGTCCGGCCGCGGATCGAAGCGTGCGTGAAACAATTCGACGATGTAGCTGGCGACGGCGAAATGCTTCACCAGCGTCGCCCACATGTAATCCTGCGAATAGGGCACGCGCACCTGGCGCAGGAAGCGCGACAGCGTGCGGATCAGCGCCACGTCGCGCCACGCCAGGTTGCCCGCAAGCGTGAGCGCGTTGTAACCGTCGTTTTCGGCGCCGCCGCGCATCACCATCAGGAAGGCGGCCTCCAGGCGCGCCTTGCCGGCGTCGAGATCGATCATGCCGCCGTCGCGGCGCTCCAGCAGCATGTCGTGGAACCAGGCGTCGTGCTCGCCTTCGCCCTTCGATTCGCTCTTCGATTCGCTCTTGGGCTCGATGTGGTAGGTGCGCTCGTCCACCACCCGGAAACCCATGTTTTCCAGCACCGGAACGCGCTCCGACAGCGGCAGCGGGCGCTGCCTACTCCAGACTTTGAGGCCGACCGCGCGCTGCTCCTCCTCCAGCCGGTGATGGAAATCCACCCCAAGAGGCCGCTGCTCGCTCAAACTTTCGACCACGCGGATATCGCCGGCCGCCACCGTCGGCGCATAGGCTTCCTGGAAGCCGATGGAGAACGCCTCGCGGTAGCGGCGGAACAACGCGCGCGCCTTGTCCGGCGGATTGACCAGCGCCAGCGCGTCGCTCAGTCCGTCGGTCCACGAGCGCACAATGGCCGCGACCTCGCGCTCCAGCGTGGCGCTATCGATCGCGGGCACATGGCCGCCGGAGCGGCCGATGATGAAGTGCACGCGCACCAGCGGACCTTCCGGGAAGAACGGATAGAACGCCGAGACGCGTCCGATGAAGGCGCTGGCGAGGTAGTCGCCGATCCGCGCGCGGATGTCGCTGTCGTAGCGTTCGCGCGGCACGAACACCAGCACCGACACGAAGCGGTCGAAACGGTCGCGCCGCGCCAGCACGCGCACGCGCGGCCGTTCGTCGAGCTGCAGGATGGCGAGGGAGAAATGATAGAGCGAGTCTTCTTCGACTTGAAATAATTCGTCGCGTGGATAGTGCTCCAGCACGTTGGCCAAAGCTTTGCCGGAATGACTGCTTGGGTCGAAGCCGGCGCGCGCTTCGACGCCCGCGATCTTGCGGCGCAGATAGGGAATGCTGTGCGCGGCGCGGGTATAGGCGGTGGAGGTGAACAGCCCGACGATGCGTTGCTCGCCCACCAGATTGCCGGAAGCGTCGAAGCGCTTGATGCCGACATAATCGAGATAGACGCGCCGGTGCACGTGGGCGTGGATATTGGCCTTGGCGATGATCAGCAGCCGCGGTTCCTTGAGGAACGCCATGATTTCCGGTGTGAATTCGAGCAGCTCGTTGCCTTGCTTGAGCACGCGCAATTCGCGCAAGCGCATGATGCCGAGTGCGCTGTCGAAATCGGGTTTAAGCGTATTGCCGTCGACGGTGTAATTGCGCAGGCCGAGGAAGGTGAAATTGTCGGCCAGCAGCCATTGCAGGAACTGGATCGCTTCGGCGATCTCATCCACCGGCAGCGGCGGCGGGTTGGTCTTCAGATCGGCGACGATGCCGTTGGCGCGCTCGAGCATGGCGCGCCAGTCCTGCACCGCCAGCCGCACCTCGCCGAGCACGCCCGTGAGCGCGCGCACGATGTCGGCGTGCGCCGCCTCGTCCGCGATCGGCTCGAGATGGATATGGATGAAGCTCTCGCGCGCGCTGCCGGCACCATCGACGGCGCCGAGCGCGACAAGTTTTGCGCCGTCGCGCCGCACGCCGAACACCGGATGCGCCACCAGCTGCACATTGAGCCGGCGCTCGCCGATCTCGCCCATCACCGAATCGACCAGAAACGGCATGTCGTCGTTGGCGATCTCGATCACCGTGACCGACTTGCGCTCGCCCGATTCTTTCAGCGCCACGGTTTCGCAGCGGATTTTCGGCGCGCTCGGTTGCCGGTCTTTGAGAAAGTCGAACGCCCGCTCGGCCAGTTCGGCGAGATCGGCGGCCGCGTAGCACAGCACGTCTTCCGCCACCGCGCGGGCGTAGAGCTGTGCGACGAAACTGGCCGGGATGTCGCTGCGGCGCGCGGCCAGCGCGGCGGCGGCCTGCTCGATGACGGCGCGGACGGCGCTTTCGTGCTCGCTGGCGGGAAATTCAACGGTCATGGGGGGGCGCGCGGGTGGCGAGAATCGGTCGAGCATAAATTGGAGTTTTCACCTTCTGCGGCGGGCCGTCGAGGGCAACACACCATTTGGTGACGCGTCCGTGACGGCACTGCAAAACGCCGTGCGTTGCCGGCTTAAGGTGCTGACATAAAAGGCAAAAGCACGGCCTCGCGGTCGTATCGCGGGCGGGCAGAACATTGTAGACTTAGGCTCGGGCGAGGACAGCAAGGGGCGCGGGCAATGAACAAGGCCGACAAGTCAGTCAAAACCGCCGATAAGGCGGCCAGCGCGAAGCCCGGCGAGGCCAAGCCAGCGCTGCACGCCATCAAGGGCGGCAAGCCCGTGTTGGTAAAATCGCCACCCAAACCCGCCGCCAAGCCGGCCGCGGTGAAGCCGATCCCGCTCAAGGCAGCGCCGCCGGCAGCCGACGATGCGCCGGTGATCGCGCTCAATCTGCCGATGGTGAAGCTCACGCCCGCAATGGCCTCCTATTTCAAGAAATGCCAGGACAAGCTCGGCTTCATCCCGAACGTGCTGGTCGCCTACGCCTTCGACATGACCAAGCTCGAAACCTTCGTCGCCATGTACAACGACCTGATGCTGGGCGAGAGCGGGCTCTCCAAGCTCGAGCGAGAGATGATCGCGGTCGCGGTGTCGTCGCAGAACCGCTGCTACTACTGCCTCACCGCCCACGGCGCCGCGGTTCGGCAATATTCCCGCGATCCGCTGCTCGGCGAACACATGGTGATGAATTACCGCGTCGCGCGCCTGAACAAGCGCCAGCGCGCCATGCTCGACTTCGCGGTCAAGCTCACCGCTTCACCGTGGAGCGTGGAAGAGGCCGACCGCGAACGGCTGCGCCGCGGCGGATTTTCCGACCGCGACATCTGGGACATCTCAGTGGTGGCCGGTTTCTTCAACATGTCGAACCGCGTCGCTTCCGCCACCGACATGCGGCCGAACACGGTCTATCACGGCCAGGCGCGCTAGCTTTTACCCTCTCCCCGCTTGCGGGGAGAGGTGACATAAAGAGACATGCGCCGGCTCATCCAACCTCTTCTTTTGCCGCTCGTCGTCCTCCTGCTCAGCGCCGCCGCGCTGGCGCAAGTCGCGCCGGTTTCGCGCGCGCCGGTCATTCCGCCGGCGACGCCGATCGTCGCCCACAACGGCATGGTGGTGGCGCAGGAGAGCCGCGCCGCCCGCATCGGCGTGGAAATCCTCGACCGCGGCGGCAACGCGGTGGATGCGGCGGTGGCGGTCGGCTTTGCGCTCGCGGTGACCTATCCGCGCGCCGGCAATATCGGCGGCGGCGGCTTCATGCTGATCCATCTCACCAAAGGTAATCGCGACATGGCCATCGACTATCGCGAGACGGCCCCTAGCGCGGCGACCGCGACCATGTTCCTCGACGCCAAGGGCGAACCCGATCCGGCGAAGTCGCGCGATAGCGCGCTCGCCGTCGGCGTACCGGGCACGGTGGCGGGCCTGGCGCTGGCGCGCGAGAAATACGGCTCCGGCAAGCTTTCGCTCGCCGACCTGATCGCGCCGGCAATTCGCTTGGCGCAGCAGGGCTTCCCGGTCGAGGACGACACGGCCGACTCGTTGCCGCGCGCACGCGAGCGGCTGGCGCGCTGGCCGTCGGCGGCGGGAATATTCCTCAAGGACGGCGGCAAGCCGCCGCAGACCGGCGACCGCCTGCTGCAATTCGATCTCGCCGATACTCTAAAGGCCATTGCGCAAGACGGCCCGCAGGCTTTCTACCAGGGCCGCATCGCCGCGCAGATTGCGGCCGCGGTGCGCAGCGCCGGCGGCATCATGACGGCGGACGATCTAAAAAATTATCGGGCGGTGGAGCGTGCACCCGTGCGCGGGACTTATCGCGGTTACGACATCGTCTCCATGCCGCCGCCGGCCTCCGGCGGCGTGCATCTGATCGAGATGCTCAACATCCTGGAAGGCTACGATCTCGCCAAGCTCGGCCGCGGCGAGCAATCGATGCACGCCATGATCGAGGCGATGAAGCGTGCCTATGCCGACCGCGCCGTGTTCATGGGCGATCCCGACGCGGTGAAAATGCCGATCGCCGGCCTGATCTCGAAAAAATACGCCGCCGCGCTACGTGCCGGTATCGGTGACAAGGCGACCCCGGCCGCCAGCATCCGCCCCGGCAAGCCCGCCGAATACGAGGGCAACAACACCACGCATTTCTCCGTCATCGACCGCGACGGCAACGCGGTGTCGAACACCTACACGCTGAATTTCTCTTATGGTCTTGGATTAGTCGCCGACGGCACCGGCGTACTGCTCAACAACGAGCTCGACGATTTCACCGCCAAGCCGGGCGCGGCCAATGCCTACGAGCTGGTGGGCTTCAACGCCAACCTGCCGGGGCCGGGCAAGCGCCCGCTCTCCTCGATGACACCGACCATCGTTTTGAAAGACGGCAAGCCGGTCCTCGTCACCGGTTCGCCCGGCGGCAGCCGCATCATTTCGGCGGTGCTGCAAGTCATCACCAATGTGATCGACTTCCACATGCCCATCGACAAGGCGGTGACCGCGCCGCGCCTGCATCACCAATGGCAGCCGGACGAAGTGTTCGCCGAGCCGGGCTTTACGCCCGATCTGCTCGATGCGCTCAAGGCGCGCGGCCACACCATCGTTGCGACGGAGCCGCATACCTCGGCGAATTCGATTCTAGTGACGCCCAACGGCACTGTCGGCGCCGCCGACACCCGCACCCGCGGCGCGCTCGCCGCGGGGTATTGATGATTCTGTGAGAGAAAATTGGAGCGGGCGAAGGGATTCGAACCCTCGACCCCGACCTTGGCAAGGTCGTGCTCTACCCCTGAGCTACACCCGCATCCGTTAGATATATGGCCGATCTGGCACTATCGGCCGCCAAGCCCGAACCTATAGCCAAAAGGTTGACCACATTGCAACCTCGGCCCGTGCAGGCCGTTAATCCCGATTAACGTGGCGCTTGCGGTGGGCCTTATGCCTGTGCACCGGCACCAGCTCGCCGGCATAGCTCGGATTGTGATTGCAAAAACCGCGGTTGCCGGCGAGCACATTCGGCACGCATTCCTCGATCGTGCGGTATTGGCAGTCCCAATAGACATCGCCCGTGCCGAGCGAAATAACCGCGCACCAGGGGAACACGCCAGCGGCCCGCGCCGGCTGGACTTGGAAGCTAATGGCGGCAAGGACCGCGGCTGCCGTAAGGGTGCAACGCATCATCTTCGACCTCCATGATTGACAATGATAGTAACACCGAACCACGAGCCATTCATGCCAACGACGCCCGACCAGCTTTTTGCCGCCTTGGACGCGCTCGGCATCAAGCATGCAACGGTCACGCACCCGCCGCTGTTCACGGTCGAGCAAAGCCAAGCCTTGCGTGGGCAGATCCCCGGCGGACACACCAAGAACCTGTTCCTGCGCGACAAGAAATACGAGCTTTATCTGGTGGTGGCGCTGGAAGATGCCGAGATCGACCTCAAAGGCCTGCACCGGCAACTCGGCGCCAGCGGGCGCTTCTCGTTCGGCGCGTCCGACCTGCTGCGCGAGGTGTGGGGGGTCGAGCCCGGCGCGGTAACGCCGTTCGGCGCCATCAACGACAGCCAAGGCCGCGTCACGGTGGTGCTCGATGCCGCCATGATGGAACACGAGACGCTCAACTTTCATCCGCTAGTCAACACCATGACCACCTCGATTGCGCGCGGCGATCTGGTGAAGTTCCTGGAATCAACCGGTCATAGGCCCCGCATCGAGCACGTTTCCGGACGCGCGCCGGGCGCCCCCTGACCCGATTGCAATCACCGGCCGGATGACCCATTTAATCGGGCAATGGAACTTGAAGGCGAGGGATTATGCTGCAAAACGGCGGGGCAATGACGGCGGCGGCCGACAACGCGGTCGTTGAGACGACCACGCAAGGCTTCCTCAAGGACGTGATCGAGGAATCCAAGCGCCAGCCGGTGCTGGTGGATTTCTGGGCGCCCTGGTGCGGGCCCTGCAAGCAACTCACCCCGATCCTGGAAAAGGCGGTGAAGGCGGCCAAGGGCAAGGTCAAGCTCGCCAAGATGGATATCGACAAGCATCCGGAAATTCCCGGCCAGATGGGCATCCAGTCGATCCCGGCGGTGATTGCCTTCGCCAACGGCCAGCCGGTCGACGGCTTCATGGGCGCGCTGCCCGAGAGCCAAGTGATCGCGTTCCTGGAGCGGGTGACCAAGGGCAAGATCGGCGCCGAGGAAAAGGATCTGCTGAAAGAAGCCGATGCCGCGCTCGCCGCCGGCAACGCCGCCGAGGCCGCCAATCTTTACGGGCAACTTCTGACTCAAGATGGCGGCAATGTCGCGGCGCTCGCCGGGCTCGCGCGCTGCTATGTGCAGACCGGCGCGCTCGAGCAGGCCAAGCAGACGCTCGCCATGGTGCCGGAGGCCAAGCGCAACGAAGCGCCGGTCGCCGCCGCGCGTGCCGCGCTCGACATCGCCGAGCAGGCCAAATCGGTCGGCCCGATCGACGAGCTGGAGAGACAAGTCGCCGCCAATCCGCTCGACCATCAGGCGCGCTTCGACCTCGCTGCCGCGCTCAACTCCAAGGGCAAGCGCGCGGAAGCCGCCGAACATCTGATCGCGATCGTCAAGCGTGACCGCAAATGGAACGAGGACGGCGCGCGCAAACAACTCGTGCAGTTTTTCGAGGCCTGGGGCCCGACCGACCCGGCCACCGTGGACGGCCGCAAGCGGCTGTCGTCGATTTTGTTTTCGTAGCGCATGATCCCGAAAAGCATGTCCTCGACCAGATCGGGGATGGGAACCGGTTTTCGGATAGGATCATGCGCCGCTAAAATGCGTTCGCGCCGGGACGGCACCGGCTCGCGGAGTAACTTGCAATGCCGATGAACGCCCAATACCGCAGGCCGATCGATCTGCCTGAAGTCATTCCAGTGTTCCCGCTGCCGGGCGCGCTGCTGCTGCCGCGCGGACAGATGCCGCTCAATATTTTCGAGCCGCGCTATCTCGCCATGGTCGACGACTCCTTGCGCGACGGCCACCGCCTGATCGGCATGATCCAGCCCGATGCGTCGCATGCCGGCGACGCCGACAATCCGCCGCTGTTCAAGGTTGGCTGCGTCGGCCGCATCACCCAGCTCGCCGAGAGCGGCGACGGCCGTTATCTGCTCGAGCTCACCGGCGTGGCCCGCTTCCGCATCGTGCAGGAATTGCCGGTCAAGACCGACTATCGGCAATGCCGCGTCAGCTATGCGCCGTTCACCGACGATTTCATCGCGCGCAAGGGCGAGGACGACGTGGACCGCGAGGCGGTGCTCAAAGCGTTACGCGCGTTCATGAAGGCCAACGATCTGAAGGCGGATTGGGAAGGCATCGACCAGGCGCCGAACGAGGCCCTGGTCAATGCGCTGTCCATGATGTCGCCCTACGGCCCGCCGGAGAAGCAGGCGCTGCTGGAGGCGCCCGACCTGAAAACCCGCGCCGAACTGCTGGTCGCCATCACCGAGATCGAGCTCGCCAAGAAGAACACCGAGGGCGAGCCGCAGCTGCAGTAGTCCGCCACGCCGTGCTATAAAGCCGCCGAAATCGCCGGGAGAGTATTCATGCCCACCGACCCCACCACCGAACACCCCGTTGGCAGCGTCGATCCCAAGCTGTTGGAAATCCTGGTCTGCCCGCTGACCAAGACGACATTGGAATACGACGCCGCCAAGCAGGAACTGATCTCGCGCAAGGCCAAGCTGGCCTATCCGATCCGCGATGGCATTCCGATCATGCTGCCGGAAGAGGCGCGCAGGTTGGATTGAATTCGACTTCGACCATTAAAAATCCAAGACAAAATCGGGAAACGACTCATGATCAAAATCTGGGGCCGCAACACCTCGTCCAATGTGCAGAAGGCGATGTGGGCGGTGGGTGAGCTCAAGCTCGAGCACACGCGCATCGACGTCGGCGGCGCGTTCGGCAAAACCAAGGAGCCGGCATACCTCGCGATGAATCCGAACTCCCTGGTGCCGACGCTGGAAGAAGAAGACGGCTTTACGCTGTGGGAATCCAATTCCATCGTGCGCTATCTCGCCGGCAAGCACGACAAGAGCGGCGTGCTGGAACCGAAGGACGCCAAGCAGCGCGCGCTCGCCAGCCAGTGGATGGACTGGCAATTGTCGGTGGTGGCGCCGGCAATCCACGGCGCCTTCTGGGGCCTGATCCGCACGCCGCCGGAAAAGCGCGACCTGGCGGCGATCAAGACCTCGCAGGACAAGACTACCGCCGCGATGAAGATGCTCGACGCGCAATTGGCCAAGACGCCGTTCGTCGCCGGGCCGGCGTTCTCCTACGGCGACATCCCGGTCGGCGTCATGTGCTACCGCTACCGGCAACTGGTGCCCGGCCGCCCGCCGACGCCCAATCTCGATCGCTGGTACGAGACAATCGCCAAGCGCAAGGCGTTCCACGATCACGTCGGCAGCATTCCGCTGACCTAAAGCGCCTCGCCACGCAGCAGCTTCGGCACATCGCCGGTAAAGCCCGCCGCCTCGCGGATGAACACGCGCTTGAGCGCCGGGATGCGCTCGACCACGCCGAGACCGACGTCGCGCATCAGGCGCAATACGTCGGAGCTGTTGGAGAACAGCCGGTTCAATCCATCGGTGGCAACGCCCATGGTCATGGTGTCGAAGCGGCGCCAGCGCTGATAACGCTCCAGCACTTGCGTATCGCCGATATCGAGTCCGAGCCGCGCGGCGTCGGCGATCGCCTCCGCCAAGGCGGCGACATCGCGCAGGCCCATGTTGAGCCCCTGCCCGGCAATGGGGTGAATGATATGCGCGGCGTCGCCGACCAGCGCCAGCCGTTCGCCGATGAACGTGCGCGCGGTGAACAGCCCGAGCGGAAAGGCGCGGCGCGGCCCGATCACCGCGATGTCGCCGAGATGCAGGCCGAAACGCTTCTCCAGCTCGGCGTGGAATTCCTCGTCAGGCAGCGCGACGATGCGCTCCGCTTCGCGCGCGGTCTCGGTCCACACAATGGACGAGCGTTTTCTCGTCAGCGGCAGGATCGCGAACGGCCCGGCGGGGAGGAAATGTTCTTCGGCGCGGCCGTTGTGCTCGCGCTCGTGCGCCACCGTGGTGACGATCGCCGACTGATCGTAATTCCACCCGTGCGTGGCGATGCCGGCCTGTTCGCGGATTTTCGAGCGGGCGCCGTCGGCGCCTACCAAAAGCCGCGTGGAAATCGTCTCGCCATCGGCGAGCGCAACGTCAATCGCATTCGGCGCGTTTTCAAAACCGCTGACCGCGCCCGCACGCAATTCAATGCCGAGCTCATTCGCCTTTTTGACCAGCGCATCGACCAGGTGCCGGTTCTCGACCATGTGGGCGAACGGCTCGCCTTCCTCCACCTCACCGCCGAAGGTGAGGAAGGTCGGCCGCACCGCGTCGTCGAGCTTGGAGTCCGTCACCACCATGTCGAGGATCGGCTGCGCTTGCGCCGCGACCGCGTCCCAGACTTCGATCGCCTTGAACAGCCGGCGCGCGGCCGCCGCGATGGCCGAGGCGCGCGGGTCCTTCGACGCCGCGGCCCCGAGCGCGGGGTCCACGACCGTCACCGCGAACGCACTCCCCAGCCCCTGGCGCAGCGCGATTGCCAGCGCCAGGCCGGCAAAGCCCGCCCCGCCGATCACCACGTCGCGTCGCTGGTTTCCGATTCGCGCCATTCGTTTCCTTGTGCCGGGGCACCATTGCCCCTGCCGGACCGCCTCGGGCAAGCCGACCGAAGCCGCTATCCTAGTCTATTCAGGCACTTGTGGCACCCGCACCGGGTTTTGATCTGAATCAAAGCTTAGCCGCGGTATTAGACGAAAGTCTAATGCGTTGTAGGGGTCGCCGAGGACCGGGAGGTCCCAGCCCTGCGGTCCCCGCCCAGGAGGAAAGGGCAGATCCATGACAACCCAATCCCAATCACATGAAAGTATGACCCAACCCATGATCTGGTTAGGCGTCGCGATCGCGGCGATCATTGCGCTAGCGTATTTTTTCGTCTGGTAGCGATCGCCGGCGTCTGATGTGCGGAACGGGCGGCAGGCAATCTGCCGCCCGAAAAATTTTCGAGCCGCAGTCATGCGACACCGAAAGCGCCCGCGCGCCTTGACTTCGCGCCTTGCCCCGGCGTCATTGGCGGCAGCCCGCATCGAAAGCGCGATTCATGTCCTCCGCCCCTACCGCCGTCCAGGATTTGCTCACTCTTCTCGACCTCGAGCGGCTCGATGTGGATTTATTCCGCGGCAGCAGCCCGCAAGTCGGTTGGCAGCGTGTGTTCGGCGGCCAGGTGATCGGGCAGGCGCTGGTCGCCGCCGTGCGCACGGTCGAGGGCCGGCCGCCGCATTCCATGCACGCTTATTTCCTGCTGCCTGGCGATCCCAAGGTTCCGATCATCTACGACGTGGATCGCATGCGGGACGGCAAGAGCTTCACCACGCGGCGCGTCACCGCGCGCCAGCACGGCCATCCTATCTTCTCCATGCTGGCGTCGTTCCATACCGACGAGCCAAGCCTCGAGCATCAGGCAAAAATGCCGGACGTGCCACCGCCGGAAAGTCTGCCGAGCGAAACGGAAATTCGCGAGAAGATTCTCCCGACCATGCCCGATCCGGTGCGGCGCTATTACGAGCGCGAGCGGCCGATCGAGCTGCGTCCGGTCGAATTCGAACGCTATCTCGGCAAGAAATATCCCGATGGCCGGTTTAACCTCTGGATGCGCACCACCGGCCGGCTGCCGGACGATCCGGCGATCCATCAATGCGTGCTGGCCTACGCCTCGGATATGGGACTGCTCGACACCGCGCTGGTGCCGCACGGGCGCACACTGTTCGAGAAGGAATTCATGGCCGCCAGCCTCGATCATGCGCTGTGGCTGCACCGGCCGTTCCGCGCCGACGAGTGGCTGCTCTACGCGCAGGATTCGCCCAATCTGCACGGCTCGCGCGGCTTCTCGCGCGGACTTATCTTCACCCGCGATGGCACGCTGGTCGCCTCGGTGGCGCAGGAAGGCCTGGTGCGCCAGCGGCGCGC
>Ga0209890_10000563_pt1 | contig 17149 bp, 10 predicted proteins | sample OrgsoiDNA2013049_FD_185799 | JGI IMG/M metagenome (GOLD analysis project Ga0209890, IMG submission 185799) | Permafrost soil microbial communities from the Arctic, to analyse light accelerated degradation of dissolved organic matter (DOM) -... | ecosystem: Environmental > Terrestrial > Soil >...
TTCTCTGGGTCTTCTGGGTCGTCAGCATCAGCATCCGCTGAGGTCGTCTCCATGGACAACATGCGCACCGCCATGATCGCGAATTTCGAGCAGGAGGACTTGGACGTGCCAGCGTTTCTGAGGAAACGGGGAGACGCGATGTAGGTTCGATCAACTCCGCCAATCGTTTTGCGATTCGCCTTGTGCGAAATGGCAGATCTTAATTGATGCCGGGAATCGTGCGATCCGGGAAGGGCACGAGTTTCACTCTTGCCGAAAAGTCTTGAGAAGACTCGCGGCTTCAGCCGCTGAGGTTGCATTTCAGCACAGAGATGGAACAGTCCGCCTCAGCGGCTTAAGCCGCCACAATGAAGCGACGCGAATCGGCAGGACTTTAAGTCGTGCCCTTCCCGGTGTCGGGTAATCCGAACTTAGTCCTTACCAGCGCGCGCTAAAACGCGGTAGAATGCTCCCGCTCGGATCCCAGAGGCAATTTCAGAAGATAATTTCACGTACTTGACGGAGGTGGTCATGCGTTTCACTCGAATCTGTTTCGCTCTCTCGCTCCTCGCACTGGCCGGTTTCGCGGCTGCGCAGGATATGGATATGTCGAAAATGGCTCCCAAGAAAACCAGCTCTGCCGACGCCGCTTACATGGCCAAAGCCCTTGCGTCCGCGCCGAAGTCCATCGCCAAAGACGCCGGCGTGGCCCGCTTTGATAAAGACGGCAAGATGCAAACGCTTCGTGAAAGCAAGAACGGCTTCACCTGCATGGTGATTGACGGCGACGCCATGTGCGCCGACGCCAACAGCATGGCCTTTTTCGACGCCATGATGAACAAGAAAGACCCGCCGGATAAACTCGGCCTTACCTACATGCTCAGCGGAGACAACGGCGCGAGCAACACGATCCCCATGGACCCTAAGAAAACCGCCGACAACCACTGGGTCGTCACCGGGCCGCACATCATGATCGTGGGCCCGGCCGCCAAGTCGCTGGGATTGCCCGAGACCGCGGATCCGGATCCGACCAAGCCGTACATGATGTGGACGGGAACGCCGTATGAGCATGCCATGATTCCGGTCGGTCCTCCGAAGCCAGCCGCTGCTGCCAAACCTGCTCCTGTACAGTAAGAAAACGATGCCCATCTCATTTCCCCTCCCCTCCGCTAAGACTGCTCCTAGCGGAGGGATTTCCTCTATCGAGTTTTCATATTCGCGCTGCTGCCGACCGAGGCCTCGCGCCGATTGCACAGAGACAGCTTGGGAAATACTTTTCCTACCTGTTGTCGTCAGAGTAACCAAGGCAGTCATTACCAAAGTGCGGGGGCCTTGCGGGATAAACGATGTAAGTATAACGATCACAAGATGCTTACACGAAATCGAGCAGGTTACCGATTAAGAAGTTTACAGTTGCTTATATTTCAGGAAGTCCCTTAAGATCAATGAATTGCGAAAACTTGGCTGGTTTTAGGACCGCTGGCAGGCTTCTTGCAATCCAACTAGATGTGAACTCCGGGGACAGGTGTTGCCACGTGATTGTTAAGGGACCGAATTTTCCGCGCGCCGCCGTTGTTTTGTTTTTCTCCCTCATTCTGCTTGCCCAGGCGGGCCTGGCTGCGACCATCAATCCGCAACCACCGGTTAGCCATGCCAGATCCCGCGGCATTACTGAAAGTCCACGCACCCGCCGGCACATGCGGCATTTGGCTCGCAGCCGTGCGGTGCAGTCGCGCTCTGTAACAGCACTGAAGCGCCATCATTATTACGAGCATTTTTACGCCAGCTCTTATTCAAGCGACATCACGGACGGCGACGTAACTGTTGGCGAAGATCCGGTCGTCCGCCAGGCTGCGATTGACGCCCTGGGCAACATGAACGGAACGGTCTTGGCGATTGAGCCGACCAGCGGTCGCATTCTCGCCATGGTCAATCAGAAGCTCGCTCTCTCCAGCGGCGACCAGCCCTGCTCGACGATTAAGTTGTCGGTGGCGCTGGCGGCTTTGAGTGAAGGAATTATCACCAAGGAAACCGAAGTCCGCCTCGGCGGGCGCAGCCACATGAATTTGACGCTGGCGCTGGCCCACTCTAACAATGCTTACTTTGAAGCGCTCGGTCGGCAATTGGGATTCGAGCGGGTCGCCTACTACGCGCATCAGTTCGGGCTCGGCGAAATGGCGGGATATCACATTCCGGGCGAGCAGCCGGGGATTTATCCGCAAACGGAAATTTCCGCGAAGCTGGGCGGAGTAGGGAAGATGTGCTCCTTCGGCGAAGGGATTTCGATGACGCCGCTGCAACTCGGATCTCTGGTCACCGCGATCGCGAATGGCGGGACCATGTACTACCTCCAGCATCCGACCACCGTAGCCGAAGTCGCAAACTTTCAGCCGATCGTGAAACGGCATCTGGATATTGCCGACATGATCCCGGAAATTTCTGATGGCATGGCTGGAGCCGTGAACTACGGCACCGCGCGCAGGCTGCGAGTGAATTTCGATGAAGAGGAAATTTTAGGGAAGACTGGCACCTGTTCACGGGCTGGCACTCGCTTCGGTTGGTTCGCCAGCTATGCCAATACCAGCGCCGGGCGCGTGGTCGTAGTCGTTTTCCTGCAAGGTGGACGTCCAACTTTTGGGCCGAAGGCCGCGGAAATCGCGGGCCGCATGTATCGCAATCTATACGATCACGATTTTTTTCTGGCTAAGCCTGTTCTACCTGCGGAGTCCGATGCAAGCACCGATCCGAACTAAAGAAAATTTCCTTCCATTGTGAAAAGGGGCCCCTCCGATGAGGGGCCCCTTTTGTTGGGATTGGATAGTGCTGGAACTATCGCTTGATTTCGTCGCGCTCGACCACGCCGTCCTTGATAAAAACAACGCGGTGGGCGTACTCGGCGATGTCGTGCTCGTGGGTCACGAGGACAATAGTGTTGCCTTCGGAGTAGAGGCGATCGAACAGGGCCATGATTTCGTTTCCGGTTTGTGAGTCGAGGTTTCCGGTAGGCTCGTCAGCAAGAATGATCGAGGGCTTGTTCACCAGAGCACGCGCGATGGCGACGCGCTGGCGCTGTCCGCCTGAGAGCTCGTTGGGTTTGTGGGTCATGCGTGATTCCATCCCCACCGCAGCCAAGGCTTCTTTAGCCCGTTCCGTGCGTTGGGCTGCGGGCATGCCAGCATAGATCAGCGGCAACTCCACATTGTGCAAAGCAGTCGCCCGCGCCAGCAGATTGAAGGTCTGGAAGACGAAACCAATTTCTTTATTCCGGATGTGCGCAAGTTCGTCGTCCTTCAATTCACTGACTTGCTGGCTGTTCAGCCAGTACTGGCCGCGGCTGGGAGAATCCAGGCAGCCGATCAGGTTCATCAGCGTGGACTTGCCCGATCCCGAAGGCCCCATGATCGCAACGTACTCGTTGCGGCGAATTTGCAGATTCACTCCGCGCAGGGCATGCACCTGCTGTTCCGATCCCATGTCATAGGTCTTCCACAGGTCGGAGGTGAAAATCATGCACGACTCTGGGGGGGCCGACACCTGTGGCTGCGAGATGCTGATCACTTCTGCCGTCGCCATTGTTTTCTCCTGCTCCGAATGGGACACCTATAGGCTCCGAGTCCCCTGTGTCGTTGTTCCATAGTCCATTGGACGAACCACCTGGGCGTTGGTTAGGCCAAAAAATCCTACGGCTATCCCGCGGTTAGAACCCAGCGGCTTGCACTAGGGAATACGGCTGGCCCGGGCCGAAAGTTCCATGGTCAGCGAATGCAATCGGGACTAAAAATCGCCCGCGACTTCTAGGATTATATCCCGACCCAAGAATTTGGATGCGTCGGAGGGCGAATTCCACCGAAAACTCATCTGCCTGTACCCGATTCGGCGGCTCCACTTGAGCCGGGTGAAATGTTTTACAACGCGCAGACAACCCGCCGGGCATGGCGGCGAATCTTGGCAGTTAGGGGATGTCGCGTAGTCGCTATGTCCTTGCACCCCATTGTCTTGTATTCGTCGAGCTAAAGTCATAAAATGAGACGAATCGGAGTGTGTCTGTCGGTTAGGAGTCGTTGATCCTTATGTTCCGCACCGTTGCGCTAAATCGAGTGTTCTCGCCGCTTGTCCTCTTGCTTGCGATTGGGCTGGGCCCCCTCGCGATGGCCGACAACGCCGCCACGCCCGCAACAGACCAGGATAAGGCCGCCACTGATCAGCCTCAGCCGGACCAGGCTACGGCCGGCCAGCCCAAGACCAACCAGGCCACGCCCCAAACGACCGAAGACCAGTCCGGCGACCCGTTGAAACGCCCCATCGAAGCAAAGCGCCAGAAGGCAAACGCCAAGGCGATGAAGCAAGAGCTCAGTATTGACGACAAGAAGTGGCTCAACGAGGACGTCCGCTGGATCATCACCGATGGGGAGCGCAAGGCGTTTATGCAGCTCTCCAACGAAGAAGAGCGCGAGCAGTTCATCGAGGCTTTCTGGGACCGCCGTAATCCCAATCCGGACAGCGAAGATAATGAGTATAAGGACGAGCACTATCGCCGCATCGAGTATGCCAATGAGCACTTCGCGGCGGGTATGCCCGGTTGGATGACGGACCGCGGCCGTATTTATATCGTCTTTGGCCCCCCCGATGAGATCGATTCCCATCCTTCGGGCGGGCAATATGATCGGCCCGCAGACGAGGGTGGGGGCAGTACCTCCACTTTTCCCTTCGAGGACTGGCGCTACCGCTACATCGAAGGAATGGGTAACGAAGTGATCGTCGAGTTTGTGGATGATTGCCAGTGCGGCGCGTATGAAATGACGATGGATCGAGGCAAGAAAGATGCGCTCCTGCATACTCCGAACGGTGGCTTGACGGACATGGAAACGATGGGCATGTCGAGCAAGGCAGGCCGCTGGAACGGCTCAAATGAGACGTTGGGCCTGGGGCCCCTGGGCCAATCCCAGCTGCAAAGCAAGGAGTTCGACAACCTGGAGCGATTCTATAAATTGCAACAGGCGCCGCCGATCAAATTCAAGGACATGGAGACACTGGTCGGACACCATATTACTTACAACCCAATGCCGTTTGATGTCCGGGTCGACTACGTGAAGATCACCGGCGATACCGTTCTAGTTCCGATTACCGTACAGCTTAAGAACCGCGACATCACGTTCACCGACAAAGAAGGCGTGCAGCACGGAGTGGTCAATATTTTCGGAAGGGTCACCAGCTTGTCCGGAAAAGTCATGCAGACGTTTGAAGATACCGTTGTCGCTGACGTCCCGGAGGAACTGCTGGTACGGGAAACGGAAAACGCCAAGATATATTCGAAATCCGTGCCCCTGCGTCCCGGACGCTACAAACTGGATGTTGTAGTAAAGGACATAAATGGCGACCGTGTGGGTACCAAGAGCATGCCCGTCACTGTGCCAGACTTTTCGGAGGAAAAACTGACGAATTCTTCCTTGATTCTGGCCGATCTGGTAGAGCCGGTTCCGACCAGCAGCATCGGCACCGGAATGTTCGTGATCGGAACGACGAAAGTGCGTCCTCGGGTGGCAGCGGCGGATGGCAAGCCTGCGGTTTTCAAACGCGGCATGAAGGTAAACTTTTGGATGCAGGTCTATAATTTGAGTGTTGACGGCAAGACCCATAAACCTTCGGCAACGTTCGAGTACGACATTGTGAACTCCACAACCAATAAAGCTGTGGTTCATGCGGTGGAGTCTTCAGATAAGATGGGGAACATCGGCGATCAGGTCACTTTGCATAAGGAGGTGGCCGCTGCCAATCTGGATCCGGGAATGTATAAAATTCAGATTAAGGTGAGTGACAACATCTCCAAGCAGACGGTCGATCCTTCGGCAGTCTTTACTGTCGAATAATGAGGTCACTTGATCTTGCGTAAGCTCGGCTATCTCGTCGTTGCCCTTGGTTTGGCGCTTCCGCTGTGGTGTGTGGAGCGTCCCGCCTCGATCTCGGGCTACGTGTACAGCGCGAATGGCCAGCCCCAGATGGGCGCCGCGGTTGAAGTGCTGGGCCCGGCGATTGAGGGTTTGCGCGTTTTCACCGACGAGAAAGGCTTCTTCACCGCCCGCGGCTTGTTTCCGGGAACTTACAGCGTCAAAGTTTCGGCCCCGGCTTTTCTGCCAACCTTGCGGGAAAGAATCAGCGTGAAGGCAGGCGCCAGCGTTCTGCTGAATCTGACGTTGAGCACTCTCTTTGACGCGGTCCAGTTTGCCCCCCGGCGCGGCAGCGAAGACGATGGAGACTGGGACTGGGTCCTTCGCTCGACTGCCAATCGTCCCGTGCTCCGCTTCCTTCCCGACGGCTCGGTGGTGGTTGCCAAAGCCCACCCGCAGCGGTCCGATTTGAAAGGCACGCTTGCATTTGTCGCGGGTTCGGCATCGCAGGGCTTCGGCTCAGTTTCCGACATGAGCACAGCATTTGTGGTCGAGAAGTCCATTTTTTCGACCGACACGATTAAGTTCCTCGGAGACGTGGGATCCGGTCCCGGAGTTCCCAACACGGTCATGCGGGCCTCCTACAAGCACCAGATGCTGAACGGTTCCACGCCGGAAGTAGCATTCACCATGCGGCGGCTCTCATCTCCGGACTTGGGCCTGCGCGATGCGGATTTACAAGCCCTGGCCCTGACCATGACCGACAACATCATCGTGGGTAGCGTGCTGGAACTGAAATTCGGCAGCGAACTGCAGAGCGTTCAGTTTATGGGTAAGGTGACCGCGGCGCGGCCTTTCGGTTCGATTACGGCCCATCTTTCCCCGAACACGAAGCTCGAGTACAGCTATTCGACCTCGCGCCCCAACCGCCGCGACGAAAAAGGTTTTGATTCTGCGCCTGCGGATCTGAGCGAATCCGATCCGCGCGTGAGCATGGCCGGGTTCTCGCCGGCGCTCGAAAAAGCGAACCACCAGGAAATCGCGGTGTCGCATCGCGAAGGCGACACCAGCATGCAGGTGGCGCTCTATACCGATCGTCTCGCCGATCCCGCTCTGACCGGAGTCGGTGATATCTCCGCGCTCAACGGAGAAGTGCTACCCGATGTGTATTCGGGAACATTCACCTACCAGGGCCGTGATTTCGAAACTCGCGGCGTGCGTCTGGTGCTGGAGCGCAAGCTGGCGTCGGATGTTTCCGCGACGGTGAATTACAGTTATGGCGGCGTATTGGATCTGGATCGCGGCGGAGTCAGTTTGCAGGATGTGCGTAATTACACCGTGACCACATACCGCCAGGCTCTTTCGGCGAAGCTGAGCGGAACCGCTCCGCGTACCAAGACGCGATGGATCGCTTCCTATGGATGGACCGGCGGCCGCGCCTTGACGCCGGTGGACATGTTTAACGCCTCCGCGGGCCAGGCCGACCCATTCTTTGACCTCTTCTTCCGCCAGCCCATGCCCGGCGCAGGTCCTTTATCGGCACACATGGACATCGTCCTCGAAATCCGCAACCTGCTGGCCCAGGGATACGTCCCAGTATTCGGCGAGGACGGCCGTACTGTGTATTTAGTGCAGTCGGCGCGCGCGGTCCGCGGCGGCGTCGCGTTTAACTTCTAGCTAAAAACAGCCGCCTTTCAGCCGTCAGCCATCAGGAAAACCTGGCACTCCTTTTCCTCGGTTCCTCTCTGCATCCCAGTGCTCATTTTTGTAAGTTTCGGGAATCGGCCTGGTAATGATGTGCTCGGCCACGGCACTAACGTTTCGCCGCCGAAGTCCGAATCCAACGCCTGAAGCCCGAAGCCCGATTTCCCGGCTGGAAGGTGCATGCTCATCTGCGCTACAATCCCCGTTTATTACCAAGACCTGCAAGGGGGCCGTCATGAAATTGCGGTCAGGTTTGTTTTTCTTCTTTCTTCTGTGCGCAACATCGATGTTGGCGCAAACTTTCCGCGGCACCATTCTAGGAACCGTCAGCGATCCTCAGGGCGCGGTGGTTCCCGGTGCGAAGGTGACGGTGCACAACATCAACACCGGTCTGCAGCGCGCAACTGAGACCAGCGCGGATGGGAGTTATTCCGTTCCCGAATTGCCAGTCGGTGTTTACACGGTGATGGTGACGCAGAGTGGATTTCAGACCGCAGTGATCAGCAATGTCGCCGTGGACGTGGCCTCGGCCAAGCGCGTGGACGTGACTTTCCGCACCGGCCAGGTCTCGGAGAAGGTCGAAGTGTCTGGAGAAACGCTTCCGCAGGTCGAGACTACAAACGACACTTTGGGCGGAATTCTGACCCAGGACACCGTCAAGGATCTGCCGATCAACGGCCGCGACTACACCAAGTTGATTTATCTGAATCCCGGAGTCGCGGGTTCTCCAGATCAGATTACAGATTCCCCTGGATCGTTCGGCGAGTTTTCCATGAACGGCGCGCGCGGGCGTTCGAATAACTTCCTGCTCGACGGCACCGACATGAACGACGGATATCGCAACAATCCCGCAATCAATGAGGCAGGCGTATTCGCGACTCCCGCGACGATTCTGCCCATCGATGCCGTCGTCGAAATGAATGTGTTGTCGAACTTCGAGCCTGAGTACGGCCGGAACGGCGGCGCAATCGTGAATATTGTGACCAAGAGCGGGACCAACGCTCTTCACGGCAGCCTTTTCGAATATTTTCGAAATGACGCACTCGATGCCCGAAATTATTTTGATCAGACCTCGGCGCCAAAGGCCCCGTTTCACAACAACCAGTTTGGCGGATCGCTGGGCGGGCCAATCGTGAAGGACAAGACCTTTTTCTTTCTGGATTACGAAGGCCAGCGGGAGAATGTTGGCGTGGTTTCACTCGCCTGCGTGCCCACGATTTCCCAGATCCAAACCACCGAAGCCACCCTCGGCAATTCGGTAAGTCCGGTCGGCAAGGACCTATTGAACTTCTGGCCGCACAACCCCTCAAACTACATTCCGGGAGTTATCTCAACCGATGCCGGGTGTTTTGCGGCAACCCAGTTTGCCCCGGACTACACCGCGATTGCTCCATCCTTTAATAATCTAAGCAGCGTCATTGCGAAGATCGATCAGACGATCAATGCCCACAACAGTATCAGCGGCCGCTATTTCTTTGGGGACAGTACGCAGCAATTTCCTCTGGCCCTGAACGCCACCGGCGGCGAGTTGCCGGGTTATGACACCGTGACCCCGACGCGAGTGCAGGTGGTTTCTTTGTCCTACGTCACTGTGCTTTCGTCGACGAAAGTGAACGAATTGCGATATGGCTGGAACCGGTTTGCGGAAGGATTTTTCCCCCAGGATCAGAGCTTCGATCCAAGTTCCATTGGGCTTTGTAATGTCCCTGTAACATTTTCGGGCTGTCACTCGTCCGGTCTTCCGATTATTCTGCTTTCGCCGACGCCGACCGGCGCCTCAGGGTTCTTTTCGCAGGTGGGAGCCACCTCCGGCGATCCGCGCCAGCGGGTGGATACGAACAATCAGATTCTTGACAGCTTTTCCTGGAAGATGAATAAGCACGAGCTGAAGTTCGGAGGTGAGTTCCGCCGCACCAGCATTCAGCAAAGCTTCGATAAGTATTCTCGCGGAAGAATCAGATTCGACGATCTGGAGAGCCTGCTGCAGATGATTCCTCAGCAATCCTCGTTCGGAACGTTTGACTATACCGGCTATACTCTGCGTCACACCCACCAGAATGGATTTGGGTTTTACGCGCAGGATACGTTCCATCTAACGCCCCGCGTCACGCTGAACTATGGCCTGCGATGGGACTATAGCGGCGTCGTCGCGGAAAAGAATAATCTCTTCTCCGACTTTATTCCTACCTCGGCCACCACAGGAACTCTGGTGCAAGTCGGGCCGGGGGGAGCTTCGGGTCTATACAAACCCGACTACAAAGATTTTTCTCCGAGGTTCAGTATCGCGTGGGACGTAACCGGGAAGGGCAAGACCGTGATCCGGGGCGGATACGGTCTGTTCTTCGACGCGTTCTCGCAAGATATGACGCTCGGGCACTTGCCGTATCCAACGTTCTACGCTCCCGGTCCTGCGTATAACAACATCGGTCCCGACCCAGTGCAGATGGCGAACATTAACCCGGTCGCCGTGGATCCGATCACCGGAGTTTATATTCCCGGCACTGCGCTTTACGGAACTCCGGGCTGCACCGTCGAGTGCGACATTTTTTCCTTCGATCGCAATATCAAGACCCCGTACCTTGAGAACTACAACGTAAACATCCAACAGCAACTCGCGAACAAAGTTACTTTGCAGGTGGGCTATGTGGGTTCGCAAGGCCACCGGCTGCTGCGGTTCTTCGATATCAATCAGCCCAGCCAGGCGACAATCACCTCGTCTGACTTAGGTTGCAGCTGCATCAACGACGTCAGCGTGCCACGAAACTATGGCACTCCAGCCGGTGCGTTCTACATCTTCCAGCAGAACACCACCGGCAAATCTAACTACAACTCATTGCAGACCAGTCTGCATGTGAACGGCTATCACGGATTCATGTCAATCGTGAACTACGTCTGGTCAAAGTCGTTGGATAATTCCAGCGATGGCGAGGACTTCATTGTGAATGCGGCCCAGCCGCAGGACAGCAACAGCCCGCAACGCGAATACGGCCCGTCGAATTTCAATGTCCCGCAGCGCTTCGTCTGGATCGCCGGGTACCAATTGCCCGCCATGGGTGGTTCCTGGCAAAAAGTTAAGAACGGATGGGGGGCGGACAGCACCACCACGCTACAGAGCGGACAGCCATTCACTCTCAACTACAACTTCGAGGACGATTACAGCGGAGGCGGCGACGGCTTCGACCGGCCGGATGTGGTGGGTCCGATTGTTTACAACAAGAGCAATCCGGCCAATTTCCTACAATTGAGTTCGTTTGCGATGCCGTGCACGGTAAATGTCACGCAATCCTCGCTGTCAGGGTTCGCTTCGGACTGTGTCCCTGGTACTCGCCATTATGGAAGTCTCGGGAGAAATTCCCTGAGCGGGCCAACGTACAAGCAGTGGGATTTGGCGATCTACAAGAACACCGCGATCACGGAGCGCTTGAGCGTGCAACTTCGTGCGGATTTTTTCAATATCTTGAACCATCCGAATTTTGCCAACCCTGAGCTTCCTGCCTTTATCGCGGATCCGGCGTCTAACCTTGCGCTTCCCGCTAATCCCCCTAGCCCATTGCCTCCGGGTTGCGGATGTGGCTTCCACGTCAACGGCAACAGAGAGGTTGGAAACGGGGCTTATCAGATTGTCGCAACCGGCGATGTGGGTGTTGGCAACCCGTTTCTGGGCGGCGGCGGGCCGCGCGGAATTCAGTTGGCTGCGAAGTTTACGTTTTAGAAGCAGTGGCTAGTGATTCGTGGTCAGTAGGGCGGGTGCACTAGCCACTAGTCACCGACCACTAGCCACTGTTTTTCTCCGCTCTTCCCAGGCATCCCGCGCGAAAAGACCTGCCATCGAGCCGATGCAGGCGTTTTGCCATACTCGGCGTCAGAAGCGGGAAGTGGCGGATGGTGAACAAGTATTCGGCGATAAACCAGAGCTGTTGGTCGGTGGTCATCCAATCTGTTGTCCCGCCCGTGGTTCGGTTCGTTGTTCGGTTCATCGTCCGGTTCGACGTGTCAAAGCGGGCGAGGTTGACCGGGTGCGAAAACGTTCTGAGCGAGCGTTCGCGGCGCAGATTGAAATAGAGCTCGAAATAACTCAGCGCCAGTTCGCGCAGCGTCCGGTACACGGGTTCGCGGTAGCGGCATCCGGTGTAGTTGGATTTCGCGATTGCTCCCCAGTGGCCGTGCTGCTTGTAAACCGCGATCACGTGGTCAGTGTCGTGCTCAGCTTCCAGATCAATCACCAGCGGCGGATATCCATTCACCCGCAACGCTGCTGCGGCGAAGGTCGCGCCCTCAAAGCAGTGCGATGTGTTCTCCCGCAGCACGCGCCGTGGAGACCATGCAGTATCGGCGAGGTGGTACGGCTGGTCGTCAAGAAAGCGCTGAATCCCGTACGGGTCTTTGAGGCTGCGCAGCTTGCGGAGTTCCGCGGGAGTGAAGCCCGATTGCGAATGTTTCATTGCAGTTGAGTTTAATGGATGATTCCGGCGAAAGGCGTTAACCACAGAGGGCACAGAGGATCACAGGGGCTCTTTTTCGAAGAACACTATGACCCTTTTGGACCTGCGACTTCGATCTACTGTGCTTTTTCAAAACGCTTGAAAAAGCTGTCTGCCTTCCAGTGGGGCGGCGCGTCGGAGTCCGCCACATCCAGCGTGATGTCGCGGACAATGTCCTCAAACTTGCCGGCGGCGGCCAAATCCACAGGCTGATCAAGGTCGTCAGACGGGGCGTGATAGCGATCGGTCAGCCATTTCTTTGCGATGATCTCTTCCGGCGAACCTTTTTCAAAGCCTACTTTCATCGCCAGCGCGGGTATGCCTTCGCGGATGAAGCTGTACTGATCGCTGCGAACGAAAAGATTGCGCAACGGCTCGGGATCAGGCTGCACTCCCACTCCTTCTTTTTGTGCAGCCCGGATGGCAGCGTCGCCTAGATCGGACTCGGCCAGTCCATAAACAGTGACCAATTTGAGCGGGAAGATAGGCAGAAACATGTCGGTGTTGATGTCGGCGACCAGAGATTGTGCCGGAACCGTGGGCTTGGCGGCAAAGTATCGCGATCCGAGAAGGCCTTTCTCTTCTGCCGTAACCCACACGAACAAGATCGAACGCCTAGTCTTGATTTTCTGTTGCGACAGTGCCGACGCGACATCCAGCAGCAAGGCCGAGCCGGATCCGTTGTCCATGGCGCCGTTGTAGATGCGGTCGCCATTGATGGGCTCACCAACGCCAAGATGGTCCATGTGTGCCGAGAGCACCACGTATTGATCTTTGAGTTTGGGATCGGACCCAGGATAGCAAGCTACCACATTAGCGGAGTTCACTTCCTCCACCACCATCTTGGCGTGGGCCCGTATGCTGACCGTGAGCGGAAAAGTTGGAAGTGGCTTGCGGTCCTTTCCCAACGCTGCAATTTCCTCAAAGCTGTGGCCGGAGCCTTCGAAAAGGTCCTGCGCGTGCGCTGGGTTGAACGTGGCCGCAAACTGAATGCCCGCGGCATCATCGAGGGATGGGTCGGCCAATACCATGCTCGGACGTTTGCGGGCCAACGTCATTCGGCTCCAGGGTATGTCCATCGAAGCTGGGTTTGGAATCGAGATCAATCCGATGGCTCCGGCGGCAAGCAGCGCCTTCTTGCGTTGCGCCAGAGACTGGTAATGGGCGGCAAGGGCAGCGGACATGTCCGACGTTGAGCCGCTGAAGACGACGACAACTTTTCCCTTCAGGTCGAGACCGGCGAAATCGTCATGCTGGTTCTCCGGCACCTGAAGCCCATAACCGACAAAAACCAGCGGAGCATCAATTGCGGGAGCGAGGTCAACGCGAGTGCTAAGCATGGCGTCTTCACCCAGCACCAAGGGTTGTTCCACACCGTTGCGTACCAGAGTCAGGCTGGATTGGCTCTCGTCAATCTGCCGGCTGCGCAACTTAACCGCCTGATAGAATCCGTCACTGCCGGCGGGTCGCAATCCGTCCTTTTGCGCCTGCTGCACAATGTAGGCCGCCGCTCTGGCTAGTCCAGGGCTGCCGGTTTCGCGCCCTTCCATGTCATCCGCGGCGAGTACCTTCACGTGCGCCCACCAAGTCTTACCGTCGAAGCCCGCAGGCGTGGAGTTCTGGGCGGATGCGTAAAAGACGCAACCGAGCAGGAGCAGAAAAGCAGCTCTGGATTTCATTTGTCCCCCGATGTTCTAAGGTGGGAATTCTCGCACTGGTGCAAGCTGGTCTGCAAGTGCGGGCCCTGTTGGGTAGTGTTCTAATTTGACGCGGGGGCGGTCTTGCAGCATATATACATAAGTAAGGAGAACAAAGGAGAGATCTGTGGGCGCAAAAGAGAAAATGACCTCGATTGGAAAGCCAGTACCGGAGTTGCCGGTAGCTGATGTCGAACGCGCACAACAACATTACAGAGATGCACTCGGCTTTGAGGTTGGATGGCTTTACCCCGGCAAAGAGATTGGCGCCGTGTCACGCGGTGATGTGGCGATATTCTTTCGGAAGAGGAAGCCGCCGTTCGAACCTGCCGTTCACTGGGTGTTCGCTGAAGCTATCGATGCGTCGTACCGGGAACTGAAGTCGTCAGGTGCGAACATCGTGGATCCTCTGGAAAAAAACCTTGGGGATTGCGTCAGTTCACCGTAGGGGACCTGGACGGGTTACCTCTTCTATTTCCACCATGACTAACCAAAGGTCGCATTCACTAGGACACTGCCTCTGTTGTCCGAACTATGTAAACAACTCGGCGAGTTCTTGAGGTGAATCTACCGCCACATCCGGCGGAGCCTCGCATAACGTGTGTGGTGCGAATCCGTAAGTGACGCCGCAGGTGGCGATGCCGGCGTTCTTTCCGGTTAGAACGTCGATGGAAGAATCGCCGACGATCATTGCTAGTTCGGGCGCGGTGTTGGTTTCTTTCAACAGCGTGCGCACGCCGAGCGGGTCGGGCTTCTTGGTCTCAAAACTATTCCCGCCGTACACCCGCACGAAAAAGCCTCCCAGCCCGAGAGCTTCGACGATCGCGCGAGAAGGATTCACCGGCTTATTCGAAAGCACGGCCATTTTTCGCGAGGCCCCATTCGATTGAATCTGTTTCAGCGCCTCGGGAATCCCGTCGTACACGACGGTGTGATCAAGCTTGTGCTCCCGGTAGTAAGCGAGAAAAAATTCCAACGCCTGCTTGAAGAAGCCTTCATCCTCGGGGTCGCCGAGAGCGCGGCGGACGAGCATGGGCGCGCCATCGCCAACGTAGGACGCCACGACGTCGCCCGGCAGTTCCGGACGCTCGAAATGCCGCAGCGTGGCGTTGACGGAGTGAATCAGGTCGAGGCGAGAGTCAATCAAAGTTCCGTCCAGATCACAAATCACCAGCTTCATCGAGCGGGGATCAAACGGGCGGTGAAAACGGAGCATACCTGAAGCATAGCAAAAGGGGCTTCAGGCTTCGGGCTCCAGGTTTCAGGCCAAGCAGCACTAGCATTCAGCACTCAGCATTCAGCCAAGCTCGGCAACGTCCGGCCTGGTATTCTCGCGTAACCCCGACACCATGAGATCCAAAGCTAAAAGCTAGAAGCTAAGAGCTAGGAGCTAGGAGCTGTATTTCTGATTTACAATACTCCCGCCAGCTCTGAAGCGAAAATGCCGACCCGAACCCATGGAAAGTCCGGCGCTGTTGCTGAGGCCAACAAGGCAGGCAAGACCTACGAAGGCCTGTCGCACCAGCAACTCATCGAAGCCTACCGACTGATGTACACCTCGCGCCGCCTCGACGACCGCGAGATCATGCTCAAGCGCCAGCAAAAAATCTTTTTCCAGATTTCCGGCGCGGGGCATGAGGCGATCACGGTGGCCGCCGGTCTGGCGATGAAGTCCGGCTACGACTGGTTCTTCCCCTACTATCGCGATCGTGCGCTCTGCCTTGCCTTGGGCGCAACTCCTTACGAAATGCTGCTGCAAGGCGTAGGCGCTGCCGATGACCCGAGTTCCGGCGGCCGTCAGATGCCGTCGCATTGGGGATACAAGCGGCTGAACGTGGTCACGCAATCTTCCTGCACCGGCACCCAGATTCTTCACGCGGTAGGTTGTGCCGAGGCCAGCCGATATTTCACATCGCATCCCGACGCCGCGCAGAAAAAGTCCGGCGACTATCGCGAATTCAAAGACGTGGAGTTTCACGGGGACGAAGTGACCTACGTCTCCCTGGGCGAGGGCACCACCAGTGAAGGCGAGTTCTGGGAGGCGCTGAATTCGGCTGCGAACCTGCGTCTGCCCATCGTGTTTCTGGTGGAAGACAATGGCTACGCCATTTCGGTGCCCGTGGAAGTGCAGACCGCGGGCGGAAATATTTCGCGCCTGGTTTCGGGATTCCCCAATTTTCATTTCGAAGAAATTGATGGCACCGATCCCGTGGTCAGCTACGGAGCGATGGCGCGAGCGGTGGCGCATTGCCGGGCTGGAATCGGGCCGTCATTTGTTCACGCGCATGTAATTCGGCCCTATTCGCACTCGCTTTCGGACGACGAAAAGCTGTATCGCCCCGACATCGAGCGCGAGCGTGACGCCGCCCGCGATCCCATTTCGCGCATGCAGATGTTCCTGATCCGCGAAGGCATTCTTGACGAAAAGGCGATCAACCAACTGGAGAAGGAAGTGGACGACGGCCTGCAATCCGCCGTGGACCAGGTGCTGACCGCTCCGCTGGCCGCGCCCGAAACCATCAAGCAATATCTGTACTCGCCGGACTTGGATCCGACATCGGCGGCCTTCGATACCCGAGCGGCGCAGAGTTCTGGCGCTGCAAGTACGAGCGGGGACGCCCGTACCCCCACAGAACAATCCCTGCACGAGAAAAAGCATGCGCCAAAAACCATGGCCGACCTCATCAACCTCACCCTGCGCGATGAAATGAAGCGCGACCAGCGCATCGTGATGTTCGGCGAGGACGTGGCCGATTGCAGCCGCGAAGAATACCTGCGGCAGAAAATGGTCAAGGGCAAAGGCGGAGTCTTCAAGCTCACCTTCGGCCTGCAGAACGAATTTGGCTCCGACCGCGTGTTCAATTCTCCGATTGCCGAAGCCAGTATTGTCGGACGCTCCGTCGGCCTGGCGGTGCGCGGGCTAAAGCCGGTGGTCGAAATCCAGTTCTTCGATTACATCTGGCCGGCCATGATGCAACTGCGCAACGAATTGCCGGTCATGCGCTGGCGCTCGAACGGCGCCTTTTCTGCGCCCTGCGTGATTCGCGTCGCTATCGGCGGATACCTGACCGGTGGCGCCATTTATCATTCGCAATGCGGCGAGAGCATCTTCACCCACACGCCGGGGATGCGGGTTGTTTTTCCTTGCAACGCACTCGATGCAGCCGGCCTGCTGCGGACTGCGATTCGTTGCGACGATCCAGTGTTATTCCTCGAGCACAAGCGGCTTTATCGCGAGACTTACGGCCGCGCCGCGTATCCGGGACCGGATTACATGATTCCTTTCGGCAAAGCCAAGGTCGTTCATCCGGGGACCGACGTCACGGTCATCACGTACGGTGCGGTGGTGCCGCGCGCGCTGCAGGCAGCGCAGAGATTGGATCGCGAACACGGAATCAAGGTA
>Ga0209890_10000564_pt1 | contig 17127 bp, 17 predicted proteins | sample OrgsoiDNA2013049_FD_185799 | JGI IMG/M metagenome (GOLD analysis project Ga0209890, IMG submission 185799) | Permafrost soil microbial communities from the Arctic, to analyse light accelerated degradation of dissolved organic matter (DOM) -... | ecosystem: Environmental > Terrestrial > Soil >...
TGTTCTTCTCCTCGGCCGGCCAGGTCTACAAGGAAAAGGTCTGGCGGCTGCCGCTGGCGGCGCCGCAGGCGCGCGGCAAGGCGCTGATCAATATCCTGCCGCTCGATCCGGGCGAGACCATCACCACCATCATGCCGCTGCCCGAGGACGAGACGACCTGGGGCCAGCACGATGTAGTGTTCGCCACCACCAAGGGCAATGTGCGGCGGAACAAGCTGTCGGATTTCGCGAAGATCAGGCCCTCCGGCATCATCGCCATGAAGCTCGATGACGGCGACGCCATCGTTGACGTGCAGATTTGCACAGAGAAGGACGATGTGCTGCTGACGGCGGGCGGCGGCCAGTGCATCCGCTTTGCGGTGCCGGAGGTGCGCGTATTCTCAGGGCGCACGTCCGACGGGGTGCGCGGTATTGCGCTCGGCAAGGACGACAAGGTGATTTCCATGTCGATCCTCGGCCATGTCGAGGTGACTGCCGATGAGCGCGCCGCCTATCACAAGCGCGCCAGCGCCATCCGCCGCCGCGCCGGCGTGGAGCTGGAAGCCGCGCCCGAGGAGGCAGCGGAAGCGGCGGAAGCCGGCACCAACGGCGGGATCGAGCTGGGCGAGAAGCGCTACGTGGAGTTGTCGGCGGCCGAGCAGTTAGTGCTCACGCTGTCGGAGCGCGGCTACGGCAAGCGCTCATCGTCGTATGAGTACCGCACCACCGGCCGCGGCGGCAAAGGCATCGTGGCGATGTCGCTCACCGCAAAGACCGGCAAGATCGTCGGCTCGTTCCCGGTCGAGGAGGCCGACCAGGTCATGCTGGTGACCGACGCCGGTAAGCTGATCCGCACCCCGGTCGCCGGCATCCGCATCGCCGGGCGCTCGACGCAAGGCGTGATCGTGCTCAACACGCACGAGGACGAGCGCGTGGTCTCGGTCGAACGGCTCTCCGAGGAAGACGGCGAGTAATCGCCGCGTTCATTCGACCTTCAAATTAAGCGCCTCGACGATCGGCGCCCATTTCTTCTGTTCGGCCGCCATGTGATCGGCGAGCGCCTGCGGCGTGCCGCCGCGCGGCTGTGCGCCCAGCTTGGCGAGCGTGCTTTTCATCGGCTCGGATTGCAGCGCCTTGTTCACAGCGTCGTTGAGCTTGGCGATGATCGCGCCCGGCGTGCCCTTGGGCGCCAGCAGCGCGGTCCAGGCGCCGACGGTGAACGACTGATAGCCGCTTTCCGCCATGGTCGGCACATCGGGCAGCGCCGACACGCGCGCAGGTCCGGCGATCGCCAACACGCGCAGCTTGCCGTCCTTGATCATGGGCAGCGAGGTGGCGAGCGGATCGAAGGTCATCTGCGTTTCGCCGGCCACCACGCCGATCAGGGCCGGTCCGCCGCCCTTGTAGGGCACGTGCACGATATCGGTGCCCGTCGTCCGCTTGAATAATTCGCCGGCAAGATGCGGCAAGGTGCCGTTGCCGCCGGTCGAATAGTTGAGCTTGCCGGGATTGGCCTTGGCATAGGCGACCAGGTCGGCAATCGATTTGAATGGGAGCTGCGGGTTGATCACCAACAGCTGCGGCGTTTCCGTGATCAGCGCCACGGCCGCGAAGCTCGATGCGTCATAGCCCGCGGTCTTGTAGATGATCGGGCTGATGATCAGGCCGCTCGCCGCCGACACCATCAGCGTGTAGCCGTCCGGCGCGGCCTCGGCCGCCTGGCGCGAGCCCAGCGTGTTGCCGGCGCCCGGCTTGTTCTCTACGATGACATTTTGTCCAAGGCTCGCCGGCAGCGCGCCGGCGAGCAGCCGCGCCATCACGTCGACCGGGCCGCCGGCCGGGGTCGGCACGATGATGCGGATCGGGCGGTCAGGATAGGACTGGGCCAATGCCGGCGAATTGGCCGGCGCCGCCAGCAATGCAAAGGCCACGAGCGCGAGCCGGCGCATGACGTCCTCCCCGCGGGATTTTGGGTGTCCCTACGGGGAGCCTAGCGCATGAGCCGGAAGCGGGGGAGCGGGTTTATGGCGCGATGCGGTCGGTGGTAACCAGCCGGATGAGCGGGTTGCCGTAGGGCGTGCCGACGCAATTGAGATACGGCCAGGAGCGCTGGGTGCAGGCCTTCAAGGCGGTCTCGGCCGGCTGCGACAGCGGACCGGCATCGACCGGGGCAGATGGAGCGGACAACACGGTGACGGCGGCGGCGATCGCGGCGGCGACCATGACGGCGGTGGTTGTATTCAGCATGACGGCCCCGTGTTTTGGCGTAAGGGGTGCTATCGTCATGAAGAAGTTGTTTTTTGCAGCACTTGCGCTGGTCGCGCTGGCGAGTTCATCTGCGACCGCGGCGCCATATTATTCGTGGAGCGGTTGTTACGTCGGGGCCAATGCCGGCGGCGCCTTGACGAAAAAGAATTACGGCGACCCCGTCACGCTGGTCAACGTTTCGTCATACTCGGCCAGCGGCTTTATCGGCGGTGGCCAAGTCGGCTGCGACTTTGAAGCGATGCGCCAGTGGGTTTTCGGCATGCAAGGCATGTTTGACTGGGGCAACTTCGAAGGCAGCGGGCCGCTTACGTCCTCCGCTGTCCTCACCGAGCATACGCGGGTATCCTGGCTCTGGTCGATGACAGGGCGCGTTGGCTTTTTGGTGCAACCCGCCGCCTTGCTGTACGTAAAGGGTGGCTGGGCGTGGGTGCGCGAGCGTCATTTCGAAACCGCGAGTAATGATCCCAATTATTTGGCTGAAACCATCGTGAACCGTGTCGGTTTGACGGCTGGCGGCGGTTTCGAATACATGGTCACGACAAATTGGTCGGCATTCCTCGAATACGACTACATGGGCTTCGGCGGACACTCCACATACGGTGCCGGTGGCTGCTCGGCATGTGCGTTTAATTACGATATCCGGCAGAACGTGCAGCAAGCCCTGTTCGGCGTGAATTATCGTTTCGGCAACTAACCGGGTCACGCTGCGCGCCGGTATTTCAGCCTCAAGCTTAGGCCTGAATTCAGCCGCGGAGCATTTTGCGCGGCGCCGGCAAGTGGTCTTTCCGGGGATAGGCTCATAGTGCCGCGGTGACGGCCTTGCGGGGGGCAAAAACCCGGGCTAGACCCCGCCCATGCCGCGGACCGCCCTTTACGCCGGGTCATTCGACCCCGTCACCAACGGCCATCTCGACGTGGTGCGCCACGCCGTCCGGCTGGCCGACAGACTGGTGCTGGCGGTCGGCGTCAATCCCGGCAAGGCGCCGCTGTTTTCCGCCGACGAACGCTTAGGCATGCTCAAGGACATCTGCGCGCCGCTCGCGCGCGAGGCCAAATGCGAACTGGACTACGTGACCTTTTCCGGCCTGGTGGTGGATGCCGCGCGCAAGGCGGGCGCGACGCTCTTGATCCGCGGCCTGCGCGACTCAACCGACTTCAACTATGAAATGCAGATGGCCGGGATGAACGAGGCGATGGCGCCCGGCATCCAGAGCGTGTTCCTGCCGGCGTCGCCGGCGGCGCGCCCGATCACCGCCACATTGGTGCGTCAGATCGCCGGAATGGGCGGCGACGTATCCGCCTTCGTGCCGGCCGACGTGGCCGCGCGGCTGAAGAAGAAGTTTTCGCGCTAGCGCATGATCCCGAAAAGTGGGAACCGGTTTTCGGACAAGATCATGCGCAATCGAAAAAACCAATCGGGAGACCTCATGATCCGTATTCTCGCTGTCGTCGTCGCGCTTGTGTGCGCCGCGCCCGCCATCGCACAGGTGAAATTGCCGGCCGGACTTGATCCGCAGAACACCGTGCTGCTCGACACCACCAAAGGCCGCATCGTCATCAAGCTGCGCAACGACATCGCGCCCAAGCACGCCGAGCGCATCAAGCAGCTTGCGCGCGACGGCTTCTACAACAACGTGCCGTTCCACCGCGTGATCGCCGGCTTCATGGCGCAGACCGGCGACGGGCAGAACGGCGACGGCACCGGCGGTTCGAAATATCCGCAGCTCAAAGCGGAGTTTTCCAACGTGCCGTATGTGCGCGGCGTGGTCGGCATGGCGCGCACCTCCGACCCGAACTCGGCCAATTCGCAATTTTTCATCATGTTTGCCGAGAATTCCGGCCTGAACGGCCAATACACCGTGATCGGGCAGGTGGTGTCCGGCATGGACGTGGTCGACAAGATCAAAAAGGGCGAGCCGGTGCAGGATCCGGATAAAATCCTGAAAATGCAGGTCGCCGCCGACGCGAAGTGAGTTAGCAACAACAGGAACACGCCAATGGCCAAGCCGGAAGATACCCTCACGCTGGAAACCACCAAGGGCAAGGTGGTGATCGCCATGCGGCCCGACCTCGCGCCCGGCCACGTCGCGCGCATCAAGGAACTGGTGAAAGAAGGCTTCTACGACGGCATCGTGTTCCACCGTGTGATCGACGGTTTCATGGCGCAGACCGGCTGCCCGCAGGGCACAGGCACCGGCGGCTCCGGCAAGAAGCTCAAGGCCGAGTTCAACAAGGAGCCGCATGTGCGCGGCACGGTGTCGATGGCGCGCGCGGCCAGCCCCGATTCCGGCGACAGCCAGTTCTTCATCTGCTTCGACGACGCCGGCTTCCTCAACGGCCAGTACACCGCCTGGGGCAACGTGATCGAGGGCATGGAGAACGTCGACAAGATCAAGAAGGGCGAGCCGGTGAGCAACCCGGACAAGATCGTCAAGGCGACGATGGGGGCGTGAGTTCCTTCTCCCCGCTTGCGGGGAGAAGGTGGCGCGCGAAGCGAGCCGGATGAGGGGCGCTTCCGCAGCACCTAGCGAAACATGCCCCTCACCCCGACCCTCTCCCCGCAAGCGGGGAGAGGGAGAAAAGCATGCGCACTTCGCTCTTCGACTTCGACCTGCCGGCGGACCGCATCGCGCTGCGCCCAGTGAGCCCGCGCGACGCCGCGCGGCTCCTGGTGGTGCGGCCGGGCGGGTCGCCCGAATTGGAAGATCGAGGCGTTGGCGACTTGCCCGACCTGCTGCGGCCGGGAGACTGCCTGGTGGTCAACGACAGCAAGGTGATCGCGGCCCGGCTCAACGGGAGGCGCATCGGGCGCGGCGCGACCGAGCCTTCCATCGAGGCGACCCTGCACAAGCGGCTGGATGGCTCGCGCTGGCGCGCTTTCATCCTCGGGGCGAAGAAGGTGCAGGCCGGCGACACACTGCGCTTCGGCACCGAGGGAAAGGTCTGCTTCCTTGGGGAACTCGACGCTCAAGTTTCACAGAAAGATGAAGGCGGGGAGGTAACCCTTTCATTTTCCTTCCACGGTCCGGTGCTCGACCAGGCCATTGCCGAGCGCGGCGCAATGCCGCTGCCGCCCTATATCGCCTCCCGGCGGGACCCGGATGAGCGCGACCGCAGCGACTACCAGACGGTTTTTGCTGTTCCGGAGGGTTCGGTGGCGGCCCCGACCGCCGGCCTGCATTTCACCGAAAAACTACTGGCGCGGCTCAAGGAACGCGGCGTCGCCTTGCATAAAGTGACGCTGCATGTGGGCGCCGGCACCTTCCTGCCGGTGAAGGCCGACGACACCGAAGACCACAAAATGCACGCCGAATTCGGTTCTGTTTCCCGTGAAACAGCCGACGCGCTCAACAGGGCGCGCGCCCAGGGCGGGCGCATCGTGGCGGTCGGCTCGACCGCGCTGCGGCTGCTGGAAACCGCGGCCGGCGAAGACGGCCAATTGCGCGCTTTTGCCGGCGACACGGCTATTTTCATTACGCCCGGCTACAAGTTTCGCGCCGTCGACCTGATGCTGAGCAATTTTCACCTGCCGCGCTCGACTTTGTTCATGCTGGTGGCGGCGTTCAGCGGGCTCGAGACCATGCAGCGCGCCTACCGCCACGCCATCGAGGCCGGCTATCGCTTCTATTCCTATGGCGACACCTGCCTACTGGCCCGCGCCTGACGGCGGTGTAGGATTGCCCCAACCGATGCGGCCGCAATGAGCCGCACAGTGCCCTGGGGAGGGGTCTCATGCCGTCAATCACTGAGCAAAGCCGCCGCAAATTCCTGCAATTCATGGCCGCCAGTCCGCTGTTTGCCTCCGGGGCCTTGGCCGGCGAAGTGCCGATGGTGCCGGTCAAGCCAAGTGACCCGATTATTTGGGCGCCGCTGCAGACCGACAAACTGATCAAGTCACCGAAGGAAGCGATCAACGTCTTCGACTTCGAGGCGCCGTGCCGGGTGAACGTGCCGCCGTCGCATTTCGGCTACATGGCCTCCGGCATTGACAACGAAGTCACGCTGCGCGCCAACCGCGAAGGCTTTTTGAAGTTTCAAATGCGGCCGCGGCGACTCGTGGACGTCAGCAAAGTCGACATGTCGACCGATATCCTCGGCGTGAAATACGATACCCCGATCGTCGTCGCGCCGGTCGGCGGACATAAAATGTTCCATCCCGAGGGCGAGATCGCCACGGCCAAGGGCGCCAAGGCTGGAAATCATCTGCAAATTCTGTCGACTTCGACGACCACGGGCGTCGAGGATGTCACCGCCGCGCGCGGCGCACCGATCTGGTACCAGCTCTATGCGTCGAACAGTTGGGACGTGGCGAAGGCCCTGGTGACGCGCGCGGAAAAGGCCGGCTGCCCGGTGGTCGCGGTGACCGTGGACCGTTCCGGCGGACGCAACCAGGAAACGCTGTTCCGATTGCGGCAGACCGATACGCGCAACTGCGACACTTGTCACGACCGCTCCAGCCTCAATGCGAACCAGGCACGGCGCTCGATGTATCAGGGCATCGATCTGTCGGGCTTAAAGAACACCCAGTCGTCGGCCATGAACTGGGATTTCATCAAGCGGCTGCGCGACACCACCAAGATGAAAATCGTGCTCAAGGGCATTCTCGCCTATGAGGACGCCGTGCTCGCCACCGACGCCGGCGTCGACGGTATCATCGTCTCCAATCATGGCGGGCGCAGCGAGGACAGCGGGCGCTCGAGCATCGATGCACTGCCGGAAATCGTCGAGGCAGTCAAAGGCCGTATACCAATCCTGGTCGACAGCGGCTTCCGCCGTGGCACCGACATCGTCAAGGCTTTGTGCATGGGCGCGACCGCGGTCTGCATCGGGCGGCCCTATATCTGGGGCCTGGGCGCTTTCGGGCAGCCCGGCGTCGAGCGCGTGCTTGAACTGATGCGCGTCGAGTTGTACGGAGCGATGCAGCAGGTCGGCGCGCCGACCATCAAACATCTGGTCCCCGCCATGGTGCGCCGGGCGTAAATTGCGGGCATAACCCCGTAATGCCCGACCGCTTTTCCTTTCGCTTGCTTGCAACCGACGGCGCCGCGCGCCGCGGCGAAATCGTCACGCCGCATGGCGCCGTGCAGACGCCGGCCTTCATGCCGGTCGGCACGCAAGGCACCGTAAAAGGGCTGATGCCGGAGGCAGTTCGCGCGACCGGCGCCGAGATCGTGCTCGGCAACACATATCATCTGATGCTGCGGCCCGGCGCCGAGCGCATTGCCGCGCTCGGCGGGCTGCACCAATTCATGAACTGGCCGCTGCCGATCCTCACCGATTCCGGCGGCTTCCAGGTGATGTCACTGTCGGCTTTGCGCCGGCTCGAGGAGCACGGCGTCACCTTCCGCTCGCATCTCGACGGCGCCATGGTGGAGCTGTCGCCCGAGCGCGCGATCGAGATCCAGGCGCTGCTCGGCGCCGATATTGCGATGCAACTCGACGAGTGCATAGGCATGCCGGCCACACGCGAAGAGATCGGACGCGCCATGCAGCTCTCATTGCGCTGGGCCGAGCGCAGCAAACGCGCGTTTGAGGGCCGTAGCGCTAAGGGCTACGCGTTGTTCGGCATCGTGCAGGGCGGCGATGATCCGGCGCTACGCGAAGAGAGCGCGCGGGCGCTGGTCGATATCGGCTTCGACGGCTACGCGATCGGCGGGCTGGCGGTCGGCGAGCCGCAAGAGGTGATGCTCAAGATCGTCGCCGAGACGACGCCGATCCTTCCGGCCGAGCGCCCGCGTTACCTCATGGGCGTCGGTACGCCGGACGATCTCATGGCGGCGGTGGCGCGCGGCATCGACATGTTCGATTGCGTGCTGCCCACCCGCAACGGCCGCCACGGCATGGCGTTCACGCGGTTCGGCGCGATCAATCTCGGCAATGCGCGCCACGCCAATGACTCGCGCCCGCTCGACGAGCAAAGCGCGCACGCCGTGGCGCGCACCTATTCGCGCGCCTATCTGCACCACCTGACCAAAGCCAATGAGATTCTCGGCCAGGTGCTGCTCTCCACCATCAATCTCGCCTACTACCAGGCGCTGATGGCCGGCATGCGCGAGGCCATCGCGGCCAAGCGTTTCGCGGACTTCCAGGCCACTACCAAGGCGCAGTGGGAGCAGGGCGATATTGCGACAATGTGAGCGGCCGTCCGGGGTTGTGTCGGTGCATCGCCTTGGCTAAAGGCAACGCATGAACGTTCACCCCGAATTCCTCTCCAAGCGCCGCAAGCCGCGCTTCAAGCTGCCGGCCGGCGCGACCGACGTCCATTGCCACGTGTTCGGGCCGGGCGACAAATTTCCCTATGCGCCGACCCGGCGCTACACGCCGGACGACGCACCGAAGGAGATGCTGGCCGCGCTGCACGCGCATCTTGGTGTAGGCCGTGCGGTGATCGTGCAGGCGAGTTGCCACGGCACCGACAACGCGGCCATGCTCGATTGCATCGCATCGGACCCGAAACGCTATCGCGGCGTCGCCATCGTGGACGACAGTTTCACCGATGCCGACTACGACCGGCTCGATGCCGGCGGCGTGCGCGGGGTGCGCTTCAATTTCGTCAAGCACCTGGGCGGCGCGCCCGACATGGCCGTGTTCAACCGCGTCATCGACCGCGTCAAAGGCCGCGGCTGGCACGTGGTGCTGCATCTTGACGCGCCCAACATCATTCCGCTCTCCGACATGATCCGGAATCTGCCGCTGCCGTTCGTGATCGATCACATGGGCCGCGTGCCATCGGCGGCCGGCGTCGATCAGGCCCCCTTGCGCGCCTTGCTTGAGATTGCGGCGCTTGAAAATTGCTGGATCAAGGTGTGCGGGGCCGAGCGCATATCCATGCCGCCTTATGCGGCGGCGGTGCCGATCGCCCGCGCGCTGGTCGAGGCGGCGCCGACGCGCGTGCTGTGGGGCACCGATTTCCCGCACCCCAATGCCACCCACGCGGCCGACGAGGCCGATCTGGTCGACCTGGTGCCGCAATTTGCCACCACCCCGCTGGCGCAACACTGCCTGCTGGTGGACAATCCGGCCCGGCTTTATGGTTTCAGCTAACAACAAGAAACGCGGACGAACGACAGGGAGGATCACCATGAGGAAAATGTTTTTCGCAGCTCTGGCAGTATCGGCGGCTTTGCTCTTGGCGTTGGCGCCGGTTGGCCAGGCGCAGGCGAAATGGCCGGAGAAGCCGGTGCGGCTCGTGCTGCCGTTCGGTCCCGGCGGGGTCGCCGACGTCACCTCGCGCATGCTGGCGGCCAAGCTCACCGAAAAATTAGGCCAGCAGGTTTTGGTCGAGAACATGCCCGGCCCGGGCGGCATCAATGCCGCGCGTGCCGTGATCAACGCGCCGCCCGACGGCTACACCATGGCGCTCGTCACCAACGGCACCTCGATCAGCGTGGCGGCGTTCAACAAACTGCCGTTCGATCCGGTAAAGGATTTGCAGATGGTGTCGATGGTCGGCACCTTCGATCTGGTGTTCGCGGTCAATGCCGCGTCCGAGTACAAAACGCTGGGCGATTTCATCAAGGCGGCGAAGGCCAACCCCGGCAAGTTCAATATCGGCACCACCTTGCTGGGCGGCACGCAAAATCTCGGCGCTGAATTGTTCAAAATCGTAGCCGACCTCAACGTGCAGGTCGTGGTCTACAAGACGTCGCCGGACATCGTGGTGGCGCTGTTCCGCCATGACGTGGAAATGATGATCGATTTCCCGCCCGCGGTGCAGGGCCAGGTGAACGACGGCAAGGTGCGCCTGCTGGCGAGTTCGTCGCCGAAGCGCTCGGCATTGCTGCCGAAGACGCCGACGGTCGTCGAATCCGGCGTCAACTACGAGGTGGTCTCGTGGAACGGCGTCGCGGCGCCCAAGGGCACGCCGCAAGAGGTCATCGACACCATGAACAAGGCCATGCACGAGGTGCTGGCCTCGCCCGAGCTCAAGGCGCAATTCGAAAAGGTCGGCGTGGAAGCGCATGCCAGCACGCCGGCCGAGCTGCTGGACCGGCTCAAGTCCGACATCACGAAGTGGGACGCGGTCATCGTCAAAGCCGGGATCGCGAAGAAGTAGTTTAGTTATCCGTCATCCTGAGGTGCGAGCCGCTATAGCGGCGAGCCTCGAATGATGACGGTCACGGCCCGTCATAAAGCCACGCGATGCCTTCGTAGCTTTGCTGCGGCGTGCGGCCGGCGAGCGCAAGATCGCGCAATTCGGCGGTGACCCCGCGCGCGTGATAGAAATCACCGTAGACCCGTGCCATGATCTGCACGCGGCCGGTGCGCAAATAGCGCTCCTGCTCATAGGCCTTGAACGCCGCCGGCAGATCGTTCGGCGTCGCTGCCGCTTTCTCCGCCAGCACCACGGCGTCCTCGGTCGCCATGCAGGCGCCTTGCGCGAGATATTGCAGCATCGGATGCGCGGCATCGCCGAGCAGCGTGACGCGGCCTTTCGACCAGTTCTTCACCGGCTCGCGGTCGCACAGCACCCACATGCGCCAGGTCTCGATGCGCTCGAGCATGCGCAGCACTTCCGGGCGCTGGCCCTTGAAATGCTGCCAGAGCAGATCGGCGCTGCCGACTTCGTTCCAGCCTTCCTCGTAGCGGTCGGAGTGGAACACCGCGACCAGATTGTAGAGCTCGCCCCGGCGCAACGGATAATGCACGAAATGGGTGCGCGGGCCTGCCCACAGCACCACGTCCGGCCGCCACAGGTCCTCCGGCACTTCGGAGCGCTTGAGCACGGCGCGATAGGCGATATGGCCGGACACGCGCGGTTTGCCGTCGCCGACGATGCGCTCGCGCACCTTCGACCACATACCGTCGCAGCCGATCAGCGCGCGGCCCTCGACCTTTTCGCCACCTTCGAGCGTGACGACGACGCCGTCGCCGCGCTCCTCGAAGGCGTCGACGCGCCGGCTGGTCTCCAGTGTGATCAGTTCGTTGCCCAGGCAGGCGTTCAGGAGGATCCCGTGGATGTCGGCGCGATGGGTGACCGCATAGGGCTGGCCGAAGCGCTTGATGAACGCGGCATCGAGCGGAATGCGGGTGATCAGCTTGCCGGTGAGCGCATCGCGCATTTCCTGCGCCGGCGGGCGGTGGGCGTCGCCCAGCACGGCTTCCTTGAGCCCGATTTTATCCAGCACGCGGAAGATGTTGGGGCCGAGTTGGATGCCGGCGCCGACCTCGCGGAATTCGGGCGATTGCTCGAGCACGCGCACCGCAAAGCCCTGGCGCGCCAGCGCGAAGGCCGCGACCAGGCCGCCGATGCCGCCGCCGGACACCAGAATGGGCGTCGAGTCACCATCGTAACGGACCATGATCGCTCCTTCGGGCAGGGGGGATTGACGAAATGATCTCTGCACAAAGCATTAGACGCCGGCACGCCGGCCGCCAAGTGCGGGCGAGCATCGCATCGGCAACGAAAAACCCGCCGGTCGTGTGACCGGCGGGCTACTCGTTTTGGTTGGCCGCCGAAGTCGGCGGCCCGCAACGGATTATTTCGTCAATTGGCCGCGGATTTCGCCGCCTTTGTTTTCGGCGGTGTGGACGTTGACGTACATATCGCCGTCCATCAGGGCCTTGGCCTGGGCGTCATTGAGGGTCGCCGAGCCTTCGAACGAAGGGCCGTTCGGGCTGATCGGGACCATCACGCCGGCATTCTTGCCTTCCGGCGCGGGTCCGTGGAAATGGGCCGCGGTGGCCGGGCCGGTCAGGCCGCTATAGCTGCCTTTCCAGGACAGCTTCTTGCTGTCGGTGTCATAGGTCGCGGTGACCGAGCCGGTGGCGGCGACGGTGTTCGGGGGCACTTCGCTCTTGCCGCTCAGGCTGGCTTTGAAGTTCATCATCGCCGCCATGGACGGCGTGGCGAGCGCGAGCGCGCCGGCAAAGGCGATCGCCGCCGCGGTGGACCGCAGGATGGTCGATGTCATGTTTGCTCCTCCCCTTGGATCAGGCCGTTATTAGCCTGTCCGGGTAACACCGCACCATAGCGCCTATTCCGGATAACGCCGATCAATGGGTCGTGAGCGGGATGGCGGTGGTGGAGCTTGCCCCGCAGGCGTCGCATTCCCAATGGTGGCGGATTTCGCCGTCTTCGACGAATTCGGACAGCACGGGGGCGACCATCGGGTCGCCGCAATGCGGGCAGTGCACCAACGCGGAGAAGGAGCGGATCCCGGCGAGCTTGGCCGCGTGGGTCTGAAGCTGCATGGTTTCGGTCTCCTCTGGATCGTTTCCTCGCCTCGTTGGGTAGAGGGACAACGTGGCGAGGGCGCGACCCTTTGGTGAAACTGTGGTGACCGGAACACTAAAGTTTTGCGACGCGAGATGGGCTGCCGCGTCGGAAGTTTGCGCACCATGGTGCATGGAGCCAAGTCTTTCGCGGCGTTACGGCCAACGCCGTGTGCACTGCGGCGAACAAATTTTCGACGATTTTGTTAAGAGCCGGCCCGCTGACCTCTATTCAAGTCTCAGGGACCAGCGCGCTTTGACCGCCCTAGCGGAAGCTTCGCTCGCAGCGTTTGCAGCTGAGTCCATAATTCCGGCAGGCTCGGCCGTCGCGGCATGGACATGACCATCGCCGACAGAAAGATGGCAAATGCCACGGCGGCACTGCGCGAGCTCACGGTGAGGTGGAATTGGGTGTGGCTGGATAGCGCCTCGAACCACAGCAGCGAGACGAGCGCGGGAGAGCAAAGCCAAAGCGCGCGACGCCAATCGATGCGCGAGACGGTCGCGGCATAATGCGCGACGGCCAACAGGATAATGAGCGGAACGATGACGCCGACCCTGTTCAGCGCTCTCAGGAACGCACGCACCGTCGCGGCCAGCGGCACGAGGTAAACGCCATTAAGGGCGCCGACCGTGCGAACTTCGATGGTCGATAAAATATCCGACACGACGCCGGCGGAACTCGGCATGGCGAGATAGGCCAACAGCCACTTCGCCACCCAGGTTTCCGCGTAGCCGGCAAACCACGCCATCACAGTCGCCAGCGCGAGCATCCCCGCATCGCGGCGGTTGGCCAGCAGAACAAAGAACGCGATCAGCATCGGCATCATCGGTGGGTTGACGAGGAAATCGATGAAATTGAAGGCGCTGCCCATGACGGCCGCCATGACGATCAAGTTGCGCGGTGCCCAATCGCGTTGCAGGGCGATTGCGAAGAGCGACGAACCGGCAAGGATGTAGGCAAGGCTGATGCTATGCGTCGACGTGCGCCAGACGAATAGAACGTCGCTCAGACAGACGAAGGTCGTCAAAAAGATCGTCGCGACAGCCGGGCCGCTATAGTTGCGTAGCGTTATCCAAAACACGCCGCAAGTCGCGGCGACCATCAGCGCGTTGATGATTTTGACGATCCACAAAGGAAATGCGGCCGCCAGCGGCGCCAAAATCACCCGGTAGCCATGCCAGTAACGGAAATAGGGCTGCCAGGACGTCTCAGTGCCGGAAGCGGCCTGATGTAAGCCGTGACAGGCATGCGTGCTGCCGGCCATCGGGTACGAACCCGTGATGGCGCTCTGCCAAGCCGTCTCGGCTTTGTTGAGACCGATGCCGAGCGAAATGCATTCGGTGAGCTGCTCACCGCCCTTGAATGTAAGCGAGCGCGGATTGCCGTCATCCGACAGGACGCCGGCGTCGAATGCCGCGCCTAAATGAGTGGCAATTCGCTGTTGCGGAACGAAGGAACCGACGGTGGCGAGGGAAATGTAATAAATCGGCTGCAGCAGCAGGACGACCAGAACCGAAACAGCCAGTGGCCAAAACGCCAGCCGGAAAAAGTGTGCAACAAGCCGCGCTGGTCGACCCATGGCGATCTTATGATTCTATAGCAGCGGCGTGATTGGTGAGCGCGGCGGGACTCGAACCCGCGACCACTTGATTAAAAGTCAAGTGCTCTACCACCTGAGCTACGCGCCCTTATTAAAGGCGGGTTTACGGGCGCTGCTATGCCCGGTCAATAGGCGGTTTTCGCCCGTTTCTTGAACTCGCGCCCGGCGCCTTCAGTTTGCTACACTGCGGGCAGCGAAGGAGCCCGCTTATGCCGATCGTCAACCGCATCGCCGACTTGCAGGCTGAAATCACCGCCTGGCGGCACGATCTGCATGCCCACCCGGAGCTGCTCTACGACGTGCAGCGCACGGCGGGAAGTGTCGCCGAGAAGCTCAAGGCCTTCGGCTGCGACGAGGTGGTGCCGGGCCTAGGGCGCACCGGCGTGGTCGGGGTCATCCACGGCCGCAAAGGCAAGTCCGACAAGGTGATCGGCCTGCGCGCCGACATGGACGCGCTGCCGATCGAAGAGGCGACCGACCTGCCGTACAAGTCGACGGTGCCGGGCAAGATGCACGCCTGCGGCCATGACGGGCACACCGCCATGCTGCTGGGCGCCGCGCGCTATCTGGCCGAGACGCGCAATTTCGCCGGCACCGCGGTGGTGATCTTCCAGCCGGCCGAGGAGGGCGGCGCCGGCGGCAAGGCCATGCTCGACGACGGCATGATGGAGCGCTTCGGCATCAACGAGGTCTACGGCATGCACAATTATCCCGGCATGCCGCTCGGCCAGTTTGGCCTGCGCGCCGGGCCGCTGATGGCGGCGGCCGATCATCTGTCGATCGACATCGAAGGTGTCGGCGGGCACGCCGCGCGCCCGCAATTTTCCGTCGATACCGTTTTGGTGGGCGCGCAGATCATCAACAACATCCAGTCGGTCGTGTCGCGCAATGTCGATCCGCTGGAAGCGGCGGTGGTGTCGATCTGCCTGTTCCAGGCCGGCAATACCGACAATGTCATTCCGCAGACCGCCAAATTGCGCGGCACCGCGCGCAGTCTGACGCCCGCGGTGCAGGATTTGCTGGAGAAGCGGCTGCGCGAGGTCATTGAGGGCACCGCCAAGCTTCATGGCGCCAAGGTGAAGTTCAATTACCGGCGCGGCTATCCAGTGCTCAAGAACCACGCCGCGCAAACCGAGTTCGCGGCCTCGGTTGCCGCCGGTATCGCCGGCAAGGATAAGGTGAACACGTCGCTCGCGCCGGTGATGGGGGCGGAGGATTTCTCCTTCATGCTCAATGCGCGGCCGGGCGCCTTCATTTTTGTCGGCAATGGCGACAGCGCGGGACTGCATCACCCGGCCTATAACTTCAACGACGACGTGATCCCGATCGGGACGTCGTATTGGGTCAAGCTGGTTGAAACGGCGCTGCCGGGGTGACGCGGGGGCATATGCAACGGCGCGAGTTCATCTTAGCTCTCGGCGGCGCGGCGGCGGCGTGGCCGCTCGCGGCGCGCGCGCAGCAGCCAGAGCGGATGCGGCACATCGGCGTACTCATGGCCTCGGTCGCGGACGATCCGGACTACCAGGCCCGCAACGCGGCGTTCCTGCAGGGCCTGCAGCAATTGGGCTGGGCCGACGGTCGCAACGTGCGGATCGACACGCGCTGGGCCACGACCAATGCCGACGACATTCGCAGACACGCGGCCGAATTGGTCGCGCTCGCGCCCGACGTCATCCTGGCTGGTACGGGCACCGCAACCGTGGCGCCGTTGCTACAGGCGACCCGCACCGTGCCGATCGTGTTCGCGGTGGTCATCGACCCGGTCGGCGCCGGTTTCGTCGCGAGCCTGGCACGGCCGGGGGGCAACGCGACTGGGTTTACGATTTTCGAATACGGCATGAGCGGGAAATGGCTGGAGCTGCTCAAAGAGATCGCGCCCCGCGTGACGCGGGCGGCGGTCCTTCGGGATCCGACCATCGCCTCCGGTATCGGACAGTTCGCCGCCGTTCAGGCCGTGGCGCCGTCGTTGGGGGTGGAGTTGAGTCCGGTCGACGCGCGCGATGCCGGCGAGATCGAGCGCGCCGTCACGGCATTCGCGCGCTCCGGCAATGGCGGCCTGATCGTGACGGCGAGCGCGTTGGCGACGCGGTATCGCGATCCGATCATCGCGCTGGCGGCCCGGCACCGATTGCCCGCAGTCTACCCCTACCGCTACTTCGTCACCGTTGGTGCCCTCATCTCCTATGGACCTGATTACGTCGACCAGTACCGGCGCGCGGCCGGCTACGTCGATCGCATCCTCAAGGGCGAGAAGCCGGCCGACCTGCCGGTGCAGGCGCCGACCAAGTACGAGCTGGTGATCAATCTCAAGACCGCGAAGGCGCTCGGCCTCACCATGCCGCCGGCCGTGCTCGCGCGAGCCGACAAGGTGATCGAATGAGGCTGGTGGAGACGGCGTTGCCGGCGTAAATCCGCACTCGGGATTACTGGACCAGCTCGGCCTGTTTTTGGACCTGCACCACTTGCACCACCTGCGCCGGTAATGTGGTCACCGCGCTGGCTGTGATCGGCGCGCGCCGGCCAAGCCGCTCCGCAAACCGTGCATCGAGGGTCCGCCAGTAAACGAAATCGTTGAGCCGCGTGCGCTCGAACACGGCCAGCCCCACCGCCGCGATGAACGGCAGGCTCTGCACCACCAAAACGGCCGCGAAAATATTGATCTCGCGCACGTCCTTGATGTTGGTCGCGACCAGCAAGACCGCGCCGAGGATCAGCAGGCCCGCCAGCACCGCCTCCCAGAACGCGTGGAAATCCGTTGAGCGCCGCAGGCCGCCCTTGGAGGTGCGCACGAACGGCAGATGATCCTTGATCAGGCCGAAGCCGACCGCGCGCGCCACAGTCCATTGCACCGACATGGCCGCGAATACCGAGCCGGTGAGCTGACCCGGGCCGCCGCGCACGCGTAGCCGGTACAGCGTCACGAAATGCGCCAGCGAGACGGTGAAGCTGGCGATGATCGGGATGGTGAGAATGCGGTCGGGCACCGCGATGTCGAGGAAGGCGACGACCGGCACCCAGATAATATTGAGCATGGCGACCGCGACGCCGAGGCTTTCGGCGC
>Ga0209890_10000565_pt1 | contig 17102 bp, 13 predicted proteins | sample OrgsoiDNA2013049_FD_185799 | JGI IMG/M metagenome (GOLD analysis project Ga0209890, IMG submission 185799) | Permafrost soil microbial communities from the Arctic, to analyse light accelerated degradation of dissolved organic matter (DOM) -... | ecosystem: Environmental > Terrestrial > Soil >...
CGATGTCGCTGTACAATCTTACCGCCGAGACCATCGACCATAAACCTCAGCCGCTCCAGAACTACAAAGGGCAGGTGCTGTTGGTGGTGAACACGGCCTCGGAATGTGGCGCCACGCCGCAGTATGCGGGGCTCGAGGAGCTCTGGCGGGAATACAAGGGCCGCGGCCTGGTGGTCCTCGGGTTCCCCTCCAACGATTTCGGCGCGCAGGAGCCGGGTACCGAGGCTGAGATCAAGAGCTTCTGCAGCACCAACTACAAGGTGACCTTCCCGCTCTACGCCAAGGTCGGAACGAAGGGGGCCGGGCAGTCGCCGGTCTACAAGTTCCTCACCGCGAAGCACGGCGAGCCGAAGTGGAACTTTCACAAATATCTGGTCGGCAAGAACGGCGAAGTGATCCGCGCCTTCGCCACCAGCGTCGAGCCGAACGACCCTGGGCTGCGCGCGGCCATCGAAGCGGCGCTGGCAGCGTGATCATTACCCCCTGTGACCGGGAATTCTGCCGGAGATGCGCAAGAGCGTGACGACGTTCGTCGGCAAACCGTAGTTGCCCGAGCCGTCACCCCAGTAGTCCCGGTGGGCGCGGAGGAATCGCCTCGGCCAGCGCCTTGTCGATCGTCGCCGTGAGCGTCTCGAGCGGGAAAGGCTTGGCGAGATAGTAGGGGGTGCCGAGCGCCTTGGCGATCTGGCCCAGGTCGGGCGCGCCGCTGACGACAATGATGGGGACGTTCTCGCGACCGAGGTTCTCGACGAACATCCGGTAGACCATGGCGCATCCGTCGAGCACCGGCATCTCGACGTCGGTCACGACCAGCTGCGGGAAGCGATCGTCGAGTGCCTGCAAGCCTTCGACGCCGTTGCTGGCGGTGCGAACCTCATGCCCTTCGATCGCGAGCAGATCGGCCATCGTCTCGCGCATGTCGTCGTCGTCGTCGATGAGGACGATGCTTGCCATGGGGACCTACGCCGACGACCACCGCTCGTCGGAGGTGGACTGCAGGGCCGGCGACGGTTCCGTGCGGGCCTCGCTCAACCCGCGCGGCAGCGTCGCTTGGAAAGTCGCTCCTCCACCGTCCGTGGACGAGACCTGGATTGCTCCTCCGTGTGCTTCGATGATCCGCTTGGAGACGTAGAGGCCGAGCCCGATCCCCTCGACCTCTTCGTGCTCGCTCGGCCCACGCGAGAACGGGCGGAAGATCTGGCTCTGGAGCGCAGGCGAAACACCGGGCCCCTCGTCGCTGACGGTGATGGACAGCCAGTCTTCCTCGCCGATGACGGTGACGCGCACCCGGCTCCCGTGCGGCGAGTACTTGACCGCGTTGCCGATCAGGTTGTTGAGCACCTGCTCGAGTCGGGTGGCATCCCCCCGCAGACTGGTCGACCCGGTGCACGAAAGCTCCAGCTGGTGGTAGGGGGACATCGACTGGAAGAGCGCCACCGACTCCTCCGCCAGCTTTCCGAGATCACACGTCGTCTTGCGAAGCACGATCTGGCCCGACTCGATCTGGACCGCGTTGAGCACGTCGCCGACGAGCGAGTTGAGACGGCGAAGCTGGCGGTCGATCATCGCGAAGATCTCGCGGATCCGCCCTTCGGCCGGCAAGGGGCGCTTGGGCGTCACGTAGCCGACCGCCAGCTGGACGGCGGCCAGCGGGTTGCGCAGGTCGTGGACCACGGTCGCGACGTAGCGCAGTTGGTCCTCGCGGGTCCGAGCCAGGGCGTCGGCCATGGTGTTCTGCGCGATGGCGATACGGCGGATCTCGTCAGCGCCCCTGACCTCGGCCCGGGCGGTCATCTCGCCCGCCGCGAACCGATCGACGCTTCTCGCCAGCCGCTTCACCGGACGGAAGACGAACTGGTTGATGGTCCAGAGAAAGAACAGCACCCCCGCCGCCAACAGCAACGCCATCGCCACCCCGAGAACGTTCGCCACCATGTCGATCGTGCGTGCGTGGCGACTCTCGGCGTCGGCGCTGGTTGCGAAGAGGGCGTCGAGGTGGACGAGCGCGCTGACCAGCTCCGGCGCCAAGCGCACGTCGCCCTTTGCCGCCGATCGCCAGTGCTTCTCCAGCTGAGAAGAGAGGTCGGCGACCGCCAGGCGCTCCTCGGGGGAGCGGGTCAGATTGTTCAGGCGGGCGAGGAGGACACGGCCGTTGGCCTCCGACAGGGAGCGGCCGAGGGGAGAGGTCTCGAGCTCGAACCGGATCGACTGGTGGGCGAGGCTCGCGGCGAGCCGGGCCGACTGTTGCGCGCGGTCAAGGTCGTCCACCGTACGCCGCAAGAACGTCGTCGAGAGCACCAAGGCGACGCACGCTGTGAGCGTGATCAGACCAAGCCCAACCGTGGTCAAGGTGAGAGTCCGGCGGAGCTGCATTCCTTCCTAGATGGCGACCGGAACCTCCTCCGGCAAGCGCGAATCGCCCCGCACGAAGCGCTCGGGCGGGCGCCCGGAGCATTTTGCGGTCAACGGCCGCGCGGTCTCACTGCCCTTTCGTGTCCGGTTTAGCGGGCGGCGACGCTCTTGCCGCCCCAGCTGGCGAGCGCCTTGCGGAGCTCCGCCTCGGGGAACAGCGAATCGCCCGCCTTCAATCCCAGCTCGAGCGCGTGCTCGGCGGTGGTGCTGGCATCCTTGTAGTTGGCCTTCGCCGCCAGCAGCAGCGCCTTGATCCAGACGTTGTACCAGTCCTCTTTCAGCGCCAGCGACTGCTCGACGTAGCGCAGCCCCAGGTCGTAGTTCTTCTTGGTCTCCAGCATGTAGCGCGCGGCGTTGGCATAGGCGCGCCAGGTGTTATCGAGCGAGCTGATGTTGGTCAACACCTCCTCGGTGGTGTTGACCTTGATGGGCACGGAGACCTTCAGCTTGTCCCAGGCGATCTCCAGCGTCGCGCCATCGTCGGTGAAGTCGGGGACGGCGAACGCCAGCCGCTCGCGGTGCGGCGCCGCCTTGGGGTGAACCTCCACGCGCGCCACGTCGAGGTCGCTGCGGTAGTCGCGGCCGCTGCCGAGCTGGTCGGCATTCTTGTTGAGGATCAGCGTCCAGCTGGCCTTGGTCGGGATGGCGAAGAGAGCGTACGTCCCGGCGGGGACCTTCGCCTCGCCGAAGCTGACATCGCGACTGAAGCGGATCTTCGTCGCCTGGTAGGCGCCCAGTGACCAGAGCTTCTCGAAGGGGACGAGCGCGCCCCAGATCTTGCGCCCGGCGACCGCCGGACTGCCGTACTCGACGGCGATCTCGGTCAGTCCGACCTGCTGCGAGATCTTGCCGACCGGGCTTTCGCGCGGCAGCTCTAGACTTGCGACGGCGAGGCCAGCGGCGGCCGAGGCCGGCGAGCTGGCGAAAGCGGCCACGAAGATCGCCGCGGACAACGTGAGGGCGGGTGTGGTGCGCATGACGGCCGAGCCTAAGGCGCACCTGGTGCGCGACGCGTGTCAGTTGCGTGACGAACTGATGACGGCGCGTCAGGGTCGAGGTCGGAGAACCCTGGACGCGCCGTCGGTTCACGCCCCGGCTCAGGGGGTCGTGGGCGGCGGCAGCGGCGGCTTGGCCGTGTTCGCCGCCCAGTTCCAGATCGTCGGGTCGGCGGCGGCCTGATCCGCCGGCGAGACGCCGGTGAGGGTCTGCAGGAACGCGACCAGCTCGGCGATCTCGGTCTCGGTGAGGAGCAGTGGGCGGATCTTCGGGGAGACCGTTCCGACGTAGGTGCCGGTGGGGCCGCCGCCGGCGTTGTACTGGCGGACGACGTCCTCGAGGCTGGTCACGGTGCCGCTGTGAAAGTAGGGGGCCGTCTGGGCGACGTTGAGCAACGACATCGTCCGGAACGCGCCCTCCAGCGTCTCGTCGTACAGCGTGCAGGCGTTGGTCGTGGGGTCGCGGGTGACACAGTGTTGCTGATCCTCAACCTGGACCGCGAGCAAGCGCTGCAGTCCGACCTCCCGGTTGTCGCTGTACTTCCCCGCCCCGTTGAAGATCAGCGGAGCGTCGGGGTTGGCTTGAATCGTCGCCAGGTTGGTCAGGATCGCTTGCATCGCGCCGGCGTGCCCGCGGCTGGGCGTGACGGCCGTGGTCGTGCCGGGGATGAAGTCGAGGGCTGGTGCGCCGACGTTGTGGAACTGGTTGTCGGTGAGCGTCGGTCCGGTGTGGCACTCGTTGCAGGCGGCCTTGCCGATGAAGAGCCCGAGCCCCAGCTTGGCCTCGGGGCTGAGCTGCGCGAAGTCGCGATCGCGGACGTACTTCTGGAACGGCGATTCGGGGGTGAGGAGCTTGCGCGGGTAGGTGTCGAAGAGCCGTCCCAGGTTGGCGCGCATCTGGCTGATGAAGTCTTGCGCGTCCTGCGGCATCTTTTCGAACGGTCCGTCGGCGGCGCTGGGGCTGGATTTGGGCCCGCCCGTCAGCGGATAGACCGAGCTCGGGTCGGTGGTCGGGAGCCCGAGCCGCGGATCGAGCGGCGTGTCCGGGAAGGCGGCGTCGTACTCCGGCTGATACTTCAAGTAGAGGAAGCGCGCCTGAGCGATGGGCGTGGCGGAGGTGCCCCAGACCCCGGTGCCGTGCTCGACCATGCTGTCGAAGCGGCCGGAGGAGAGCGTCCAGTCGTACCAGGCCAGGTTGACCATTTCGTCCGTGTTGCTGGTGATCCAGCTGATGCCTTCCGAGATGGGGCCGGGGCGCGCGTCGGTGAAGTACTTCGTTCCGTGGCAGGTCACGCAGGCGACCTTACGGATGTCCCCGGCGGTGCCCGAAGGCCCGGTGACCTTGATCGCTTCCGCCACGTCCTTCTCGAAGAACAGCATCTGACCGAGCTTGGCCAGAGTGTCGTCGTCGTCGCGGTTGTTGTAGGGGTTGTGGGGCCGGTCCCCCGCCAGCGGCTCCATCTTCTTGATCTGGTCCCACTGGTCGGGCGTGAAGCCGTCGACCTCGTTGCAAGCCGCCAGGGCCGACGAGGCCGTCACGATCAGGAAGCCAGCCTGAAACCGATTCAGGAAGCGTGTTCTCTTGAGCATGTCTCCTCCGTTTGCTGCAAAAGCCATGGGACCTAGAACGCCAACACGAGGGACGACGTGAAGATGTCGTCGAGGAACGACGGAACGCCGCCGTACTCCTGGTTGTGCACGTACTCGACCTTGGCGACGATGTGCGGGTTGAAGACCACGCGCGCGCCGGCGGTGTACTGGATCTCCTTGGTGATGTAGATGCGGTCGGTTCCGAGCGTCACGATCGCGTTGCGCAGCGAGGTGCGAAACATGAATCCGAACTGCGGGAGGACCTGCCAGTCGAGCTCCGCGTAACCGGAGGGGTGAAGCTGGAGCCCGTAGACCCCTTGGGCCGCGTCGGGCAGGCCCGGCGCGCCGCCCCGCATGAGCTGGGCCTTCAAGGCGAAGTTCGCGTTCAGGTACTGGAGGTCCAGGCCCTCGAACCAGATCTTCCCGCTGTCGTCGGTGGCCCGATCCTGGGGGCCCCATTCGCCGGAGAGGCCGATCTCCAGCTTGTCGTCGTTGCGAAACAGCTGACCGACCGGGATGCTGATGGCGGCGCGGCCGTTCAGCGTCTTCCCCCAGTTCTGGTCGATCTCACTGTAGAAGTGGAACTGCTCCGTGGTCGACGATCCGTTGGTCACCGCTCCGGCGAGGATGAGCCAATCGTTGAGCAGCTTGCTGCGAACCTTCACTCCCAGCTGCGACCCGGTCGTGTACCGGTCAATCAACGAGGGCGTGATGCCAAACCGTTGGTCCGACTTCCTCTCTTTGTACGCGATCCCGAAGATCGGCATCATCTTGCCGATGAAGATCGAGGTCTTGCCGTCCTTGGTCGGCAGGTATTCGAGCTCGGCCTGGTCCACGTCGATGAAGTCCCCGAGGGCGAAGTCCGAGCCGGTGCGCGGGACGAAGTCGACGCTGGCCCGCATGATGGCGTTGTCGGCGAGTTGATACCTCGGGCGGAGGTTGACCTCGTTGACGATGAAGCCGCCCGCGCCCGCGGAGTCGACGCTGTCGAAACGGTTGATGCCGGGAGCGTTTCCGAGCGACGCCACCTCCCCCCGGCTGTTCACCGCGGTGGCGAGGATGTCGCCGAGGAAGGTCCAGGAGTAGTTCGAGTACTGGGGAAAGTGGACGTTGCCGGTGTCGCGGATCCAGCCGACGCCGCCGTTGCCGACGGGCGCGAAGTACCCGAAATCGACGTACCCATTGAAGGATAGGGCGGAGACGCTCTTCTGCCGCTCCTGCTCGCTCTGCGCCATGCGCTCCTTCAGCTCCGCGATCTCCTGCTGCATCGTCTGAAATTGCTCGGCCTCCGGCGCCGCCGCGTCGTCGGTGGCCTCGGGAAGAGAGGGTGCCTCGGGCTTCTCTTCTTGCGCGAGTTGCGCGAGCGCCCGGGGCGCCATCGCCGGGCTGGCGAGCAAGGAGACGGCCGCCATGACCTGCCACGCCCGCTTCCCGTGCTCGAAACAGCGGGCCGGGCGGCGACGGGTGGGCTTTCGGTGTGCGATCATCGGTCCTCCTCGAGTCAGGTGGAAGAACTGCGTGAGGTGTTGTCGTCGTCGCTCATTCGGAAGAACTCCATCACCACGCTCTGCGTGTCGAAGGAGATGGCGGGGACCTCGGTTTGCGTTCCTGGATGGAACGAGAACGCGCCCTCTCGCCAGCTCAGCATCTCGGCGAGCCCGTCGAGGATCTGCTGAAGGACCGCCTGATTGAGCTGTTCGCGGCTGTTGGGTCGCTTCCGCAGGAGCACGCTCCCCAGCGCTTCCGAGGTCTGACGGAGGTCTGCCCGTTGGATCGCCAGCGCGGCCTCTAGATCAGCGCGGCTGATGATTCCCCGGCTCACCAGCGTCTCACCGAGGCGCTGGACGCCCGGCGCTGAGACGCTGGTGAGCCGTCCCTGCACGAGGCGCACGATGCCCGCACCCTGGCGCGAGGAGATCACGAGAGAGCCGGTCTTCTGCTGCACCCGCATGAACTCCAGGATCTCGGGGAGCCCGAAGCTCCCGAGGTCGCCGCTGAAATGGGCGGACGTCGCCGCCTCGACGCTCGCCGGTTGGGCCACCAGGGATGCGAGGGCCTCCTGAATTTCTCCGTCGTTGGGCGCGAGCGACGCTGCGCGAAGCAGCGCCCCACGCGCCTCCTCCTGCTCTCCGAGCGCGCGCAGAACCAGGCCGAGGTTGAAGGGGCCGACCGCCTGATCCGGCGCCAGGAGCTCGGTCAGGCGGAAGGCCTCCGCGGCCTCTTGCCAGCGCTCGAGGCGTTGGTAAGCGAGCCCTAAGCCGCATTGGGCCTGAGCGGACCTGGGATCGAGGCGGAGCGCCTCTGAGAAACCCCAGATCGACTCTTCCAACTGACCGGCGGAGAAGAGCGCCATCGCCAGATCGGCCTGCACCGACGCTACGCCGGGTCGGCGCCTGGCGACCTCCGAGAGCAGTCTGACGGCCTCCCCGTGCCGACCGTTTCGAGAGAGCGTGATGCCAAGCGTGGTCAGGTGCTGCTCGGTGTCCGCGACGTCGGGCTCGATTGGCCACCGTTCATCGACAGGCTCCGAGCCCGAGGAGCCCGGTCGTCCTGCTGGTCTCAGTTTGCTCAAGATTGGACGCATCACGCGACGGAGTCCTTCGACGGAAACGTGTTTTGCTTAAGCGAACGTTGAGGCGTCGTTGACGACCGGATCAACGATGGACAGCAGTCGGACGTTGAGACATGTGTGGTGCATGACGCATCCTGAAACAATGAGTAGCGTGCGTGACCCATCGTGAGTCGATAAGCGAATTCACGATCCGATAGCGGCGGCGGACTGCTTTCGATAATCGCGCCAGAAGGTGGGCGATGTCGACGGGGAACGGGGGAATGAGGGCGCGGGCGCCGTCGGCGATCTTGAAACCGGTCGTATTCTGTGACCGGTTGTGGAAATGGTTTCTGGCGAGTGACGACGCATGTCGTTGGCAACGTACGCGAACGTCGTTGCGCACGTTCACAATCACGACGGCATTCTTCGCCTAAACCAACTGGCCTATAGTGACGAGAGAGAGTCCGCGTGACGGGACAGCGACATAAGGTGAGCTCGCTGCGAAACTCCTCGGTCCAGATGCACGAAACCTTCGGTCGCTATCGCCTCCTCGGGTTGTTGGGAGAAGGAGGCATGGGTCGCCTCTACATCGCCGAGCGTCGCGGAGTCCGGGGCTTCGTCAAGATCGTCGCGCTCAAGCTGATCCTCCCGCACCTCGCCGACAGCGTTCAGCTCCGCGACATGTTCCTCAATGAGGCTCGCATCGCCGCCCGACTCGAGCATCCCAACATCGTCGCCACCTACGAGCTCGGCGAGGTCGAGGGGAAGTACTTCATCAGCATGGAGTACCTGCCGGGCGAGGATCTATCGGCGGTCATCGGTCGCTCCCAGGGCGGCCAGGAGGTCCCGATCGAGATCGCCGCCGGGCTGGCGCAGCAGGTCGCCAAGGGGCTCCACTACGCCCACGACGTGCGCGACGGGCAGGGGCGGCTCGTCGGCCTGGTCCACCGCGACGTCAACCCACGGAACATCTTCGTCACCTACCACGGCGGGGTGAAGCTGCTCGATTTCGGCATGGTGAGGAATCCCGCGGGCCCCCAGAGCCTGCCGGGCGTGTTCAAGGGCAAGTACGGGTATTGCGCGCCCGAACAGCTGGAAGGGGGACGGATCGATCGCCGCACGGACGTCTTTTGTTTGGGAATCGTGCTTTGGGAGTGCCTCACCGGGGTGCGGCTGTTCGACGTCGGCACCGACGTCGAGATGATCGACGCCGTTCGATCTCGTCGCATCGAGCGCCCGAGCGTGTTGCGCCCCGAAGTCCCTCGCGCGCTCGAGGAGATCGCCCTGCGGGCGCTGGCTCGTGAACCAGTTCAACGCTATCAGAGCGCACACGAGATGTCCGAGGAGCTGGATCGGTTCCTGCTCGCTCGAAACAACCGGCCCACGACCACCAGCGTCGGTCACTGGATCGAAACGATCTTCGGTGCGGAGCGGGCGGCGCTGAAGAAGTCGATCAGCCAGGGCGACAGCGCCGAGGGGGCCTTGCAACGTCTCAAGGCCATCGACGCCGTGAACCTGGCGGCGGCCGCCCGGGAAGGTTCGTCCGGCGGACGTTCGACCGCGCAACCGCGCGCGCTCTGGTCGACGAGCTTCGTCTCCGCCGGATCGCCGTCGGGCCCGACGACGGAGCCGTCCCAGGCCGCCGCGAGCGAGGGGGATGACCTGACCGCAACCCGACCGGTCGCGATCGCCGTGCCTTCAAACGTCGGCGCGGGGGCGGGCGCCCGCGGCGGCGCGACGCGAATCGTGGTCGTGGGGTCGTTCATCGCCGTGGCCGTTCTGGGCGGCATCGGGGCGTTGGCGATGCGGGGGGAGAGTCTACAGGCGGGCACCGCGACGTCGGTGGCCGCCCGAGCGACGACCAGCATCGATCTGCGGAGCCAGCCCGCAGGCGCGTCGATCTTTGTCGACGGCAGTCCAACCGGCCTCAGGACGCCCGCGGTCCTCGACGGACTCCCGGTCGGCCGTACCGTGAAGCTTCGGCTCGACCTCGGGGGCTACGCGGCGGCGTCTAAGGAGACGACCCTCACCGCGGGCCAGCCTCAAACGCTCTCTTTCACCCTCGAGTCCGCGATGGGCACGATCCGGCTCTCGGGGGTTCCGCGACGGGCGACGGCGGAGCTCGACGACCGGCCCGTCGACGCGTCGAAGCCGATCGCCGCCGCGGTCGGCCCTCACAAGCTGCGGCTCGAGCTGGAACAGAGCGTCCTCCTTTCGAAGACCATCGAGGTCCGCGCGAACGTGGAGACAAAGCTGGAGCTCACCACAGATCGGAGCGTCGAATGACCAGGACGAGGTTCGAGGTGGTGGGCGCGCCCGCGACGGTCTCGTCGGCGCCGCAGCGTCAGCCGGCCGGGGGCGCCGGAGTGATGGCGACGGCGATCGTGCTCTTCGCGGCCCTCGGCCTCGCCTCCTGGCTCGCCGACGGGCAGCTGCGGCGTCTGCTCTCCGGCCTCGATGACGAGGCCCTCGGTCACGCGTCGCGGACGCTCGAAGAGCTCGTCAACCGGCAGCGGGAGCAGCTGGTGGCCGAGGTCAAGGTGCTCGCCGACGACAACCGCATCCGGACGACGGTGCTGGCGCCAAAGTTCGACGAGGCGACCGTGCAAGACGTGCTCGAGGATCTTCGCAAGTCTTCCGGAGCCACGTTGCTCGCCGTCCTCGACGGAAGCGGGAAGGTGCAGGCAGTCACCGGGGCCGCCGGCTTGCGCCAGGTGGACCTCAGCGCCTCGGCCTCGGTCAAGGCGGCGTTCCAGCGCCCGACCTCGGACATCTGGACCCTTCCCGACCAGGTGCAGGTGATCGGCCTGGCGCCGATCCGGTCTGGCGATCAGACGCCCGCGCTGCTCGTGAAGGGGATGGCGCTGGCCAAGAGTCAGCTCGCGACGGTGGAGACGGCGCTGGGGGTCTCCGGTGCCGTCTTCATCGGTGATCGGATCGCGGCGTCCAGCTCCCAGAGCGCTGCGCTCGACGAGGCGTTTCGCAATGCCGGCCGGTTGACCGACGGGAACGACGAGCTCGCCGTGGGGGGCCGCAGCTATCGCGTGAAGATTGGGCGGACGGGGGAGGGCGCCACCGCGGCCCGGCTCGCCTGGCTGGTGCCCCACCACCGCCCCTTCGATAGCGCGCGGCTGTTGCTGTTTCTGCTCTGGTGCCCCATCCCCTTGGGCGCGCTTCTGTTGCTGCTCTTGCTGGCCAATTCACGACGAACCAACGGAGGAACCCCGTGAGAAAATCGATGTCGCCTCGAACCGCGCTTGCCGGCCTACTGGCCGTCTGTTTCGCGTTCCCTCGGCTCGCCTTTGGCGCGGAACCTTCCGATCTGGACGATATGAGGCGCGACCTGCACCAGCTGCAGGCTCAGGTCCAGGCGCTCCGCGCCGCGATGAGCGAAGCCGCCGAGCTGGACCGGCAGCGCGCCGCGGTGCTGACGCGGGCACTCAAGAACCTCCCGAGCGCAGCGGAGAGCGCCTCCCCGCCACCCTCCAGCAAGAACGAGCCCGCTTCGCCCGAGCCCCGTTCGGTGGCGAGCGCGGCGCCGTCGCTCGCGGAGCCGCGCGCCGAAGCGGCGCCGAGAGGATCCTCCCACCGGAGCGCAGCGAACGAGGGCTCGTTGGGGGCCATCCGGGGAAAAGTCGAGGTCCCGGCCGGCGAGCCGGTGGCGTACGTGTACGTCGAAAACATCATCGCGCCGCCGGCCAAAGGTGAGCACAAGACCATTCAGCAGAGCGGGAAGAAGTTCGTCCCTGGCTGGGCCGTCATTCAGCGAGGAACGGCGATCGAATTTCCCAATCGCGACAACATCTATCACAACGTCTTCTCGCTGAGCGCGGGCAACTCGTTCGATCTGGGGCTCTACAATTCAGCCGGGGACGCCAAGTCTCACACCTTCACCGAGGCAGGTCCGGTCGATGTCTACTGCAACATCCATCCCCAGATGGCGGCCAGCGTGCTGGTCGTCCCGAACCGGTACTTCGCCAAGGTCAAAGGCGACGGCACGTTCGAGATCCCCGGCGTCCCCGCCGGGAGAAGGAAGGTCGTCGCTTGGGCCCCCGGCTCTCGTCCCACGGCCGACTGGATCGAGGTCGCCGGCGGCCGCACCGCCGATCTGAGCCTGAAGCTCGAGCCCAAGGGGTCGGCGCACAAGAACAAGTCGGGCCAATCGTATGGATCCTACGAGTGACGGACGCCAGGCTCGCCAGGCTCGCGGTCTTGCTGGCCACGGTGGCCACGCTCCTGGGCTGTGCCTCGACGGCGCCTGTTGTTGAAAAGACCATCGAGCCCACTGCCAGCCCTGATACGAGCTTCGTGCTCTCCCGCGATCCGAGCCCCGCCCGGAAGACGGAGCCCGCCGTCAATGCGGGCCAGGTGCACGTCGGGGAGCTCTGGTGGCCCTTCCGCGGAAGCTACCTCAAGGTCGGCGAAGCGGCAGCGCGCGATCGCGACCTGGAGATCTCGGAGAAACAAGCGCCGAACGACTTTTGGGACGAGCAGACCGCCATCGAGACCATCTTCATTTGGGGCACGTTCTGCAACGAGTGCCACGGCGGCCGCCGCCGCATGGAGGACGCGGTGAAGATGCCCGGTCCGGCCGCGAATTGGGGGCGCGGCGAGGGCCTGTTCTTCGGAATTCGGCGCCCCTACGCCGAGATCTTTCGCACCGTCTCCAACGGGAAGATCGAGAAAGAAGGCAATCGGTGGAAGATGCCGGCCTGGCGCGGAAAGCTCTCAAAGGAGCAAATCTGGGCGCTCATCTATTTCATCGAGTTCCAGTCGGGCGGGATCGAAGGACGCTTCCCTCCCAGTTTGTATCCGCGCGGTGAAACCGCGGACCGTCCGTAGTGACGATGCGAAACGGTACGCCGAACGGCGCGGCAATCGGTCTGCCGACTCGTACGTTGCCGACGTTGGTTGTAGGTCGTTGCGCTGAGTTACTAAATGAACGCGGTGGCAAATAGTAACAATGTGAACGTTGACGAGATTTCCCAGAAAACGATACAGTTTCTCGACGCGCAATTGGCGCCCAATCAAGACGAGTGACGGGAGGTCTTCGATGATCAAACGGCTGTGTCTGACGTCAGGTGGGTTAGTGTTGCTGTTGGCAGGTTGTGGAACGGGCGGAGGACCAGCGGACGACTCGACCGTCGGAGCCACCCCCGCGATCGAGGTGTCGCCCAACGTGACAGCCGCGGTCACCTCCGGGCTCGAGCCAGCGATCAACTCGGCGGGCGTCGCCGAGACGGTTACCACGACGGGGACGATCGATCGCACCAACTCGTTCTTCCAGCAGCTGGGGACGAACGCGCGGACCTGCGAGACCTGCCACGGAACGAACCAGGGATGGTCCTTGACGGCGCTGGGGGCCACGATCCTCTTCGTCCAGAGTGACGGCTTGGCGCCGCTGTTTCTCCCCCACGACGAGGGCGCCCGCCCCGATGGCGATCTCTCCACGGAGATCTCGCGCCTGATCGACTTCGGACCGACCACGCTCGCCCGCGCCCTCACCCGCTTCACCCGGACCAACCCGGCGACCAGCGAGTACAACGTGACCGCGGTGAACGATCCGTCCGGATTCTCGACGACCGCCTCGTTCCTGAGCTTCCGCCGGCCCACCGCCACCGCCAACGAGGCCCTGGTCTCCAGTGTCACCTGGACGGCGGGACCCGGTCTGGTCCGCAACGCTCTCTCCGGGCTGGTCGGTGGCGCCGCGAACCTTCACGAGCAGCGCGACCCGGCGACGCCGGTTCCGCCCGACGTCGTCCAGGCCCAGGACGACTTCCAGCTGGGCGTCTTCTTCGCGCAGTCGATCGACAACGTCGCCGGGCGCCTCGACACCGACGGCGCCACGGGCGGCCCCACCAACCTGATGGCCCAGCCGTTCCACCTCGGGATCAACGACATTCAGGGGCTCGACCCGAGCGGCCAGCCGTTCTCCCCGGACGTGTTCAACCTGTTCGACGCCTGGGCGGTCTACAACCAGGACGGGAACCACGACCACGACCACGCCCACAGCTGCCCCGCCGGCACGCGGGATGACGATGGCCACCGCCACCGCGTCGCCGCGGCCCGGGCCGCCATCTATCGCGGCCAGCAGATCTTCAACCACCGCCAGTTCAACATCAGCGGCGTCAACGGTCTCAACAATCTGCTCGGGCAGAGCACGGTCACGGGAACCTGCAGCACCTGCCACAACTCGCCGAACGTGGGCGGGCACTCGGTGGTGCGGATGTTCGACGTCGGGACCGCGGACCAGATCAACTGCGGTCTACAGCTTCCTCTCGTGACCGTCCAGAACAAGACGACCAACGAGACCCGTTCGGTCTGCGACCTCGGCCGGGCGAACGGCTCGCACCTCTGGGCGGAGATCGGCACCTTTCGCGCGCCGCCGCTCCGCGGGCTCGCGGCCCGGCCGCCCTATTTCCACGATGGCCAGGCGTCGCGGATCGACGACGTCATCAACTACTTCGACCGGCGCTTCCAGATCGGCCTCAGCGGCGGCGAAAAGAACGACCTGCTCGCGTTCCTGCGCGCGCTTTGAGGCGTCGAGTTTCCGATGAGACCCACTCCGCCCAGGCGGCGGGGTGGGTCTCGTCAAACCAGCCGGGGAACCATGCGCACACGCGAAGACCAAGGAATGCCGTTGCCGGCGACGGCGAACGACGCTGACGACGAGCCGGATCCCACCACCACACCGGTGGGGAGCGATCACGCGAAGAGCCCGTCTGGCGCGCTCCCGTCCCCTTGGGCGCCAGGGACCCGCTTCAGCAGCTACGAGATCGAGTCGCGGCTCGCGGTCGGGGGGATGGCCGAGGTCTGGCGCGCCAAGATCAACGGGGTCGAGGGCTTCGAGAAGCGGATCGTAATCAAGACGATGTTGACCAACCTCCACCAGCGGCCGGACCTGACAGAGATGTTCGTGAGCGAGGCGTCATTGGCGTCCCGGCTCAGTCACCCGAACATTGTGGACGTGCTCGATTTCGGGCAGCTCGAAGGGCGCTACTTCATCGCGATGGAGTACGTGCCGGGGCTCAGCCTGCGCGTCGCTCACAAGCGGATGACGGCCGCCGGCGGACCGCTGCCGATCGTCGCGACGCTTCATATCCTGCGGGATGTGTGCGAGGCGCTCCAGCACATGCACGAGCTCGCGGACTCGAGCGGACCCCTCGGGCTCTTGCACCGCGATCTCAGCCCCGACAACATCATCGTCTCGACGAGCGGCACCGCCAAGCTGATCGACTTCGGGGCAGCCCGCGCGACCGCCCGTACGGTGCCGGGCCGGCTGTTCGTCGGCAAGTACCGTTACGCGGCGCCCGAACGCATCCGTCACGGGCGGGAAGACTGCCGGAGCGACGTCTACTCCGTCGGCGTGATCCTCTACGAATGTCTGGTGGGCAAACGTCCTTTCGAGGGGTCCGACGCCGACGTCATCAAGGCTGTCAGAGCGAGCGTCGACTGCGACCCCCTCCTCAAGCTGCCGACGCTTCCTGCCTCCGTCGGGGCGCTCGTGAGGCGGGCGACCGCACAAAGTCCGGACGATCGATTCGCGACTGCTCGGGATCTCGGGGCGGCGCTGGGGAGCTGTCTCTCGGAGCTCGGCGCCTCCAGCAAGGAGCGCGACGTGACGGCGGCCCTTTCGGCGCTGCTGGAGTCGACCTCGGGCGCGGCGTCCCCGGCGCCACCCGTGGCCGCCGCGGAGGCGGTTCCGGATGCGATCGGGGGTTCCTATTCGGATTTGGGGATCGCGCTCAACGAGGTGGAGATCATCGAAGCCTCGGGGCCGCTGCCTCTCAGCATGGGACAGCTGCCGCTGGCGCAGCTGCCGCGGCCTGTCGAAGACGAAACCAGGCGCGTCAGCCTCTCCGTGCCGGCCGAGGCGTTCGCACCCCCATCTGTCGAGGCCGCCCGGACAGTCTCCATCTTCGCTGAGAACGTGGTCGACCCGCTCCCGGATGCCGTGCACCTTTTCGACCGCGGGCTCAAGTTGCGGGCCGAGGGCCGACATGGCGAAGCGCTCGACGCCTGGGAGAAGGCGCTCGCGCTCGCGCCCGAGAACCGTCTCTATCAATCGCACCTCCGGCGATTGCGCGCGCAACTCTCCGCGCTGCGCCAGAGCCAGGACCGCGACGGACCCCGGTCGGCCTGATGCTCAGTGCTTGATGCCGAGCTTGCGCAGCATCACGCAAAAGGTCGTGTAAGGGACGCCCGCCAGACGCGCCGCCGCTCGGCGCTCTCCCGCAGTCGCCATCTTCGAACGGAGGAACGTCTCGCGATAGCGTCGCTCGGCGACGCCGAGCGGCAGGCTCGACACCTCGGGGACCACGTTGCCAGCGCTGGCGGTCTCGGCGTCCTGCCGCACCGTCGTCAGCTGTCGCTTGAGTCGGACGAACTTGGCGAGCGGCTTCAGTCCTCGATCGAGCCACTCCTCGAGGCCCGCGGACGATACCAGCCGCTCCCACCCGAGGTCCCACGCTGCCTGCACCTCGGGCACGGTGGGATCCTCGACGACGAAGACGATCTCGATTTCGGACGCCAACCGACGCAGCTCGACGGCGACGGTGCTACCGCGGCCGTTGCGAAACATGAGATCGATGATCGCCACTTCTGGCTGCTCCCGCGACGCGGTCTCGTAGGCGGCGGTCGACGTGGTCGCGAACACCGGACGAACGCCGCGACGTTGCCACGCCCAGGCTTTGATCGCGGCCGACCGATGCGCTACGGCGTCGACGACCAGCACGACAGGCGTCCGGCGCGTCGCGGGATCGTCCGACCCCTTGGGCGTGAGGTCCGTCTCGGGAATGATCGAATCGTGCGAACCGGTGTCCATCGGCGCGGGCCTCCAAGGTGTGAGCACAAGTTTCGAAACTCCGCGCGCTGCGCCGCGCGAGTCTCTCAACTTGCGTCAGCCAATAGGCGATTCAACCAGGCGATATCTCAAGCAAGTTACCGGAACGCGCCTCCAAAGACAAAGAAAACCACTAGCTGAAGCAATAAGCGTGCCGTTACGTTTCGTTTTCCCCTCAGTGGTGTTGCGTCCAGATATCCGGATCATCAAAGACTGCGGGCCCATCGGCGTCCGCAGTTTGGAAAACCACCGCCGCAAATGACCCACGATCGGTTCTTGGGCGCGCCTCAGGACTCGGCGCGCGCCGCATTCGACGGTGATCGCGCCGTCGAGACTTTCAGGCCCAGTTACCCGCGCTGGAGTGCGGAAAAGGTGATTCCGCGCTCGGTCCGAATAGGAGCCTCGGGAAAGTGTACCCGCGCGGCTCCGGCGTAAAGCTCGAGCATCGCTGGGGTGAAGAGCACGAAGCGCACCGCGAGCGGGGCGGGGTGCGCGCGAAGCTCAGCGACGACGGTTTCCACGGCGACCTTGGCCGCCAGCGCGGGGGGATAGCGATGGATGCCGGTCGCGATCGCCGGAAACGAAATGGAAGAGAGGCGCTGCTCACGCGCCAGCCGGAGCGCCTCGGTGTGGGCGGACGCCAGGTTCTTGGCCGCCGCAACCGCGTCGTCCGCGTAGACGGGCGGGTCCACGTGAATTACCCGGCCCGCGG
>Ga0209890_10000566_pt1 | contig 17102 bp, 14 predicted proteins | sample OrgsoiDNA2013049_FD_185799 | JGI IMG/M metagenome (GOLD analysis project Ga0209890, IMG submission 185799) | Permafrost soil microbial communities from the Arctic, to analyse light accelerated degradation of dissolved organic matter (DOM) -... | ecosystem: Environmental > Terrestrial > Soil >...
GACCCAGCACAAAATGGGATCCCTGCAGGATCTTCCGCACGTGGACATCATGAGTCCCATCACCAAGTTCGCCGCGACCGTGCCGAATACCGAACGCGTGGCGGACATGATCTCAATGGCTGCCCGCGAGGCGTTCAACGGCGCACCCGGACCTTGTTATCTGGAAATTCCCCGCGATGTGCTCGATCGCGAGGTCGACATCGCCAAGGCTGTGATTCCTCAATCCGGGCACTATCGCGCATCGACCCGTTCCATCGGCGACCCGCGCGACATCGAGAAATTGGCCGACATTCTCGTCAATGCCGAGCGGCCCGCGATTCTATACGGTCAACAGGTATGGACCGCGCGCGGTCACGTCGAGGCGATCGATCTGCTGCGCGGCCTCGACATTCCCGGCTACTTCAATGGCGCCAGCCGCGGTCTTCTTCCTCCCGGCGATCCGCATCATTTCGACCGGACGCGAACGCAGGCGTTTGCCAGCGCGGACGTGCTCGTCATCGTCGGCACTCCGTTCGATTTCCGCATGGGCTACGGAAAGCGCATCAGCAAGGAATTGAAGCTGATACAGATCGACATGGACTACCGCACGGTGGGCAAGAACCGGGACATCACCTTAGGGCTGGTGGGAGATCCTGGCGCCATCTTGGGTGCCGTGCTTCAGGCGGCCAGCGGCCGCATCAAGAGCGACAAGCGGCAGGCGCGCCAGCAATGGCTGAAGCAATTGAGCGAAGGCGAAGCCGCGGCCACCGAGAAGCTCATGCCGATTTTCAAGTCGAACAACATGCCGATTAACCCGTATCGCGTGGCGTGGGAGTTGAACGAGTTCCTGGCCGACAACACCATTTACATCGGCGACGGCGGCGATGTGGTGACGATTTCCGCCCAGGCGGTGCGCCCGCGCGGTCCGGGGCAGTGGATGGACCCCGGAGCGCTCGGCTCGCTCGGCGTGGGCACGGGATTTGCGATCGCGGCCGGTCTTGCGAATCCCAACAAAGAGGTTCTGTGCTACTACGGCGACGGTGCGTTCGGCATGACCGCCTTCGACATGGAGACGGCCAACCGCTTCGGCGTTCCGTATCTCGCAGTGGTCGGCAACAATTCGGCGATGAACCAGATTCGCTACGGCCAGCTCGCGAAATACGGCGAGCAACGCGGCAGCGTCGGCAATCTCCTGGGCGACGTGCCGTTCGGCAAGTTCGCCGAAATGCTGGGCGGCTATGGCGAAGAGGTGCGCGACCCCGCGCAAATCGCGCCGGCGCTCGCGCGCGCCCGCGAATCGGTGCGCAAGCTGCGCCGCTGCGCGGTGGTGAACATCTGGGTTGATCCGCGCGAATATGCGCCCGGGACCAAGAACCAGACCATGTACAAGTAATGGCCGGGACTACGCATCATGGGCGGGACTAAGCATCATGGGTAAGGCACTCGACGGGGTTCGCATTCTCGATTTCACGCATGTGCAGTCCGGACCCACCTGCACTCAGTTGCTCGCCTGGTTCGGAGCCGACGTGATCAAGGTCGAGCGATCCGGTGAAGGCGACATCACGCGCGGACAGCTGCGGGATATTCCGGACGTCGACAGCCTATATTTCACCATGCTAAACCACAACAAGCGCTCGGTGACGCTCGACACCAAGAGCGAGCCCGGCAAGAAGGTGCTGGAGAAGCTGGTGAAACACTGCGACGTGCTGGTGGAGAACTTCGCGCCGGGCGCTCTCGATCGCATGGGCTTCACCTGGGAGCGGATTCAGGAACTCAACCCGCGCATGATCGTCGCCTCGATCAAGGGCTTCGGCCCGGGGCCCTACGAGGATTGTAAAGTCTACGAGAACGTGGCGCAGTGCGCGGGCGGATCCGCCTCGACCACGGGGTTCGACGACGGGCCGCCGCTCGTGACCGGTTCGCAGATCGGCGACAGCGGCACCGGATTGCACCTCGCGCTCGGCATTGTGGCGGCGCTGTACCAGCGCAAGACCACGGGGCGCGGCCAGAAGGTGCTCGCGGCCATGCAGGACGGCGTGCTGAATCTTTGCCGGGTCAAGCTGCGCGACCAGCAGCGTCTGGAGCGCACCCACGTCATGAAGGAATACCCGCAGTATCCAGGCAAGTTCGGCAGCGCGGTGCCGCGTGCGGGTAATGCCTCCGGCGGCGGCCAGCCGGGGACCATCGTCAAATGCAAGGGCTGGGAGGCCGATCCGAACTCCTATCTGTACTTCATCGCGCAGGCGCCGGTATGGAAGGCCATCTGCAAGGTGATCGGCAAGGAGGAGTGGATCACCGAGCCGAATTTCGCCACGCCCGATGCGCGGCTGCCGCGGCTCAAAGAGGTGTTTTCGGCGGTCGAGCAGTGGACCGTCACCAAGACCAAGTTCGAAGCCATGGAACTGCTCAACCAGCATGATATTCCGTGCGGCCCGATTCTCTCGATGGAGGAGTTGGCGAGCGAGCCGTCGCTGCGCGCCACCGGCACGGTGGTTGAGGTGGACCACCCCAAGCGCGGCAAGTACTTGAGCGTGGGCAATCCCATCAAGATGAGCGACAGTCCCACCGACGTGAAGCGCTCGCCGCTCTTGGGCGAGCACACCGACGAAGTGTTGGCGGAACTCGGATTGGGGCAAGACGATATTAAGGCCCTGCGCGCGCAGAAGGTTATTTGATGGCGCGCCGTGACAAAATAGCCACAAAGGCATTTAATGACGATTAATGGGCAGAGGATCGAGTTGCGAATCGGCAACTGATGATCGCCCTCGGCGATGAAAAGTTTGATAATGAGTTTGAAATATGCGCGCGAGCGCGCTTCATGGGGGATAAACATGGTTAGTTTCAAGTTGGCAAGGCAGATTTTGGTTGCCTTGGCGGCGTGCGCCGTCACTTGTACCGTGGGGGGCATGGCCTTCGCGGACACTGCTCAGGACAATCAACAGCTCAAGGAGCAGATGCGCATCATGATGCAGCAGATGCAAGAGCTGCAAAAGCAAGTGCAGCAGCTGAAACAGCAGCAGCAAGCTCAGCCGACGGCGGCGGCACCCCCGGCGCCCGCGCAGCCGCCGGCACCCACGATGGGACCTGCGCCCGCGGCCCCCATGGCCGCCAAGCAAGCTCCCGCCGAGCCGGCCTTCGACAAGTTCGTCAAGGGCTTCTACGGCACCTTGGACGTGTCGGCCGACTACGCGACCAAGGGCATGAGCACCCTGGGGGCCTATCATTGGTCCCCCTATGATCCCGCCAGTCCCGGCAGCTACTCGATCACGGGGCAAAAGGGCAATCCGGTGGGCCAGGTGGGCTGGCAGGCGGATCTGTCGACCAACAAGTCGGTCATCGGCTGGCGCGGCTCGCACAAGATTCCGAGCAGCACCGTCGACTTCATTTATCAGATCGAAGTGCAGCCCGCGATCACCTCGGCTCCGGGGGCAAACACCGGCTATAACTCGCAATCCAACGTCACCAAGTCGGGCATCGGCTACGGCGATTCATTCATCGGCGTTTCCGACACCACCTGGGGCAAATTGAAGGCCGGCACGACCTACACGCCCTATAAGAAATCCACCGACCGCATGAATCCCTTCTCCGGCATGTTGGGCGACTATGCGGCCGTCATGGGCAACAGCGGCGGCGACAACCGGGTTGAATTCGGCACCCGAATCGATCACTCGATCTGGTACGAATCGCCCAAGATCGGCGGCGTATTCAGCTTCGACGCGCTGTTCTCGCCGGGGCAGAACCGCACTCCGTACAACGAGGGCCAATCCGGGGGTTCGCCCGATTGCGCCGGCGGCAACGTACCGGGAAGCGGCAATCTGCCGCTCGCCTGCGCGGACGGCGCCTATGGTAATGCGTGGAGCTTCGACGTGAAGTTCGAGAGCGGCCCGATCTATGTGACGGCGGCCTACGAAATCCACCAGAGCGTGAATCGCTCGAGCGACGGCATCGGCTCCAACGCCCCGTACTACGCTACGCTCTATACGATCAACCCCGACGGCACCTGCTCGAGCACGTCGCCGAATATCGATTGCGCCAGCTACAACACCTATCAGGCTGAGTACCCGCTGCCGGCGACCGCCGGAACTCCTGGGTATCTCAATGACACGGTCAACGAGACCGCCTTGAAGTTCGGGGTGCAATACACCTTCGATTTTGGGCTGGCCTTGAGCGGAATTTACGAGGATATGCAACGTAAACTTCCGGCCGATATGCAATGGCAGAACGAGCGCCAGAGAATCGGCTTCTGGTTCGCGGCCTCGCAGGATTTCACGCCCAAGAACAACCTGAGCATCGGCTGGGCGCACGCGGGTGCGTCGGTGGGCGATCCGGGCGGCCAGCACAACTACATTCCGAACAGCACCACGAACTACGCGAACATGTACACCATCGCGTGGAAGTACCGCTTCGACAAGCAACTGTACTGGTACATCGATGCGGCGGAATCCGTCAATCACGCCAATGCCCACTATGACATCGGCGCCGGCGGCCGCGGCATCACGACCGATTGTCATGACGGCACGACCCAGGCATTCATCGATTACAGCAGCGCGGGACCGACGACCTGGGGCGGTTGCCGTCCGCTCGGCGTGTCCACCGGTTTGCATTACACCTTCTGAGGCGTTGGGCCGAGGAAGTTGAACGAGATGCGACATCGCAATGCGGCCGGGAACGAGAGCACGTTCCTGGCCGCTTGCCGCAGTAGCGGATAACTATTTGGGGCGCGGCTGCGTGCGCCCGACGGGCGGACGCGAGTGAAAATAGCAATCATCGGTGTCGGTGCAATTGGCGGCTTCGTCGGGGCGCGGCTTGCCCACGCCGGCGAGGACGTGACCTTCATTGCGCGCGGCGCGAATCTCGAGGCGCTCAAGACCCGTGGAATTCGTCTGGTGATGGCCGACGGCAGCGAGCAGGTGGTGCCGCGGGTCAAGGCGACCACGGATTATGCCGCCGCGGGGCCGCAGGATCTGGTGATTCTCGCCCTGAAGGCGCATCAAGTCGAGGCGGTTGCGTCCGAGGTGCCAAAGCTGTTCGGCCCCGATACGGTGGTGGTGCCGGTGCAGAACGGCATCCCCTACTGGTACTTCCACCAGCACGGCGGGGCACTGGCGGGCACTCGGATCCAAAGCGTCGATCCCAATGGATTGATCGGCGCAAGTATTCCCTGCGAGCGGGTGATCGGCTGCGTGGTGTATCCGGCAACCGAATTGCTCGCTCCCGGCGTGATTAAACACGTGGAGGGCAACCGCTTTCCGGTCGGCGAGCCCGACGGCACGACCAGTAATCGGGTCACGCGGGTCTCGGAGTGCTTCATCCGGGGCGGGCTGCAGGCGCCGGTGCTCAGCGACATCCGTGCCGAGATCTGGCTGAAGCTGTGGGGCAATCTCACCTTCAATCCGATCAGCGCGTTGTCGCGAGCGACGCTTGCGGGCATCTGCCAATATCCTTTGAGCCGCACCCTGGCGCACACCATGATGAGCGAGGCGCAGAGCATCGCCAACAAGCTCGGCATCACCTTCCGCGTGCCGATCGAAAAACGCATCGCCGGCGCCGAGCGCGTCGGGCACCACAAGACCTCGATGCTGCAGGATGTCGAGGCGCGGCGCACGCTCGAAATCGACGCGCTGCTCGGCTCCGTGGTCGAGCTCGCCCGGCTCACGGATACGCCGACTCCGCACTTGGACACGGTCCATGCGCTCACCAAACTCTTGGCGAAGAGCCTGGAGGAAGACAGGCCGCTGCTCGGCGGCTCACACGCCGCGGGCGAGCGCGTGTCCACTTAAGGTCCCTCGCGCGCAGGAGCCCGCTGGCGCAGGTTCCATTCGCGTGGGAGCATCCAGTCGAACAAGTTGGCGCTGCCGGCTTTGGCCGGTGCAAGAGGAATGCCGATATGAACGTCCACGAGTACCAAGGCAAAGAGATTCTGCGCCGCTACGGCGTTGCGACCCCGCGCGGAACGCCGTGCTTCTCCGTCGCCGAGGCGGATTCGGCGGCGCGCGCGCTCGGCGGCAAGGTGTGGGTGGTGAAGGCGCAGATCCACGCCGGCGGCCGCGGCAAGGGCGGCGGCGTCAAGGTCGCGAAATCGCTGCAAGAAGTCCACGACTACGCATCGAAGATTCTCGGCATGACGCTGGTCACGCATCAAACCGGCCCGGAAGGCCGGCTGGTCAAGCGCCTGTTGGTGGAGGAGGGCGCCGACATCCGCAAGGAGCTGTACGTCGGCATGGTGGTCGACCGGGCTTCGCAGCGCGTCACCCTGATGGCGAGTTCCGAGGGCGGCATGGAAATCGAGGAAGTCGCCGCCCGCACTCCCGAAAAGATACACAAGGTGGCGATCGATCCGGTCGCGGGCCTTACCGAGCACCAAGCCGAGGAGATCGCGCGCAAGATCGGCATTCCGCCGGACTCCGTTGCGCAGGCGCGCCAGTTCATGCACGGCTTGTACCGGGCCTTCGTCGAATGCGACGCCTCGCTCGCCGAGATCAACCCGCTGATCCTCACCGGCGACGGCAAGGTGCTGGCGCTCGACGCCAAATTGAATTTCGACGACAACGCGCTGTTCCGCCATCCCGAGATCGTCGCCATGCGCGATCTCGACGAGGAGGATCCTGCCGAGGTGGAGGCCTCCAAGTTCGACTTGTCGTATGTCTCGCTCAACGGAAACATCGGCTGTCTGGTGAACGGCGCGGGGCTCGCGATGGCCACCATGGACGCGATCAAATTGTTCGGCGCCGAGCCCGCGAACTTTCTCGACGTCGGCGGCGGCGCCACCGCGCAAAAGGTCACCGAGGCGTTCAAGCTGATGCTGAAGAATCCGGCGGTCAAAGGAATCCTGGTCAATATTTTCGGCGGCATCATGCGCTGCGACACGATCGCCGAAGGGGTGATCGCGGCGGCAAAGGAAGTGAAACTCAGCGTGCCCCTGGTGGTGCGCATGATGGGCACGAACGAGGAGCTCGGCAGGCAGCTGCTGCAGGGGTCCGGCCTGCCGATCATTTCGGCAGGCACAATTGCGGACGCGGCGCAGAAGATCGTTGCCGCCGTCGGCGGCGGCAACAAGGAGCGCGCGGTATGAGCATCCTGATCGACAGGAACACCGGGGTGATCACCCAGGGCATTACCGGCAAGACCGGGGCGTTCCATACCCGCTTGTGCCGCGATTACGCCAACGGCAGGGCCTGTTTCGTGGCCGGCGTCAATCCGAACAAAGCCGGCGAGGACTTCGAAGGCATTCCGATTTTCGGCAGCGTCAAGGAAGCGAAGCAGCGCACCGGAGCGACCGTATCGGTCATTTACGTACCTCCGCCCTTCGCCGCGAGCGCCATCGATGAGGCGGTGGATGCGGAACTCGATCTCGTGATCTGCATCACCGAAGGAGTGCCGGTGCGCGACATGATCGCCACGCGCCATCGGATGCGCGGCAGGAAGACCCTGCTGGTCGGACCCAACTGCCCCGGGGTCATCACGCCGGACGAGATCAAGATCGGCATCATGCCGGGCCACATCCACAAGAAAGGACGCATCGGCGTGGTGTCGCGCTCGGGCACGCTCACCTACGAAGCGGTGGGCCAGTTGATGGAGTTGGGGATGGGGCAATCGACCTGTGTCGGCATCGGCGGCGATCCGGTGAACGGACTGAAGCACATCGACGTCATGCGATTGTTCAATGCCGATCCCGAGACCGATGCGGTCATCATGGTCGGCGAGATCGGCGGCGACGATGAGGAGACCTGTGCGCGCTGGATCAAGGACCACATGAAGAAGCCCGTGATCGGATTCATCGCGGGAGTCACCGCACCGCCGGGCAAACGCATGGGCCATGCGGGAGCAATCATTTCCGGCGGCAAGGGCACGGCGGCGGAGAAATTGGCCGTCATGGAAGAATGCGGCATCAAGGTCACGCGCAATCCCGCCGACATGGGCAAGCTGCTCAAGTCCGTGCTCTAGCAAACAAACGCGAGGCGAGTTTCACCATGACCTGTTGGGCACGTTTCCGGACGAATGACGGGGCAAAGGGCTTCGGTATTTACGAGGACGGTGCGGTCGCCGAATGGGAAGGGGACCTGTTCGGCGCGCGGCGCCCGACCGGCGCGACCCTCGCCGCCGGCGCGTTTACGCTCGAGAGCCCGTGTCAACCCTCGAAGATCGTCGCGCTGTGGAATAACTTCCATGCCCTCGCGGCCAAACTCGGCAAGCAGCCGCACTCGCATCCGCTCTATCTCATCAAACCGAGCACCTGCGTCATCGGTCCGCAAGAGCCGATCCTGCGGCCGGCAGGCTATGCCGGCAAAATCGCCTATGAAGGCGAACTCGGCATCGTCATCGGCCGCCGCTGCAAGGACGTTCCGGCCAGCGACGCCGGCGCCTATATTTTCGGATACACCTGCGTCAACGACGTCACGGCCGGCGACGTGCTCAACGAGAACCCCGACTTCGCGCAATGGGTGAGGTCGAAGGGCCACGATACGTTCGGCTGCTTAGGGCCGGTCATCGCCACCGACTTCGACTGGCGGGGCGCTCACGTAAAGACCCTCCTCGACGGGGTGGAACGCCAGAACTACCCGCTGGCCGACATGGTATTTGCTCCCGCGGAGCTGGTCAGCGGAATCTCCCACGACATGACCCTGCTGCCGGGGGATGTCATCGCCTGCGGCACTTCCCTGGGGATCGGTTCCATTCGCGACGGCTCCGCCGTGGAGGTGCGGATCGATGGAATCGGTTCCTTGATCAATACGCTCACGCCTCGATAAGTGGATCGGCAATGAGCAGGTCCGGCCGTCCGTCGAATCCGCGCGCTCTGCTGCGCGACATGTTCGACGCCGCAATCGCCTCGGCGCAGCCTGCGAAATGCATTCCCGCGCATTTGCCCGAGCCGCCCCGCGGCCGGCTCATCGTCATCGGCGCCGGCAAGGCCTCGGCGGCGATGGCGCGCGCCGTTGAGCAGCATTGGCCGGGCCCGCTCTCGGGCCTGGTGGCCACACGCTATGGCTACGCGGTGCCGTGCGAGCGCATCGAAATCCTCGAGGCGGGGCATCCGGTGCCGGATGCGGCGGGACATCGGGCGGCGCAGCGCATGCTCGAGCTGGTGCGCGAGCTGCGCGCGGATGATCTGGTGCTGTGCCTGATTTCGGGCGGAGGCTCTGCGCTGCTGCCGCTGCCCGCGCCGGGATTGACGCTTGAACTCAAGCAGACCATCAGCCGCGCTCTGCTCGGCTCGGGGGCGACCATCCGCGAAATGAACTGTGTGCGCCGCCATTTGTCGGCCATCAAGGGCGGCCGGCTGGCCGCCGCATGCCACCCGGCGAGAGTGCTCACGCTGATGATCTCCGATGTGCCCGGCGACCGTCCCCTCGATATCGCCTCCGGCCCGACGGTGGCCGATCCGACCACCTGCGCCGACGCTTTGAACATCCTGCGCCGCTATGCGATCGACGTGCCCGAAGCGGTGCGCGCGCTCTTGGAAAGCGGGCGGGGCGAATCGGTGAAGCCCGGAGACCCGCGCCTGCGCGGCGCCGAGGCGCGTATCGTCGCCACTCCGCAAATGGCGCTCGAAGCGGCCGCCGCGGTCGCGCGCGCCTCGGGCGTGACGCCGCACATCCTGGGGGATGCCATCGAGGGTGAGGCGCGCGACGTGGGCACGGTTCTGGCCGGGATCGCCCTGCAGGTCGCCGAGCACAGCCAGCCGTTCGCAGCCCCGTGCGTGCTGCTGTCGGGCGGTGAGACCACGGTGACGGTGCGCGGCAAAGGGCGCGGCGGTCGCAACGTCGAGTATCTGCTGTCGCTCGCCATCGCCCTCGACGGCCATCCGCGCATCCACGCACTCGCCGGGGACACCGATGGAGTCGACGGGCAAGAGGAGATTGCCGGGGCCTGCATTGCGCCCGACACGCTCGCAAGGGCATGGGCCCGCGGCTTGCGGCCCAAGGAGATGCTCGCCGACAACGACGCGCATAGCTTGTTCACGGCGCTCGGGGACGCGGTGATCACCGGGCCGACCCTGACCAACGTCAACGACTTTCGCGCCACCTTCGTCGCGGGCAATCTCATCGCCGGCGGTGCGTCATGACCTCCACGATCGAACACGGCCGGTGGCGGCTGTCGAGCTGCCGGCAGATCAAGCGGTCCCAGCCGTCGCGGCACGCGCCGTTCGAGCCGGGCAGCGAGTAGATCACGGTGCTGCCGGCGACGCCGGCGCAGGCTCGGGACTGCATGGTGGAGACGCCCACGGTCTCATAAGAAATCAGGTGCCAAAGCACCGTGAATCCTTCGAGTTCCCGGTCGAACAGCTCCCGGAACGCCTCCGGCGCCACATCGGAGCGGGTGAGGCCGGTGCCGCCGGTGGCGACGACGACATCCACGCCCGGATCGTCGATCCACAGACGCGTTTGGCGCTGGATGGCCGCCTTATCGGCTCCCACCAACGCGCGTGCCCGCAGCTCGTGGCCTGCGGAGGCGATCTTCTCTGCCAGCAGATCGCCCGAGGTGTCGGTGCGTGAATCCCGTGAATCGGAGATCGTCAGAACGGCGATGCCCAGCGGCGTGAATTGCCGGTCCGGATCGATCCTTCCGCCCGGCATGGGTCAGCTCTCCAGTCTCTTGCGAACCAGTGCGTACACCGCTTCGCTCTCGAGCGCGCACCAAGCCAGCAGCTTGTCGGTCTCGGCGACCGAGGCTTGTGCGAAATTCTGGTCCTTGAGCGCGGGTGCGTTGATGAACACGTTGAGCGCCGCGCTGCGGGCCGCCGAATTGGCGGCCAACACCCCGACACCGGCATCGCTGATGACACCCCGATACCCTAGTTCGCTCGCGCGGCGGGCGAGCTCGACCACTTGACCGCACACGCGGGCGCAATCAAGGGGCACTTCGGTGGCGAGGCGCAGAGCGGCCTGGATCGCATCGGCGCGCCGGGTCTTGTCCGAGTCCGATTCCTTCGGCAGCTTGTAGGCGGCCATCAGGCTGTCGAAGGCGGCGACATCCTCCGCCACCATCGCGGACAAGCGTCGGCGCAGGGTCTCCGACTGCGTGCGCACCGCGTTGAGCTCCGGTTCGGCGGCCTCGCAGCTTTTTTTCCCCATCGATACGTTGCACACCATGGATACCAGGGCCGCGCCCATGGCACCCATGATCGCGGCTGCGCTGCCGCCGCCCGGCGTCGGATCGGCGCTCGCGAGGCGGTCCAGAAATTCGTCAATCGAGGCTTGCTTGATCACGGTATTCAATTATCCAATGGCTGGAGGCGATCAACCGACCATCGTCTTGGCGAGGGCGTATATCTCTTCGGCATCGAGCACGAGATCGTTCTGCTCGAACAGGCGTGCGATGCAGGCGCGGTGCAGGGCGAGCTTGAGGGCACCGAACCCCAAGGCTCCGAACAAAATCTTGCCGTGGCTTTGCGTCCCGCGATCGCCCATGGCCACCCCCTCGATGCCGGCGGGCGGCGAGGCGTTGGCGTCGGCAACGAGTTCTATCGTCGCGCTGTCCTGCCATTGCTTCACCTCCAGAAGCGTGATGCCGGCGGCGCCGGTGGCGAGCACGATGTGCGCGCCGCCGACGGCCGCACCGCGCTCCAGATTGGTCGGCGCGGCGACCGCCCTCACCTCGGAACCGAAGCGCGATTTGATCGCATCGCACGCCGCCTGCACCACCTCGATCTTTCGTCCCGTGATCGACACCGATACGCCTTCCCTTGCGAGCATCGCCGCCGCGCGCTGGCCCACCGGGCCGGAGCCGCCCAAGACGACGGCACGTTTGCCTTGAAGCGAGCGGCCGTGCGCGAGCCAGGCCACGGCCGCGGCGGCCGTGGTGTTGGAGCCGTTGCAGTCGAACATCACGGAGACGCGAAATTTGCCGAAGAATTTCTTCTGCACCGCGGCCAGCAGCGCCTGTCCCTCGGCCATGTTGCCGCCGCCGATGAAAATCGCCGTGTTCTTCTTGTCCTTCGGCGAGCGGGTGAATATGGCGCCTTCCACCAGGCCGCCCACATTGCCGGCGCCGACTCCGCCGTACGCGCTGATGTGATCGGCGCCGCCGTCGTAACCCACGACGTTGTCGAAGACCGCGGGCAAAGGATCGGTATCGAATTGATAAAGCAGTTTTTTCATGGCTCTTCAGGTCACCGTGGAGGGGGCGGCGCTCCGGCCGGCGTCGCGTGTACGGACTCCCGAGTACGGCTTCAGGTCACCAGGTGCTGCGGGTTCCCCGCAGCCCAGCGCTCTATATTATCGATCAATTGGTCCGCCAGAAATTGCATGGCGCCGTCGGAAGCCCACGCGACATGCGGCGTGAGTATGAAATTCGTGCGCCGCACGTCGAGCAGCGGATGGCCGTTTCTCGGCGGCTCCACGGTCAGCACGTCGAAGCCCGCGCCGGCGATCAAGCCTTCATCGAGCGCCTGGATCAACGCCGCCTCGTCGACCAGACCGCCGCGAGCCGTATTGATGAGCAGGGCGTTGCGCTTCATCTTGCGAAACGCCGCCAGGTCGATGAGATTGCGCGTGGCGGGCACCAGCGGACAGTGCAGCGAAATCACGTCGGATTCCGCGAGCACCTGCTCATGCGGAGTGAAGGTCACGCCTTCCATCTTCGGCGGCGGGTGGTCGGCGAACAACACGCGCATGCCGAACGCGCGTCCGATCGCCGCCGTGCCCTGGCCGATCGCACCCTCGCCGATGATGCCGAGCGTGGCGCCGTACAGATCGCCGATGTCGTGGGTGAAGAAGCAGAACTGTTCGGATTTGTTCCACACGCCGTTCTCGACATCCTGCCGGTAGGCGAGCAGATTGCGGCGCAATGCCAGAATCATCGCGAAGGCGTGTTCCGGCACGGTGTGAATCGCGTAATTGCGGATATTTGCCACCGCGATGCCGTGCTCTTTGCAATACGCCACGTCGACCACGTCGTAGCCGGTCGCCGCGACCGCGATCATCTTCAGCTGCGGCAGCTGCGCGAGCGTCTGAGCCCGCAGCGGCACTTTGTTGATGATCGCGACGGTTGCGCCGGCGAGCCGCGGCACGACCTCCTCGGCTGCGGTCTTTTCATGCTCCACGTATTCGGTGGCGCAAGAGGGTTTGCGCACCTCCGCCTTGAGCGAGGCGCGATCCAGAAACACGGCGCGCAGCGTCATGCGGCGCCGCCGGCATTGGCGCGCCAATAATTCTGCGCGGCGGCCACGCCGCTGCCCGGTTCGATTTTCACGCCGACATCGAGCATGGCCATCTCGGCGCCCGCGATCGCACCGAGCAACATGAGCTCGTTGAGATCGCCCATGTGGCCTATGCGGAACAGCTTGCCGGCCACCTTGGACAGTCCGGCGCCGAGCGCGAGGTTATAGCGCCGGAAGGCGCGCGTAATGACTTCGGCGCCGTTGATGCCCTCGGGCACCATGATCGCGGAGACGGTGTCGGAGTGCCACTTCGGCGCGGTCGCGCACAGCTTCAGTTTCCAGCCCTCGAGGACGGCGGCGCGCACGCCGGAGGCCAAGTAGGTATGCCGGCGAAACACATTCTCCAGTCCTTCCTCGGCGATCATGGCGAGCGACTCGCGCAGGCCGTACAGCATGGGGATCGACGGCGTGTAGGGAAAATAGCCGGTGGCATTGGAGTTCACCATGTCGGCGTAATCGAAATAGCAGCGCTTCGAGGTGGCGCTCTTGGCCGCTTCGAGAGCCTTCTGGCTGACGCAGGTGACGCCCATGCCGGCGGGCAGCATCAGGCCCTTCTGCGAGCCGCTGACGCAGACATCCACACCCCACTCATCCATGCGAAAGTCGATGCTGGCGAGCGCGCTCACCGAGTCGGCGAACAAGAGAGCCGGGTGCTTCGCGCTGTTCATCGCCTGGCGCACGGCGGCGACATCGCTGGTGACCCCGGTGGCGGTTTCATTTTGACACACCAGGACCGCCTTGATCTTGTGCTGTTTGTCGGCGCTGAGCGAGGCCAGATAGCGTTCGACCGGCGCGCCTTCTCCCCAGGGCGTCTCCAGCAGCTCTACCTCGAACCCCAGCCGCGTGCACATGTCGATCCATAGATGGCTGAATTGTCCGAAGCGCGACGCCAGCACCTTGTCGCCGGTGTTCAGGCAGTTGGTCAGCGCGGCTTCCCAGCAGCCCGTGCCGGAGGCGGGAAACAGGATCGGGACGCCGGAGGCGGTCTTGAACACCGGCTTCAATGCGCTGAGGCAGGCCCGAGTGAGTTCCGGGAAAATCGGGGACCGGTGATCCTCCATCGCGACCATCATTGCGCGTGTGACGCGGTCGGGCACGTTGGTGGGACCAGGGACGAACAAAAAATTGCGACCAGCCATTTTGGGCTCCTTGATAAATAACCGCACCCGGAGATTTCTCCCTATGATATATGAGATATCATCAGGATGAACGACAGCGAGTGGCAGTGAGCGCCAGGCGCTCCATCCGGCATCAAACCGCTCTGGGGTAGGAGAGAATTTATGCGAATTGCCATCATTGGACAACAGAAATTCGGCAAGGCGGTCCTCGACGCCTTCATTGACCGGGGTGACACCGTGGCCGGCGTATTCTGCGCACCCGAGAAGCCGGGCTCGGCGCCCGATCCTTTGCGAGTGGCGGCGGAACAGAGGGGTCTGCGGCTGTTTCAGCTGCCCTCCCTCAAGGCCCCCGAGGCGACCGGGGCGTTGCGCGAACTCAACGTCGATATCGGCGTCATGGCCTACGTGCTGCAGTTCGCGCCGGAGGAGTTCACCGCCATTCCGCGCCACGGCATGATTCAGTTCCATCCGTCCCTGCTGCCGCGCTATCGGGGTCCGAGTTCTATCAACTGGCCCATCATCCGCGGCGACACGCGAACCGGGCTGACGATCTTCCGGCCGACCGACGGCCTCGACGAAGGCCCGATGGTGTTGCAGAAGGAAACGCCGATCGGCCCCAACGACACGCTGGGCAGTGTGTATTTCGACCGGCTGTTTCCGATGGGGATTGCCGCCTTATTGGAAGCCGCCGATCTGGTGCTGGGAGGCCGGGCCACCAGCACCGTTCAAGACGAGTCGCTGGCGAGCTATGAAGGCTGGTGCCGCGACGCCGAAGCGCGCGTCAATTGGCACAACCACGTCGACATGGTTTACAACCTGATCCGCGGCTGCAACCCGGCGCCGGCCGCATGGACGACCTTGAACGGCAAGAAGCTGCTGCTGCTCGAGTCGCGCAAGCACTTGGCGCGCACTTTCTCTCAGGTCAAGGGCCGCATAGGCGCGGTGACGTCGGTATCCGATCAGAGCCTGTTCGTGAGCGCGCAGGGCGGCCAGATCGAAGTGTTCACGCTGCGTTTCGAGGACGGAAAGAAAATGCCGGCCGGGGAATTCTGTTCCACAGCCGGCATTGTCCCGGGAACCGTGCTCGGCGCGTGAGGCGCCTCACCTAGAGCCTAGAAGAGCCCCACCACGCGGCCCTTCTCATCGATGTCGATCCGATCGGCCGATGGTACTTTCGGCAGCCCGGGCATGGTCATCACGTCGCCGCAGACCATGACGATGAATTCCGCGCCCGCGGCGAGCCGCACCTCTCGGATGTTCAGGGTGTGGCCGCTCGGCGCGCCGCGCGCCGCGGCGTCGGTCGAGAACGAGTACTGGGTCTTGGCTATGCAAACCGGGTAATGTCCGTAGCCGTCAGCTTGTAATTTATCGATCTGCGCCCGGATCTTGGCGTCCGCCGAGATCTCTGCGGCGCCGTAAATCTTGGTGGCGATGGTCTTTACCTTGTCCCACAGCGACTGCTGCTCGTCGTAGACGTAGCGGAAGTTCGACTCTCCGCGCTCCACGATCTCCACCACCTTGCGGGCGACGTCGACGGCGCCGGCGCCGCCCTCGGCCCAATGCCGCGCGAGCACCAACGGCACGTTCAGCTTCGACATGGTCTTGGCGAGCAGCGCATGCTCGGCCGTGGTGTCGGCCGTGAAATGGTTGACCGACACGACGCAGGGCAGACCGTAGTGGTTGCGCACGTTGTTCACGTGACGCTCCAGATTGGCGACGCCTTTCTCGAGAGCCGCGAGGTTCTCCGTGTTGATCTGCTTCAAGTCGCATCCGCCGTGATACTTCAGGGCGCGGATGGTGGCGACGATCACCACGGCCGCCGGGCGCAGTCCCGATTTGCGGCACTTGATGTCGATGAACTTCTCGGCGCCGAGGTCCGCGCCGAACCCCGCCTCGGTCACGACGTAGTCGGCGAGCTTCAGGGCGGTTGAGGTCGCGAGCACCGAATTGCAGCCGTGTGCGATATTGGCGAACGGACCGCCGTGGATGAAGGCCGGATTGTTCTCCAGCGTCTGCACCAGGTTCGGCTTGAGCGCTTCCTTCAGCAGCACCGTCATTGCGCCCTGCGCGTTCAGGTCGCGCGCGCGGATCGGGCTCAAATCGCGCCGGTAGCCGACCACGATGTTGCCGAGCCGCTGCTTGAGATCGACGAGACTGCGCGACAGGCAGAAAATGGCCATCACTTCCGAGGCCACCACGATATCGAAGCCGTCCTGGCGGGGGAATCCGTTGGCGGAGCCGCCGAGACCGACCACGATGTCGCGCAGCGCGCGGTCGTTCATGTCGATCACCCGTTTCCAGGCGATACGCCGCGTGTCGAATCCCAGCACATTGCCGTGATAGACGTGATTGTCAAGCAGCGCCGACAGCAGGTTGTGGGCGAGGCCAATGGCGCCGAAGTCGCCGGTGAAATGCAGATTGATGTCTTCCATTGGTACGACCTGTGCGAAGCCACCGCCCGCCGCGCCGCCCTTCATGCCGAATACCGGCCCCAGGCTCGGCTCGCGCAGGCAGATGACCGCCTTCTTGCCGATCTTATTCAGCGCATCGCCCAGTCCGACCGTGGTCGTGGTCTTGCCTTCGCCGGCGGGCGTCGGGCTCAACGCCGTCACCAGAATCAGTTTGCCGTCGGGTTTGTCCTTCAGGCTGTCGATGTAATCGAGGTCGATCTTGGCCTTGAAGTGCCCATAGGGCTCAACGCTTGCCGAGGGGATGCCGAGGCGGGCGGCGATCTCAGCGATCGGCTTCAAGGTGGCGCTTTGGGCGATCTCTATGTCGGAACGCACGTGTACTCCCAATATAACGGTGGATGATGAGGCCGCGGTCTTTGCGGCGGAGGGCCTTGG
>Ga0209890_10000567_pt1 | contig 17085 bp, 14 predicted proteins | sample OrgsoiDNA2013049_FD_185799 | JGI IMG/M metagenome (GOLD analysis project Ga0209890, IMG submission 185799) | Permafrost soil microbial communities from the Arctic, to analyse light accelerated degradation of dissolved organic matter (DOM) -... | ecosystem: Environmental > Terrestrial > Soil >...
CCTCGCGCAGCACGATGTGGCGGGCGTAGCGTTCGAGTTCTTCGGGACTCAGCATGTCGGGTTATTCCTCGCCTTCCGTCGATCCTCACGGTGAGGAGCGCATTGTCGCGCGTCCCGAACCAAGAAGCGTGGCTGCCATCCTTCGAGACGCGGCTCGCAGCCAAGTTTACGCTTGCCAGCGTGGCCGCTCCCCGGGGATGAGGATACCATCGCTCGCTTGAACCGCCGCATCCCTGTTGCCGACCAAGCAGATGTGCTTAATTGCCCGCTCTGCAATGGACCCGAGACTTGTCATGAGATCGATGCTCGCAGCAACATTGATATTCGTGGCGGCGGCGGGTGCCGCCCAGGCTCAAATGTCCGGAACGGCGGCCGTGGCGGGCGTCAAGCCGAAGCCCTTGACCACCATTCCGATCCGTCCCGCTTTGCAGACCCCCGCCGATACCGCCAACGCGATGGCGCTAGCGGAACGTCAGGCCATCCAGTCGGATCTGGCCTGGGTTGGCCAGTACAACGGCGCCATCACCGGCGAGGTCAGCGAGCGCATGGTCGCCGCGATCAAGGAGTTTCAGAAGGAACGCGGCGGCAAGCCAACCGGCGTGCTGAATCCGCAGGAGCGCGGCGCGCTCGCCGAAACCGCCAGGCGGCGGCAGGACAATGTCGGCTGGAAAATCGTCACCGATGCCGGCAGCGGGGTGCGGCTCGGCATTCCGGCCAAACTGGTGCCGCAGCAATCCTCCGACGCCAACGGCGCCAGGTGGAGTTCCTCCACTGGCACCATCCAGATTCAGCTCAGCCGCCGCAAGGAGCCCACCCCCTCCACGGCAAAACTCGCCGAGAAGGAAAAGAAAGAGCCCGCCGGGCGCGCCGTCGACTACACCGTGGTCAAGCCGGACTTCTTCGTGTTGTCGGGCCTGCAGGGCCTGAAGAAATTCTATGTGCGCGGGACGTTCAAAGGCGACGAGGTCCGCATCCTCACCATTCTCTACGACCAGGCGACCGAAAACACCGTTGAACCGGTGGTGATCGCGATGTCGAGCGCGTTCAATCCGTTCCCGTCGGGTGCCCAGATCGCCGGCCCGCCGCCGCGCAAGACCGTCGAATATGGCACCGGTATCGTGGCCAGCGGCGACGGTGCGATCGTTACCGACCGTCAGATCACCGACGGCTGCCTCGCGATCGCGATCGCCGGCTTTGGCAACGCCGATCACATCGCCGAGGACAAGGACCATGATCTTGCGCTGCTGCGCATCTACGGCGCACGCGGGTTGAAGCCGCTCGGCCTCGGCAATGGCGCGGCGAAAACCGTCGTCGAGCTGACGGGCGTTGCCGATCCGCAAAACCAGGGCGGCGGCGGCGCGGCGAGCAGCGTCAACGCAACGGCCACGCAAGCCGGCAGCGGCAGCGATCTTGCGCTGACGCCGCCGCCGGCGCTCGGTTTTTCCGGCGCGGCGGCGTTCGATGCCGACGGCAAATTCGCCGGCATGGCGCTGCTGAAGCCGGTGGTCGTCGCAGGCCCGCCGAATGCCGCGGCGCAGGCAACGCTGGTATCGGCAGATACCGTGCGCGAATTTCTCAAAGCCAATGGCGTGAATACGGCCGATGGGTCGCCGGATGCGAAGGCGTCGGTGGTGCGCGTGATCTGCGTGAGGAAGTAGCACGTTGCGCGAGCCGAAGGCTTGAACAGAACGCGTGTCTGAAGCCTCTGATAGAGCGCGCAGCTCGATCTACCGGTATTTGCGTGCGATCAAGTGATCGAGCGATAGCGAACCGGGGCCTCTGGCGATCACCAGAAGAAAACAGGTCGCCCACACGCCATGGGTCGGCCAGGCATCGGGGTAGACGAAAATCTCGATTACCGCCGTCATGAGCAGCAGTGCGAACGCCGAAAATCGCGTCGCCAACCCGATCACGAGCAGGATCGGAAACAAATGCTCGGCAAAGGCCGACGCATAGGCCGCGATCGTGGGATCGATCAGCGGAAGCTGATACTCGTTCTGGAACAGTACGATGGCGCTGGGCTTGAGATGCAAGCCCGCAACCTTTGTCTGGCCGGACTGCCAGAACACCGCGGCCGGAAAAATCCGGGCCGCCAGCGCGATGAACCAATAAGGGATGCAATTCAACGCGGCGATTATCTGTTGGATGATCCGTCCAGGGACCGATCCTGAATGCACGGCCGCGGGGGTTAGATGAGTCATGGTTGCTCGCCGCCGTTCGATTGCGCAAGCACGATATCCCGCACAAGGCCCGAACCGATGAGGCCGGCGATGTTGCCGGCAAGGTCGAACTTCGGATGGTCGGCGAGCGCAGCCTCGGCCGCCTCGCCAAGCGGCCGGCTCGCGGCGAGCGCGAACAGGAATGCCGCACCGCCCGGCGGCAGCGCGCGGACTTCCACGTCGAGACACGGGCGCGCAACGAGCGCATCCTCGCCGCGCCAATCCTCAATGGGCACAAGCTCCCGCTCGCCGCTGTTCATCGCCCAGATCGTCACGATCGGATGGGACGAACGAACAATCCCGATCGAGGGATGCAGATCGATGCGGACACCGGCGATTTCGCCGGCATCAAGTGCTGTGAACCGGCCGGCGTCGACGGGCGTGGAATCGGCCGCATGATAGGAACGCGTGCGCGCGGCCTCGAGCCGCGCCACGTCTGCAAGATAGGGAAGTTCGCGCGCCGGCTCGAACGCGGCGATGAACGCGGCAAAGTCGTCGCCATAGGTTGCGAGCAGTGGCGAGCGCGGCGGCCGCTCCATCACGAAGACCCGCGACATCGCCGCGAAGAATTCCTCGCCTACGATTTTCTCCACCACCGGAAAACGGTTCTTGAGCGCTTTGCCAAGGCTCATCACCACATTGTTGCGGTAGACGGCAAAGCGCCGCGCCGGAACGGCGGCATTATGCGCGCTAATGCCGCGTGGAATCGGATGATCGGCATTTAGCAGCGCATCCGTAAACAATGTCTCGAACGGTGCAGGCATCGCCGCTCTCACGCTGCCGAGGCGCGCAACGCGCCAGAAAGGATACCCTGTGCCGCAACCGCTTCAGCGAGCAGCGTCGGCCATTCGGGAACGTCGTTGTCCCATTCGATCAAGGTCGGAAGCGGCCCGGTGCGTGCAATGACGTGCGCGTAGAGCGTCCAGACCGCCTGGGCAACCGGCGATCCATGGGTATCGATCAGCAGCGGAGCGCCGACGTCGTCGGTTTCCTCGTCATGGCCGCCGAGATGGATTTCCTTCACACGATCGAGCGGAAACGAATCCAGATATTCCAGAGGCTGGGTGCCGTGGTTCCTTGCCGACACGAAGACGTTGTTGACGTCGAGCAACAGACCGCAACCGGTTCGCTTCGATATTTCGGTAAGGAAATCGACTTCCGGAATCGTGCTCTCGGAAAAGCAAATATAGGTCGATGGATTTTCGAGCAGCATCTGGCGTCCGAGCACCGTCTGCACCTCGTCGACGTGCTCGGCAGTCCGGGCCAGGGTCTGCTGCGTGTGGGGTAGCGGCAGAAGATCGTTCAAATAGACATCGCCGTGCGACGACCAGGCGAGATGTTCCGAAAAACTCTCCGGCGCATAGCGATCGCACAGCGTCTTGAGCCGTGCGAGATGCTCCCGGTTGAGCGATTGCATCGAGCCGATCGACAGCCCGACGCCATGCACCGACAGTGCATGGCGTTCGCGCAACGCGGCGAGCTGCGCGTGCGGCGGTCCGCCGGCGCCCATATAGTTTTCGGCATGGACCTCGAAGAATCCGACCGGTTGGGGCGCGGCGAGGATGTCGCGGAAATGCGCCGGCTTGAAGCCGACGCCGGTACACGCGGGCAGACTGGAAGCTGTGAACATAGGCAGGTTCCGACTATGCACGTTGCCGCGGAAAAGGGGGTGTACGCGGAATCGCGTTCACCCATAGCTCAGTTCTTGCAGTTCAGGTCTTGCAACTCAGGATTTAATCGGCTCGAGCGAGCCTGCGCCCTTCGGCGTCTTGATGGTATCGCAGGTGCCCTTTGCGACGTACTTCCAGGCGTTGCCTTGATAGTCGGCGCTCGCGGTGCCGGCGCAGGTCGTGCCGGCGCCAGCGGCGCAGTCATTGTCGCCCTTCATGGCGATGCCGTAGCATTTGTCCATGGTGGGCTGCGGCGGCTTCGGCGCGGCGAATGCCGGGGCGGCGATCATGGTCAGGGCGGCAGCAAACGAGCCAGCGATGGTAGCGTTGGTGAAAGCATTCTTGGAATTCATGGAGCTATCCTTTCCCGGTAATCAGGCGTCGCAGGCGGCGGCGAAGTTTCGCCTGGGGCCGAAGCAGATGTTACGAACGTCATGTCGCTTGATTACTGTCCTGCCTTTCACAATAACGTGACCGAAATGGCACTGCGACAAATCTACTTTGTCTTCATGGCGTTGGTCGCTTCCCAATCGTCGCCCGGCGGCGACGTGAGATAGCGGCGGCATCGCTCCAGCATCATCCGCGCCGGCTGGTCCGACGCCCTTGCATCCAGAACCTGCTGGAACAGGCTTGCGGCGCCCGCGAAATCGCGGGACCGATAGGCCGCAAGGCCGGAAGCAAATGGTGCGACCCAGGCCGGCGGCATGGCTCCTGCTTCGGCCACATCAAGCAATTCGTAAATTGCAATTCCGCCCGCTCGTCCGTAGACCGTCAATCGATCGAGTTCGCGCACATGGATGCGATCGCCGGCAAGTCGGCGCGTTTCCTCTCCGATGATGATTTCGGTGCCATATTCCTTGTTGGCGCCTTCAAGCCGGCTCGCGATATTCACCGCGTCGCCGATCACCGTGTAGTTAAGCCGGAATTCCGATCCAATATTGCCGACCAGCATGTCGCCGGAATTGACCCCGATGCGCACCCGGAGCGGCCGGCCGCCGTCATCGGTCAGTCCCGATGCCAGAAGACCGCGCTGGCAGGCCAGCGCCGCGCGACATGCGTCGACCGCATGATCGGCGTTGGCCGTGGGCGCGCCCCAGAACGCCATCACCGCATCGCCGATGAATTTATCGATGGTGCCGCCGTGGCTGCTGACCTCGCGCGACATGGTGTCGAGATAGCTGGAGAGAAGCGGGATGATCTGATCGCCGAGTCGTTCGGATAATCCGGTAAAACCGGCAATGTCGGCGAACAGAACCGTCAGGCTCCGGATCGCGCCGCCCGGGCGCGGTTCGATACCCTCGCTGACCAGCGTCTTGACGAGATCGGCGGGTATGTATTTGCGGAATGCGGCAAGTCCGCCGGCCATGTCGGCGATGGCATTCGACAGATTTTCAATTTCGATGACGCGCGAGGCATGCCGCCGCACCTTTTCGAGATCGAAGCGCGCGACGTGCTTGAGTTCATCGACGACCATGATCAATGGCGTCGCGATGACGCGTCGAGCAAGCCATGCCGAAGCAATGCCGGCGGCAACAATGAGAATGGCCAGCCCAATGAGCAATTGCCGGATGGTTCTTTCGATCGGACCGAGAAACTCCGCTTCCGGAATGACGGTCGCGAGCGACCAGCCGGGAAAGGCGAGCGGCGTCAGAGTAACCGCATAGGCGGCTCCGGCGGCGACCAGCCTGACCTCGCGCGCCACCTTATCGTTGTCGTACGCGTTGCCGGCCTGTTTCAGGGCGCCCCGGGCGAGCGGCAACAGCGGATGATCCGACCGCTGCATCTTGACTTCGTCGGCATCCGGATCCGGCGCGGCGATAACAGCCCCGTCGCGTCCCAGAATGAACGCCGCGCCGGATTTTCCGACCGAGAGCTGCGACAGGAATTGAGCGAGCCGCGTGTATTCGATGATGACCGCGAGAACGCCCTGGCGTTTCTGGTACACATCGATCGGACCCGCATAGGCAATCGACGGCCGCGCGCCCACCGGATGAATCAATACATTGAACCAGCGCGGTTCATCGGCTTGCATTCCACTCCGGAACCATTCCTGGTCGGTGACGACATAATCGGTATTCTCGAATCGGCGCTTCTCGAATTCGATATCTCCGACCACCACCCGATATTGGTCGACACGTCGCTTGGCGGCGCCGTCGGCGGGCGCAATTTCCATCATTTCCAGTCCGAGATCGCCGAGCTTATGCGCCGCGAAAAACGCGCCGTCGGGCCAGCCGAACGCAACCCACGATATGTTCTGTTGCGATTGCAGCTGCGACAGGAAGACGAATTCACGCTTGTCCGCTTCGCGGGTCTCAAGGACGTGCTGAACGAACAGCGTGCGGATTGCGGTATGTGCGGCACGCGCCTCGGTGGTGATGGAGGCGAGCTCCTTTGCGACCGCAGACACGATCTGCCCGTTGATCGTGTCTGCAAGTGCGTGGCTATTGGCTTCCGCCGTCCGCCACCAGAGCAAATGGACACCGATCGCACTCACCATGATCGATGCGAGGACGAGACCGGAAATCGCCAGGCGAATACCCGTTCGCATGATGGCTGGAGTCCTCTACTAGAGCGTTTTCCAGCGAAGTGGATACCGGTTCGCGTGAAGAAAACGCGTCGAAACAAGAGATAGAGCCCCGTTCCGATTCAATCGGAACGGAAGAGGCTCTAGATTACCGAAATGATCCGCGCAACGTATCCTGGTGCCGGGGCGCTGGAGCCATTGGTTTATCACGCCAGCCCGAAGCGAACGCCGGCGCGCGCCAGGCCTCCGGCAAGACCGACCGGCGTGCCGTCGGCGCGCCAGCAGGCCGCGCCGGTCAGCGTTCCGTCATCGTGAAACTGGATCGCGTTCATGCCGCCCGCCACCGTCGGCACCGCGAGGATTTTGTGACCCATCGATGCCAGCGCCGTGCGAACGCCATCCGGAATTGCCTGCTCAACCTCGAGCGCATTGCCCTCGGTCCAGATTCGCGGCGCCTCGACCGCCTCCTGCAAGCTCATGCCGTGATCGATCAGGTTGAGCAGCGCCTGCAACGCGCTTGGAAAAATCTTCTTTCCGCCCGGCAACCCGAGCGCATAAACCAGCTTGCCATCGCGCAGCGCCATGACGGGCGACATCGAGGTGGTCACGCGCTTGCCCGGCGCCAGCGACAGCGCGTGTCCGGGCCGGGGATCGTAGAGATTCATGTAGTTGTTCGGCACGGTGCCGAGGCCCGGGATCAGAAACTTCGCGCCGAACAGATTGTTGATGGTCTGCGTGGTCGCGACCACGTTCCCCATCGCATCCGCGGCGGTCATGTGCGTGGTGTGTGCGCCCTCGAGCTGCGCCACACCCGCCCCCCATTGTTGCGCGCGTCCGGAATCGATTGCACGGCGGCGCTCATCGGCATAGGCCTTCGAGGTCAGCCGCTCCACCGGCACCCCGACGAAATCGGGATCGCCGCTCGCCGCGGCGCGATCGGCAAAAGCGATCTTCAACACTTCGGCGAGATGATGGATGGTCTCGGCAGAGCCGAACCCCATGGCGGCGACATCATAGCCCTCCAGGATATTGAGCATCTGCGCGATGTGCACGCCCGAGGCCGCGGGCGGCGGCGGACCGAGGATTTCCCAGCCGCGATAATCGGCTCGCACCGGCGACCGTTCGACGGTTCTGTAGGAGGCGAGGTCTTCGCGGCTGATGAACCCGCCATGCGCCTTGATGTAATCCACCAGAATGTCGCCAAGCGGCCCCTGATACAGCGCCGCTTCGCCGTCGCGCGCGATGGTGGTGAGAGTCTTTGCATATTCGGGCTGCACGACGCGCTCGCCGGCGTTCAGCGGCTCCCCGTTCGGCAGGTAAATCGCCGAAATCGCCTTGTCCTGGCGCATCCCCTTTGCGCAATCGACGATGCATTCGTGCAGATACGGCGTCGCCGCAAAGCCGCGCGAGGCATGTTTGATCGCCGGCTGCAGGACATCGGCGAGGCTCATGGTGCCGAACCTTTGCTGCGTCTCGCACCAGGCCTTGAGCGAGCCCGGCACGGCCACCGCCTTCGGGCCGTTCAGATTTTCATTGCCGACGGTATCGAATACATCGTGCGCCGAACCCGGCTTCGATCGATAGGTGTCCGGCCTGACCGCAAGCGGTACCGTGCTTTGGCCATCGATGAAGCGGTGGCTGCCGTCGGCAAGACGGATATGCGCCATGCCGCCGCCGATGATCCCGACCATCATCGGCTCGACGACGGTCAGCGTGAACAGGGTTGCGATCGCGGCATCGATGGCGTTGCCGCCGGCGGCAAGCATTTCGGCGCCCGCGGCCGACGCCAGCGGGTGGTTGCTGACCACCATGCCGCGGCTGCCCGACGCCGGCTGCTTCCGGCAGTTGAACGACGTGCCTGTGCGATCCCGCCAGTTACCGGTCATTTTTCACCCAGTGTTGTTGTAGAACTGTCACGGCTGATATTTTATCGCATCGTCGGCCCCGGCAGTATTACCCCGGAATAGCCACATTCCCCAAAATGAGCCATGGTTACATGTTGGTGATTCGGACAGCCGCGATCCCCTGAGTTTTGGATCGGGCCGGCACGTCCTGAGCGAGAATTGCTCGGCATCGTAACACGATGCAACTCAGTACGGCGTAACCGCGGCCCCCCTCAAAAATCTCTGAAGGAACCTACAATGCTTACGCTCGTATTGGCCACCCAAAAGGGCGGCAGCGGCAAAAGTACGCTTGCAATCGGCTTTGCGCTCGCAGCGATCGAAGCCGGACACACCGTCCGCCTGATCGAGACCGATCCCCAAGGCACGCTTTCGAACTGGCAGAGCCGCCGCGTCCATGCCGAGCCGATCGTCGAGCCGGTCTACAGTGCGGGCGAGATCGAGCAACGCCTGCAATCTCTGGGCCGCAGCGGCGTGACGCTGACCATCATCGATACCGCCGGCGGCATCAGCGCCGCGACCACGGCAGCGATTCGCTACGCCGATTTTTGCCTGATCCCGGCGCGTCCGAGCATCGCCGATATCGAAGCCACCGCACCGACGCTCAGCACCATCCGCGCCTGGCACAAGCCGTTCGCTTTCGTGCTCAACCAGACGCCGATCCGCAGCCAGCGCGTCAACAACGCGGCGACGTCGCTTGGCAATGAAGCGGCGCTCGAGGCCGCCGACGTTCTGGCCCAGCCTTTCATCGTCATGCGCAACGACCACCAGGACGCGCTGAGCGCCGGTCTCGCGGTGACCGAATACGCCCCCTTGGGCAAATCGGCCGACGAAATCCGCGGCCTCTGGCAATGGATCGAAGTGAAGCTGAACGCGCTCGACCTGAACGCTTCGCCGAGCGCCGACGAGCAGCACGTCGTGATCGCATTTCCGATCGCGCCTGATGCCGGATCGGCGATGTACTTGCACACCCCGGCGAAAACGGCTGCGCTGGTTTCCTAGTTGATTTAAAGCAGATCATGTAACGAAGTGGCGCCCCCTTCCTCCGGAAGAGGGGCGCCGCTTGCGATCGTCATTCCGGGGCTCGCGGAGCGAGAAGCCGGAATCTCAAAATCCGGGTCTGATCCTTCGGACCATCCCGCAATGACCTCGCCACTCACTTCTGGCACTTTGGGCACCAGAACGTCGAGCGGCCGTTCTGGGTAAAACGCCGCACGATGCCGCTGCAGCCGTCGGTCTGGCATGTTTCGCCTTCGCGATCATAAACCTGAAACGAGTGCTGGAAATAGCCGAGTTCGCCGGAGGTCTGGCGATGATCGCGCAGCGACGAGCCGCCGGCCTTGATCGCCTGGTTCAGCACCGCGTGAATTGCATCGACCAGGCGTTTGGCGTGATCGGTCGGCTCGGCCCCGGCAACGCCTTTGCGTTGTCCGGCTTTCGTCGCCAGGGTCGCGGCCAATCTTCGCGGCGACAGCTGCGAACGAAACAGCGCCTCGCAAACATAGATGTTGCCGAGGCCCGCGACCACCCGCTGATCGAGCAGCGCCGCCTTCAGGCTGGTCTTCTTGTTGGCGCAGGAGCGCGCCAGCATGGCGGCGTCGAATTCATTGCCGAGCGGTTCGGGGCCGAGACCGCTTAGCAGAGGCTCATCATCGATCGCCCTGCGGGCAATGATCTTCATGTAGCCAAACCGGCGCGGATCGTTGAAAACGACCGCCGCGCCGGATGACATATGGAAAACCACATGGTCATGCGCGCGATCCTCCGCGCGCGTATGGTGGAACCGGCCCGGCGTTTTCGTGTCCTCGTCCTTGATGACGCGGAACGAGCCCGACATGCCCAGATGCATCAGCAGCACGTCGCCGGAGGCAAGATCGGCCATCAGGTATTTTGCGCGACGGCCCAATCTGGTCACGGTCTGGCCCGTAAGCCGCGCGACAAAATCTTTCTGGAACGGAAACCGCAGGTCTTTTCGCCGGGCTTCGGCTTTCACGATCCTCGCCCCCTCCATCACCGGTTGCAGGCCGCGGCGGACCGTCTCGACTTCGGGTAATTCGGGCATTTCGGTCGATTCCGCGGCTATGCCGACAATGTCTCGCTGCGACGTTCGCTGAATTCGATGTGGTTATAGAACGGATCGGCAATTGTCATGCTGGTCGTTCCCCATGGCTGGTCGACCAGGCCTGGACGGGCGTAACCGTATTTCTTCGCGGCCAGCGCGGCGTGGTATGCGGCAATGCCCGTGGTTTCGACAGCAATCTTGGCGCCGGGCGCGCAGTCGCCATGGTGCTCGCTCAAATATAGAACGACGTCACCGATGGATATCTGCATGAACAAGGGCAGGTCTGGCTCGAAGCGATGCTCAAAATCGACCTTGAAGCCGAGAAATCCGATGTAGAATTCCTTCGCCCTGGCGCTATCGAAGATTCGCAGCGTGGGGGTGATCCGCGTAAACCGTGGTGTCATGGCATGCCCTGCAGATTAACCAAAGCTTTCGCCGCGCGTTGGTTTTGACGAACGCGCGGCCACGCTTGTAGCGCGCTCCAGCCAGCCGCGCTATGGTCGCCGCGATGGAGATGACTTGATGGATCGGCCGGACCAAACCACGCATTTTGGCTTCAGGGATGTCCCCCTGGGTGACAAGCAGACACTGGTGAACGATGTGTTCCACAGCGTGGCGCGGCGTTACGACCTGATGAACGATCTGATGTCGGCGGGCCTGCATCGGGTCTGGAAAGACCTGATGATCAACGCGCTCAATCCGCCGCGAAGCGATGCGCCATTTGCGCTGCTCGATGTCGCCGGCGGCACCGGCGATATTGCATTTCGCGCCGCCGAGGCGGCAGGCCTGGGCTTCCAGGCCACCGTCTGCGACATCAATTCCGATATGTTGAGCGTCGGCCGCGAGCGGGCGGCGGCGCGGCATCTCGACGAGCGGGTGTCGTTCGTGGAAGGCAATGCCGAAGCGCTGGCTTTCCCTGATCGTCATTTCGATGCCTATACCATCGCGTTCGGCATTCGCAACGTGCCGCGGATCGATCTTGCTTTGAGCGAAGCGTTTCGCGTGCTGAAGCCCGGCGGGAGATTCCTGTGCCTGGAATTCTCCACCGTCGACGTGCCCGGACTCGACCGGATCTACGAACTGTTTTCGTTCAAGGTGATCCCGCCGCTCGGCCGGGCCGTGACCGGCGACGCCGAATCATATCAATATCTGGTCGAATCGATCCGGAAATTTCCCAGGCCCAGCGCGTTTGCCGAGATGATGCGCTCGGCCGGTTTTTCCCGCGTCAACTGGCAAAGTTTTTCGGGCGGCATCGTGGCGCTGCATTCAGGCTGGCGTTTGTGATTTCTGCCCTGACCCACATCGCGCGACTGGCGCGCGCCGGTTTCGTGTTCGCGCGCGAGGGCGTGTTCGGCGTGGTCGATCCCTCCCTGGTGCCGCCGCCCGGACAGATCGCGCTTCGCATCGCGCGATTGATCGAGCGCCCCGGCGCCAAATCCGGGCCACGGCTGTCGCGCGCGTTGACGCGGCTCGGACCGGCCTATCTCAAGCTCGGACAGTTTCTCGCTACCCGGCCGGACGTGGTCGGCGTCATGATGGCGCGCGATCTGGAAAGCCTGCAGGACCGGCTGCCGCCGTTTTCGCAAAGCGAGGCCGAAGCCGTGATCGCGACGTCGCTGGAACGTCCGGTGGCGCAGGCATTTGCGAGCTTCGGTCCGGCGGTTGCCGCAGCCTCGATCGCGCAGGTGCATCGCGGCGAAACCGAGCATGACGGCGTGCGCAAATCGGTTGCGGTGAAGGTGCTGCGGCCCAATGTCGCCGCGCGCTTCCGCCGCGACCTCGCCGATTTCTTCTTTGTCGCAAACAACGCCGAGGCCCATTCGGCCGAAGCGCGGCGGCTGCGGCTGATCGAGGTCATCAATACGATGTCGCGCTCGGTGGCGATGGAGATGGATCTGCGGCTGGAAGCCGCGGCGCTCTCCGAAATGGCCGAGAATACCCGCGACGATCCGGATTTTCGCGTTCCCACCGTCGACTGGGATCGCACCACCCACAATGTCCTGACCATGGAATGGATCGACGGCATTGCGCTCAGTGACCACGCGCGCCTTGAAGCATCGCAGGTCGATCTGCGCGAGCTCGGCCGCAAGGTGATCCAGAGTTTCCTGCGCCACGCGCTGCGCGACGGCTTCTTCCATGCCGACATGCATCCCGGCAATCTGTTCCTGGACGATGCCGGTCGCCTCGTCGCGGTTGATTTCGGCATCATGGGCCGGCTCGGCATGAAGGAGCGGCGCTTCCTGGCCGAGATCCTGTTGGGCTTTATCACACGCGACTATCGCCGCGTTGCCGAGGTGCATTTCGAGGCCGGCTATGTGCCCGGGCATCACTCGGTCGAGAATTTCGCGCAGGCCATCCGCGCCATCGGCGAGCCGATCCACAACCGCATCGCCGAAGAAATCTCGATGGCGAAGCTGCTGACGCTGCTGCTCGAGGTCACCGGCCTGTTCGACATGCGTACCCGCCCCGAACTGATCCTGCTGCAGAAGACCATGGTGGTGGTCGAAGGCGTCGCGCGCGGCTTCGATCCAAAACTCGATATCTGGAAGGTCGCCGATCCCGTGGTGCGCGAATGGATCGAACGCAACCTCGGCCCCATAGGGCGCATCCAGGGCGCGATGTCCGGCGCCGGTGAACTCGGCCGCGTGCTGACGGGGCTTCCGACGATCGCCTTGCGGTCGGTCGCCGTGCTGGAGCAGCTGGAGACCATGACCCGGGACGGTTTGACGCTGTCGCCGGAAACGATCGCCGCGATGGGCCGGGTCGAGGGCCGCAAGAGCCGATGGCGCACCCTGGCGCTCTGGACCATCGCCGTGACTTTTATCGGGATTCTCTGGGCTATCCGGCAGCTTTGATTGCAATGCTAGCAAATCTGCGCTAGCATTGATATCGAGCTTGGTTGGAGAGCACGCATGGCCAGCCTGACCATCCGAAAACTCGACGACGCCATCCGGGACGAGCTGCGGTTGCGCGCGGCCCGCAATGGCCGCTCGGTCGAAGACGAGGTGCGGGTGATCCTGCGCGAGGCGTCGCTGCATCGCGCCCCGGCCGCTGCACCCGCCACGTCCGGAACATTACGCGTCGATTCCGGCGCCGGCGCCGGCCTCCCGCGTGTCACCCTGATCATCGGCGGCGGTATCGCCGCCTACAAGGCGCTGGACCTGATCCGCCGGCTGAAAGAGCGGCACATTCACGTCCGCTGCGTGCTGACCCGCGCCGCGCAGCAATTCGTCACGCCGCTGACCGCCAGCGCCCTGTCGAACGAGCGCTGTTACACCGATCTGTTCGACCCCGAGAGCGAGTTCGATGCCGGCCACATCCGTCTCGCCCGCGACTGCGAGTTGATCGTGGTGGCGCCGGCGACCGCCGACCTGATGGCAAAGATGGCGCAAGGTCATGCCGACGATCTCGCCAGCGCTATTCTGCTGGCGGCCAATCGGCCGATCCTGCTGGCGCCGGCGATGAACCCGCTGATGTGGAACAATGCCGCGACCCGCCGCAATGTCGTACAGCTTGAACGCGATGGCGTCGCCATGATCGGGCCCAATGCCGGCGAAATGGCCGAAGCCGGCGAAGCCGGCGTCGGCCGGATGGCGGAGCCGCTGGAAATAGCGTCCGCCGCCGAGCGCTTGCTGCGCCCACCGCAACCGCGCCCGCTTGCAGGAAAACGCGTTCTCATTACCGCAGGGCCAACCCACGAGCCGATCGATCCGGTGCGTTACATCGCCAACCGCTCCTCGGGCAAACAGGGTTTTGCAATCGCGATTGCCGCACAAGCCGCCGGTGCGGACGTCACCCTGGTCTCGGGGCCGGTCGATCTCGGCGACCCCGCCGGCGTCACCGTGAAGCACGTGGAGTCGGCGCGCGAAATGCTGCATCGGGTGGAAGCCGCGCTTCCATTAGATATCGCCGTCTTCGCCGCCGCGGTTGCCGACTGGCGCGTCGCCAATGAGGGCGAGCAGAAACTGAAAAAGACCGCCGCGGGCATGCCGCCGCTGCAGCTTGTGGAAAATCCGGACATCCTGGCGACGATCTCGAAGCTGCGGGACCGGCGGCCGCGGCTGGTGATCGGTTTTGCCGCCGAGACCGAAAACCTGATCGACAACGCGAAAGCAAAGCTCGCCCGCAAGGGCTGCGACTGGATCGTCGCCAATGACGTCTCGCCGGCCTCAGGCGTGATGGGCGGCGACCGCAACACGGTGCATCTGCTGACCCGCGATAAGGGAGACATTGGCATCGACATCCAGGTCGAATCCTGGCCGGTCATGACCAAAGAGCAAGTCGCGACCGAATTGGTGGCACGGATCGCCAGGACCGTGCTCGCGGAAACCACGGAGAAACCATCGTGAACACTGTCGTCAGAATAGATATCCGGCAATTGCCGCACGGCGAGGGCCTGGCGCTGCCGGCCTATCAAAGCGAGCACGCCGCGGGGCTTGACCTCTTGGCCGCGGTTCCCGAAGCTTCGCCCATGATACTTTCACCCGGACAGCGCGCGCTGGTGCCCACCGGTCTTATGATTGCGCTGCCATCTGGCTTTGAGGCGCAGGTCCGCCCGCGCTCCGGCCTCGCATCGAAGCACGGTGTCACCGTGCTGAACGCGCCGGGCACGGTCGATGCGGATTATCGCGGCGAGATCGGGGTGCTGCTGATCAACCACGGCGACGCGCCGTTCCCGATCCGCCGCGGCGAGCGTATCGCTCAGATGGTGATTGCGTCCGTGGTCCGGGCGGAGCTGGTTCCGGCAGCGGCGCTGTCCGCGACCGATCGCGGCAGCGGCGGCTTCGGTTCGACCGGGCGCTAATTCGCATAAAAAGCGCTGCCATTTCGATAAAAATGCACCGGTCAGCCGAATACCGCATTTTTTTGCGCTGCGGTTGGCGTTCACGGTTCGGACTCTTACCCGTCCAAGCCCATTAGGGGATATTGTTACTCGATTCGCGAACGCACGGCGGGTAAAGCGCCGGGCGTGAAGTCGTGCGGTTGGGGCAAACCATGTCAGGCGTGATCGTGGCGATGCGTCGGATCCTGCTGTCGTGCACATCACTGGCGCGCGACGGCCTGATCGGCCTTGGCGCCGCCGCACTGACGTCGATCGCGCCCGCTCATGCCGGCGACGTGCCTTTCCACACTGCGATATCGGCATTTCTCGATCTCAACCGCCAGGAAATCGCGGTGCTGGCGACGGCTCTGGCGCTGCTCAGTTTTTCGGTGGTGGCGGCGTTCCTACTGATGCGCACTCGCGTCCGCGCGACCGGAAACGAGGCGCGGCTGCGCTCCGACATCGGGGACCTGCAAGTCCAGGCCGACCGTTTGCGCGCCTTGTTGTTCGCGGAACCGCAGATCCTGATTTCGTGGGCTGCGGGCGACGATCGCCCGCAGATCAGCGGCGATACCTCGCTGCTGATGCCGCAGGAATCCCAGCACCATCAGCCGCAGCGCATCCTCGCCTTCGGAACCTGGCTGCCGCCGGAGCCGGCGCTGCAGATAGATCATGCGGTCGACGCCCTGCGCGACGCCGGGGAGAGCTTTCTGCTCAATCTGACGACATCCACCGGACACGCCGTCGAGGCCATGGGCCGCGCCATCGGCGGCCAGGCCGTTGTACGGATTCGTGCGCTGAGCGGATTGCGCCGGGAACTCGCCGAATTGAACCTGCGGCATAAGGCGCTGCTGGACGAGACCGAAATACTGCGTGCTTTCTTCGCCGCGGCACCCTGGCCGATCTGGGCCAAGCGCGCCAAGGGCGGTCTGAGCTACGCCAATGCCGCCTATGCGCGGGCGACCGACGCCACCGGCGTCGCGGATGCGATCGACCGCGATCTCGAATTGCTCGACAGCGCCGACCGCAATGAGATGGACCGCGCCCTGAGCGAAAAAGCGGCCTTTACCGCCCGGCTACCGATCGTGGTCGGCGGCGAGCGGCGCATCTACGATGTGCACGCGCTGAACCTCGGCGACGGCAGCGCCGGCATTGCGATCGACGCCAGCGAGGCGACGGCGCTACGCGCGGCGCTGGTGCGAATGGCGGAAGCGCATCGCCGCACCCTCGATCAATTGTCGTCCGGCGTGGCGGTATTCGACGGCCAGCGGCGGCTGGCGTTCTACAACGACTCCTATCGCCGGCTGTGGGATCTGGACCGCACGTTTCTCGACAACAATCCCGACGATTCAAGCGTGCTCGACCGGCTGCGCGCCGCGCGCAAAGTTCCGGAACAGCCGGACTTCCGGGCCTGGAAGGCCAGGCTGCACGAGGCCTATCGCGCGGTCGAGCCGGAAAAGGATACCTGGTATCTGCCCGATGGGCGTGCGGTGAGCGTCGTCACCACGCCAAACCCGGAAGGCGGCGTCACCTACTTGTTCGACGACGTCACCGAGGGCCTGGACCTGGCGCGGCGATTTGACGGTCTGATCCGGGTCCAGCGTGAAACGCTCGACAATCTCGCCGAGGCGGTCGCGGTGTTCGGCAGCAATGGCCGCGCCCAATTGTTCAATCCGGCATTCGCCAGGATGTGGAAGCTGTCGCCGGAGGCGCTGCGGGAGCAGCCGCATATCGAGACCGTGGAAACCTGGTGCAGGCCCCTGCTCGATGACGCCGTCACATGGCGCGCGCTCCGCGAGGCCATTACCGCGATCGAGAACCGAGTCGAGGTGCCCCTGAAGCTTGAGCGCAAGGATGGCAGCGTGCTCGACTGCATGACCATGCCGC
>Ga0209890_10000568_pt1 | contig 17073 bp, 11 predicted proteins | sample OrgsoiDNA2013049_FD_185799 | JGI IMG/M metagenome (GOLD analysis project Ga0209890, IMG submission 185799) | Permafrost soil microbial communities from the Arctic, to analyse light accelerated degradation of dissolved organic matter (DOM) -... | ecosystem: Environmental > Terrestrial > Soil >...
TCCAGGATGTGCTCCAGTTCGTGCGCGCCGGCGTAGGCGTGGTGCGTACTACCGGTGGCGAGGCGGGCGCCGGCGTTCGAATGATGAACACCACCGTCCGCCAGCCGGGTGCTTCTCCGGCTCGCCAGGGACCACACGTGGCTGGCCACATAGCCGAACGGCGTAAGTATGGCGGTGATCGCCACGTTGGCCACGATGTAGCCGACGCCCAGCCGGACCAGGCCCGCGTAGGCGGCCACGCCGATGCCCTGGATGGCTAGCTGCTGGACGTTGAACAGCGCAGCCGCCCGGATCATCGGAATGTCGCGGTCGCGCCAGGTGAGATAGCGATTGAGCAGCAGGCTGAGCTGTACGGAGGCCAGGGTCTTGATGACGTAAGACGTCACATTGCCCATCCCGGCCAGCCGGACCAGCGCCACCTGCAACGCCAGCCCGACGAGGAAGACCGTGAAACCGATCGTCCCGAAGGCGCCAAATTTCCGCCAGTGGCGGCGGAGCAGGGCTACGACCGGGCGGTCACGGCGGGCCAAGGCATGACTGTGCGGGGGGCGCAAGGGACGCCGGCTGGCAGCCTCGTTTGCGTCTGCAGTCAACTAGCTAATACCTCCGCGTGCGCTGGCAGTGGGACCTTTCATGGCTGAACCGATGCGGCGACGGCATCACCAATGATGCGAAACCCGCAGCGGTAATGTGACGAATGTCTATATAGGATGGTTTACGTAGATACACGACTTTTACGCTGAGCGATCTGCTGTTACGTAAGGGGCGTCTGCGCAGCACGGAATTAACGTGCTTGACCCGCTACCGGACGCCCGTCCCGGACATCGTGACGGCAAGGGCGTGTGTCCCTAGCGGGTCGGTCCAGGTGAGCTTGTATGTCTCGCTGAACGTTCCCTTCCGGGTCGGCCGGAAGGTGATCACGAGCTTCAGGTCATAGCCGCCGTTGACCGGAAGTCCCTTGACCACCCGGTAGCGGATCGCGAACGGTCGGCTGAGTGGGGACGAACTGGCGACGATTGCAGGCTGGTTGCCGGTGTTGGTCAGGCGGACCGTTGCCGTTACCTTCTTGCCCACCGGTATTGACCCGAATTTCACCGTCCGTACGGACGGCGTGAACTGGCTGACTGGCGGGGTGCCGATGCCGGACAGCCCGACGGTCGCGCTCATCCCGCTGTGTCCGCTGATCGTGAGCGAACTGGCGGCGGGCCCGGCGTGCCGTGGCGCGAAGGTGACCTGCATCGTGACCGACTGCCCGGGGGCGATCTTCGTGCCGCGCTCGGGCAACCCGCTCGCGGAGAACTCACCGGACGGCGGGGTGACCGCGGTGACGGTCTGGGTAGACGTGCCGCCGTTGGTGACCTCGATCGTCTTGGGCTCGGTGATACCGACCGGCACGTCGGTTACCCCCTGGTCTGGCGCCAGCGGGAACGCCTGCGAGCTCGGCGTGGTATAGAGCCCGGTCTGTGTCCCGTTGCCCGATAGGGGTACGTTCACCGAGGGCACCCGGGCCGAGTTCGTAGTGAACGAAAGCGCCCCGGTGACACCGCCCGGGGAGGACGGCGCGAACGTCACCGGCGCGTGCAGCGCGTCGCCCTTAGCCAGGGTGACCGGGAACGTGACCGGAACGCTGGTTGTGCTGCCGTTGGCGGTCTTCGTTACCGTCCCGACCGAGTACGAGCTGGTGGTGGCGGCCGTGGAACTCGCCGAGACACCGGAGACGGTGACGTTCGCGGACGCGGTTACGCTCACGTTCCGGCTCGTGCTGCCGCCCACGGGCGCCTCGCCGAAGCTGGTCGGCTTGGCGGTGAACGCCGCAGCCGCCCCGCTGGTGATGCCGAATCCGAAGACGTGGCCGTCCCTGGTTCCGACGTAGACGTGCCCGCTATCGGTTGCCGGGGTGGTGAACTTGGCGGCCGTCCCGATCGGCGCTGACCACAGCGGCGTCAGCGTACAGGGTGTCCCGGAAGTGCAGGTGCTGGCCGGGACGGCGCGGAAGGCGTAGAGCGTACCGCCCGCACCGGTCGACTTGGTGACACCAACCGCCCAGACGATGGCCGACGACGGACTCGTTCCGTTCGACGTCACCACCGGCGAGCCGGACGTGTAGCCGAACTTGAACGAGCTGGTGGCCACGGTATGCAGCACCGGCACGCCCCCGGTGGAGTAGGCCCACTTCATCTCGCGGAGGTAATCAGTGTTGGCGTCGAAGTACAGGAAATCGTTGGCGGCAGCGCTATTGCTGCTGGTCAGGGTGGGGGTGTCAGCGAATGCCGCCGGGTGCCCCCATTCGCCCGCGAAGCAGCAGATAATGCGCAGAGAGGCATCGGTGCCGCTCGGTCCCTGCGACTGACCGCCCAGGTTGTTGCGGTTCAGCAGGTAGATACGGCCGTACTTACCCGCGGCCACCATCAGGTTCGGGTAGGTACTGGTCCCGAAGGGGAGGGCTACCGGCCCCCCGGAACCGAAGTCGAGGTCCGCGGCGTCGAGCGACGAGGCGTTCTTCGGGCTGAAGAAGTCCTGCGCGGCCAGCGATCCGTCCGATTGCACCGCGAGCCGGACCACGGACTCGGCGAGCTGGCCCGGTGGCGCGGTGCCCGGCCCGGGCGCCGGGGAGACGCCATTACCGGAGACAAGGTAGATCCGCCCCGGCCCGTCGGACATCAGGCCGCCCCCGCCCTGCCAGATGCCGGCCTGGTTATCGGTCAGGCCGGTCTCATCGGACCAGAGGGTGGTCGCCTGGGTGGAGATTTTCACGCCGGCCACGAATCCGTCATAGGGCGAGTTGTCGCAATGCGAGGCGAACCCTGCATAGATCCAGCCGTTCATAAGCAGCAGGCCCGGCCGCTGCCACTGCTGTGCGGGGTTGAACGTAATAGACGAGTCATTCGAGGGACTACCGCCGATGGCGACCTGCTTGGTTATGGCGCCGGTTTGCGGGCTGATGCCGTACAGATGGTATTGCGGGACCGAGCCGGCCATGGTCGCGGCCACCAGATAGACGGCACCCGTGGCCGGGTCGTAGACGGGCGTGCTGGTGACCCCGACGTCCGGCGACAGGTCGCTGCAAAGGCTGCTCGTGTTCCAGGGCGCACCCAGCGACAATGACCAGTTCACCGCGCCTGTGGTCGAATTCAGGCCATAGACCCAGTCGTTCTCAGTTGCCACGATCACGGTCGAGCCGACGACCAGGGGCTGGGCGTAGACCGACCCGCTTACGGCAGTGGAGAACAACTGGCCAAAGCTGCCGCCGCTGACCGCGGACGGCGTAAGCGCAGGCTCGTTAGAGTCCCAGCCGGTACGCAGGTTGTTCTGCGAGACCGTCACCTCGTCCGCGCGGGCGGCCGGCAGCGCCAGCGTGATGGCGGGCAGCAGGGCCACGGCCAGGACGCCCACGACCGCGACAATGAACGGGAAGCGCGCGCGTCCGATGCCCGCGGTCGCCCGGCGCCAGACGCCGGTCCCATCCTCGCGGTGACCCTGGGAAACACCGCGCCAAGAATGCTTGATCATCTATATCCCGCCCCTGTGGGTCCGTCCGCGCGGCGGACTTGTCTCAGCCGGGCACGTCCACCTGATCGCGGCGAGCCGTGAATCGTGCCGACCGTTGCATGACGCCCAGCGGGCTTGCGCGGATTACCTCAGAAGCGAAGTTTCCCCATTTGTTATCGCTATTCGGACTTTCTGGAACATTTCTTTTCCGGTGGCAGCAGTCCCGACAGCATCACGGCTCATGGCCGTCCGAGGACGTGGACGGTCCAGCCGGCGGCGCGCCAGAGGTTGGCGTCGAGTGCGCAGCGGGCGTCGATGACCGCGCGCTGGGTGACCACCGCGGCCAGTGCGGCCGGGTCGATCGCGCGGTAGTCGGCCCATTCGGTCAGGTACAGGACCAGGGCAGCGTCTTCTGCTGGCGTACCGGGATCCGCTGAAAACGCTCCTCGTAACCGCAGGACATCGCCCTGCCGGGCGCGGAGTCAGGCGGACCGGGCTCAGTGGGGGAAGAGGGGGGCGTGCTCCAGCTTGGGCAGGACGTGCCGCGCGAACAGGTCACCCTCGGCGACGTGCGGGTAGCCGGACAGGATGAAGGAATCCATGCCGAGCTGCTGGTACTCCCGCAGTTTGGCCAGCACCTGGTCCGGGTCGCCCACGATGGCGGCCCCGGCGCCGGAACGGGCCCGCCCGATCCCCGTCCACAGCTGCGGCTCCGCGTAGCCCTCGTGGTTGGCTTCCTCCCGCAATTCCCGCTGCCGGGCGTTACCCACCGAGGAGGTGTCCAGCGATCGCCGCCGGATCTGCTCTCCGGTTTCGGCGTCCAGCCGGGACAGCAGCCGCCGCGCCGCGGCCCGCGCTTCCGCCTCGGTGGACCTGACGATCACGTGCGCCCGGTAGCCGAACCGCAGCTCGCGTCCGTACCGGGCCGCCCGGGTCCGCATGTCACCGATCACCGCCTTGACCCCCGGCAGCGTGTCCGGCCACATCAGGAAGACGTCGGCGGCCTGCGCGGCCACCTCCCGCGCAGGTTCGGACAGGCCGCCGAAGTAGAACGGCGGGCAGCCGCCCTTCGGCCGCAGCCTCGGCGGATCGAGGGTCAGGTCGACGAACTCGCTGTGGAAGTCCACCGGCTTGCCGTCCAGCAGGTCACGCACCACCCTCATGATCTCCAGCGTCCGCTGGTACCGGGGTCCCGAGTCCAGCTTCTGGCCCGGCAAATCGGAGGAGATGATGTTGACGGTCAGCCGCCCGCCGAGCATCTGGTCCAGGGTGGCCAGCTGCCGGGCCAGCTGCGGGGCCCACATCTCGCCCATCCGCACCGCCACCAGCAGCTGCATGCGCCGCAGCACCGGGGCGATGCCCGCCGCGAAGCTGACCGAATCGATGCCCATCGCGTAACCCGACGGCAGCAGCAGGTTGTCGTAGCCGCCCGCCTCGGCCGCGAGCGCGATCGTACGGCAGTGCTCCCAGCTCGACCGGAGCGCCGGCTCGGGCACGCCAAGGAATTCGTAATCGTCGTCGCACAGGGCGGCGAACCAGGAAACCTCACATCCCATGATGGCGGTTCTCCCTTCGCTCCCGGTCCGGCGCCGCAGCGGGAACCGGCTGTTGGTCGCGCGGGTGCCGGCGGAGGACCGGACCCGTATCTTTAATTTCTTAACGAGATTGACCGCGGGCACGGCGCCCGTGCGGGTCCCGCCTAGTTATGGGTAAGGCGAGCTCGCCTTCGATCTGCTCCAGTGTCCTGGCCCGGGTCTCTGGTATCCAGCGGATTGTGAACCCGCAGGCCAGGACGCATACCCGGCGAAGATGCTGAACACGGTACCGGTGCCCGCCGAGCACAGGAACGTCAGCCCCAGCAGGACCGTGCAGACCATCATGCTGTGCGCGCCCAGGACCAGCGACCGCCGCCGGCCGAAGCGGGCCCGACAGCGCCCCGCAGCCGAGCGCCCCGATCATGGCCCCGAGCAGTAGCGAACTAGTCACGAAGCTTCCCGGATCGAGCCGCGGCCGAACTCGGGCTCGATGTAGAGCAGCGCGCCCGCGACCACGCCCAGGTCGTAACCGAACAGCAGCCGCCCCAGCGCCCCGAACACGTAGCTCGGAACCGCGCTCACCCGCTGCGGCCGTGCGGTCGTGACGGCCATCGGTCTGCCTCCTCGTACGACGCTGTGCTCGGCGGTCAAGTTCTTCCCGTACCCACCAGAGATCCCCCGGAACCCCACAGGTTTCAGGGCCATTTCCCGCTGCCGTCTCAGCCGGGGTGAGCTGGCCGGCGCCCAGCCGGCGCCAGGCCGCCACCCAGCCGGCGCCCAGGCCGGCCGCCCAGGACAGGGCGAGCCGCCTGCTCAGTGGCCCGCTCAGGGACCTGTTCGGCGGCTCGCTCACAGGAACGAGCGGCCGGTCGCCGGCGCGATGGCGTCCCCTGGCGCGTCATGCCGGCAACAACTAAGCCGATCAAATAGTCAACAATTCCACGCATGAGAGTCGTGTTAATCCCCCGCCAAACGTCGCCCGTCAACACATTTCCCCGTTCCGGCGATGCATTCGCGGGTCGATCCTGCCATTCAGGTCTGCCCCTTCGATGGCACCGCGCCCAGCAATCCGTGATCATTTCACTGCGGACGGGCACGACCTGGTGCGGCGCGGCCCACTCGGCCAGACCCTTCTGTCGGCAAGGCCAGGCGGGTCTGCGCATCAGGCCCGTTAAGGCTAATAGAAGAGCGAACGCGCAGCTGGCCGGTCAGTCCAGGCTCTGGCGGCCAGCCGTCGCGACGCTGACCGTCACCCGGGCGCGGCCCAGCTGGGGGTGCTCGGCGGTGACCGTCACCGGGCCGGACCGCCCCGGCAGTGACCGGAGCCAGACCGCCCCGAGCCCGCCGTACTCGCCGAACGCGAACGGGTTGTCCCCGATGAGCTCGCCCGGCCCGGTCACCTGCAGCCTGACCTCGCCGGAGGCGTATCGGCGCTGATTACCGTAGGCGTCGACCGCCCGGAAGACCACCCGGGTCGCGTCCGAGCCGTCGCCGGCGATCTGTGCGTCGTCCGCCGTCATCGCCAGCCGGTCACCGGCTGGATCCGACGACATCTGGACCACGGCCACCTGCCTGCCGTCGACGTAGCCCTCGATCCGCAGGTCGGGATGGTCGTCGCGGTTGATGACGAGATCAACCAGCGTCGGTGGATAGGTCAGGTGACCGTACAGGTCCGCTTCCAGGATGGGCCGGGCCGGGCCGGCGTGGTCGCCGCCGATGAAGACCTCGACCTGCTCGCAGTTGCTGGCCACCATCGCGTCGGGTCCCGGGCCGTCCGGGGAGTCCGCTTCGGCCAGATCCCAGAAGAACACCGGCACGACGACCGGCCGGACCCGGGGGTCCACCTGGGACAGGTAGATGGCGGCGGCGGGCTTGGCCACCCGGAAGCCGTCCGCGACGCCCGCCCACTTGACGTTCTGGCGCCACGGCTGCCCCAGCTGCGACGCGTAATCGAACGCGCACCAGGCCAGCAGGCCCGCGTACCGCGGATCGGACTGGGCGATGTCGTGCGCCTGGGCGTGGTAGACCGCCTGCCGGGCCAGCAGCGCGGGGGGGTCGGTCCAGCGGTAATGCCGGGGCCGGGGCAATTCCACCCCGACCGACTCACTGACCAGGTACGGGACGCCCGGTAGCGGCGGCTTCAGCCGGTAGTGGCCGCTGCGGGTGAGGTGGTAGTCGTTGAAGGAAAAGACGTCCTCGTCCCAGAATTCGGTGCTGTACCGGTCCATCGCGCCGGTCGAGGGACGGGTGCCGTCCAGGTCCCGGGCGAGCTGCCGGGTCCGCCGGTACAGCCCCGGGTAGTCGAGGGTCTCGTTCAGTCGGGTGCCCCAGATGATCACCGACGGCCTGCTCCGGTCCCGGACCACCATGTCGTGCACGTTCTGCAGCACGATGTCCTGCCAGGCCGCGTCGCCGATATCGTGCCAGCCGGGCGCTTCCTCCCACACCATCACGCCCAGTTCGTCACAGGCGTCGAGGAAGTGCGGCGACTGCGGATAATGCGAGCACCGCACCATGTTGCAGTTGAAGTCGTTCTTGATGATCTCGGCGTCCCGCTGCTGGACGCGGGCCGGCATGGCCATTCCGGTGTAGGGAAATAGCTGGTGCCGGTCCAGGCCGAATATCTTGAGCCGCTTGCCATTCAGGAAGAAACCGTCGTCCCGGAACTGGGCCTCGCGGAACCCGATCCGCTGGTGCACCGAATGCGTGCCGATGCCGGGCGCCGTCATGGTCATGGTCAGGCTGTACAGTTTCGGGCTGGTCGGCGACCACAGCTCGATGTCGCCCAAGCCGCCCAGGGAAAGCGTGGCGGCCGTCTCGCCGGCCGGCACCTCGCTCAGCGTCCGGGTGGCGGTGACGACCGTCTCGTCCCGGTCGGCCAGTTGGGCCGTGATCTGCACCGGCGCGATCGGTGCCCGGGCCGCGTCCAGCGTGTACTGGATGTCGACGCTGGGGCTGGCCGACAGCACGTCGACCGGCTGGGCGTACACGTCGGACAGGTAGGTGTCCGGCACCAGCCGGAGCCGGACGTCGCGGTAGATTCCGCCGGGCTGCAGGAAGTCGACGGAGTGCGGGTCATCCATGATGGCCTGCGGGGGGACCGGCACGCAGCGAGCGTCGACCAGCACCGCGACCACGTTGCCGCCAGGCTGCAGGAAGCTGGTCAGCTCGGCTGAAAACGGCAGGTAGCCGCCCATGTGGCTGGCCGCGGTCTGGCCGTTGACGAGCACCGTCGCGTTGACCATCACGCCGTCGAAGTCGAGCAGCACGCGGCCGTTCCGCAGCGGCGTGCCGTCGAGCGTCTTGCGGTAGACCCAGACCCGCTCCCAGGCCGCTGGATCCCATTTCTGCCAGGACAGTTGGGTGACACAGTGCGGCAGGGTGACCGAATCCAGGTGCTCGCTGTCAAAGCCGGGCTGCTCGGACCCGGGCGTGTACTCGCCGAACAGCCAGCCCGTGTTGAACGGGAAGGTACGCGAGGTGACCGGGTAGGTCCGCGCCGACGGGTGCTCCCAGGCGGGGCCGTCGTCGTCGTCGCCGTCCGGCTGGGCCGCGCCGTCCCGGCCCAGGGCCAGCGGGATGGCCGCCGCCCCGGCCGCCCCGGCCAGCCCGCCGAGCAGCAGGGTGCGGCGCGACGGCCCACGCGACCTCGCGGTTCCTTTCCCCGTCGGCGATCCCATGCCGGACAACCCCGTTCTGTCCCTTCTACTGATCCGTGTCCACTGGCCCCTGCCTGAACGTTTGGCGGCGGCTTCTGAGCCACTGCTGAGCTTCCGCTATAGACGACGACAAAGCGGTTCAATAAGTTGCGGGCCCGCCCCGTGCCGCATTCGTCCCGTCCGGGCCCCCGACGCGTGACGCATTACCGGCAGAACGGTAGCTAACGCAACGACAGTGAACGGAAACACTGCGTAACCATGTCATGACAAGCTCATGTTTTGTCATGGACTTACGTCCCTAGTAACAGCTGCCCGTGCCGCCACTCCTCTCGCACTCCTCTCGCACCACTCCTCTCGCGCTGTCCCTCCCTGCTCTCCAGGCGCGGCCCGGAATGTCAGACCCTCTCGCTAGATTCGAACGCAGATACAGGCGGACTAGACACACAGCCGAACCTGTGTTCGAATGGTAGTGCGATGCACCGGCCGCCCGACCCCCCTCGGGCGGCCGGCCCCGTGCCAGGCGGGGTGACGGGAAGAGCCTCGCCTGGCACGGTCCCGGACGGAAGAGAGGACGCGATGGTGAACGCAGTCACGTCAGCGCAGGGACGTACCCCGATGCGCACCCGGACGGACCGCGCCCCCGCGGAGCGGACCCCAGCGGAGCGCGGCCCCGGGAGCGGCAGGCCGTCGCCGACTGGCCTGCCGCGGCACCGGATGGCGCCGTCGGCCCTGGTGCTGCTCGACTCTGCGCGGCGCGGGCTGGCCGACGCTGTTGATGAGACCTCGCCCGCCGGACGCTACGTCGCGGCCCATCTGGCCGCGCTGCGCGCGGCTGCGGCGGTGGTGGCCGTACGCGGTGAGCCGTCCAGCGGGTCCCGCCGCCGTCGGCCCCGCAGCGTGTGGGACCTGTTGCCGCAGGTCGAGCCGGCGCTGGCGGAGTGGGCCGCGTTCTTTGCGGCCGGGGCGAGCAAGCGTGCCGCCGCCGAGGCGGGCCTGTCCCGCGCGGCTACCGCGCGGGAGGCCGACGACCTGCTGCGGGACGCGGAGATATTCCTGTCTGTCGTGGAGACCGCGCTCGGCGTGCCGAGCCAGTCCCCGCTGCCGCTCCGCACGGCGGGCTAGCGGGTCTTCACGCGGCGGCCGAGATGCCGTCCGCGGGAAGGCCGGGCGGCCTGCCAGGCCTCTGGGGCTAGCGGCCTTCCGTGCGGCGGCTGGGCGGCCGCTCTGGGCCTTTGCCGGCCCAGGGCGGCCTGGCCTACGGTCAGGCCGCGCCGTTTGCGCTGCTGATGACTGCGATCGCGGCCGTACCGAGCTACGTGCTCGGCCGGTTCTTCGACCGGCTCCCCGCGCGCGATGCGGCGGTAAGCAGTCCCTGGGCGACATACGACGCTGAGCAGCTCAAAGTTCCATGATCACGGGTCCCGCATATCTGAGCCGGACCCTTGCTAACCACTGCCAGGGCGGGTAACCGTTTCCGCCCTGGCCTCCGAACCAGGCAAGCAACCGTTCCTTCCCCATTCCGGCCATGCGCGTGAACGCTGTCACGGGCACAGACCGGGGCGGGGCGGGGCGCGGGGAGGCCTCAGCCGTCAGAGCGTGTCGATGGCCCCGCGGGCCTCAGAGTCCAGCACGCCCCAGCTGATCAGTTCCTCGGTCAGGTCAGCCGGGGACTTGTCATAGATCACGGCCAGCGAGCGGAGATCCTCCTGGCGGACCGACAGCACCCGGCCGTTGTAGTCGCCGCGCTGGCTCTGAATGGTGGCGATGTACCGGGCCAGCGGGCCGGACTTTTCCTTGGGCAGCTCGTTCATCCGCTCCAGGTCGATCACCAGCTTGGGTGTCGGCGCGAGCGGTGCCGGAGCCGAGTCACCGGGGAGCAGTTCCGACACCGGAACGCCGTAGAACTCGGCCAGCTCGGCCAGCTTCTGGACGGTTACGGACCGGTCGCCGCGCTCATAGGAACCGACGACGACCGCCTTCCACCGGCCCCGGGACTTCTCTTCAACCCCGTGCAGGGACAGGCCCTGCTGCGTCCGGATCGCGCGGAGCCGCGCGCCCAGGGTCTTTGCGTACTCAGATGGCATGTTTTTGGCCCCCGGCCAGTCGTAGCTTACGGTAACGGTTACGGACAGTGACGGTAAGCCGCGAGCACGACAAGGTCAAGCCGAATGGCAAAAACTGGTTGAACCCATCCGGTAACCGGCCTGCCCTCCCGGAGCGTTATCTACCCCGCGCGGACCGTGCAGGAACCCCGGCCTGGCTGGGCTTTATCGCAGATAAGCACCTGTTTTGGCCCAATCGGCGGTGGCTTGTGGTGGTCTGCGAATGGGTTCGTAGTGTGAGCTAAATCACACTACGAATGAGGTGCGGTGAGTACGTCCTGCCGCGACGACCGTCCACGGCGCGTCACGCCGTTGCGCTCCCAGGGCCCTGATAACGTAATCACGACAGACGTCCTTTAAGGACCGTTCCGTGAGACGGTGAAGGAGGTCGCTGATGATGCGTGCGCGCAGCGCGGGGGATGGCCGATCTGGCCCCGATGCCCGCAGCGCCGGCCGCTCAGGCGACAGGCAGCCGGGCGGCTCTGCGCCCGGTCGTGACAGTAACGTCGGCCATGACGACGGCTCGGGCGGCTCCCCGCCCCCGAGCGATCAGGCGGCCGCTGGCAGCCAGAAGCGGGTCCTGGAGCCCGCCGAAATCCGCCGGGCGCTGACCCGGATCGCGCACGAGATCCTCGAGCGGACCAACGGTGCGGACGATGTTCTCCTGCTCGGCATTCCGACCCGGGGCGTCCCGCTCGCCCGGCGGCTCGCGGACCGGGCCGCCGAGTTCGAGGACCGGACCGTGCCCTGGGGATCACTGGACGTCACCATGTACCGGGATGACCTGCGGCTGCGCCCGGCCCGGGCGCTGGGCCGCACCGAACTTCCTCCGGCCGGCATCGACGGCAAGACCGTCGTCATCGTCGACGACGTGCTCTACTCCGGGCGCACCGTCCGGGCCGCCCTGGACGCGCTGAACGACCTGGGCAGGCCCCGGGCCGTGCAGCTGGCGGTCCTCGTCGACCGGGGTCACCGCGAGCTGCCGATCCGGGCCGACTACGTGGGCAAGAACCTGCCCACCTCCCAGCGAGAGATGGTCCGGGTCCTGCTGTCCGAGACCGACGGCGAGGACGCGGTACTGCTGGGTGAGCGGAAGGAGGCGCAGGTGTGAACCGGCACCTGCTCTCGGCCGCCGACCTCAGCCGGGATGACGCGCTGCTGATCCTGGACACCGCCGATGAGCTGGCCCGCATGTCGGACCGGCCGATCAAGAAGCTGCCGACGTTGCGCGGGCGTACCGTCGTCAACCTTTTCTTCGAGGACTCGACCCGGACCAGGATCTCGTTCGAGGCGGCCGCCAAGCGGCTGTCCGCCGATGTGATCAACTTCTCGGTCAAGGGATCCAGCGTGGCCAAGGGGGAGAGCCTCAAGGACACCGCGCTGACGCTGGAGGCGATGGGAGCCGACGCCGTGGTCATCCGGCACGACGCGTCGGGCGCGCCGCACCGGCTGGCCGGCTGGATCCGCGGCCACGTCGTGAACGCCGGGGACGGTATGCATGAGCACCCCACCCAGGCGTTGCTCGACGCCTTCACCATCCGGCGCCGCCTCGGCCGGGCCAGCGGCCTGGACGGCGTGCGGGTGACGATCGTCGGCGACGTCCTGCACAGCCGGGTCGCCCGGTCGAACGTCGCCCTGCTGAACATTCTCGGGGCCGAGGTCACCCTGGTCGCACCGCCCACGCTGGTGCCCGTCGCGGTGGGCAGCTGGCCGTGCGAGATCAGCTACGACCTGGACGCCGTGCTGCCCAAGAGTGATGTGATCATGATGTTGCGGGTGCAGCAGGAGCGGATGACCGCCGCGTACTTCCCCAGCGTCCGTGAGTACAGCCGCCGGTACGGGCTGGACACCGGGCGGATGGGGATGCTGCCCGAGCACGCGATCGTGATGCACCCGGGGCCGATGAACCGCGGCGTGGAGATCGCCGCCGAGGTGGCGGACTCGCCCCGGTCCACGATCGTCGAGCAGGTGGCCAACGGGGTCAGCGTCCGGATGGCCGTCCTCTACCTGCTCCTGGGAGGCGCGGATCTGCTGGGAGGCGCGGATCTGCGCGGGAAGCCCCGAGATGCGAAGGCGAGCATGGAAAACAAGGAAAGCATGGTGAATCGGTGACTGGCGTGGCCGGCACCTGGCTGATCCGGGGTGCTGCTCTGCCCGGCGGCCAGCGCGCCGACCTGCGGCTTCGCGACGGGGTGATCGCCGAGGCGGGGGCCAGGCTCGCGGCGGCCGGCGCCCAGGTGCTGGACGCGGACGGTTTGATCGCGCTGCCCGGGCTGGTCGACCTGCACACCCACCTGCGCGAGCCGGGCCGGGAGGACGCGGAGACCATCGAGACCGGCACCCGGGCCGCGGCGCTGGGCGGCTACACCGCCGTGCACGCCATGGCCAACACCGAGCCGGTGGCCGACACGGCGGGAGTGGTCGAGCAGGTCTGGCGGCTCGGCCGGGAGGCCGGGCATTGCGACGTCCAGCCGGTTGGCGCCGTGACCCTCGGGCTGGGCGGGCAAAGGCTGGCCGAGCTGGGCGCGATGGCCGATTCCGCCGCCCGGGTCCGGGTGTTCTCCGACGACGGCCGGTGCGTGTCCGACCCGCTGCTGATGCGCCGGGCGCTGGAGTACGTCAAGGCGTTCGACGGGGTGATCGCGCAGCACGCCCAGGAGCCCCGGCTCACCGAGGGCGCCCAGATGAACGAGGGCGAGGTGTCCGGGCGGCTCGGGCTGGCCGGCTGGCCGGCCGTGGCCGAGGAGGCGATCATCGCCCGGGACTGCCTGCTCGCGGCCCACGTCGGCTCGGCGCTGCACGTCTGCCACGTGTCGACGGCGGGCTCGGTGGAGATCATCCGCTGGGCCAAGGCCAAGGGCTGGCGGGTCACCGCCGAAGTCACCCCGCACCACCTGCTGCTCACCGATGAACTGGCCGAAGGCTACGATCCGGTCTACAAGGTCAACCCGCCGCTGCGCACCGCCGCCGACGTTGCCGGGCTCCGCCAGGGCCTGGCCGACGGCACGATCGACTGCGTGGCCACCGACCACGCCCCGCACCCCGTCGAAGCCAAGGACACCGAGTGGGCCGGCGCCGCGTTCGGCATGACCGGCCTGGAGATCGCGCTGCGCGCGGTCCAGCAGGCCATGGTGGAGACGGGACTGCTGGACTGGGCCGCCGTCGCCGACCGGATGTCAGTGCGCCCCGCCACGATCGGCCGGCTGAGCGGGCACGGTGTCCTGCCCGCGACCGGGGCGCCCGCGAACCTCACGCTGTATGACCCGGCGGCCGCGCCGGAACCGGTGGATCCAGCCACGCACGCGTCCCGCAGCCGCAACACGCCGTTCCGGGGCGTCGCGCTGCCGGGCCAGGTAGTGGCCACGTTCCTGCGCGGCACCGCGACCGTGCTCGACGGAAAGCTGGCCTCATGACCGCCCAGACCGTAGCCGGTCACCGGGCCGACAACGCTGCCCCGCCTGCCCTGCTGGTTCTCGAAGACGGAACGATCCTGCGCGGGAGCTCGTTCGGCGCCGAGGGTGAGACCTTCGGGGAGATGGTGTTCAACACCGGCATGACGGGCTACCAGGAAACCCTGACCGATCCCTCCTACGCCCAGCAGATCGTGGCCATGACCGCCCCGCACATCGGCAACACCGGCGTCAACGACGAGGACCCCGAGTCCCGGCGGATCTGGGTCGGCGGCTACGTGGTGCGCGAGCCCGCCCGGCTGACCTCCAGCTGGCGGGCGGCCCGCGACCTGGACACCGAGCTGCGCCGTCAGGGGATCACCGGTATCGCGGTCCGCGGCACCCGGGCGCTGACCCGGCGGCTGCGGGAGCGCGGCACGATGCGCGCGGCGATCAGCACCGCCGAGTCCGACCCGGCCCGGCTGCTGGAGCGGGTACTGGCCAGCCCGGGGATGATCGGAGCCGACCTGGCCCGGACCGTCAGCACCGGGGAGCCGTACACGGTGAGCCCCCCGCCCGGGACACCGGTCCGCTACCGGGTCGCCGCGCTGGATCTGGGCATCAAGGCCTCCACCCCGCGCTACCTGGCCCAGCTCGGCTGCGAGGTCCGGGTGCTGCCCGCCGCCGCGGATGCCGCCGCGATCCTGCAGACCAGCCCGGACGGCGTGTTCTTCAGCAACGGCCCGGGAGACCCGGCTGCGGCGGGCTACGCGGTCGCGGCGATGCGCGGGGTGCTGGAAGCCGGCCTGCCGGTGTTCGGGATCTGCCTGGGCAGCCAGATCCTCGGCCGGGCGCTGGGCCTGGACACCTACAAGCTCCGCTACGGCCACCGGGGCGTGAACCAGCCGGTCATGGACCTGGCCACCGGCCGGGTCCAGGTGACCAGCCATAATCACGGCTTCGCCGCCGCGCTCCCGGGTGAGGATGGCGGCGGCCAGGCTGCAACCGCGCGCCAGAACCAGGGAGATGCCGGCCACGACGGCGGGGGGACGACCTGGGCGCACATTCCGGACGCGGCCCGCCGGCCGTTCGACACCCCCTTCGGCCCCGCCCAGGTCAGCCACGTCAACCTCAACGACGGTGTGGTCGAGGGCCTGCGGATGCTGGACCGGCCGGTCTTCAGCGTCCAGTACCACCCCGAGGCCGCCCCCGGCCCGCACGACGCGGCCGGCCTCTTCCAGGAGTTCTGCGCCGCGATGGAGCGCCCATGATTTCCATGATCGGCGTTGGTTTTCCGCACATACTGCGGAAAACCAACGTCCAAGACGGCCCTCGCGAGCAGAACGGGAGCGCGTGATGCCGCGTCGCAGTGACCTCAAGTCGGTGCTCGTGATCGGGTCCGGCCCGATCGTGATCGGGCAGGGCTGTGAGTTCGACTACTCCGGGACGCAGGCCTGCCGCGTCCTCAAGGCCGAGGGCATCCGGGTCAGCCTGGTCAACTCGAACCCGGCGACGATCATGACGGACCCGGAGTTCGCCGACGCGACCTACGTCGAGCCGATCACCCTCGACGTGCTGGAAAAGGTCATCTCGAAGGAGCGCCCGGACGCCGTGCTGCCCACCCTGGGCGGCCAGACGGCGCTCAACGCCGCGGTGGAGCTGCACGAAGCGGGGGTCCTGGCCCGGTACGGCACCGAGCTGATCGGGGCCCGGATCGAGGCGATCAAGGCCGGGGAGGACCGCGAGCGGTTCAAGGAGATCGTGACGAGCCTGCCCCCGCTGGGCGGGGCCGCGGGCGACCCCGGCGACGTGCCCCAGGTACCGGACAGCCGGATCTGCCATTCGCTGGAGGGGGCCTTCGTCGCCGCTGGGCAGCTCGGCTACCCGGTCGTGGTCCGCCCCTCCTACACCCTGGGCGGCTCCGGCTCGGGCATCGCCCGCACCGAAGAAGAGCTGCGCCGCATCGCCGGGGCCGGGCTGGACGCCAGTCCCACCACGGAGGTCCTGCTGGAGGAGTCGATCCTCGGCTGGAAGGAATTCGAGCTCGAGCTCATGCGGGACCGCAACGACAACGTCGTCGTGGTCTGCTCGATCGAGAACATCGACCCGATGGGAGTGCACACCGGCGACTCGGTGACGGTCGCCCCCGCGATGACGCTCACCGACCGGGAGTACCAGCGGATGCGCGACACCGCGATCGCGATCGTCCGGGCGGTCGGGGTGGACACCGGCGGCTGCAACATCCAGTTCGCGGTCAACCCGACCGACGGCCGGATGGTCGTCATCGAGATGAACCCCCGGGTGTCCCGCTCGTCCGCGCTGGCCTCCAAGGCGACCGGGTTCCCGATCGCCAAGATCGCGGCCAAGCTGGCTATCGGCTACTCCCTGGATGAGATCCCGAACGACATCACCGGCCAGACGCCCGCGTGCTTCGAGCCGGCGCTGGACTACGTGGTGGTCAAGACCCCCCGGTTCGCGTTCGAGAAGTTCCCCAGCGCCGACACCGAGCTCACCACGCACATGAAGTCGGTGGGCGAGGCCATGGCCATCGGCCGCTCGTTCCCCGAGGCGCTGCAGAAGGCCCTGCGCTCGATGGAGTCCCGCGGCGCCTCTTTCAGCTGGGCGGAGCCGCCCGGGGATACGGCCGAACTGCTGCGCCGCTGCGCCGTCCCGCACGACGGCCGCCTGGCCACCGTGCACGAAGCGCTCCGGTCCGGCGCCACCGTGGCCGACGTGGTCGCAGCCAGCTCGATCGACCCCTGGTTCGTCGACCAGATCGCCCACATCGAGGAGATCGCACGCTACATCCGCGGTGACGCGGGCTACGGCGAGCCGCGGAGCGCAGCTCCGACCGCCCAGCGAACCGGGCCTTCAGGCCCGGTGAGCGGCGGTGCAGGCT